>Ga0335085_10001392_pt1 | contig 52128 bp, 48 predicted proteins | sample Lox_Sample_45_FD_206712 | JGI IMG/M metagenome (GOLD analysis project Ga0335085, IMG submission 206712) | Soil microbial communities from Loxahatchee National Wildlife Refuge, Florida, United States - Lox_Sample_4.5 | ecosystem: Environmental > Terrestrial > Soil > Wetlands | place: USA... | reverse complement strand
ATCTGGGTGCGGTGCAAGCGCTCGATCTCGTCGCGGCTATCACGCAGTTGGCGGACCATCTGGTTGAAGTTGCGCCCGAGGTCTCCGATTTCGTCGTTGCGGTGGGCAAAACTCACGGAGACGTTGAGGTTTCCGCCCCCTAGTTCTGCGATCTTTTGTTGCAACTCAACCATCGGCCGCTGCACGGTGTAGGTCAGCACGACAAGCAGCGCTCCGCAGATGGCAACTGCGCCGGCTCCAGCCACTAGCAGAACGAGATGACGTTCCGGGTCGCGCCAGGAAAGTGTGGCCAGAAGGAAAAGCAACATGCCGCCCAAAAGGACGCAGGCAATCGGCACGAGCGCTTTGATTTCCCAGTTGATGCGGAACCACGGTAGTGCAATATCTTCGTTCTGACGAGCGCCAACTTCCGCCATCGTCTGAGATGCCGCTGTAAGTCCGGGGTCCGTCGCATCTCCCGTGCTGAACGAACTTCTCCGTGACGGCTGCGAATGAGTCGTTCGATCGGATTCGGGTTCGGGTAACGGGCTTGTCATTCTGGTGACAATCTCAGGCATATGCATGTAATCCAGGAAGCAGATACGTCACTCCGAAGAACGTGAACATTACGACTGCGAATCCGAGCACCGCGAAATAAGCTGCAACTCGGCCGCGCATGCCACGCGTGATGCGCATGTGGAGATATCCCGCATAGACGAGCCAAGTAATCGCCGCCCACGTCTCTTTTGGGTCCCAGTTCCAGTAGGAACCCCAGGCCTTGTTGGCCCAGTAGGCGCCGGCGGCGATCATCAGCGTGAGCAGGGGGAAGGCAATGCAAATCGTTTTGTAAGTGATGCGGTCGAGCGCATCGGAATCGGGAAGCAGGCGCTCGAGATCCTCGCGCCGCCACAGCAGTAACAGGTAGAGAAGATTGGCGAAGATGCCGCCGACCAGCGCTGATAATATGAACGGACTGGCTGCCAGGCTGGTGGGGTAGAGGCCCTCAGCGTCGAGCGATGCATAGTGGCCATCACGGACACGAAGCAGGAAGAACACCAGCGCCAGCGATTGCAGCAGGATGCTGATGAACAGGGCGCGGTTGGCGACAACAGCCAATCCTTCTCGATTTTCGGGGATGGGATTCGTATTCTTCCACAGTTGAGCGGTGTTGCTCAGGTATTCCTTCCGCTGCAAAATGCCGCCGTACCAGAAGTTCCTGAACGCGTCGGGAATTCGGCGAGTGGCGTACGCAAACCCCCAGCTAATTTTGGCCCAGCGAGAAACGATGTATAAGACCAGCGGCGCTGCCACCGCCGCGAACACCAGCAGCATGAGCCAGCCGAGATCGGGGATAGTAACGAAAAGACGAACGCCGCGTGAGATGAAAACTTCGCTCTTGTTCTCAGCGTCCCAGGCGACGACCTCCAGTCCGCCCCAACGTTCGAAGCGCGTGAGAACCGCCGCATAGATTCCAACAGTGAAAATGCTGGTTGCAGCCAGGAATGTCTCTGTCTTCATCTTGTCCTGGATGAGGAACATCATGGCCAGCGCGAAGCTGAGAGCGCATGCGGCATAGGCCAACATGGCGAGGGTGACGTGAACGTGGAGCCATGTGGACTGCAACGCCGGGACGAGAGGGCGTACATCACTACGCAGCAACTGCATCAGCACAACACCGACAATAGCCACGGGCATCGTCACGGTGCCGATGACCTTCACTCCGTATTTCTTTTCGGCGATAAGCGTGAGCGCGGCCAGCGTCCAGACAAAGCTCAACAACATCTCGTAGAGACTTGCGAATGGGGGATGGCCGGCCTCATACCAGCGGTGTGCCACCGCGCCGGTATTGGCGATGAGGCCGGCCCATGTCGCTAACGAGGCAAACTTGATGTAAGCATCGGTTCCGGTGACCCCGAATCCGAGATAAAGTGCGCCCGCGCCCGAGTAGAAAACCAGGGCAGCGTAAAGCAAATTGGCTTCATTCAGAATGTTTCCGCTCTTCACTACATTCAAAAAAGCGATGAACAGCAGGAAGGCGATACTCAGGCCAACCATCACGACCAGTGTGGCACCTGTCGCGGGATGCTGTTCCACTTTTGCTCGCGCCATACGTTCTTCCTTTCGCTCGATCGTTGCCGGGCTCACCTTCCGGCGACGGTTGTTCCTGGGATCGACTCCGCTGGCTTCTCGGGGCCGACCGCCGTCGTTGGTCTCACTTCTTTCTGAATCTGCTCGACGAGCCGCTTGAAGGAATGCTCGAACGCGTCGCGGTTCCGATTGGCGGCCCCGCCAACCCAAAGCATATGGTTTCCGCGGGCGTCCTGAATCGGCACGACCCAGTAGCGCACGTGCACTACATAGAAAACGAAGGTCAGGCCGATTGCCATCAAGATGACGCCGGCCCATACGGCCCACTGTCCGGGTTCGTGAGAGACTTCCAGACCCGTGAACACCTCGGTCTTCAATTCCTTCGGTTCAAACTTGTACGGAGAAGAAGCATTCTCGGCGATACCCGGGATCTCGGGCAGCCAAACGTTGACAGCCCGGTTCTCCTTCGCCAGGGTCACGATCATGTGGACAGCGGGGTTGACGACGTCGTTGCTGCGCGCGTAGACGTGGCCGTCCTGCACGACGAAATCGGGAATGAACTCAGCCAGCTGAACCTTGGTGTCGGGATCGAGCGATACGATCTGGTGCTCGGAAAGCGAAATCTCTTGCGTTGCGCCGTTTCCATTCGCAGGTACTGCGTTGAGAAGGAGGCGCTCGAGTTTGCCAGTACGGCCATAACTCGCCTGGTAGAAGCGGACACCGTGATAGACGAGCGGATCGTTGACGACGATTTCCTTGCGCGCGGCCTCACGTTGCTGATCGAGGACTACGAGTTTCGACCACCAACGTTTCGGCGTGCCGTCAGTGTAGGTTTCTTCTCCGGTTCCATCGCAGCGAATCGAGAAGGGCAATGTGCGAGTCGTTCCACTCCTCATTTCGATCTTGTCGCTCGTCGAGCCCGGGTTCAACATCATGAATCCACGCCATCCATAAATGGCGTCCACGACAAAGTACCCAAGGAAGAAGAGAAGAAGGCTGGCATGAACGATGTAGACAGCCATTTCTGAAATGCGATTGCGTTCGGAGAACAGCGAGAAGCTGTCAGTACGGACGATGCGCTCCGATTTCAGATGCATGTGGCGGAAGGCGCGCTCGGCGGCTCCGAGTCCTTGCTCCTCGTCGGTGATTGCGATCTGTGCCTGGATCGGGAGGGCTCTGCGGAATCCTTCATCCGGGCTCTTGTAAGGACGGGAGAAGTATCGCCAGGCATTGGGGAAGCGCTGTACCGACGCGGCGATGATGCTGAGACTTACGAAGAGCAATAGAGCGACAAACCAGTACGAGTGGAAGACGTCGGTCAGCCCAGTGGAATCCAGAAAATGCAACATGGCTGGCGAGTAGGCCCGCTGCATGTCATCCGGGTCGGTGATCGGGCGCTGCAGGATGACGGTGCCGGCAATCGAGAAAATGATGACCAGGATGATCAACACGACGCCGGTCTTGATGGAACTGAGTGTCTGCCAGCTTTTCCGAACCGCGGACCGAAGTGGGTGGGCCATAACGATCGTCTTCCTCGTTCTTCGGACAATGCACGTTCCGCGCCAACCCTCCCGATTCTCGTAACCGGTTTAACATCAGTAAGTTGTGTTGGAGGAAGGATGTCTTGCGCCGCTCTCGAATGAGCCATAACACTCAACGTCACGGGCTAAAGCTGGGATTTCACCCACCGCTGCAAGTCTGTGATTTCAATCACACTGGCTGAGTTCCCAGCATGCGTGATTTCACCAGTGCCAGTGTGGGAGAAAGCCCAACCCGGTCCGTCCCGAATCTTGTGGAAAAACGCAACATTCTGCGCGATTGCGCCCAAGTCATTGTGTTGCAGATGGTTACATTCTATGATCCGACGCCCGATGTTTGGTTCGAATACGGAGACGGTCGTGCACAAGACAAGGTTGGCATGGTCCCAGAATCAACAAGTCAAACGCCGCAGATCCCAGAGGCAAGCACCAGACGAGCCCTCTCCCATAAGTTGTTCCTGGCTGCTTGCCTAGTGGCGTTTGCCAGCTTGCCGGCATGGGGCAAGACACACCCGGTCCCGCTCGAAAAGAACGTGGACTCGGCGAAGTGCCTTGAGTGCCACGAAGATAAGAGCAAAGGAAAGGCAGTTCACTCGGCGATCGCCACTGGCTGCTTGAGCTGCCATGAAGTCCGGGTGAACAAAGACGTCACTCGGGTCAAGCTGATCACCACGACGACCCAGGCCCTGTGCCTCAGCTGTCACGACGAGAAGAAAGTCCAGCCAGGGCAGACCATTCATCCTCCGGCAGTCCGCGACTGCGTAAAGTGCCATGACCCGCATCAGTCGGACAATCCAGTTCAACTGCGCAAAGCTGAGTCCGGGGCCACGCGGGATGAGAATCTCTGCCTGAGTTGTCACAACATTGGCGTGAATGTTCCCAAGGATGGGAGTCGCCATGCTGCGCTGGACATGGGATGCGATACCTGCCATCTCACGCACAAAAACGGAGAGCGTGGGAAACTCGAGTTTGAAGCGCACCTGAAGAAAGATGTGCCGGCGCTTTGCATCGAATGCCACGACACAAAGGACGCCGGTCTCGAGAAGGCGCACCAGAATCAGCCCTTCGCGGGCGCGAACTGCCTGCAATGCCACAACCCGCACGAATCCGCGAAGCCGAAGTTGATGCAGGCGTTCCTGCACAATCCCTTCGAGAACAAGATGTGCGACAGCTGCCACCAGCCAGCGAAGGATGGAAAAGTTGTTCTGACCAATGCCGACAGCCGCGCACTCTGCCTGACTTGTCACGAAGACAAAGCCAAGCAGATTGAATCGGCCAAGGTGCAGCATCCGGGGGCGCAAGGCGATTGCGTGGCGTGCCATAACCCGCACGCCGGCAAGGCACCTGGGTTCCTGCAACCGGATCCGGTGAAGGCGTGCCTGGCCTGCCACAGCGATCAGGCAGAGCAGATGAAGAAGGCAGTGCTGCACCAGCCGGCATTTGATCAAGGTTGCGCTACCTGTCACGAACCCCACGGCGGAGACAACGCGCACCTGCTGCGGGCGGCGACTCCGAACAAGCTGTGCCTTGAGTGTCACGGGCCCGAAGCTAATCCGCAGAAGCTGGAGAGCGACCACCTCGTCACGATCTTCAACGGCAAGGTAAGGCTGCCGGAAAACTACTTCCGGAAAGTGATCCAGTTGCCGCTGCAATACGGACATGGCCATCCAACGGACCGGCATCCAGTGATCGACATCGTTGATCCGAACAACATGAACAAGGTGCTGAAGTCGATCAACTGTCTGACCTGTCATCAGCCGCACTCCGGAGGAAAGCCGGGACTGCTGGTGAAGGACCAGGCGAACGACATGGCGTTTTGCATGACGTGTCACGCGGACATGACGCAGCCGAAAGGGCCGGCGCAAGGAGCGCAACCTCAGGGCGCGCAGCCGCAAGGAACACAGCCGCAGAACACACCACCGCAAGGCGGAACGACAAAATGAAGACGCCTTTGATCAAAACACGGATTCAGTTTACGGCGGTTCTGATTGGACTGCTGTTCTGCCTGAGTGTAGCCACCTCACCGCTGTACGCCGATAAGAAGAAAAAAGAAGCAGCTGTGCCGCCGCCCAGTGTTCTGGAAAGGATCGACTATTCGAAACTGGTATGGCCGAATCCGCCGGCTCCCACACGGGTGAAGTATCTGAACTACTTCTGCTGTGACAAGTACGTGCCGCAGGGTACGAACAAGAAGGCGTCGTGGATGGATCGCATGGCGGGCGCCGAGACGCAGTCGCAACACATGGCCGATAAGCCGCTGTTTGCGCTGTGGACACCGTACGGTGTGGCGGTCGATTCCAAGGGAAGTGTCTACGTTGCCGACGGCAAGGTCGGGGCGATCTTCGTCTTCAACACAGAAACCAAAGAGCTCCAGATGATCAAGAACGGAGTGCATGCGAACTTCGGCGACATCATCGGATTAGCCATCGACGACTCCGACCGTCTGTTTGTTTCTGACACCAAGTTCCACCACATTCTGGTGTTCGACAAGAACCGCAAGATCGAAGGTTCGATCAGCGAAGGCGGTCTGATCGATCCCAGCGGCATGGCGATCGACAACGAAAACCGATTCCTCTACGTGGCGGATCCAGGACTGGATCAGGTTCTGGTGTACGACGCGGACAAGCTGAACCTGATTCGAAAGATGGGAACAGCCGGCAAGAAACACTCACTGACGGAACCGGGGCAGTTTGCGGTTCCCACCAATGTGGCCGTGGATGAAGACGGAAACCTCTACGTGACGGACATGTACAACAACCGCGTCGAGATCTTCGATGCAGAGGGGCACTTCATCCGCGCGTGGGGCAAGTCGGGCGATCGTCCCGGAACGTTTTCACGGCCAAAGGGAATCGCGATCGATGCAGACGGGCATGTCTGGGTCGCGGATGCGGTTCAGGACATTCTGCAGTGTTACACGCCGGAGGGCCAGTTTTTGATGTGGATGGGGGGGCACGGATTGTTTCCGGGACAGTTCCGGGCACTGGCCGGCCTCTACATCGATAAGAACAACCGGATGTTTACGTCCGAGCAGTATCCGGGACGCTTGCAGATGTTCCGTTACTTCACCGACGACGAGGCGCGAGCGCAGATCAAGGAGCGCCAGGCGGAGTTGGAGAAGAAGAAGGCGCCAGAGGGGAACCCGGCAGCAGTTCCGGACGCTGCGGCTTCTGCGCCGAAATCGAATTCTGCGGCCAGCAAGCCGCAATAGAGTTTGGCCATTCCGGAATGGCCAAACCGGGGCCGGTGAAGGCCGGCTCCGGGCAACAAGGCAATAGATGGTTAGCAGTAGAGGTGGCTGTAACAGCTGTTACAAAACAGGAGGTTGTTAGACCTTTATGAGAAAGCTATTCATCGTAACCTTCGTGGTCATGCTGGCTGCCGGAATCGCAGCAGCACAGACCTACACGCAGGGCTCGGGATTGACGGGATATGACATTCTCGGTGCCCACCAGAACGGCGGCCGTGGTTGCGCAGGCTGCCATGCCCCGCACAGCGGCGCAGCGGGCGGTGGCGGCAACGCAGCCACCAACGCAGCAGCGTTCAATGATCCGCTCAGTGGCAGCAACGCCCTGTTCGGACAAGATGTAACTCCCCTATTGGGTCTGTCCATTACGTTCGGCAACGGCTACGTTGAACAGTTGCCTGGCGAAGCGACTGCGTATACCACCCAGGAAGATGAACTCCGCGAAATCACGATGTGCCTGGCATGCCACGACGGCGCAGTAGCCAAGGGCCAGATGATGAACGGGGATTCATGGGAGCGGAGAATGGGTCTGCTGCCCGGCACCGTGTATGGAACCCGTCCAATTCCAACGCTGCTCGGCAACGACAGCGGCAACGGCAATACCTCGGGCTACGGTAACGACCACCCGGTGGGAACGCAGGCGACGCTGGCGGCCGCTCACTTGTACAGCACCAATGCTTCGCGCAGCCAGATCAGCATCACGGTTGCGAATGGTGCGATCACCAACATCGCTCCGAGTTCGGCAGGTTACACGCAGTTTGCCGCAAACTACGGCTATCCGGCGCTGGCCGGCAGCGCGTGGGGCTGGGGTGTCTCGGTACCCAGCGGCGCGACGGACGGTTCGGGCGCATTCCTGACCTGCACCACGTGCCACAACCAGCACGCGATGTATGTCTACGTAGCCCCCACCGGCAAGCAGGCTTCTTCTGCGATCGTGGCCGGCGGTTCCTACCCGACGTACTTCTTCATCAACTCGCCCTATAACCCGGGTGCCGGAAACAACAACCCGCAACGGGCATCATCGACCACCCAGTTCTGCCGTCAGTGCCACTTTGGCGAGGCGAACGAGGCGTTCGGTATCAACAACGTGACCACGCAGTTCTAACTGTGCTCGGGGGAGAGAGAGTCCTCTCCCCCAATTTTTCGAGAGGCTCGAGCGGAGGGGAACGCAATGAGGTACCAGGTGGGAATGGGGAAAGCAATCGGGATCGCGCTGCTAGGACTGGGGATGGCTTGCAGCGCACAAGTTGTCGCTTCGCACGCTCCAACGCTCGCGACGCCCAAGACGGCGGGCACCAGAGCGGCGACATCACCCACGCCTGCTCCGGCTTCTTCGGGGAATCCGGTTGCGAGAGTGAACGGTGCAGTTCTTACGGATCGGGATCTGATGCGGGAGATCGAGGCGATCTTCCCGTACGCGAAGATTCACAGCGGCGTTCCCAAAGACATGGAACCGGAGATGCGCAAGGGTGCACTCGAGATGATCATTTTTGAGGAGCTGCTCTATCAGGAAGCTTTGCGCGAGAAGCGAACCGTGCCTGCGGAAAAGCTGCAACGAGCGGAAGTGGAATTCCGGAAGCAGTTTTCGACAGAGCAGGAATTTAACCAGGTGCTACAGAACGAGGTGCATGGCTCGAAGCAACTGATGCGGGAAAAGATTCGCCGCTCGTTGCTAATCGAAGAGATGCTGAAAACGGAAGTGAGCGACAAGGCGAAGATCAGCGAGGCCGCAGCGCTGGCTTACTACAAGGCGAATCCCAAGAACTTCCAGCATCCCGAGATGTTCAGCATGCAGACGATCTCAATCGTTCCCCCGCAGAATGCGAGTCCAGAGATCGCGCAAGAGGCACGCAAAAAAGCCGACAACGCTCTGAAACAGGCAAAGGCCACGAAGTCGTATCAGGAGTTCGGGTTGTTGGCAGAAAAGATTTCCGAGGATGACTGGCACGTCAACATGGGGGACCGGAAATCGGTAGAGCGCGACAAGCTTCCGCCGCCCGTGGTGAACGCCGCATTGGCGATGAAGCCGGGACAAGTGAGCGATCTGATCCAGATGGGCCCGGCCTACACGCTGTTTCGTCTGAATGCCCACATACCGGAGGGCATAACACCGTTTCCAGACGTGAAAGCGAAGCTGATGACAGAGATGCAAAAGAGCAAGACCGATCAACTGCGCGCGGAGTTGAACAAGAAGCTGAGAAAGACAGCCAAGATTGAGGTCCTGTGAATCGGCTGGACAAAGCCGGTCTTGTTTCGGTGTTGCATGAGCATATCTGGTCAGAAATCAGGTGTGAAATGGACTCGGGGGGAGTTCGAAACGCACTTCGCTTGCTTGCCGGCTTCATCCTGTTGACGCTAACCGCGGCGGCGCAGGTGCAGGTGGGCGACAATCTGTCGATGAGCCTGAGCGGCAATCTTGGGTTCCAGTACGCAGGGAACGTCGATGACGGGATCTCCGGTCACTCGATGGGGCTGACAGGAAACGGAAACCTCACGGGCAGTTACTACAATCCTAATTTTCTGAATTTCAACGTTGATCCCTTTTATAACCGCACGCAAAGCAACTCAGTGTTTGGCAGCCTGAGCAATGCCACCGGCATCATGTCGAATGTCAATCTGTTTGGTGGCTCCCATTTCCCAGGCACGGTCTCTTATAACCAGATTTACAACGGCACTGGTGAGTTTGGAGTTCCAGGGTCGGAGATTGGCCTGGCGCAGCACACCAATCAACAGGGATACGGCGTCACCTGGAGCGCGCTCATCCCGGACAAGCCGACACTGACGGCGAGTTACATGGTGAACCGAGACTCGAATTCGATTCTTGGCCTGGAGGGAACCAACCAAGAAAACGACCACACACTGAACCTGATGTCGACGTACAAGTGGGATGGCTTCCGAATGACGGGCCAGTACATCCATAGAAACACCAACGCGCAGTTCAACCAGGTGATCGATTCCCTAAAGCCGGTGCATACGGTGAGTTCGAGCGACGACTTTGGCGCAACCGTGCAACATTCACTGCCGCTGGCCGGAAGCTTCAGCGCGACCTGGAACCATCTCGGCTATGACTATACGTACCAGGATTCGTACTCCACTGACAGTTCCGGCGGATCGACCACGGTCAACGGAAATGCCTCGTTCCACCCCACCAGCAAGCTGGGGGTAGCGTTCAACGCGAACTACAACGATAGTCTTCTGGGAAGCGTTCCAGAACCGATTTTGAATAACGGCACAGTCATCGACATGACCAGCCTGGGGAGCTTTCAGTCCGTGCTGGTCGGCAGCGACGTCTATTACCAATTGATCCGAAATCTGGGGTTGCATGCCAATATCAGCCACACGCATCAGACATTTCTAGGACGGAATTACGATGCGACACAATTTTTCGGAACGGCGAATTTCAACATTGATCGCACCCTTTTGAAGGGGCTCACGGTTTCGCTGGGAGTAGTAAATACGGTTCAGCAGACGAGCAATACCGGCCTGGGTTTCGTCGGGACGGTCAATTACACGCGGAAGTTCTCGAACTGGGAGGTCGGCGGAAATTTTGCGTACGCGCAGAACGTGCAGACCGTGATGCTGGTCTACACAACCTCGTCATACAGCTACCTCGCAAGTGTGAGGCGCCGCCTGAGCGATCGGACGTACTTCATGGCTGGATACAGCGGGTCCCACAGCGGAATCACGGCGAATTCTGGAACGTCGAGTAGTGCGGACCGAGTGTGGACCACGTTCATGCACCGCGGATACTCCCTGAACGGCTTCTATAACAAGTCGGATGGGATGGCGGTTCTCACCCCCGGAGGACTGGTGCCGGTTCCGGGGAATCTGCCCCCGCCCATCGATTCCAACGCATTTACTTCGTACGACGCCAAGGGTTGGGGATTCAATGCAAGCGCGTCGCCGATACGGAGATTGGCGATCAGCGGTGGATATTCGAAGTCGAGCGGGGACACGATCGATCCGCTGGTGACAACCTCCACGGATAACGAACTCATTAACCTTGTTTTTCAGTATCGGCTGAGAAAGATCTTCGTGAACGGCGGCTATACGCGCCTGTCTCAGACCGTGGGTACACCGGGTACGCAGCCGATTATGGTAACGTCGTACTTCATCGGGTTTTCCAGATGGTTCAACTTCTTTTGAGGTGCGCGAAAGGAAGATTTTTGTACATCGGCGCCGCCCTGGCATCGATTGTTCTTCTGTTCGTCACACCGACTTGGGCCTCGAAGGACAAGAAAACCAAAACCCCGGCGGAACCTGCGCCTCCCGACCTGATGTTGGAGGGAGGACGGAAGCTGCATTACGAGCGCAGCTTCAGTTCCGAGAAAGAGGTCGAGGGCAAACGGGGTTTCTTCACCAAGTTGGTTGATATCGTCGCGGGCGAACCCGACCATCCGCACCTGGTGAGGCCTTACAGCATCGCGGTGGATTCCCGCGGGCGGGCCATAGTTACCGATCCTGGCGCCAATGGAATCCACATCTTCGACTTTGAAAATCACAAGTACAAGTTCATCGAGCGGCGAGACAAGGGACAAGAGTCAATGCGATCGCCGCAGTGCGTGGCGGTCGATGCCCAAGACAATATTTATGTGACGGATTCGTTGGCCGGGAAGATCTTCGTTTTCGAGCCGGGCGGCAAATTCAAACGTACGATCGGCAGCCTGAAGGGCGGCGAAGGCTATTTCAAGCGGCCTACGGGGATCGCCGTGGACTCGGTTGCACAACGGATTTACATCACCGACACGTTGCGCGACAAGATCTTCATGCTCGATATGCAGGGTTCGATACTGCAGACGATCGGGCGCAGGGGAAATGGGGAAGTTGAATTCAATCTCCCGACCGAACTGCTGGCATACGAGCAGAATCTGTTTGTCGTCGACGCGATGAATTTCCGGGTGCAGTTCCTGAACCGCTCGGGACAGTTTCAAACTTCAGTGGGGCGGCTGGGGGACAGCAGCGGGTCAATGTTCCGGCCGAAGGGAATCGCCGTAGACTCCGAGGGACACCTCTACGTGGTCGATGGTCTATGGGGAGTTATCCAGGTCTTCGATCAGACGGGCAGGCTTCTCTATTACTTCGGAGCGCGGGGGACGGGGATCGGAGAGTTTCAACTGCCTGCGGGGTTGTTCATTGACCACGACGATCGGATATTCGTGGTCGATTCATACAACCGCCGGGTGCAAGTGTTCCGATATTTTGGGTTGCCCAAGCAGGCTCAGGGAGTGCGGCCATGAAGGGATGGCTGGCAATTTCGGGGTTGCTGTTGCTGGCAATGGTGTGCATAGGTCAAGCGCAGGTCTCGGGAGATGTACTGGGTTCGCACAATCTATCGTTGAGCGGGACGTCACCGATCAAAGGATCACTTGACCCCTGCTTGTTCTGCCATGTGCCACACTCCGGTGTGCAGACGACGAATCCGGCGTTGTGGAGTCAGACACTCTCCACGCAAACGTACAAGACCTACACCAGCACGACGTTGCACAACGCGACGCTGCAACCGATGCTGGGAGGAGACAGCAGTCTCTGTCTGAGTTGTCATGACGGAACGGTGGCCGTGGGCCAGACAGTGCCATTTGGGCAGATCAACATGACCGGCAATATGTATCCTGCTGACAAGTTCGGATCGGACCTGCAGGGGTCCCATCCATTCAGCTTGAAGCTGCCTATGGTGGATGCCGCGGATCTGGTCGCGTCTCTGACCACCAGCCATACGACGGCGGATCCGACGGGCGCGGTGAAGCTGATCAACAATGATGTGGAGTGCACGAGTTGTCATTCGCCGCACGCGCAGATGATTGATCAGGTGTCGAAGAATTTCCTGGTGCGCGACAGTTCCAACGGACAGCTGTGCCTGGCTTGCCACGAAGTGAATCCCCGACTGGTCAACGGACAGAGCAATCCCTTGGTGCAGTGGTCGGGAAACATCCACGCCACCAGCGGAAACGCCATCGCGAACGCGCCATTGATGGGAAGCTACTCGACTGTGGCGCAGAATGCGTGTATTTCCTGCCATATGCCGCACAACTCGGCCGCAGGACCGCGTCTGCTGCGCGGGCCGCAGCCGTCGATCCCGAACATGGATTCAGCGACCCAGAATTGCATCACGTGTCATAACGGAGGGTCGAACATATCGCCGGCAATCCCGAATGTGTATGCGGAATTTTCGAAGATTGCGCACCCGTATCCGTCGGGAGTGAACATGCACGATCCGGGAGAGGCGGCGCTGCTTAACAATAACCGCCACGCGACCTGCGTCGACTGTCACAGCCCACACGCATCGTTGGCGGTGAGTTCGTTTACATCTCCGCTGCCTCCGGCGTTACGGCCGTCGCAGAACGGGAGTATCGGCATCAGCGCGACCGATGGGACGACGGTTTTGACGCCTGCGGTGAACCAGTTCGAAACCTGCTTGCGCTGCCACGGTTCGAGCGCTGGTAAGCAGTCTCTGACTGTGTTCGGGTATCTTCCGTTGCGTGCCGTCCTGGGGGGGGATGGGTTGAACGTGTTTTCCCAGATGAATACCACTGCGGCGTCGAGTCATCCCGTCATGCACGACCGCACCGGCGCGCTGTCGCAACCCAGCCTGCTGGGTTTCATGCTGAATCAGGACGGCAAGACACAAGGCCGGGCCATGGGCACTCGAATCTATTGCACGGATTGCCACAACAGCGACGACAACCGGGAGTTCGGAGGCAGCGGACCGAATGGTCCCCATGGTTCGAAGTGGACCCATCTGCTGGAGCGACGCTACGAACTCAGCCAGGCAGCTGCGCCGGGACAGTTGATTACCAATCTGTATCCCAATCCGGATTTCAGCGTGAATGGGCCGTATGCGATGTGCGGCAAGTGTCATGATCTGCAGAGCCAGGTGGACAACAATACGAGCTGGAATCAGCACTCTCAGCACATCAATGAAGGGTTCAGTTGCTCCGTTTGCCATACTGCGCACGGAATGACGGCTGGAACAGCCAATGTCACGGGCGAGCGGCTGGTGAACTTCGACGTGAATGTGGTGGCTCCAAATGGTGCCGCAGCGATCACCTATGATCGGGCCAGCAATACGTGCTCGCTGACTTGCCATGGTCATGCGCATACCTCGGCAGTTGCTGGCATGAAACTTCGCGGAGCAGGACCCAAGCGCTGACTGTCTGCGAACTCGGGCAAGGAGTGGGGCAGAGTTTCGGGGTGAATCAAACATCCAATTCTGGGGTTGCGGAAGCGGCCGCCACGAAGGGTATTCCTTCGTCAAGGGTCCAGCCGGCTCTGCGGGTAATCGTTCTGCTCGCACTGTTCTCGGCGGCGGCCGTTTACGAGTCTTTACACCTTTCCAGTTTTAACGCTCCTGAGCTATGGGTGCATCTGCGCACCGGAAACTGGATCTTGGAGAACCAAACGGTTCCCCGCGCAGGCCTGTTTTCGCAGTATTCGAATGCTCCCTGGAAGGATGCGAGCTGGGGATTCGATCTTCTCCTGGGTGTCGCTTACAAGCTGTTTGGGCTGCGGACGATTCCGATTGTGCTGCTGGTGTTCAAGGCGGCTCTCGCGGTTGTGATGTTTCTTCTGGCTCGATCGGCTGGAGTGGGCTTCTGGACGGCGGTGGCATCCTCGGCCGTGGCGCAGGTTCTGATTTCTGGACTGCAACCGCTGCCGTATGTATTTTCCGTCCTGATGTTCGCGATGGAACTGCAGTGGCTGCTGTGGAGCCGCCATTCGGGATCGGTACGCAGGTTATGGTGGTTGCCGCCGCTTTTTGTGTTCTGGGCGAATGTGCATAGTCAGTTTGTCGCTGGACTCTTGTTACTGGTGCTATTCCTGGCTGCTCTGCTGATCGAACAGTGGCTAAGAATTCTGGGAGTGAGTTGGCTCAGTCCGCGAATTCGTCCATTGCCGCTGCGCCGAGTTGCCCCTATTTGCGGCCTCACGATACTGGCCACCCTGGTCACTCCCTATGGCTGGCGCATGTTTGCGAACCCTTTCGAAGCGCTCTACAGCGAAGTTGGCTTCAAGTTCTTTGCAGAGATGAGCGCATTGAACTTTCGCACGATGCAGGAATACGTGTTGCTATTGCTGGTGATGGCGACGTTTCTGGCGCTGGGGAGGGGACGTTCGCTGGAACTATTTGAGGTGCTGACTCTTTTGGCGACGGCTGCGATCGGCTTCCGCATTCAGCGGGATTCGTGGATGGTAGTGCTGGCCGCAATACTCGTGCTTGGTTTCGTGTTCGCCGGAAGTCGCGCGGAGGATCCATCGCGGCACAGGAAGATTCGTGCCTGGGAATTGGGAGCGGTGGCCGGGCTCACATTTGTAACCTTGCTCGGTGCTGCTGTGCGCTTACCCGATCAGAATTCTCTGATGGGGAAAATCAGTCAGAACTATCCGGTGAAGGCGTGTGATTTCATGAAATCGCGCCAGTTGCCCGCGCCGCTGTTTCATGCCTACTCCTGGGGAAGCTTTCTGACATGGTATGCACCACAGTATCCGGTAGTGATCGACAGCCGAGTTGACTTGTACGGCGACAAGATCCTTGGGGAATATTTCGATGTGATCGGTGGCAAGGAGCGCTTGGATGCTCATCCGATGGTGGCGGACGCGGGCACGCTCCTGCTGGAGAAAGATTCAGCCATGGCGAAGGCCTTGATCAATTTGCCTGGGTTAAAGTCGCAATACCAGTTGGTGTATAGCGACGGCATCGCTCGCGTCTTCGTGCCCGCGAGCCAGAGTCAGAACCAATAAACCACGAAGGAACCTTAGTGACCTTCGTGGTTGAAGATTTTCGCTACCAGTTACGTGCGAATACCACGGCGATATCGTCGCGATAGACCAATCGAAAACGTGAATCGGTGAGCAGTTGGGTGGCGATGGGAAACTTCTTCTTTAGAAGTACAACTCCAGCCTCGTTCAATATGGGGTCACTCAGATAGGAAGGCTCTGCTTCCTGCGTTTCGAAGTACTGCTCGTTCAGCACGTCACCGTACAGATCAGTGCGTCCATCGATGGAGACGGGATACTGCGGCATATAAAAGATCAGAAATCCGCCAAAATCGAAGCTGTTGTAAAGCGGACCTCCGATCGGATTGCGCCGGAGGAAGTTCACAGCATCGACGGGATATTCGCCGCTGATCGCGCGATCGAGTCCGCGCGTGGTGAACCCAGTGCTACCGACACTCAGCAGCAGCAGGAACACGCTGGCAACGCTTACTGCGGCCCAGTCCGTTGGCCGGACTTCGCGCTGGTTTTCTGTAGCGGGGAAGTCGGCGATGATGGCGGCGGCTACCACGCATATAAACCAGGCATCGCGCCAGGTACGAAAGGCGAATAACGTGGCGAAGATCAAAAGAGAAAGTTTGAAGAGATTGATCCTCTTTTTCCAGCCAATCGCGAAGTATGCGGCTATGGCAAGCAGTAGCTCCAGATACTGATTGAAATATTGAAAGCTCAGGGCCTGTAGCTCGCGAATCATTTTGTACATGATCTTCGATTGGGAGAGGGCAATCACGTGCGGATACAGATGATAGGAGTATGGTCCCACGCAGGCGGCCAGAGCGGAGGCGGCTAATACGAGGAATGGTAGCAGCGGGGGAAGCGTTTGCGGTTCCAGGAAGTCGGGGTGCAGGCGGAATCGCGTGGCGAAGTACTGCACGAAGTTGCTTCCGGCGAAAAGTCCAACAACAGCGAGGCCGTATACGAACTGGATGTGAGTGTTCGCCCAGAACATGAACACAAGCGGAAGCCAATACAGCAAGGGAGGCCGTCCGCTCCCGTGTGCCTCAAACAGGAGTGTCATTGTGATCGTAAAGAAGATTACGGAGAAAAAGACAGGGCGTGGCGCAATGTTGAAGAGGAAAGCCGCATACACCACAATCGAGAGTGCCCATGCACTCCAGAAGCGGCGGGAAATCCGATACAGCATCATGAACACCGAGATAGCAACTGCTGCGGTCAGCAAGGTTCCGAACAGACCCATGCCGATGAAACTGAACCAGTCGTAAGCGCGGGAAAGCAGGACTTCATAGATCCAGCTGTAGGCCATCCAGGGGTGATGGGCAGCCGTGCCGGAGAAAATGCCGTCGTGCGGGAAGGCGTGATTCTGGACGATCCAGTCGCCCACGCTGAGGTGCCACCACATGTCCGGATCGAGCACCGACAACTTTGTGATGAAGCACTCCACGCCGACCCCGACGATCAGCAGCGTCAGCGCGAACATCCGAATCAAGCGCAGTCTGGACAGCGCAATGAGATCCCGCATCACACTCATCGTAACCGTGATCAGCCTACTGTGGTTCGAAGACAACCGACGACAGAATTAACTGCAGTGATTCTTGCGCGGTCTGTGCCAGTCCATCTCCAAGAGAAGCTGATTGGAAAACGGGTTGAACCGTCGCTTCGTCAGACAGCGATACCCGAATCTGCAATTCATAACACGTTTGCCGGTTGAAGGTGCGGTAGGAATCCATCGCCTGCAGATGTCCAGGTAATTTCTTCCGAATAAATGCATGGCGGTACACGCGCGAGCGTATCGCAATGGATGTTAGCTGGAGGCGGTGACCATCAACCGAGGCGGACAGATCGGCATAGGCCAGGCAACTCGATTCCTCGGTCAGTCCGGGGAGGGCTCCCACGGAAAAGCCAGCGGCTTCCAGGCGAGCTTCTTGGTGCGGTTCGATGGGATAGATCACGCATGCGAGCGCCATCGAGAAATCGCAGACTGGAATGGTTTGATGTCTGCCCTGCGTCGCTCGCAGAAGGCGCTCCCCGACCAGAAGATCATAGGTCTCCGGGTAGACGAATTGAAACGCCCCATCCGGACTGGTAAATGTCTCGAGAGCCGGAGGCCCTTGCGCCCAGGCATTGAACCCAAGAATCAAGAAGAAGACGCCCCCACAGAATCGCTTGCACATACAACTACTCCTGATGACGCGAGATATGTGCAAGCGACCTGCCACTCGCGAGGGGGAGACGAGGTGAAATCGCGACGTCTTAAGAAGATTTAGGAGGACGATGGTGGAGCCGGATTCCCAGGCGGCGAGAAATGGCGCAAGCGCTGTGGGATATCACTCACAAGCGACGTGTCGAATTTCGTGAGAATGTGGTGGTGGAATACTACGCACTGCGGGTCCGCATGATCGGCACATTCGAGGCAGAAAGAAAGCTACATGGCCGGCTTTTCAGTCTTGGTGCCGGCAGGAATGCTCAGGTGCTTCTTCGCTTGTGCCATCATTTGCTCAACTTCCGCACGCTTGGGGCTGTTCGGATCGACTTTGAGGAAGGCTTCCCACGCAGCGATTGCTGCCTTCGGATCGAACTTTCCTTTCCATTCGAAATAGCCGAGATTGAATAGCACCTTAGAGTTTTTGGGATCGATTATCCGGGCCTTCTCCAGCGCAGCAATGGCTTTGTCGAGATCGCCCAGTTTGACGTAAACGAATGCGAGCTCGTTCAGGTTGTCAGCTTTTGGCTTCAGGGCCGCAGATTTCTCGTAATACTGCTCGGCACTCTGGAACTGCTGCGCCGCCATGTAGGCGTGTGCAATTTTGGCGAGCAGGTCAGCGTCGTTGGGATTCTTTTGGAGGTCGGTGAGCAGAGGTTCAACCTGTTTGTCAGCCATGCGCTTCATGTCAGCGGCGCTGGGCATGGGCTGAGATGGAGTACCCGGCGTGCTCGTTGGCGACACCGTTGCGGCCGGCGCATTGGGGCTGGCCACGGCGGGGGCGTGCAATAAGTAGCCGGCGGCAATACCCAATATCAGGCACGTCACCGCCATGCCATAGGTTTGGGTGTTATTCCAATACTTGACGTCTAGCGAGGGCGTTTCCATAGTTCTCCTGCTCGTCCAAGAAAGAATCCCAGGGTACCCGGCGTTGAATCCCCATAGTACCCCGATCATACAAACGTCGGCATAGTACAAGTGCACGCCGACTACCATAGGACCTGTGTGTATACTTTTTGTTTTCAATTGCTTCTGCTGCTTATGCAACCTGTTGGTTCCGGCTGAAATTGCGAAATCACGCAGAGATGGAGTGTATTCCCCCATTCGGCAGGTCGGCGTTCTGAGTGACGCTGGTTCGGGCTGCGGGCGGGCTCACCTTCCGATGTGATTCAAATCACACTCCCTGAACTTAGGCTCACGGATAATCCTGACAAGTTTTGGGGATTCAACAGGAGAGTTTTATGGCTGATACAAAGACTCCGGCTTCCGGAAAGTGGACCAGCACTCAGGCGTATGTACTGTCTGTGATTTGCCTGCTGGTTGGGGTGGCGGTGGGATATCTTGCGCGTGGATCGGCTTCTGAGGAGCCTGCGGCCGTGCAGGCCCAGACACCGGTTGGTGCCGTGTCGTCGCAGACCGGAGTCATGCCGGGCACGACGCAACAACCAACACCCGAGCAGTTGCGGCAGATGGCTGATACGCAGGCTCAACCACTGATTGCGCAGCTCAAGAGCGATCCGAACAATGTCGCTCTACTCGATCAGATCGGCAACATCTATTACGATGCCCAGCAATATCCGGAAGCAGTGAAGTTTTACGAAGACTCGTTGAAGCTCGATGCGAAAGCGACGGACGTTCGGACGGACATGGCAACGGCCTATCACCTGATGGGACAGAGCGACCGGGCGATTCAGGAGTACGAGCAGGTGCTGAAGATCGACGGAAAGCATGCCAATGCTCTCTTCAACGAAGGGATGGTCAAGTGGCAGGACAAGATGGACCTGAACGGCGCGATTGCCGCCTGGAAACGGCTGCTGGAAACGAATCCAAACTATCCGCAGAAGGATCGCGTTCAGAAGCTGATTGATGAGGCGCAGCAGCACTTGACACTGAAGGCGCCCGCATCGGGTGCGGCTGCGAAATAGGCACCACGCGCGCTTTGAAATGCGCATGCATGAGCTCTGAAACCGAAATCGTGGCAGTCACGCGGGTTAAGCATCGCAGGATTCTGATTGTTGTTACCGCGATTCTTATTCCGCTTGCAGTTTTTGCGGTGGTTGAAGCGTCACTGAGGCTGGCGGGCGTCGGGTTCTCTACGGACCTCCTTGTTCCTTGCACCGTAAAAGGCAGTCCCGCTTCCTGCTACAACCTTTTCTTTGCGACTCCCTATTTTCCGGCCGGGATGGTGCAGACGCCGCGACTGTACTCGATTCCCGCCAACAAGCCGCCGGGGACCTACAGAATTTTTGTGCTGGGCGAATCCGCGGCCATGGGCGATCCCGACAGTGCGTATGGCTTCAGCCGGTATCTGGAGATGATGCTGCGCGAGCGGTATCCGTCAATGAAGTTCGAGGTAGTGAACACCGGCAGCGTCGCGATCAATTCGCATGTGGTATTGCAGATTGCGAAGGGGTTGGCTGAGCAAAAGCCGGATTTGTTCATCATCTATTCGGGAAACAATGAAGTGGTTGGTCCGTACGGTCCGGGGACGATGTTGACGACGGCGGGCATGAGCATGCCGATTGTCCGGGGAAGCATTTTGTTCCGCTCGACGCGCATCGGCCAGCTTGTCTCGCGGCTGGGCACCAAGAAAAGGGAATGGCACGGAATGGAGATGTTTCTGGACCAGCAGGTGCCTGCCAATTCGCCGTTGCTGCAACAGGCGTACCGCAACTACGAGGAGAACCTGCAAGACACAATCGCCGTGGCGCAAGCAGCAGGAGCGAAAGTGATCGTGGCAACCGTCGCCACCAATCTGAAGGATTGTGCGCCGTTCGCTTCGCTGCACAGGAAGGAATTGAAGCAGGATGATCTCAAGCGCTGGTCGGATCTCGTGCAGCGAGCGACTGAGTCAGAAGAGCGGAACCCGGCAGAGTCGCTCACGCTATACCAGGCGGCAGGTAACATCGACAACGAATACGGAGAACTAGAATTTCGTATTGCACGCTGCTTGATGCGATTGGGGGATTACAAAGCCGCGAAAGAACATTTCACCCGCGCACGCGATCTGGATGCGTTGCGGTTTCGCGCCGACAGCCGGATCAATGAGATCAACCGGGCCGTGGCGACGGCGCAACACATACCGATTGTGGATGCGGACAAGGTTTTGTCGGACGCGGCATCAGACGGGATCATCGGCAGCGATCAGGTTTACGAGCACGTTCACATGACGCCCGAAGGCAATTATCTGCTGGCGCGGGCTGCATTCCTGCAGATTGCGCAGACGCTGCCAGCGTCGCAGTCAGGTCCCCCTGAAGCGTTAACGGAGGCTGATTGCGAACGGTTACTGGCGCTGACCGGATACGACCGGTGGCGTTTAACGGCGGAAATGTTGGGCCGGTTGCAGAAAGCTCCTTTCACCGCGCAGTTGAATCATTCGGAGCAGCTTTTCCGGCTTGCGGCGGGAGCGCAGCCTCCGAGCGAGAATCCGAACGATACGGTTGCCCAATATCAGTGGGCAATTGCCCACAGTCCGGACGATGCGATGCTCCATCTGAGGTTTGGCGGCTTCCTGTTTCCATACAATCGCGCGGCCGCAGCCGAGCAGATCGTTATGGCACAACCTTGGGATGGCTACCCGATGTTTCTGCCGGATGGAACGCAGATTCGCTAGCCTCGAGTAGTCAATGACTAGAAGCTACGGTACATCATTTGTCCAACGCCACCTTCCTGCGTGAGCGTGATCATCAGTACGAGTAGCAGCGCAATGGCGTAGACGGCGGGAACCCAGAACCAGCGCCAGCGCGCTAACGCCGGCAGAAATCCTCGCGATTTTGATGTTGAATCCGCAGTGTTCGAAGCACTCTCAATCGCGTCTGTAACTAGTACAACGCTTGCGTATCCAATCGCCACGAGTGCGATCAGCAGGTAGAGGCTGGCGCTAAGAATGTGTGTGGCGTAAGTTCCAGGGGTCGCCAGGGAAGAGATCATGGCGCGTGCCTGTGATAGGGAATTCGCCCGAAAGAAGATCCATCCCGGGCTGATGAAGGTGGCGGTTGCGATCCACGAAATCAGGGTCCAGAGCGGTTCCGGGGGATTCCAGTTGAATCGTCGCTGCGCCTGCTGCAGTTGCCGATGAAGAACAAGTAACACCCCGTGATAACAGCCCCAGATCAGAAACAGCCAAGTGGCCTTGTGCCATAGTGCGAAAACGACCATGGATAAGGCCAGCGCGAGGTTTCGCCACCAAAGTTCGCGACGCAATGGAGCGAGCGGGAAGAAGACATAGTCGCGTATCCAAAACGAAAGCGATATATGCCAGCGAGTCCAGAAGAGGGCCGGACTCATCGAGGCAAAGGGACGCTGGAAGTTCTCTGGAACAGTGATCCCGAGCGCCTTAGCCGCGCCTACCGCAATGTGCGTGTATCCGGCGAAATCGAAGAAGAGCTGGAGGCCATATCCGAAAGCAAGACAAAGGACATCCAGACCGGACCATTGCGTTGTTCGATCGAATCCGCTCACGATGCCGTCTCCAGCAAGGATCCCCTGTCCCAGCAACTTTCCCACCTGCATCATGAAAATGCCGACGGCGATGCGGCGAAGACCCTGACCGATATCAGCCCATGACGTGAGTTCCTCGCGGCGAAATTGCGGAAGCATATCGGGCATGCGGCAGACAGGTCCCGAGATCGTTACAGGAAAAAAGACCATGTAGAGAGCGAATTCGAAGAATGAGGGATCGAGTTCCTCTCCGCGATAGAGATCGAAAAGGTAACTGAGGGCCTGAAAGGTCCAGAACGAAATTCCAAGCGGCAGAGCCACGCGCTCGAATTCATGCAGAAAGCCCGGCAGATGACCTGCGAGTTGAGGCAGATACTTGAAGGCTGCCAACAGGCACAGATTAAAAATGCTTCCAAGGGACAGCGGCAGCCACGAGGGGTTCTTCTGCAACCACTTCCCCATCAGAAAATTGACGACAATTGATGCGAGAATAACGGCCGCGAACCACGGCTGCCACGTGCAATAGAGAGCAAGACTTGCGACCAAAAGAATTGCCCGGCGGACGGCGTGCGAATGAACCTTCGCGAACACGGCAACACACGCCGCGAACAGCAGTACGTAGCAGGCACTCTGAAACAGCGGGTCGGGGGCGTTCAGTCGGTGCCTCCTTTTGCACTGACGATCTGGGTGCGCAACTGCAGGGCTGCAGAATTGGCAGGATCGATCCTCAGTGCCTGGTTCACGGTGTCTTGCGCAGCAGCGTAGTCCCCGAGTTGAAGCTCTGCCTCGGCGGATTCGGTCAGGCAGAGTAGCGCCATGTCGCGATTCGCTGTGAACTCGAGGGCCAACTGATACTCACGAAGAGCATCACGATACCGACCTCGGCCCGAGAAGATGTGCCCGATGTTGTAGTGGCAGTATTCCGTTCGAGGCTGGATGGCGCACGATGTCTGATAGTGCTCCAAAGCCTCATTGATCCGTCCGGCGGAAAAAAGGGCATTTCCATAAAGCTGCTCGAGCCACATGTCGGGTTGTCCCCACGCGGCACGGGCGTGTGCGAATAGCGTAACTGGGTTTTTCCAATCCCGAAGATAGCGAACGTTCGCAACGCTGAGCGCTACTGCGGCAGAGACCGCCGTGGCGCACAGCGAAGCGCGAGCGGCGGGAAGGGTTTGAACCAAATCGGCCAGTCCCCAGACCAAAGCGATCATCAGGCCAATCGCGGGAATGTAGGTGTAGCGGTCAGCCATTCCCTGGAAACCCACCTGCACGATTCCAATTACTGGCACCATTGTGATGAGAAAGAACGACCATCCTACGGTGAGATAGGGGAGGCGCCGGAAGTGGAATATCGCCGCACTAATGCCGATCAGAATGGCGGCAGATGCGATGGCATCGCCAGGCGCAGGATGGAAGCGAAGAGGGTAATACGTCGCCAGCCGGACGGGCCACATAATCTTACCGAGATATGCGACGTACGAAATGAATGAATTCTGGATCCGTGTGGACACTGGCAGAAGGGACAAACCCATCACCGAACCGCCACCGGATTGCGCCATTTCCGTGAGCACAGAACTTGCTGCGCTCATGACAAACAACGGGAGTTTCTCGATGATCAGTTTTGTCCATCGACGCCGGAAGGGCAGTTCGTGATCTCGAACCAACGGCCAGTAATCGAAAAGAAGCAGCAACAGAGGCAGGCTGACTGCCATAGGCTTCGACATCAATGCCAGCGAGAAAGTGCAACAGAGCAGGAGATAGTTGCCCCAACCCCTACGCTCAAGGTAACGTCCGTACGCAGCGATCGTGAGCAGCGAAAAGAGCGCGCTCAGCAAGCTCTTTCTTTGTGCAATCCATGCAACTGTTTCGATGTTCAGAGGATGCACCGCGAAGAACAGAGCCACGAAGAAGCTGCGCCACACCGCGCCCGTGGCCTTCTGCAGAAGCCAAAACAGCACCAGAACGTTGGCGGCGTGAAGAAGCACGTTGACATAATGCTGGGCGCCGGCGTTCATCCCGAGCAGTTGGCAATCCAGCATGTGAGAGAGCCACGCAACGGGATGCCAGTTTGATTGCTCGAAGCTGGTGAAGGCCCAGACGAAATTGCGGAGCGTCAGGCCGGAGCGGACGTGCGGGTTGTCGATCACGTAGGCGTCGTCGTCCCAGAGCCTGAGGAAATCGTGATGCAGGACAGGAAGATAGAGCGACAGAGTGATGATGACCAGCAGGATTGCGAGGAGTGAGCGATCGGCCGCCGTGTGCTCGATCTTCGCCCACATCCGCATGAAAGGAGGCTCCGCGACAAGAACCTACGAGTATAACCGCGGGAAGTGGGCCGAATTCTGAGTTTGGGCGGTGCAGAGTCCCTGAGTATCGTCGTCTACAATGTCGTGTGATTCAATTCGCCAACCTGGTCGAGGCTTTGGCAGCAGCGCCTGCGGATCGGCCCTTTATCACATTCTGGATCGACGAAGACGAGCAAGAGACCGTAATGTTTGGGGAATTTCGAGAGCAAGCCGCGAGCGAGGCGGCGGCTCTCCGCGATCGCGGCCTGATGGCGGGCGATCGGGTGGTCATCATTATGCCGCAAGGCATTTCCGCGATGACCACTTTTGCCGCTGCAATGATGATAGGCGCGATTCCAGCCTTTCTCGCCTATCCCAATTTCAAAGTCGAGCCCTCGAAATATCGAGCTGGATTATCAGGTGTGACTGCAAATCTGAAGGCGAAAGTGGTTGTGATCGATTCAGACTTTCCGGATGAGATGCTGAGTTGCGTTCGCCTCGACAACACGACGCTGATTCGGGCGGGCGAAGGCGACAGGGTAGTAGCTGTTGGGCCGATCCAATTGGCCAACATCCAGCCTGAGTCTGTGGCGTTTATTCAACACTCGGCCGGCACAACCGGTCTTCAGAAAGGCGTTGCGCTGAGCCACGGCGCCGTGCTGCGCCAAATCGATCATCTCGCACAATCGCTGGCCATCAACGACACAGACAGCGTCTACAGTTGGCTGCCGCTGTATCACGACATGGGACTCATTGCGGCGTTCATGTTGCCGATGGTGTGTCACCTTCCAGTCGTGATGCAGTCGCCTCTGGAGTGGGTGATGCAGCCGGAATCGCTGCTCGAGGTAGTGAGCCACCACAAGTGCACGCTGGCGTGGATGCCGAATTTTGCCTTCCAGTTCGTGCCACGGCGAACGCCACAGAGTCGATGGAGGGACTACGATCTCTCCTCGCTTCGGCTGCTGATCAATTGTTCTGAGCCGGTACGTGCCAGCAGTATGAACGAATTTCAGCAGGCATTTGGGATCGAGGACGGTGTGCTGCAAACGTCATATGCGATGGCGGAGAACGTTTTTGCGGTCACACAATCTGATAAAAACGGGGGGCCGGTCACGATCTGGGCTGATGGACAGCAATTCCGTAGCGGCCATCGGGTTGTCAAAGGTGAAAGGGAAAGCTCAGGGGCTATTGCATTTACGTCGTCGGGGCGTCCGCTACCGGGCCAGCACGTACGAGTGCTCTCCGACTCCGGCGACGAACTGGGCGACGACCGCGTCGGGGAAATCGCCATCCAGGGGGATTGTTTGTTTGAAGGCTACTACAATCGTGCAGACCTGAGCGCTCAGGCGATGGTGGGTGGCTGGTATCGTTCCGGCGATCTCGGTTTCTTCCATGCCGGTGAACTGTACGTAGTGGGGCGCAAGAAAGATTTGCTCATCGTGGGTGGAGAGAACATCTATCCACAGGATATCGAGGAGATCGTTGCCGCTCACCCCGCTATTCACGACGGAAGAGTGGTGGCGATGGGAGTCTACAATCCGGATCTTGGGACGCAGGAGATTATCGTTGTCGCCGAAGTGGAAGCGGAAGACATGCTGTCGCGTTCTGCAGAATTGGAGTCAGAAATTCGACGAACGATTGTGGCGAGTACGGGAGTTGCCGCGCGAAATATACTTCTGAAACCTCCGAAGTGGATCGTGAAGAGCACGGCAGGGAAGCCGGCGCGATCGGCTACGCGAGAAAAGTTGTTGCAACAGCATCCTGAATTGGAAGCTAGCTTTGATCTTCAATAGGTGCATCCTAGAATGACGGCCGAACAAGCAATGATGGTGCAACACATCGTGCAATTGATCCGAAAGCCGGGAGTGAGTATCGACGAGAACACTCCGCTGGTTTCATCCGGCCTTATCGATTCGATGGCTCTTGTGGACCTGCTCCTGAAGCTTGAGGATCTGACGCACAAGCGAATCCCCGCGGGCAAAGTGCAACCCAAGGACATGGATACGGTGGCGAAGATGATCGCGACCGCCGCGCGAGTGGGAAAGCCGAGAAGGTAGATATTTCCGGAACTGGATTAGGCGCAACGTGTACGAATCGTCACAGGACCGCATGATAGATGGCTCGGAAGGTTCGATTGCCGGCGCGATTGAACTCTCAGTGGTATTGCCTTGTCTCAATGAGCGAGAGACCGTGGCAACATGTGTGACGAAGGCTGCGGCAGCGTTGAAGCATGCGGGGATCGCGGGAGAAGTGATCGTAGCTGATAACGGATCAACCGACGGTTCGATTGGACTTGCGGAGTCGGCAGGGGCGCGTGTCGTGCACGTATCGCAGCGCGGTTACGGCAATGCACTGCGGGGAGGCATCCAGGCGGCGCGTGGTGCGTTCGTGTTGATGGCTGACTCCGACGACAGCTACGATTTCAGCCACATCCCACGATTTGTGGAACAACTGAGGAACGGTTCGGAACTGGTGATGGGGAATCGTTTTATGGGAGGCATCCGCCAGGGAGCGATGCCAGTTCTGCACCGCTATCTTGGCAATCCCGTACTCACGGCAATCGGGCGCCTTTTCTTCCATTCTCCATCGCGCGATTTTCACTGCGGCATCCGCGCATTCCGCAAGGAGAGCTACGATCGCATGGACATCCGGTCGACCGGGATGGAGTTTGCCAGCGAGATGGTAGTGAAGGCGAGCCTGCTGCGGATGAAGGTCAGCGAAGTCGCGACGACTCTCTCCCCAGACGGTCGGAGCCATCCGCCACATCTGCGTACCTGGCATGATGGCTGGCGGCATCTCCGCTTTCTGTTGATGTACAGCCCGCGATGGCTTTTCCTTTATCCCGGACTGGCGTCGATCATGGTCGGGCTTGCGACTTGTATTTGGCTCTTGCCCAGCCCGCAGCGAGTGGGCGACATAGTCTTCGATTTTCACACGCTCGCCTATGGCTTCGGCGCCATACTCGTAGGTTTTCAGCTGCTCGCATTTGCTGTGTTCACGAAAGTGTTCGCAATCACTGAGGGCCTTCTCCCGGAAGATCCACGTCTGCATCGAATGTTCGGGTACATCAAGCTGGAAACGGGATTGCTGGTTGGCTCGTTGTGTGTGGTACTTGGAGGGGCGGGTTCGATTGTGGCGCTTTCGACGTGGGCTCGAAGCAGTTTTGGCCCGATTACGTCGGATAACCTGCTGCGACTCGTGATGCTATCGGTGTTTGCACTGGTTCTGGGACCGCAGATCATCTTCAGCAGTTTCTTCCTGAGCATCCTAGGGCTGCGGCGGCGCTGACATGAGTCCAACGGAATTCGATCGTTTTGCCAGCAGCTACGAGCATGATTTGGCGAAATCCCTGTCCCTCACGGGCGAGAACCGAGAGTTCTACGCGCAAAAGCGAGTCGATTGGACCCGCCAGTGTGTCCTACGTCTGGGAGAGTCGGTGCGGCGGATTCTGGACTATGGATGCGGCGACGGCGCCAATGTGCCCATCCTGGCGGAAAGGTTCCAAGCGGAATACACGGTAGGCGTCGACGTTTCGGTGGAATCGATTTCCATCGCACGGAGGCAATACAGCGCTCCAGAAGTGGACTTTCTTCCAGTGAACGAGTGGATGCAGGACAGCACCATGGATCTAGCCTTCACCAACGGTGTTTTTCATCACATCCAACCGACGGATCGAATGCAGTGTCTGCAGGCAATTCGTGGCGCTTTGCGTCCCGACGCTCTATTCGCCTTCTGGGAAAACAATCCGTGGAATCCCGGGACGCAATATGTCATGTCGCGTTGTGCCTTTGACGAGCAGGCGATCAAGATCAGTCCGCGCGCGGCGAAAAAGATGCTCACTGCTGCTGGCTTCACGGCGCTGCGAATGGATTCTCTGTTTTATTTTCCTCGCCGGCTGAGTTTTCTGCGACCGGCCGAGGCCTGGCTCCATCACTTGCCGCTCGGTGGACAATACCTCGTGCTTTGTCGCAACAAGGCTTAGGGCGTCTGTTCCCGCGTCCGCAGCGCCACGTTGGTATCGGCTGGCCGGGATGGATTTGCCATCTGGTCGGTGATGTGTTTCTGAATGAGATCCCAGTCCGTGCGGAGAATCATTTCCTTGATGCTGAACCTGCTCTCGTGACGCGCATCGTCGATGCGCAACGCAAGTTCGTTCTTGTTAAAGCGAAATTCAACCACGTCGGCCAGTGGCACGAGTTGATTGGAAGATTTTCCGACAATGACGAAAACAACTTTGTCGGAAACGAGCGTATATTCCGGGCACACATCGGCTGTCGGCTGGGGTAGTGCGCCGCCTGACATGGCCACCATGAAGCCGTGGTGAACGGGCATGCAATCGACCATGCGCATTCTGACCACGGTTCCGTGTTGATAGATTCCGGCCCAAGCCAATTGCAAACTACAGAGAACGAGCGCGACTCCCATCGGAAATTTTGCGAGTCCGGTTTTACTGACCTTCGTCATAGAAATATCCTCTCCGGCAATGAAACCGCAGGCTCAGATTGTGTTTGGGGAGAATACGGAGCGAGTGAAACCCAGCTTCGTGGCTGGGGAGTGGATAGGTGACTACATAGGACGCGCGCAGATCGGCCAATGCGGTCTGCAGGATGTCGGCGGCATCCTCGTGTGCCGAAAAGCTTCTGCCTCCGGTAGCCTCGGCCATCTGCTGGAGTGCGAAGCTCGCCCTGAGGTTGTCAGAGGTTCTATTCGGATTCACTGTATAGAGCAAGGCTCCGGCGCCAATTACCGCATCCAAGGCCTTTGGAGCGGATTTTCCGCTGATGGTGTCACTGCCATCCGAGAGCAGAATCAGAACCTGGCGAACGCCGGGTGTGTGCCGATCCGCGATGTAGCGGGCGCTGAATGCCAGCGAATCAAACAAGGGAGTTGCTCCTGCCGGAGTCAAGGAGCGAATCTTGGCTTGAGTTGCGGCATCGGAGCAATCTGCCGCGCAAATGACCTCGGGCTGCAAGCCGGCGAATGTAATGACCGACACTTCATCGCCTGGTCGATTTAGCGAGATCAGCCGCAGTACCTGATCGGCGATTGCATGAAAGTTGGAGGCGACAGATTCACTGGCATCGACCAGCAGGACTACATCGAGTTTCGTTTCGTCGGAGCGGGTGAGGCTGCGGAAGTTGCGGATGACCAGATCTCCATCCACTACAGCGAAGTCATCTTCGCGGATCGCATCGACGGGACGGTTGGTTTGGTTCGTGGCAAAGAATGTGACGCGCACCTCGGACGTACCTGTGTGATAGGTCGCCTGGGGAACGTCCTTATCGGCGCGGGCCCAAAGAAGAGAGGGCAAGAAAGCGATGAGCACTGCAAATGACCAACCCTGCCGATGAGACAGCGATGCCATTGCAGGGTACTTCGGCAGGCGGTGCCACCACTCCAGCAGGCAAAGGTATATCGGCATAACGAACGTCACCAGAAATTTCTAACGATTGCCGTTCGCCTCGGGATCAATCGAAAATCCGGTATCCGATGCAGACGTAGAAATTCCAGTTGCCATCAAGTTTTGGGACCCAATTGGAGGGACTGCGGCCGGTCGTTTAATTCATGACCATGGTATAATGACCATGATCACAAGGCCTGAGAGATGAAAACTATACCTGCCGGAAAATTCAAAGTCCACTGCCTCGCGATCATGGACGAGGTTCAGGCGAAGCGCCAGGCTGTGGTCATCACCAAACGCGGCAAGCCAGTAGCGAAACTCGTCCCGATGGAGAAGGAAAAGGACGACATCTTCGGCTTCCTCAAAGGGAAGGGCAAAATCGAGATCAAGGGGGACATTGTGTCTCCAATACTGACTCCAAAAGAGTGGGGCGATCTGTATTGATCCTTCTCGATACCCACGTCGTGATCTGGCTCGCCCAGGACTATCAGCGAATTTCGCCCAAGGCGCGCGCCGCGATTCAAGAGGCACGTAGTAAGGACCGAGGCCTCGCAGTGTCGTGCATCACGCTGGTTGAAATCGCCATGCTCGCGAGTCGAGGACGAATTGATTTGAAGCCCGATACGGAAACGGTTCTTGCAGAAGTCGAGAACCATTTCATAGTGCTTCCAATTGCACGCAATATTGCCCTGCAGGCTTTCGAACTGGCCGCCAACTATCCGAATGATCCAGTAGATCGCATCATCGGAGCCACTGCTTTGGTCGAAGACATCCCGTTGCTCACCGCCGATCGGGACATTCGCAAATCACGGGCAGTCTCAACCATCTGGTGATCTTTCAGTAAATTCGCGGAACGACCGCCGCCACGCGCCGCGCATACTCCTCAAATTCCGCCCCGAACTCCGTTCGCAAGAGTTTCTCCTCCGTGCGGATTCGAATCACCATGCCGACCCAGAAAATCGGGATTGCGATGAGCAATGCGATCCAGTGCTCGGTGGCCAGACCCGTCGCAATGAGCAGGCCGAGCATTCCCGTGTAAATCGGATTGCGAATGTAAGAATACGGCCCGGCCGTGATCAGTTGATGTCCTTCCACCAGGCGCGATCGCATGGCCCACTGCTTGCCCAGAGTTCGCACGGCCGACTCGATGAACCAGTTCGAGGCTGCTGCGACGCCGACGGTGAACACGCCGAAGACAATCCCAGCGACTCCCGACAGAGCCGCAACCGGCGGCAAGAACGGTTGCCGGGGTGGCTGAAAGAAAACGAGGAAGTAGCCGCACATCTGCAGGAAGATGCCGAATCCAGCAGTACGGTCCCGTTTCGCATCGGGCGCTCTCGGCGGACGCTTGCGCAGCAAGAAGATGCCCGCGAAGAAGATCCAGCACAACATGACCCCAGCCAAAGTTGCGAGGGCTACGGGAGTGGGTTGGGGCATGGGTTCAGGCCTCGGATGGCAGACTAACGTATCGGCAGCTGCCACACAATTTAAGGGTGCGTACTTCCCCAACAGAGTCGAATCTGCTTAAATCGAATGAGCGCAACACTGCGGGCGTGGCGGTGTTCCTTTTATCGTGGTCGATATTCATTCTCACATTCTTCCGGAAGTGGACGACGGTCCCAAGTCGTGGGACATGTGTGTCGCCATGTGCATGGCGGCAGCGGCGGATGGCATCACTCACATGGTCGCGAGTCCCCATGCGAATGATCGTTATCATTACGACCGGCAATACCTGACTAGTCTGGTGTCCCAGTTACAGGATCGGATCGGTGAAAGCTTAAAGATCATCCTGGGTTGCGACTTCCATCTCTCGTACGAAAACCTGCAGGACGCACTCGTACACCCAGAGCGATATGTGATCGGTAACACCCGCTATCTGCTGGTCGAGTTCAGCAACTACAGCGTTCCGCAGAACACAACCGATTCGTTTCTCAAACTCGGCGATCGCGGAATTACGGCCATCATCACGCATCCGGAACGCAATCCCATTCTCCGGGAGAACCTCCAGCGGGTGGCGGAGTGGGCCGAACAGGGATGCGTGGTTCAGATTACGGGATCTGCGCTGACCGGGTTCTGGGGCGAGCGTACGCGCAAGGCAGCGCTGTGGCTACTGGAGCATCAGGTGGTCCACGTGATCGCTACCGATGCGCATGATACCGAGAAGCGCATCCCGATCCTCTCGACTGCCCGGGAGGCCGCCGCCGAAATTTGCGGTGAAGAGATTGCCACGGCCGTGGTGGAGAGCAATCCGCGCGCCATCATCAACAATCAGAATCTGCCTTACTTTCCGCGGCCGTTGCTGACGAGCTATCGGAAGGGCCAATAAACCGATTCGGCACTAATATTTTTTGCATGGGTGCAGATGGCGCTCCGACTATTGCGGGCTCGGAGCTTCGGACTGATCCGGACTTGTTGCAGGCGCCGACGGGGCCACCGGCTCGGCAGCCGCCGGACTTGTGTGAGACGTTGTCGGCATTGGCTCTGCCTTGGGCGCGTCGGGAACTGTGGTCATCGCGCTCTCGGGGTTCAGCAAACGGTCTTTACTCGGACCCAGGCCCAGATTGATGAGCGCCCGGGAGTCGGGGACCGTTTTGCTCTGCCAACCATGGTCCGCCTGATAGCGGCGCATCGCCGCCTCGCTGGCCTCGTTCCACTTTCCCGTAGCTTCACCGTTGAGATAGTGCTCCCGGATCAACGCTGCCTGAATCTCCTGAGCTCTTTCGGAGTCAATCTTCTGCTGACCACGAGCTCGGGAGGACTTGTGCCTGGAAGACTTTTTCTTCCCGGACGAGGTGGTATGGGTCTTGCTAGTGGGGTTCTTGGCTGAAGATGAAGAACTGTGGGCCTTGCCGGAGCTTGCAGTGGAAGAGGTCTTCTTGCCGGAGTCGGTGGAGTCCTGTCGTGGAGTGGTCGCAGCCGGGACACTAGTCAGCGATATCGCACAAAGAGCGGCTAACGCGACTGTCCGGATTGGGATGAAGCTGTTCATTCTGAATGGATCACTTTTCAGCAAAAGAAAAGCCCAACGTTGAACTGGCACTGTAATCATCTTGCATCCCGCGTTACAGTGCCAGTTCCCGTCGGGCTGGTACCCATTACGGAAGTGTACCGGCGTCGAAGATCGTGCCGTCCTGACGGGTCGAACCACGCGGCCGAACCAGGAAAACAACATCCTGGCCGCTCTTCATGCTCGACTCGATCCGGGCAAATTCGTCCTCGCTGTTCACTGGCTGCTTGTTGATCTCGAGGATGATGTCGCCGCGTCCGAGATTCACATCCTCGGCAAACGATCCTGGTTTCACATCCTGCACAATGACGCCTTTGCCAACCGGCATGTCTAGGCGGTCAGCCATTTCCGGAGTGACCTTGCGCACCGTTACTCCGAACTTGCTTTGTTTGGGAGAATTCTCGTCGTCATTTTCCTGATCTTCTCCCAACCGTGCCGCGAACAATTTGGCGCGGTCGGCAATGGTGACGCTCGTCTCTTGCGACTTGCCATTTCGCAAGAACCCAAGCGTGACCTTCGATCCGGGCTTGCGTGAGGCGATGTCGGCCACCAATTCGGTCCCTTTGCTGACCTTCTTGCCGTCCACGCTGGTGATCGTGTCGCCGACCTTCAAGCCGGCCTGATCGGCAGGGCTACCCGCCACGACGCTCGAGATCGGAACGCCGGTGCCAGAACCGTAAACGCGAGCAATCGCAGGATTCTCGACCGCATCAAACATGATGCCAATCGAGCCGCGCGATACTTTGTGTTCCGGCCCAGTGAGTTGGTTATAGACGTCGACCACAGTCTTCGACGGCAGTGCGAAGCCGATTCCGGCATAAGCATTCGTCTCGCTCAGGATCGCCGTGTTGATACCGATGACTTCTCCGTTCAGATTGACGAGTGGTCCGCCGGAGTTGCCGGGATTGATCGCTGCGTCGGTCTGAATGAATGTCTGGAATTGGCGCCCCGGGACGATATCTCGGCCCTTGGCTGAAACGATGCCTGCCGTGACGGTCCCCGCCTGGCCAAACGGACTGCCAATCGCCAGAACCCAGTCTCCGACCTGCATGCCGTCAGAATTTCCCATCTTCGCCGCCGGAAGTGGATGATCGACATCCACTTTGATCACGGCAAGGTCAGTTTCCTGGTCCGTGCCGATCACCTTGGCGTCGTGCTGCACACCCGGAGGATCATCCTCAAACCGCACCCGGATGCGATCTGCCTTCTCCACGACGTGACGATTCGTCAGAATGTAACCCTTCGAATCCACGATGACGCCAGAGCCCAGCGAACGCTCGCGGATGGCTCCGTCTCCGGGGCCACCTTGGCCGAAGCCCTGCCCGGGTCCACCAAAGAAATGGTTGAAGAAGTCGTCCATGCCGCCGCTGTCGTCATCATCCCCGCCTTGGTTCTGGCCTCGGCGACGATGCAAATTCTTGATCGTCGATTCCGTGTTGATGTTCACCACGCTCGGTTCGATCTGCTTCGCAATTTGCGCGAACGCTTGCGACAGGGGGTTTTGCGTTGGTTGTGCCGCAGGAAGGGTAAGCGGAGTGGCGTCGCCTTTCTGTCCCTCTTTTCCCTTTACCTCTGAGGAGATCAATGTCCCGATCAAAATGCCGACCGTGAGCGTTGCGAGAATACTCAACGTGTACACCCAACGATTGGCCTTCATGCGCATCCACATTGCGCCCGAATCCATATGGCTACCGTCCTCCAAAACTCGTAAGTCTAACTATTATACCTATTTACGCTAAGAGACCCATTCTGAACGACGCGCCTTGGACGGCGTTCGATATGAGGGACGTTTCTTTATTAGACGCGCAAACCCCTTGAATCGTTTGATGGATTACTGTCCGCCGACGGGTAAAATTTCGCCGTCGAGATCGCTGGAAGGACCTCTACTTCGCCTCGTACACTGTTTTGCCACCCACTACGGTTCTCAACACTTTCGTCTGCAATATCTTCTCCGGCGAGGATGCAGTCAGATCCCGGTCAAGAACCACGAAGTCCGCCAGCATTCCAGCGACAAGTTTGCCTTTTTCTTTTTCCTGAAATTCTGCGAAGGCAGATCCCGCGGTATAAGCAGCGATCGCCTGATCTACGGTCAGCCGCTGATCAGGAAAGTACTCCTGCTTCCCGTTCTCGCTTTTCCGGGTCACCGCTGCATAGACGCCGCGAAATGGATTCACTGGCTCTACCGGGTAATCCGTCCCGAACGCAAGACCCACGCCCTTATTAAGGAAGCCGAGCCAGGCGTATGAAGTAGCGGCACGCTTTGGTCCCAGCCGATCCTGTGCCCAACGCATATCGGTGAGGAGGTGATTCGGTTGCATGGAGGCGATCACTTTCAACTGCTTGAATTGAGCGATCTGTGCGGGAGTTGTGACCTGTGCATGCTCCACCCGCAGACGGAACTCATCGCCACCGTTTGCTCCCTTCACCTGTGCTTCTTTGGCTGCTTTTTCAGCCTCGGCAAAAGCGTCCAAGGCCATTTGCACGCCCTTGTCGCCAATCGCGTGAAAGCCGATCTGGAAGCCGGCCAGCACACGCTCCTTGGTCATATCGTTTAGCTTGCCAGGATCGTATCTTGGAATGCCTGAATTTTTGGGGTCATCGGTGTACGGCTCCAGCATGGCTGCCGTGTGTGACCCTAAAGAGCCGTCCATGAAGCCTTTCAACAAGCCAGTATGGAGCATCAAGTCGGACTGAGGATGCGAGCCCCGCTTGGTATTCAGTTCATCCATCGAGTCATCGAACGGTAGCCACTCGCTGATGCGCGCCGTGAGCTTTCCCTCTTTCTCCAGTTCTTCGTAGATCTGGAAACTCTCCCAGATTGGCGAGTAATCTTGCGCCGAGGTCACGCCATGTTCAGCCAGGTCTGCGAGCGCAAGCTCGAGTCCATGCCGACGCTGCTGGTGCGTCGGTTTGGGAACTACGGCTTCCACTGCGTCTTGCGCCGTCTCGCGCAGGATTCCCGTGGGCTCCGCATTCTGGTTCCGGTCAATGTGTCCACCCTGCGGGTCGCGACTCGCCAAGGTCACGCTTCCGAGCTGGAGCGCTCGCGTGTTAGCAACCGCTATGTGACCGTCGATGCGGACAAGAAACACCGGGTGTCCCAAGGAAACTTCATCGAGATCCCAACGCGTCGGAGTGACTTTTACCGGCCAGAGCGTCTCGTCCCAACCGGAACCGAGAATCCATTCTCCGGCCCTGGATTCCTGGACTTTGTTCGCCACACGCGTACGAAGCTCGTCGAGTGACTTCACGCCGGTGAGATCGACACTAAGTTTCGTCTGGCCGGCGTCATCCAGATGCAAATGCGCGTCGTTGAAGCCCGGCATTGTAAAGTGCCCGCCCAAGTCGATCATCTGGGTCTGCGGCCCCTTGAATTTTTGAATATCGATGGTCTTGCCTACTGCCAGAATGCGATCGCCCTTCACCGCGATCGCTTCTTCCCTGAGGATGGAACTGAACGGAGTATTTGCGGGCACACCAGTGTAGACATTGGCGTGGAAGAAGATGATGTCGGCCTTCGGCTTGGTTTCAGCTTCCGGAGTCGTAGTCTGTGCCCGGCTCATTGACATACCGAAGGTACACACCAGAACTAGCGTGGCAAGGCTTGCTCTTGCTGTCAGACTCATTCTCCCACCCCCGCAAGTGCGAGCATGGTGAGAAGAATTCTCTTAAGCCCCAGCTCACGCCCGTTTGAATCGAACCACTCCTGCAGCGTATGTGCACCGCCGCCCGATCCTCCTCCGCCGATGGCGACGGCTTCCTGTCCCAACGACAAGGGTATGTTTGCGTCGGTCGATGCCCGCTGCACTTGCGCGACGTTGCCCAATTGCGCATCCACCCCGCGGACCACCTGCAAAATTCGCGCTCCCGGCCGCAGTTCACCCGCCGGACGATTGCCGATCACGACCACCTCGCAACTCACGCCCGCGGGACGCTTCTGCGCGGTCGAGCGCATCTCGGAAGTCATAGTCTCTTCCTCCACGGCCCGATTGAGCGCCATTCGCATGGACTGCTCCAGGCGCTCCATCTCGGTCATCGAGGTCGATCGGATATCCACCTTCATGCTCGCTGACTCGGGGATCGAATTCACGGATGTTCCTCCCCGGATCACGCCGATGTTGAAGGTGGTCTTCGGCGTTGTCGGAACGGTTGTGGCCGTGAACGTCTCGATTGCCTTGGCCAGAATCACGATGGGGTTCGGCGCGCCGAAGTCGCTCCACGAGTGTCCACCGGGACCGCGTACGATCACCTCGAATCGCCGGCTTCCCAAGGCTTCCGCGACAATCGTGTCGGCTCCCGCGCCATCGAGAACCAGGCTGTATGCGATCAGGTCTTTCCATCGCGGCGTGGCAAAAATGTGCCGCATGCCGCGCAGGTCTCCTTCACCCTCTTCGCCAACATTTCCGATGAACACGAACGGCAGTGCATGCCGCAAGCGAACGGAACGCAGCAGCGCCGCAATCGCAAGCATTGCCGCCACACCTGCGCCGTTATCAGATACTCCTGGCCCGAAAATCCTGCTTCCCTGGTGACGAATGTTCAGAGGGGTATTCGCCGGAAAGACCGTGTCAATGTGCGCACTCAGCGCAACGTAGCGCTTGCCAAAACCGGGATGCGTACCGAAAACATTGCCAACGTCATCGATGCGGACATCGTCCAGGCCAACCTGCCGAAAGCGTTCTGCGAGCCATGCGGCACGCGACGATTCGCCGAACGGAGGCGCCGCAATCCGGGCCATCTCCATCTGCCATTCCAGGAACTGCGGTTCCTGCGTGCGAAACCAGTTGAAGGCCGACCGCACCTCCGGAGAAGCCGCCAGGCGTGCCACTTCCCGGTGGATTTCTTCCTTCACTGCAGACTTGGTTGCAGAGCCGGAGTCGGGCGATTCCGAGCGTGAAAAATTCGGACTCATGGGAATGATTAGCCGTTAGTTTACAACGAGATGGCGGTAGCATGGCATTACCGAAGATGGGGACTGCCATGCCGCTGGTCGGCACTAAAACCAGTCTAAAGTTCTAGTGTCGGCTCACACCAACGCTTCTGGCCGATACCGCCGCGGCAAGGCTCGTCGTTGCCGGGACTTCAACTCCATGGCGTCTCGCTCCTCGAAGAATAGGACCAGCGATGGCATCTAGTTCCGGTGGATTTCCCCGCTCGACATCTTTCTGCATGGAGCTGCGCATTCCGTAAGGCGCGGCGGTCATCCGGGCGAAAACGATATTTGCGTCCACTTTCGCGGACTCTGCCGTTGCCACCGCACAGGCCTCGCGGACGCACGATTTCCACTGCGCCTTCCATGCAGGATTGGCCATCACGCCGCCAATGGGCTGATCGAACGCTGTGGTCGCCAAGGCAATCGGGGCCAGAAAAACTGCCTTGGTCCACATGAGTGTCGGCTCGTGGTCGATGAAGTGGCACTCAAATCCGGTCTTTTGTAGTTGGTCGAGCGTAGCACCCAGCAACGGCTGCCCTGCGGAGAATACATTCAGGATTGCGAATGGCGATCGGTGAACGACGTGTGCCGGTTCCACCCGCTCGGATTCAACGGCAATGGTGGCGGGGATGACGCGACCGGCCCCGTATCTTTCGCGCAAAAGGCCGATGTGATCGATGCCATTCAGCAGCGGAACGATCGCGGTCACCTGCTCCGGATTCTTGAAAGCAGTGAGGGAACCTTCCAGCTGCGTTGCCTTCACTGCAATCCACAGGACATCGCTCGGCGGAACTGCAGTGCTCTTCGCAACTGGCACCTGGAAATTGCCGAATGGACTTTCGAGTTTTATCTGATCAGGATAGGAGGCAAGCGATTCACGTCGCACAACAACCGTGACGGAATGTCCCAGGCGCGCCACCGAGGCGCCGATCAGGCCGCCGACCCCGCCCGCGCCAAGAATCGCATGTCGTAAGAGCTGAGCCATTCGCAGCCTATTTTCTAGCAGAAGCTGGGGCCGGTACACATTCGAGAATTTCCGATTCTGTTAGGGTGTGGTCGCTCTGCTTGGCGCGCTGATAGATTCGTTCGACTACGTCATCGGCTGCCGGGATGCCACGCCGCTCCAGCCAGAACAGCACATTCGATTTGCCGCTCATCGGGCCAACATCGATGATCTGATCCATCCCGAAGACATGCGAAGGCACGCCGGAGTACACGGTATTGGCCAGCACAACATCATTCTTGTGATAAGCCTTGATGATTGCCGCAGCATGAACACCAGTCGCTGTGCGGAATGCGTCGTCGCCGACAACTGGATAGTTTCTAGGGATCGGAACGCCCGTGGCGCGAGAGACCGCTTCGCAATACTCCTTCAACTTGGTCAGGTCCTGCTGATCCCAGGGCGCAATCGCCATCAGTTTCAGATTCACCAGCATCTGATCGATCTGCGTATTGCCCACTCGCTCGCCAAGTCCTATGGCGCACCCGTGTACGCTGTGCGCGCCGGCAACGATCGCTGCCATCGAGTTGGCAATCGCAAGGCCGCGGTCGCTGTGACCATGCCAGTCCACGCGAATGTTCTCTCCGGAAGGCTTCACCACTTCCTGAATCACGAATCGAACCAGCGACAGTGCTCCCATCGGAGTCGCGTGCCCGGCCGTATCGCATACGCAGATGGCTCGGGCCCCGCATTCAATTGCCGTCGCATAAAGACGCTTGACCGTCTCCGGATCACACCGGCTCGTGTCTTCGGTGACGTACATGACGTCGAGTCCGAGCGAGACCGCATACTTGATCGCTTTTTCGGTGGTCGTCAGGAGGAAGTCATCCGTCCATCCTTCAGTAAACCGGCGAATCGGACTGGACCCAATAAATGTGGCCGCTTCGATCGGCAAGCCCGTTTTCTGCACGATGTCCGCGATCGGCCGAATGTCATTCTCGTGCGTCCGCGCCGCGCAGTTCGCGCGGATTTTCATCTTGTGGGTGGTGATCTCTTGCGCCAACGCCGTGACCGCATCCACGGCGCGCTGTCCGGCTCCCGGCAGACCCAGATCGAGGGAATTGATCCCGAGTGCCTCCATCAGGTGCAGAATCTCAATCTTCTCGGGAATGGAGGGGTCCCGCACGGACGGCGACTGCAAACCGTCGCGCAGGCTCTCGTCGTTGAGCAGAACCGGCCCCGGCGGCTTCAACCCGGGCGGAAAGTTCTTGTTCCAGTCGTAGATGAGATCGGAAGTATTCATTGGAAAACGCGGTCAGCTCTCAGTCTTCAGCTTTAAGACTAAAGCCGCAATCTTGGCGGATTGAAAGGCTTGGAGGTCCCCATCGCTAGCCCACACAGTTTCGCAGCGAAAGCTGACAGCTAAGAGCTTGTTTTGTTTTCTTTCGGCGGTAGCGTCAACCCGAATACCGAGATCATCCCTTGTCCGGCCACATTCACCTTGCTCTCGCCGGGAGTGGGCAGGTAAAGGGTCTTGCAATTCTCGCAGCGGTAAATTTCAGCGTCTGGACCATAGGCCTTCTCGACGTCTCCACACTCGCGCTCGACCACGTCGGTCTTGTAGAACCAGAGTTTCAAGTGCCCACCGCAAAACTTTCCTTTGGCATCCTTTTCGTTGCAGGCACGCTGTCCCGCCTTCTTGACCTTGACCTTGTGGTTGGTAAGCTGCGGAACGTTGTGAGCGGAGGTCGTTGCTTCGCCAGTCACCAAAGAATGTACCCTCATTCAAGCGGCACAAACGCCGCCAGATTCGGCCTGATGCGCCCATTGTAACCGAAACGGCAAAGGCCATAACCACAAAGACCGCAAGGGTGCCCGAAGTATTTCCTTCGTGCACATTCGTGTCCTTCGTGGTTGCAGCTTTTTGTCTGATAGTCTGAAACACTCCATGATCACTATCGTCTCCGGCCTGCCGCGATCGGGCACTTCTCTAATGATGCAAATGCTGGTCGCCGGCGGAATGACGCCCCTTGCCGACGGTGAGCGCGCGGCCGACACCGACAATCCTCGCGGATATCTCGAATGGGAACGCATCAAAACGCTGCCCAAGGATCCGGGCTGCATTGCCCAAGGGGAGGGAAGAGTGGTCAAGGTGATTTCCCGGCTACTATTGTCACTTCCTGCTGGGCATGACTACCGCGTGATCTTCATGCAGCGTCCATTGCCCGAAGTTCTGGCTTCGCAGGATCAGATGCTGCGTCGCCGCGGAACCTACAAAGAGGGCGCGGACCTAGCCGCGATCTCCGCCGCATTCGAAAAGCACCTGCGCGACGTCTATGCCTGGCTGGATGGACGGTCCTATGTGAAATCGATTCGTGTGAACTACCACGACGCGCTGAAAGAGCCCGAAACGATCAGCCGAAAACTCGCCGAGTTTCTTGGGATTACCCTGAACATCGAAGCGATGATGCAGCAGGTCGACGCGTCACTCTACCGAAATCGAACGAACCAAACCAAGTAGCCCGGGTTGCGCGCGAAGACGCGCAGGCTGGCCCGCACGGCTTACACTGAAGGTTGGAGGCAGCGATGCCGAAAAATCCCAAACTTCCGCCCGACGCTGGTCCGGACGAGACATTGGTGGCTCGGCCCGGTGCAGTCAGCCGCGTCAATGCCGAGCACTATCGCTGGGGTGACGATTGCGACGCATGGCATCTCGTGAAAGATCCGCAGTTCACCGTCATTGAGGAGCTAATGCCTCCGGGATCGGCCGAGGTCCGGCACTATCACAAAAAAGCACAGCAGTTTTTCTACATCCTAGCCGGGGAAGCGATGATGGAGATAGAAGGTGATCCGGTGCTGGTGCCCGCCGGCAGCGGCATCCGCATCATGCCGGGCGTGCGGCATCAGATTCGAAATCCATCGTCGAGCGCGCTGCGACTGCTGGTGATCTCACATCCGCCGAGCCATGGAGACAAGTGGACGGAGTGAAACATCGCGACAAATTCAGCTCTTAAGCAATCCACGCGCGTTAAGCCTTGCATTGCCACGTGCGTCCTGGATGGACCGCCTACAAATCGGCACGATCGATAGTCCAAGTGATCTTCGAGACCTCCGGCATCTCGCGACCATGGTCTTCACCGATCTCCGTCTTGATAAGCGCTTCGAGTTTGGTGCTCATGGCAGCAACCAGATCACGGTTCTTCTCGCGTTCGACGGCGAGGTTTGTCATTTCTGAGGGGTCCGTCTGCAGGTCGAACAGTTCCACGTCGTTTGCCTGGTAGAGCTCTGTCAGATTTTCCGGTTTGTTCCGAATCCAGACTGGAAAGGGTGGTTGGGTTTCTGATGTGAAAGCAAAGTCTCGGGTCAATGAGCGAAAACGCCGGTTAACGTTAACCATCACCCACCGCTGTTCCGATGTGTTGAAATAGCTTTAATGAAACACAACATCTGGGAATTTCGAAGGAACGCAGACGGAATGTACTCCGTGAGTCACGCCGGATAGCTGCTGTCTGACTCGATTCCTGCGAAATGGTTCGCAGCCCAGATTTGCGAAGAGTACGGGTTTTGCGGTCAGGAGTCCCAGCACATCTGTACCGACTTGGAACGGTCAGGGGTATGTACAGTGGACCTGAGTGCCAGCGATCCATTCACTCTGACGCATGATGAGTGTAATCGCCTTCCATGAGAAGACCGGTCGGAGTCAAGGAGATTCTGGATTCATCGTGAGTTCTTGGGTTCTTTTCGCTGACAAAGTTCTTTCCCACCGAGTTAGCCACTGTCGCCATGCTTCCATCCGCACTCTCGAGGAGCGAATCATTTCGCTCGGTGCATGTTGGGCGTTCTCGGTTCAGCCGGTGCTGCCATCTGATTAGCGACCTCTCGTTTCACTGAGTGAGGAAACGTGGGCCTGGCGATTAACGCAGTCACCAGAACTCGGCTTTGGCTTTTGATTTTGATCTTCCTCTTCCTGGCACGATTTTGACTTTGGTTTTGCTTTCTTTTACGCCGCTGCGGTCACGGTCATCCGGTTGCTGTTGCGCAAGGGTTCGTACACTTCTCCGCTGACCCACAGGTGATGCAGTAACACCGCCAGCTTTCTCGCCGTAGCCACAATGGCTCGCTTCTTGGCGTTTCTTCCGCCACGCTCCGCCAGTTTCAGTCCCCAGCGTCTGAGGTCACAGTCGATGCCGAATGGTCCCAAGATATGCTGCGCTCCCTGCACCAGCAGCGTCCGCAGATACGGATCGCCCTCTTTGCTGATGTGCAGCTGCGGTTCGCTCTCTCCGGAGTTCCTGCGTCCCGGTTGCAGCCCCAGATAGCAGCCCACGTCGCGGCTCTTGCGGAAGCGATGCGGATCTTCCAGCGTCAGCAGGAAGGTCAGCGCGATCAGCGTGCCTACTCCCTTGATCTGCTTCAGCAACTCGACTTGCGGATAACTCGCTTCGGCCAGCGCTTCGATCCGGTCGTTGTACTCCACGATGCGTTCGCTCAGTTCTTCGATGGCCGACAGCAAGGGCTCCAGGGCTCGTTGCAGTTCCGGACTTAGCGTTTCGGCTTTCTCCGGATTCATGTTGCGCACGTTGCAGCCACGTAATCTCTCGCCGTAAGACTTCGCCAACCCGCGTACTGTATTCACCAGCGAAGTTCGCGCCCGCACCAGTCCAGCGCGTGCCCGGATTACCGTGAGATCGGCCTGTGCTTTGGCGCTGCGGTGCTTCACTGGACACAGCAACCCAGGATCAATTCGGGCCAACCGTGCCAGCGTCTGCGCATCCAGCCGATCGTCTTTCTTCCGGCTCTCCCCGATCAATCGCACCTTGCGCGCATTCGCCACGATCACTTCGTGCCCCAACTCGCTTAATAGACGGCTGATCCAGGGCGAATGCGTCCCGGTTTCCAGCGCGACGCGGCTGTGCGGCATGGTACCGAAGACTTCGCGCAGTGCCTTGGCCGTCGTGCGCACCCGCTGCTCCATCTGTATCTGGCCGATTTCATCCAGCACGCAGTACCAGCTGTTGCGGTCGCCTAGATCCAGTCCGATAGTCAATGTCGGTTGAGAAAAATTCTTGCGCTGCTTTACCGCTACGGTGCTAACCTTCTTCATTGCCGGTCTCCTTTTATCTCTTGTGCCTCTGAGCACGTCGATAACTTGGGAGCGTACACCGCATCCCGTCCGGAGACCGGCCTTCTCATCTCATCTGTTAGCGACATTCAACCCTTTGACCTCTACAATGGCAAGCATGCGAAAAGCGGCTGGAATCTCCCTAATCGTTTTAGGGACAATCTGGTTGACACTCTGGGGGAGCGTAATGCTCCGGTCTCCGCTCCCAATTCCCGGCTTCATTCTGCGGCGTCTTGGCAGCTTCGGATACTCAGTTGATCCCGTGCAAGCGCCAATCTGGGGGTTTGTATTTCTGACGGGTGGCGTCATCCTTCTCTGGCGAACGCACCGAACTCGCCAGCCATAATGAGTGAAATGGCCTGTTCTGGCCAGTTATCATCGAAGACGACTCGTAGCGGCCTGAAATCGCCCAAGGGCGAAGGTAGCAGGACCTCACTCATGAAGTGGAACCCGGCAGATTTTGAGTACTACGACCGACTTCCCGGAGAACGAAAACGGAAAGCTTGGGAGGCACTAACTCCCGACCAACGAAAGCTCTGGAATGAACAGTGGAACTTCCGCAACTTTGCTAAGATAGTGCCGCTCGATATCGATGCCCGCACAATCGAGTCCTGCTGCCCGCCAGAGCCAGATATCCGATGCCGAATTTCGGGCAAGCCGCATTATTTCGAACTCGCCGAAGTCACGGATGAGAACCTTGCCCGAAGAGTCGGCATTGCGGCGAAGCAGGGGAAAGACACGTTCGCGGGACCTTTCTTGCAGTTGGAGCCACTATGCCGGACTTACAACCAGAAGTGTTCCAAGGAGTATAAGACAGACGGATACGACCTGCACTTGCTCTTGTACTATTCCACCCAAGTTCCGTACACCGAGGGGCTACGAGAGGAGATTTCGAAACTGCGGGATGAAATAGAACAGAAGCTCCGCCAGAGCCCCTTCAGGAGTGCATGGCTGTATGACGGCTGGAGCGAAGCCATCATTGAACGGGTACAATTCGTGGCATGAAGGCACTTATTGCCATTCTGCTTGTGGTAGTCGTCGGGTGTGACAACGCCGAGAGAATCAGCCGTCTAGAAAAGCAAACAAAGGAATTGAAGGCAGAGGTCAGCAAGAATCGAGCTGTGGCTGACTATGATCTAGATGCAAGGTGCTCGCGAGACGCCCAAGCATGGTTCAACGAGAACTATCCTCCCGACAAAAAAACTTTGGTGTTGAATCGCACGAATCACTACAACAAGTCACTGAACAAATGCTTTGTTTTCGTCGAGAATCACTATACCGTTTGGGGAAACCTAGTGAACGGCGCATGGGTGAATGACATGTCCGTGTGGGACGTTTATGAGAATTCCGAGTACGGGCGTTTTACAGTAAACCATCTGTTTTCGGACTCGAAATCTAGAGATTTGCTGATTGCCTGTGAACTATCCGGCAAAAAATGCACTACAGTTGAACAATTTAATGCCCTCGTCCAGCCATATATGAGGAATTAATAGGCTCTTCCTCTGCTTCTAAATGGTAAATCCCGATCTCTAACAATGTCGGCAGTGTCAAGCACGTTTTGAGCAACACTTCTGTATGCACTCATAGAAGAGCGCCATTTCGCTCTCTCCGTTGGTTTGCGCGTTTCCAACCTGGGCTCGCTTTGAATCGTTCGGGTCCGGAACTCAGTCCGACCCAGCCATCTCTTCGATCTCTTCTTGCGATCAAGATTCGTTTCTTCGAACTCCCTCACTTACTGGGAGCGGGATGCCCAATCATTACATCGGTGATGAACTGCACACCATCGGGATTTCCGGGCTCTCCCGCGTGCGAACCGAGCTTCGGCGTCTGGCCGTAGTCCGAACCCTGACGCCACATCCAGTACAGATGCACGGCCAACTTGCGCGCCATCGCTACTTTCGCGATCTTGCGTCCACGCCGCATGGCAAGGTGAAAAAACTTGCTGCGCCACTCCTGCTGACTGCGCACCGTGACCTGCGCCGCTTCCACCAGCAGAAAGCGCAGCAGCACGTTGCCTTGCTTGCTGATATGCCCCAGTCGCCGCCGATCCCCGCTGGACTTTTCCTCTGGCACCAGCCCGACGTAGCTGGCCAGTTGCTTGCCGCAGTGGAAACGTTCCGGCGTTCCGATCACCAACTCGTACGCCAGTGCCGTCAGCGGACCGACTCCGGGATGCGTCATCAGCAGTCGTGTCACCGGACGTTTCTCTACTTCCTCTTCCAGCGCACGCGTCAGTTCCTGGATCTTCGGCGTCAGTTGATCGAGCAGGTCAAGCAGGTCCTGCCGCCGTCGGCTGGCCCACGGAGCCAGTGCGATCGACTCCAGTTCCTTGCGACCGGCCGGCCGCCACAATGCTTTCTTGCGGCGCAGTCCTTCGTTCAGGGGAATGACGTGCAGCTGATTCATTACTCGCGTGCGCATCTGCACCATGCGATGCCGATGCCACAGCAGTTGCCGCAGATCACGATTCTCGGCGTCCGGTATCCAGATCTGCGGGAACCGGTTCTCGATCATCAGATGCAGTAACAGCTTCGCGTCCTGCCGATCGGTCTTCTGCTTGCGCACTCGCTTGCTGCGGATCTCAGCCGGATCTCCGATCCACAACTCAAACCCGAGCTCGTGCAGCAAACGCTCGAACCAGCGCGAGTGTCCGCTGGACTCCATGCCCACTCGCACCGATAGATTGCGCTGCTTCAGTTCGCGGTAGAACTGCTCCGCCTGATCCCGATGCGCCAGGCGGTGTTCGCCTAGGTCACCCGTCTTCGTATCGACGCACGCAATTTGCTGGAAGCCCGGATGATAGTCACAGCCTATAATCAGCATGTTCGGCTCCTTTCCTCCGAGCCCTTTGGTTGTTTTGCGCTTCCAAAGTTTACTCGGGCCTGGGAGCCGACATTGTTTATGGAATCATTTCACTACACTCAAAATCCCCCTCCCACTGACAACTCTCCACGCTCTACCCGTTCGAATCTCAGGTTGTTCCGTTTCCGCAGTCGGCCCGGGCAACTCTCGCCTATCCTGCCCTGCAAGACTTCGCGCGTGTGGTTAAACTTCTACACCAGGGGATTCCTTGTAGGGCCGACTTCGTAAACAAAGCCATTTCTAAATCGCCTTCTCAGGAGGCTGGGTATGTCGATTCAGGGAACAACAACGCCTGTTCTGGAAACTACGGCTCCGCGCCGCCATCTGGGACGCAGCATCTGGTCCGTGGTGGCAGGGTTTATAGCGGTAGTGGTGCTCTCGAACGGCACGGACGTATTGCTTAGCAAACTTGGAGTCGTCCCACCGCTCGCACAATGGCACACCGATAAATTGTTCGTCTGGGCCACAATCTATCGCACCGTGTACGGAATTATTGGCAGCTACGTTACAGCGCGCCTCGCGCCCCAACGCCCCATGAAACACGCCATGATCGGAGCCATCATCGGCATGGCTCTGGGAACCGCCGCGGCCGTTGCGACCTGGAACAAGGATATGGGACCTCACTGGTATCCCATTGCCCTGATCGTAGTAGCCATTCCAACTGCCTGGATCGGTGCAAAACTCCTGGAAGCTCAAAGGCGCGGAACCAGCAACTGACAACTTGTCGATTCTGCCAATTGCCACTCGACGTCCGTCCAGAGGCTGGAAGAACTGATACCAGCCCAACAGAGGAGACATGTTATGCGAGTGATGGTCATTGTAAAAGCGACGAAAGATTCAGAAGCCGGGGTTCTGCCCACCAAAGAGCTGTTCGAGGCCATGGGCAAGTACAACGAAGAGCTGGTAAAAGCCGGGATCATGCTGGCGGGCGACGGGCTTAAGCCTTCGTCCAAAGGAAAACGAGTCAGGTTTTCCGGAAGCAAGCGGGCCGTGATTGACGGGCCATTCGCCGAGACCAAGGAACTGGTTGCCGGATACTGGATCTGGGAGGTACGGTCGATGGAAGAGGCTGTAGAGTGGCTGAAGCGGTGTCCGAATCCGATGCCGGGAGACTCCGAGGTGGAGATTCGTCCGTTCTATGAGGCCGCGGACTTTGGGGAGAATTTCACGCCCGAGGCGCAGGAGAGGGAACAGCGATTGCGCAAGGAAGTTGCCGCCCGAAAATAGTCAAACTTTCTTCAGATATCCTGTCGATTCGCAAGTTGCCGTTCGACGCATCTGTAGAGGCCGGAAAGGGCAGCTCAAAAAAGCTAGATCCGGCCGCCAAACAACCAATACCAAGGAGAACAGTCATGAGATTCCTGAGCCTTTACAAGCACGTTGAGCGCAACACACCTCCTTCGCCAGAAGAGATGGCAGCCATGGGCAAGCTAGTCGAGCAGGGTTTCAAAGAGGGCTGGTTGGTCGCCACCGAAGGCTGCCTGCCATCCGCGATGGGCGCCCGAGTTCGCCGAGACGGCGGGAAGATTAGCGTGACCGATGGCCCGTTCACGGAGTCCAAGGAGATCGTCGGTGGATTCGCCATCCTCAATGCGAACTCGAAGGCAGAAGCCATCCGAATGGCCAAGGACTTCCTGAATTTTGTCGGCGAAGGCGAATGCGAGCTTCGCCAGATTTACGAGCAGGGCGGCCCTGAACCGGACTGCTTGAAATCGGCCAGCGAGGTTGCGCTTAAGGCCTAGAAATGTTGTGATCGGTAGCAGTGGACGCTACCGAGACCCATCGCGCGATTGAAGCCGTCTGGAAGATGGAGTCGGCCCGCTTGATTGCCGGGCTGACTCGCATCGTCCGCGACGTTGGAGTCGCGGAAGAACTCGCGCAAGACGCGCTGGTAGTGGCTCTCGAAAAGTGGCCGGAGTCCGGGATTCCCGAAAATCCCGGAGCCTGGCTCATGGGAACGGCGAAACATCGAGCCATCGACTATCTTCGCCGCGGAACACTCATCGATCAAAAACATGAAACCCTCGGCCGCGAGATGGCTGAGCGCGAGATGCAGGTTCCGGACCTTGCCGCTGTCATGGATGACAACATCGGAGATGACATGCTGCGGTTGGTTTTCATTGCGTGCCATCCGGTGCTGTCGACCGATGCGCGGGTGGCGATGACACTGCGGCTGCTCGGCGGGCTTACGACTGACGAGATCGCGCGCGCCTACCTGAGTTCCGAACCGACAGTTGCGCAACGGATCGTTCGGGCCAAGCGCACCCTGACCGAGTCGCATGTCCCGTTTGAAGTGCCGCGAGGCGCGGAATTCAAGTCGCGACTGGCGTCCGTTCTGCAAGTCATCTATCTCATCTTCAACGAGGGATATTCGGCGACGGCCGGCGATGACTGGATGCGTCCGGCGCTGTGCGAAGAGGCGCTACGGCTGGGAAGGATTCTGGTAGGGCTGGTGCCGGAGGAAGCGGAGGCACACGGGCTTGTCGCCTTGATGGAGATTCAGGCCTCACGTTCAAAAGCGCGTGTGAATGCGGCTGGCGAGCCGGTTCTGCTGCTGGATCAGGTCCGCGCGAAGTGGGACCGACTGCTGATCGGTCGCGGGCTCGCCGCGTTGGAGCGTGCGCAGCAGTTGGGCGGAACGCGCCAGCCGTACACCATCCAGGCCGCGATCGCTGCCTGTCACGCCCGCGCTGTCACAGCAGAAGATACGGATTGGTCGCAGATCGCCGCGCTGTATCGCGAACTCGGGCGAATCGAGCCTTCTCCGGTGGTTGAGCTGAACCGCGCAGTTGCGGTAAGCATGGCGTCGGGTCCTGCGGCGGGCCTGGAGTTAGTCGATGCTCTGAAGGATGATCCCACTCTGAAGAGCTATCATCTACTGCCAAGCGTGCGCGGAGATCTCCTAAAGAGGCTAGGACGAACGCAAGAAGCGCGGGCAGAGTTTGAACGTGCGGCAGCAATGACTCGCAACATGCGCGAACGGGATCTCCTGCTGCAACGTGCGCAAGCCTGCATTTGACTGAAAAGGATCAAGCTGAATCTCACCAGCCGGGCGGCGGGTTTCCTTCTAGTCATCATCTCTGCGATCCCTTTCGTTGACGGGTGCGGGAACCGCTCCATAAGATGAGTGCACCGTCCGCTGGGTTCCTCTTTCATGATTGGGCAGACCATCTCGCACTATCGCATCGTCGACAAGCTCGGCGGCGGCGGGATGGGCATCGTCTACAAAGCCGAGGATCTCAAACTTGGGCGTTTTGTTGCGCTCAAGTTCCTGCCCGATGAAGTAGCCAAAGATCCGCGGGCGTTGAGCCGGTTCGAACGCGAAGCCAAAGCCGCATCGGCCCTGAACCACCCGAACATCTGCACTATTCACGAAATTGACGACCAGCACGGCCAGACTTTCATCGCCAGGGAGTTCCTCGATGGCATCACGCTCAAGCATCGGGTTGGCGGACAGCCGATGGAAACGGAGCAGGTGCTTTCACTTGCGATCGAGATTGCCGATGCCCTCGACGCGGCGCACGAAGTAGGAATCGTTCATCGCGATATCAAGCCGGCGAATGTTTTCGTCACGAAGCGGGGGCACGCCAATATTCTGGATTTCGGATTGGCGAAGGTCTCGCTGCCGGGAGGTCGCATTCCTGAAGGCGCAACTGCGACGCTCCAGGATGGGCTAGGCGAAGAGCACCTGACAAGCCCGGGAGCCATGTTCGGGACGGTCGCTTACATGTCTCCGGAGCAGATCCGGGGCCGCGACTTGGATGGCCGAACCGATCTTTTTTCCTTCGGCGCCACGCTATACGAGATGGCGACCGGAAACGAACCGTTTCGCGGACAGAGTTCCGGAGACATTCTCGATGCGATTCTGCACAAGGCGCCGACGGCTCCAGTGCGGCTGAATCCGGAGGTCCCGGCTGAGCTCGAAAGAATCATTCAGGAGGCTCTCGAGAAAGACCGCGATCTGCGATATCAGCACGCGTCCGATATTCGGACCGACCTGAAGCGATTGCAGCGGGAAACGGAGTCGGGACGAGTAGTGGGAGAGAGTTCATCGGCAGGCACAGCCGCAGCGGCATCCGGTTCCGGCTCGCAACCATCGTCCGGCACGGCTCTTTCTGGGTTGTCATCGTCATCGACAACCGGAGTACCGACGTCACAGACAGGGCGGCGCCGACGCAAGCTCATCGCAGGCGCAGCTGCCACCGCGGTGCTCCTGATTGCGGGAGCATTTGCCGTGTACAAGCTCGGTGGCAAGAAAAGTCCCGCGATCGATACGCGCAATCTTACCCCACGCTCTTTGACTGATAACGGGCAGGTCGTCAATCAGCCCAGGAGCGCGAAGAATCCCCAGAAGTCAAATGCCTGGATCCGGCAGGTATTCGCGTTCGTTTGATGGTCTAGGTCAGGCCTGAAATTCGGATGCTTCCGGGAAGCGAAGCTTGCATTTTGCAAGCGTAAAGGTAAGGATTTCCTCGATCTTGGACTCCTCGCAGTTGCGCGCCATAGCGAGTTCGCTGACCAGCAGATAGCGGGCGCGCTCCAGCATCTTCTTCTCGCGGAAGGAAAGCGGCTTGGCCTGGTGAAGGGCAATCAGACTCTTCAATACGGAAGCCACTTCGAGCAGGGAACCGGTGCGCATGCGCTCGGAGTTTTCCTTGAACCGGTCCTTCCAGTCACCGTTGGTGCCGTTTTCGGTGATGGAGAGCAAATCCAGTACTTTCTGGATCTCTCCGTTCTTGACCACGCGGCGCAACCCCACACTGCCGGCGTTCTGGCAGGGAACCATCACCCGGAGGCTGCTGGCTTTGATATGGAGAAGGTAGAACCTCTCGACCGTCGAACCGATAGAGCGGTTGCTGATCTGTTCGATGACTCCGACACCATGGTTGGGGTAAACGACTTTGTCGCCGATGTGGAAATTCAGATCGAAACTGCTCATATCAAGGCACCCAGAGGGCGGAAGCTTGCGGGGAAGAACGTTTACAACCACTGGACATATGCTACTCCTGGCCAAAGGGGAAGGCAAGGCAGGCAGGCCATTGAAACTACGGGAGATAAGGGCATAGAGACTTTCGACTCATGCGTTTCCATGGGCCCGGGACTTCGGAGATGCTGAGTCCCAGAGGGCTGAGGTCTTCGTCAGAAGTCCACGGGTTTCAGATTCGGCGGCTTTCCATCCAGCCCTGAAGAATCAGGATTGCTGCCATCCGGTCGACAGCCTGTCCACGCTTCTCGATGGAAAGGTCGGTTTCGCGAAGGAGGCGGTTGGCCTCGGCGGAGGTGAGACGCTCGTCCCAGAGGTGGACCGGTAGTCTGAAGCGCTTCCGGAGGTCCTCGGCGAAAGCTTGAATCTTTTCGG
>Ga0335085_10001391_pt1 | contig 52191 bp, 50 predicted proteins | sample Lox_Sample_45_FD_206712 | JGI IMG/M metagenome (GOLD analysis project Ga0335085, IMG submission 206712) | Soil microbial communities from Loxahatchee National Wildlife Refuge, Florida, United States - Lox_Sample_4.5 | ecosystem: Environmental > Terrestrial > Soil > Wetlands | place: USA... | reverse complement strand
ATACTGATTTGCCGGCAAGTAGCTCACTTTAACTTTTATCTGTAACTCGCTGATTCTGCTGTACTAGTTAACAACTCTTTTGTTTTCAACAAAAGTTTCGACATCTCCCGGCCTAAGCTGTTGATTCGAAAGAACCACCCCGGGGGGAGGGGGTATCCCGGAGGCACAAAAAAGCCCGGTCTAATTTCCGACCGGGCTGTCGAGTGTTGGGATGGAGGGGTTGTTACAACAGCTAATCCTGTGGAGGCGGAGCCTGCCCGCCGTCCGGCGGAGGTCCACTGGGACCACCATGCCCAAAGCCTTTACCGCGCATGTGAGGACCGCCAAATCCCGGTCCCATCGGATGCATGCTGCGGAGTTGCTTCCATTGCGTAGCGTTCAGGGCTTTGCGGAAGTCGAGCATCATGTTGACGGTTTCCCGCTCCAGATTGCCGCGCGCAGTCAATACCTGGTTCGCGGCCGCCGTAATCTGCGCCTGATTCGGATTGTCCTGCTCGAGCAGCGTGCGCAGGTTGTCGTCAGCGGTGCGCATCGCCGTCATGTTGGCCTTGAGATTCGGTTTGTGTTGGTCGAAAGTCGTCTGCAGCTGCGTGACCTGCGTTTCGGTCAGGTTGAGCTTGGCAACGGTGTCGGAATTCTTCCACCATTGAAATTCGCCGTGCGGTCCATGTCCTCCCATCGGAGGCGGGCCACCCGGGCCTGGCGGCGGCGGAACGCTGGGGTCTTGCGCCCACACCGCGATGGATAAGAGTGAGAGGAACAGCACTCCCAAAGTCGTTCTCATTGCGTAATCTCCTTGGCCTTACTCACAGTTTTTCCGCTTTGGCGGTTCTCCATCACCTGCTGAAGATTGCTGCCCGGCTGTAACGCATCCGGTACATTCTGGTTCATCGTTTCCTGAAGCTGCTGCATCAATTCGTGGTCGGTCATCTCGGCTGAGGTCTGATCGGAATTGCCACTCGTCACCGCCACCGGAGACTTCGGGTTCGTCACCTTCTGGCCGGGAACGATGAGCGCCACACCGACCGCGACGGTGGCGGCGATTCCAGCCCACGCCAATGTGGGGATGCGCCGCACCTTGGGCTGATTCATTCGAGACACGATCTGCGCCCGCTGCCGCGACCAGAACCAATCGTCGCGCTCGGCCTCCTCATCGGCCGACTTGCGCCACGCGTTGAGCGTGCTCTTCAGATCTCGATCGTCGAATTCATCTGCCATGGCGGTGTTCCTCCAATCTCTTCCGGACCGTCGTCAGCGCACGATTGAGGTGCGATTTCACGGTGCCGACCTGCATTTCCAATGTCTGCGCAATCTCGTCCAAACTTAAATCTTCGGCGTAACGCAAGACAAAAACCTCGCGCTGATTCTCCGATAACCTCTTCACCGTGTGCCAGACCTGATCCACTTCTTCGCGGGCCAGCAACTGCGACTCGGCGCTGGAACCGCGGTCGGCAACCGTGTCGAGCAACGGCGTATCCTCTTCGGTCTCTGGAGTCGCCGAAAACATCTTCTTCCAGAAACCCTCGCGTTTGCTGCGCTGGAAGTCGCGGGCCAGGTTGACGGCGATCCGATAAACCCAGGTGTCGACCGAGCTGTCGCCGCGGAAGCTGTCGCGCTTCTTGTAGGCGCGCAGGAAACATTCCTGCGTCAGCGTGTCAGCGGCATCTTCGTCGCGCAGCAAAGACATCAGCAGGCGGAAGATCCGTTTCTGATTGCGCCGCACGAGTTCGTCGAAGTCTTCAGCGGTAAGCACCGTTGAGGCTAGGTTACTCTGTACCGCTGCCAGGCTCAGCACCGAATCAGCCATTCCTACCTTCTGCGACATTCGACGCCCCTTAACTATCTAGGTTTACATTGATTTACACAGATAACAATGCTCGCCAAACAGAGCGGCTCAAGCGACCAACTATTGAGAGCAGAAGTAATAGAAAAAACAAGACTTAATCGGTCCTGGAACTGGCAAGCTGCTGGCAAGCGAAACTGACGACAAGGCGTGGAATCGCGCGCCAGCTGTAAAGATTCAGGGGCTAAGATAAAGCGATGCGAGCGGGCGAACATCTGCGGCTGACGGGTGGGGCGCTGAAGCGATGGTTCATCGCGCAGACGCAGGATTCGCTGGTCGTGGCGGCGCTGTGGCTGTTCGGGCTAATGGCGCTGCGAGTGCCTGGGGCTCCGTTGTGGGCGGTGTTGGCGTTCTTTCTGCAATACATTCCCAATTTCGGTCCGGTGCTGACGCTGGTCGGTCCGATGGTCGCCGAGGGCATCGAGGGGCTGTTTGGCGGATCGTGGATCAAGCTGCTGTATGTACTGATTCTGTACGCGGCGATCGCGGCGGTAGACGGGCTGTTCCTGCAACCGTACATCATGAAGCGGACGGTGCGAGTTCCGGTGTGGGCGTCGATCCTGACGCCGATTGTGCTGGGGCTTTTCCTGGGATTCTGGGGCGTGCTGATTTCGGCGCCGCTGCTGGCGGTGGTTTATGCCTACCGGAAACGAACGGTTCCGAAAGATGAAGGCGCGATTGAGACGCAAACGCTGAAATAGGCGCATCTGCTCCATTCCTGGCGCGCGGCGCGAAATCAGAAATACAGATTGAGGATGGCGCCGACAGCATTGACCTGCGTGTTGGGCGGAGTCTTGGTGTTGTTCTGGTGCTCGTAATAGGCATCGAACTCCGTGTGCTTCTGGATGGGGAACTGACAACCGGCGCGAAGGACCGTGCTGGTCCACTTGCTGTACTTGGAGTCGTAGTAGACCTCGACGTTGGTGTACGGCGTGGGATGGTAAGAACGGATGGTGACCTCGCGCTCGAACTGAAGGCGATTGCGGTAGCGCCATGAGTGGCTTCCTTCGCTGAAGTTGAGTTCGCCGCGGTTACGGTCGGAGGCGACGATTTTCCACATGAGTGGGAAGCGCGGCATGGCGACAAACAAGAGTCGGTTCACGGTCGCCTGACTGGGCGAGGGAAGATAGTGGTATCCGAAGGAGAGCAGAATGAAACGCGTCCTGGCGTCGTCGATCTGTTCATGGCGGATGAGATTCTTGAGCGGACGCCAATAGAAGTCGAGACTGGGGCCGATTTCCGCCTGCGTCGGATTGCCGTTCTCGCGGGTTTGCTTGGCCTGAAATGCGAGGCGAAGGTTGGAGTCGAGCTTGTAGAAGAAATCGATTTCGGGCAGAAACTCGTTGCTCTCCTGGGCGCGAGCGGAACACGGCAACAAAGTCGCGAAGAGCAGGACGAGGAGCCACCAGAAGTTGTACGTTGCGTGGTGGGCGGAGTCTCTGGTCCCAATTAGCGAACGGCGCAGCAAGGAACCAAACTACAGGGACGGCGAACACGGGCAATACTGGCAAGAGTTACAGCGGGCGCTAAGCTACGTTTTCCTGGCTTTCCGAACGCGGTTTGATCTTCTCGATCTTCTTTCCGATTTCGGCTTTCGTTTTTCGCACGTCATAGGACGACTGGAGATTCATCCAGAACTGCTCGGTGGTTCCGAAGTAGCGCGCCAGACGCACGGCGGTGTCGGCAGTGATACCTCGTTTTTCGAGAACGATATCGTTAATACGCGGGGCGGGGACATGGATGTTTTTAGCCAATTGATACACGGAAAGACTCATCGGGCGGAGGAATTCCTCGCGCAGAATTTCACCCGGATGGATGTTCCAGTGCGCGAGCGTATCGTAAGAGCGAGTGGCCTTTCGAGCCTTAGTGATAGTCGACGATTTCGACGTCATAGGCATGTCCGTTTCTCCAAACAAAACAGATTCGGAACTGATCGTTGATTCTTATACTGTGTTGACCCTTACGATCTCCCCGAAGCGCCTCGAGGCAATTGTGTGGCGGGGACGCCAAGTCCAACAGTTCGGCGGCCGCATCCAGCATCGTTAGCTTGCGAAGAGCAACGCGCCGAAGCTTAGCGGGAGGCATCCCCCGACTCTTGCCCAAAAGCCAAAAGTTTTCCGTCGATCGATCGGCGAAACTCCTGATCACTCGTGAGAGTATGAACGGATATCGTTATTAACGTCAAGCGTTATGTTTTATCCGTGCCTGGCTACCCAGAACAGCAGGGCAAAGACGATGATCGGAACCAGCGCGAGTCCGATGTAGAAGAGGATGCGGCGGGATATCGGCTCTTTGCGCGACTTCCATTCCGTCAACTCGACGCGTTCGGCGACGCCGACCTTGTCCTGGTGCTCGAGGTCGAAGATGAACTCGTGGGCGTTGGGATAGCGGTTCTTCGGGTCGCGTTCGATGGCGCGGTAAATGACCTCTTGTAACTGCGGCGTTATGGTGGGATCGAGTTCGCGTGGCGGCACGGGATTGTTGACCAGGCGGTCGTTCATGATGGCGAAGGCGCTCGCTCCCACGAAGGGGACTTTGCCGGTGAGCATCTCGTAAAGCATGACGCCGAGGGAATAGATGTCGCTGCGCGCGTCACCGCGTTTTCCCTTCACCTGTTCGGGCGAGATGTAATCGGGCGTGCCCATAGTGGAAGTGAGCTTGGCGAAGGTGAGGCGGCGCGAGCCGGCGGCGGAGGCGATGCCGAAGTCGATGAGCTTAATGTTGTCGTTCTCGTCGACCATGATGTTTTCGGGCTTCAGGTCGCGATGAACGACGCCGTGCGAGTGAATGTACTCGAGCGCGGAGAGAATCTTGACGGCCAGGCGGACAGCACGTTCGGGTGGAAGCTTGCCTTTTTCGTTAAGGATCTTGCGCAGCAGGCGACCATCTACCCACTCCATCACCATGTAAACCTGGCTGCGGTCTTCGTCGCCGAAAACTTTCATCACGCCGGGATGATCCATGGCCATACCTATCTGTTCTTCACGCTTGAAGCGATCGAAGAGCGCCGGGTCGGCTTCCATTTCGGGGTGAGGAACCTTGATGGCGACCTGGCGTCCGGTGCGAAGATCTTTGCCGCGGAAGATGGAGGCCATGCCGCTGCGGGCGGTGACTCCTTCAATCTGGTAATGGTCGAGTTGGGTGCCGGTTTGAAGTTCAGTGGTCATCAGGTCGGAGTCAGGATATGCGCCCGTGGCTGAAACCATAATGCCAGAAATGATCGATCAAGGGGCATAAACATTGCATAAAGAAGAAGTAAGAATTGCGGAGACAAAGAAGAGTTGGTAATTGGGTAATTTGTAATTGGTAATTGAGAGGCATGCAACGACAGTCAACACGGAGTTCCACGCCGAACTCGCAAAGGAGCAAAGACCGCAAAGCCGCGGAGCTGGGCTGCTCCTGAGAGGCGCGAATGCCTGTCCACATTGTCAGCGGAGTTTATAGGGGCGGCCGCGGTAGACGCCCATGCGTTCGACGGAGCGGATGCGGATCAACTGCACGGTGACGTTGTCGCCGCCATCGAGACCGTTAGCGAGATCGATCAAATGCCTGGCGGAAGATTGCAGATCGGAAGAAGCGGCAATGGCGGCGGCGATTTTGCCGTCGGGAACGGCGCCGTGAAGTCCGTCGGAACAAAGAAGCAGGGTATCGCCGGGTTGGAGGACGAAGTCGTTGACCTCGACGTTGATGAAGAGTTCGGTACCGAGTGAGCGGCTGAGGACATGACTACTGACTGCGGCGGCTTCGCGGGAAGAGACGATGCCCATACGGATCTGTTCGTTGGCGACGGTGTGATCGCGGGTGAGGGGCTTGATGCGGCCGCCGCGAATGAGATAGCAACGCGAGTCGCCGACGTGAGCGACATGAACGCGGTCGTAGCGAACGACGCAAGCGACTATGGTGGTGGACATGCCTGCCCCTGCAGCTCCCGAGGCGACGCCGGTTTCGAAGACGTGGGTGTTGGCGAGCTTGATAAGCCGCGTGAGCCTGGTGTTGATGGCTTCAGTGGCGGGAGCGGAGCGAAATCCGGCGAGCACGCTTTCGACGGCGGCTCGGGAAGCGACTTCACCCTGGCGGTGTCCGCCGACGCCGTCGGCGAGAACGAAAAGCCAGCCATGGGAGCGAGCGTTAGCCGGAGAGTCGGGCGCGAGGAGCCCGAGGTAGTCTTCGTTGTTGGTGCGAACGCGTCCGAGGTCAGAGAGTTGGGCGAATTCGACGTCGAGGGTGGAACCGTGCTCGCGTGCCGGCGGCGTAGTGCGCTGGGGAGCATGACGGCGGTCAGTCATCGGTAAGGGGCCTCACGCACGAAATGGGTCTGAACCGCTTCCGCGGTCCAGACCCAGATTGTAGGACGATCTACCGGCTTCGGACGGCATGGCAACGGCTGGGGCCATGACCATCCGAAACCTTCCGGCGGGTTAGCCGGAATAACGTCGTCAGTTGCTGGTGGCAGCGGCGCGCTGACCGACCAGCGTTTGGCGTCCAGTGGCTTTGCTGGCACGAACGAAGTAAATGCCTCCGTAGATGCCCCAGACCAAGGCGATGCCCAAAGCGAGCAGAGGTTCCATCTTGGTGCCGTATCCCATGAACGGCCCGATCAGGTAGAACGCCATGCAAGCGAGGTTGGCAAGCAATCCGAACACCGGGATCAGGAGGTGACGGACCATCTTGAAGTTCGGGTGCTTGTGATACGCCACCAGGCAGATGGTGCAGCTCAACATGTAAAGCAGGAACGTGCCGAAGTTCGAGGCTAACGTTACCGTTAGCAGGGAATTCGGCAGAGCGGCCATCTTGTCGTGGGTGGTGTATCCGAAGCTGGAGAAGAACCCGTGCGGAAGCGCCTGGATGGCGGTGTCGGCGGGAGCGCCGGCGTCGCCGAAGGCCATGCAGACCGCGATGCAACCGACAACGGCCGAGATGATGGCCAGCGTCCAGATGGCGCGGTGCGGAGTAAGGTTCTTGTCGTGCAGCATCCCGAAGTGCTCGGGAGCTTCCTTGTCTTTGCCCATCGCGTAGGTAACCCGCGCTCCAGTATTCATGCAGGAGAGCGTGGTTCCGATGATGGCCAAAAATACCGTGAACGCTTCGACAAGCATGAAGGTGCGACCGTGCCCTGGTCCAAACAGGGCATCGCCGACCATCACCATCATGTCGCCGATCGGGGCAGCGGAACCGGAAGCACTCTGCATCGTGTAACCACTGTTGAGGAAGTAGTTGGCGGCAAAGTATTCAAACAGATAGCAGAAGGCCCCCTGTACCAGCAACGATACGATCACTGCGATCGGGATGTCGCGCTTGGCGTTCTTCGCTTCTCCTCCTAAGGCCGTTACCGATTCGAATCCGACCAGGATTAGAATCGCGACCGTGGCCTGAATGAACACCCAGCCCCATTTATGCGGTCGGATTACGGAAGCAGCATCCTGGTGCGTCAGGAAGTTGCCGCTGGCATCGGCCGCCGGATAGCTGATGCGATAGGGAACTGGCGAGCCGCTGGCATCGAGTTTGGGCTGCGGAACGTTGTTGGCATCGCGGACGATGGTTTCCGTCGCCTGGCCATTCACCGTGGTGGTGGTGGTAGCGAACTCGTACGAATACGACGCCCCGGTGGTGGAGTCGAACTGAAGAGCGACTGTCCCGGGCTTGTGGTTCATGCGGTAGCCGAGCGCCATAACGGCGAACACAACCAAGGCGGTGATCTGGATGACGTTGATGGCGATGTTCACGGACGTAGATCCGTTCACACCACGATGCGCAATGTATGCAACCGCGAAAGAAAACACGATACAGACGGCCATCATGAACGCGGGACCGGGATTTGAAGCGTTCATGAAATTGGGCCACAAAGTTCCAACAAGGTATCCGCAAAGGATGCCCATGACGCCCACCATCACTCCCGGATAGATCCAGTAGTAAAGGTGCGACGCCCAGCCAACGATGAACTTAGAAAGCCGGGCATACCGCCAGGCCTTGTCATGGTTTAGGAACGACTGCTCGGCGAAGTAATACGAACTGCCGGTGCCGGGATAGAGCTTGGCTAGCTCGGCATAACAAGATGCAGTCGCCAAACACAACAAGAGAGCGACGAAAATACCAAGCCACATGGCGGGACCCGTCACACCCGTGGTGGCCTGAATGTAAAACGTCAGCCAAAGGAAGGCGCCCGGTGCTATGAGCGCCATCGCGTTCATCGTCAACCCAGTCAGGCCCAGGGTTGCTTTCATTTCCGTGGTGGCGTTCTTCTCCGCCATATGCATTCTCCTTTATGTCGAAACTTCGAATGGTTCGAACATCGTGGTTCGAACTTATTCAAAACTTGGAGCGGGCGAAGCCTGGGTGCTGGTCTTAGGGGGTACTACGATCCCAAACCGACGCCCGCATATAAGCAGAAGACCAGGACTGCTCAGTGAAATCATTTGCTGCCTTCGCGAGAGTCGAAGATGAAGACCATGCCCGCGGTTAAAGTGGTCTGAGCGTCCACCGGCGTCGAAGTCCCCTTGGTGAAGATGGGATTGTTCGCCATGTCGTGGCGGAACTCGAGACGAGTGAGAATGTGCGTAGCCACCGGATGCTCGAACGTTCCCGTTATTTCCTGGATATGTCCGGGAGTGCCGGTGGTGAATCCGTAGTGGTCGTTGTAGTACTCGTAGCGGCTGGAGACGGAGTACTTGTCGTTCAGCGCGTACTTGAAGTAGGCGGCGATGCCGGTCCAGTAGGTCGGATCGGGAACGCTGAGGATGTGATCGCCACGGCCGTAATCGTAGTTCGCCATCAACGACAGTTTCTTGGTGGCGGTGTAGGTGACGACGGTGTCAACTAACTGGCGCCAATCGCTGTTGTTGTTGCTCAGTTCAGGACCGGCCATATAGTTCTGGGCGATGCTCCACTTGCTGTTCGGAGTCCAGCCGAAGCTGAGGCCATAGGTTTTGCCGCTGTTGTTGTCGATGACGTCGTTCCAGCCGTTCACGAAGTAGCCGGTCAGCGAATACTTGCTGTTGAAGGCGTACTTGGCGCGCATTCCGAAGTGGTAGTAAGGAATGGCGTAGCTGAAGAGAATGCCGCGGGAGTAGTTCCAGTTATCCTTGGTCTCGATCACTTCGGCTCCCGCCGGGGTTACAAATTTTCCGACGTCGATCTGGAGGCCTTTGCCCACCGGGGCGAGGTACGAGAAATAAGCTTCTTTGACGTACTGGTCGGCACTGAGCGACCCACTGGTTGAGGCGCCATAGATGGCGTTCATGGCCTGGCCGTAGCCGAGTGCGATGTGGTATCCGGTGCGGCTGTTGCTGGCGTCGGGCTGCTTGTCGACGACCAACTCGATCAGGTTCAAGCCAAACTGGTTGGTGGCGCCGTTGAAAAACTGGAGGCCATTGGCACGGGTGGCGGGGTTGTTGAAGTTCTGTCCGTAGTAAACGTCAACAAAACCGCTGAACGACGTGGGGCCGAGAATTGAGGCCAGGGTTGTGGGCTTAGCGGCGTCGGCGGCAGGAGCAGGCGTCACCAGATTCGATTGCGCCGCAGGAGCTGCCGCCGCCGGCGTAGGAGCAGGTGCGCTCGGTCCGCTGGCTTTCATGGCGGCGATCTCGCCCTTCAGGTCGGCGAGTTCCTTCTCGAGTTGCTGAACGCGTTCCGTCATAGCGGCAGAATCTGGCGCAGCCGAAGTGGTCTGGGCCTGTAGACCGGCGGTGGCGATCAGCAACAGCCACACACAGGCAGCGGCAATCGACCGAAAAACTTGCAAGGAGCGAGACATGGAAAACGGCTCACTTTCTCCCCCATCTGTGTGATCTCAGTCCCCCCGGAAGGAGCACACGTATGTTTGACCAGCGTGGGCGAGCCTATCGGCGTGAGTAGTAGGCGTCCAATCCATTGTTTTTTTTGCAGCAATAAAAGTTTGTTCTTAGAAAGGAAACCGATAGGGGGTATCGGGAAAACGGAGGGGAATGCAGATGGAAAAAAGGGCGGTGGAGAGTCAGGGGAGCCCCTGCTAAAACGGTTTAATAGTGGGTTTCAGGTAGTTTGTAACGCAGAGTTTACTTTTCCGGCCGAGTGGGACGGTCGTCGGAATCCGCGGACTTCACGTCGATTGGGATGGAAATATCGGACGAAGAAATTTTGTCGGGCGTGGCCAAATACAGGATGTAACGCCCGGGTTGGACACCGCTGGTGTCGACGGCGAGGCGAAGCTTTCCTGTTGCAGGAGTGTGTTCGACGGAGCAAATGGGACCGCCATCGGAGCTAGAACAGGTGACGCGGTCGTCATTATGGATTCCAAGGCCGACCAGTTTGCTAAGCGGGACGCGGGTGAGGGTGCCAGTGAGAACCGGGATGGGGCGGGAAGGACGAACGGGACGCGAAATCGGCAGGATGGCGTTGCCATAACCGCTGAGAGGGATGGATTGCGGCGAGTTGGGCGCGTCGTCGACTAGTGTCAGCGAGCCGGTCAGGTTGCCGACATGCATCGGCTGGAAATCGACGTAGATGTTGCAGCTGCTTCCAGCGTTGAGACTGGCACCGCAGGTGGTGCTGCTGATTCCAAAGTCGGAGCTAGCGGTAAGGCCGCTGATGTTGAGCGTAGCGCTGCCGTTATTGGTGAGCGTGACGAGTTGAGACGAACTGGTGGTGTAGGGATTCTGGTTGCCAAACGAAAGCGATGGCGCCGAAAGTTGAACCTGGCCGCTGGCGTTTACGGTGAAGGGGACAGTGTCGACTTCGCTTCCGGTGGTAACGGTCAGCACGCGAGCGGAGGCACCGGCGGTAGCGCCGATCGTGAGTGTGGCGGAGAGGTGAGTGATGTCGGAGACAGTGGTGGCCGAAGAGGTAACGCCGGTTCCGCTGACGGAAACGACGGAGGCACCACTGCTGAAGTGAGTGTCAGTGCCGACGATCGAGATGGGGACGGTCGCACCCTGCTTGCCGCTGCTTGGCGTCACTGCGATTACCGGAGAAGCGACCTGCCAGGTTCCGAGAGAGATGTCGTGCTCGCAGTACATGTCGGTATTGGCGCTGTCGCAGACCGAGGCGCTTACGCGGTAGGAGCCCTGAAAACTGGAAGCGAAGGTAAGACCGAGCGTGACCTGTAGCTGATTTCCGTTCGCGGTGACCGACGATGTAGCGCCGTTGAGCGTGCAACTTGAGTTACTGGCGGTTCCAGAGTGCCCAGCGAGGATGCCGCCGGAGAACGTGTCTGTCGTTGGATCAAGCAGGAACAAGAACCAAGACCCGGCCGGAATGCTGGGGTCTAACTGGACCTGGCAATCACTGCCGTGGACCTCCATGTTGATGTACTGAATGTCGTTCACACCGGCAGGATCGTTGAAGGTGAACTGGATGGCTCCCGACAGGCCGCCCTGAATGGTCGGATTCATATTGCTGACGAAGGTGGCGGCGCCCGCCTGGGTGGTCGCAAGGCTTTGGCGCTGAACAGTGATGTAACCATTGCGCTGGAAGGCACCGCTGTTGGAGGCGAGCGTGAAGTGAACAATGCCGTTTCCCGTCCCGCTGGCGCCGCTGTTGATAGTGATCCAACTGGCGACGGTGCCGGCAGTCCAGGAGCAAGTGCCGGGGGCGGTTACGTTGATGGTGCCGGTTCCACCGGTGGCCGGGAAGGTTGAACTGGAGATCTGCAGTGATGCGCAGGGCTGATCGTAATTGGCGGTCACACTCACGCCCGTGGTGTCAGCCGCGGTAGCACTTAACGTGAGCAGAGAATAGGGGTCCGACCAGCTATGACCGGGGGTGAGTGCCGAGGCTGCGAAATTATTGGGTACGGAGCTAGGACTCATGTCGAGCAGGAAGAGGTGGCCATCCTGCGAGTAGGGGCTCTCGTAATAGACAGCGGCCCCGTTATAAAAGTTGGGACTGCTGAGCCCGCAGGAGTTGAAGTCGGAGTCATAGTTCAGCAGCGGCTGGCGGTACTCGAGCCAAATCCAGGAGCTGGAGAGCGGATCGCGGAGGATGCGCAATGCGCGAAGTCCGGTGCTGTCTTCGAAAGGCAGAATCTTGAAGCTTCCGCCGGTATTCATTACTTCCATGACGTCGGAGGTGCGATTCATCCAGGTCAGGTATTCGCTCTTGTTGAAGGCAGTGTATTGTCCGCCGCAATCATAAGAGCCGCCGCCCATGACGGTGTAGGGATCGCCGTATTCGGTGCGCACGCCTTCACCCGGGCTCGCTGTTGCTGAGCCTGGATACGGGTCGTTGTAGTCGATGGCGCCGAGAGTGATATTGCCGAAGTCGAGGCTGCTGGAGTGATGGAGGCCGAGGTTGTGTCCTTCTTCATGGGTGACGACGCCCCAAAGAACCTGGGATGTCGGGTAGTTGGAAGCGACGGGAATCCAAGAGATGGAATAAGGATGCGAGATCGTGCTATCGGCTGGGTTACAGCCGACGGTGCCAAGGCCTCCGAAGCCACAACTGAGAACTGGGTAGATGATGGAAATGCGGCTGTAGGTGGAGAAATCGACGCCGTTATTTTTGGCGACGGCGAGAGCGTCTGCCTGCAAAGAGTCGGTATCGTTGCAAGATTCGTTCGAACTGAACTGGAAGGGGCCAAAGATGGTACCGGTTCCGGTGGTGACGCCAAAGGAGGCTTCATTCCAATAGCTGTTCGCGGAAGGAGTGCTCGCGCCGAAATAGTCCTGCGGCCACGGCCAGGTGGCGGAACTTGTCCAGAAGGTACCGCCGTCTGGATAAGGCTGGCCGCCGTTGGGCTGTTCCATGACCAGAACGGCTGTGTTCTCAAGCCCGACTGGCGTGCAATTCAATCCCGCGGGTGGCGGAGTGGCGGCGGTATCCAGACGAATGGTTTCGACGCTCATCACCCGGTCCGTTCCTACGCCTCGGGCAACGATGTTTTCATGAATGTGGCGCGATGGTGTTTGCCCGGCAGGGAAGAACATTTCAATTCTGTGATCGCCGGCATGCACGTACCAGTGAGTGATGCTGCGTCCGTGGGTGAAATCGTCTTCAATGGTGGCTTCGAGCGTGCCAGACCACTGGGTGGCCGCTTCGATGGCGGCAGCGTAGAAGGGCGATTCGGAACGGAGTTGATCGGCGAGCGCCGGAGACAGCATTGCCGAGCGGACTTCTGTGGGATTGGTGCGAATCAACTGCTCGACCAATTTCTGGCGCGCTTGAAGGACGGTGAGAGTTGGGGTCGGGACTGATCCGCGTATGGGACGAGAAAATCGCGGAGTGGTTTCAAGTTTCCGATTGAGGATGGCGATGCTCGAGACCAGGCCGCTATTTTGCGCGTCGCTGAAATTGGAGAAAAGGAGCGAAAGGAACAGGGGAGCAATCAGTGAGCGACACGAGCGAGCATACATCCGAGCCAGCCTCCGGCCGAACATGTGTGGGCGACGAGTTTTGAATCAGGAACTCTGGAGAACGGGTTTACTTTACGCGAACCAAACGGCTGGTCAATGGTTTTTGAGGTTCCGGAAGGGAGGACGAGGGGAAGGACCCAGAACGGGAAGTGCAGCTTTGCGCGCTCAACATTCGATGACGTTAAGGGCTAGCCCGGCAAGGGATGTTTCCTTGTAACGCGACTGCATGTCGAGGCCGGTCTGGTACATGGTCTTGATGACCTGGTCGAGGGAGACTTTGTGTTCGCCGCCTTCCTGCATGGCGATGCGCGCTGCGTTGATGGCCTTCACCGATCCCATGGCGTTGCGTTCGATGCAGGGGATCTGGACGAGTCCGCCGATGGGGTCGCAGGTCATGCCGAGGTTGTGCTCCATGCCGATTTCGGCGGCGTACTCGACCTGATGATAGGTGCCACCTTGTGCGGCGACGAGTCCACCGGCTGCCATGGAACAGGCGACGCCCACTTCGCCCTGGCATCCAACTTCGGCGCCCGAGATGGAAGCGTTCTCCTTATAAAGGATGCCGATGGCGCTGGCGGTCAGCAGGTAACGCAGAATTCCTTCGCGCGAGGCGTCGCTAATGAAGCGGGAATAGTATTCGCCGACTGCTGGAATAATTCCGGCGGCGCCGTTGGTGGGCGCGGTCACGACGCGTCCGCCGGCAGCGTTCTCTTCGTTGACAGCCATCGCGAAGGCGTTGACCCAATCGAGCGGAGTCAGGGGATCGTTGCCGTTACGGGCGGCGAGTTTGCGGGCGAGTGCGGGGGCACGGCGTCGAACTTTGAGTCCGCCTGGCAGGATGCCCTCGGTTTGCAATCCGCGGTTGAGGCAGGCCTGCATGGTGTGCCAGACCTTGTCGATGTACTCGCGAATTTCAGCTTCCGGACGCCAGGCTTTTTCGTTGGCGAGCGCGATTTGCCAGATGGCGAGGCCAGTCTGGTCGGCGATGCTGAGCAAGTCGTGGGCGCTGCGGAAGGGATAGGGAACTGCGCTTTTCGTTTCTGCCGATTGAGCTTGTCCCTCGCGCTGGATGAAGCCGCCGCCGATGGAGTAGTAGATCTGCGTATCGAGCACCGTCCCGGCGGAATCGAAGGCGGTGAAGCGCATCCCGTTGGAATGGCCGGGAAGCGTTTCGCGGATCAGGAAGCGAAGGTCGGCGGGTTCGTCGAGGCTGATCTTGTGTTTGCCGAGCAGCGTCAGTTCGCGGGCTTCGCGAGCGTGGCTGATTTTTCCTTCGACGGAGTTGGGGTCGACCTGGTCGGGTTTTTCGCCGAGGAGTCCGAGGATGATGGCGCGATCGGTGCCGTGTCCGCGACCAGTGAGGGCGAGAGAACCGTAGAGATCGGTCGCAATGCGACGAACTTGGTCGAGCCGGGCAGATCGGTCGAGTTCCGAGACGAACTCGCGAGCGGCGCGCATGGGTCCGACCGTGTGCGAGCTAGATGGGCCGATTCCAATCTTGAAGATTTCGAAGATACTGGTCTGCAAGAAAACCCCGGTCCCTCTATTGTATCGGGAATTCGCGATGTATCCGGGATAGCGGCGGTGGTTCCGGGTTAGGGTTCGCCAATCGAGGTTCGGGGATTGGCGTTGACGGTTGGGATATACTTAGGGGCTGAGCGGGAGTAGTTCAGCGGTAGAACGTCGGCTTCCCAAGCCGGATGTCGCGGGTTCGATCCCCGTCTCCCGCTCCATAGGATTATTGAGGTTTAAGAAGGCGCTCCGCAAGGGAGCGCCTTTCTAATTCATGGGTCCAACTATTGCGGCTGCTGAATCTCGCGCCGTTGCTGAGGGGCGTGGCCCATGGCCTGCTGGCGCATCTGCTTGCGCATTTCATCGAGCTTCTTCTGCTGATCTTCGGTCAGTAGAGGCCGGATCTGAGTTAATTCGTTGTCGCGGAGTTCGCGGTACCTGGTGAATTTCTGCTCGCGGCTGAGAGAGGCGTCTTCGCGCAGCCCCTGTAGCTGCTTCACTTCGTCTTGAAGGATGGGCGTGATCTTTTCTTTCTGGTCTTCGGTGAGATTGAGTTGCTGGCCGAGATTGCGGAGGCGCTCGGTGATCGACGGCTTCGGCGGAGCCTGCGGCGCCGGGGCTGCCGCCGCTTGAGCAAAGCACAAGACGGCGCCACAGAGAAATGCCGTCAGGGCTGCCAGTCTGAGAAGTGTGCGCATGAGTGGTCTCCTTCCGGATGACAGGTTACATAGTGTCACAGGAGGCTGACCCGCGCCTAGCGCACGCGGAGCAAAGATTTTTCAGAAATCGCGAGCGATTGGAATTAGCTCCTACCAGATCCCTTTATCGCTGCCTGTCACCCTGTAGGCTAACGCCGCAACTGACGCGAGTGGGGGCAGTAGCGACAGACGCAGGGCCGCGCCGACGTGTCCGTGAAGAGCCGTCTCTTTAACCTGCCTGGTGTAGAGCGAGGCGCCGTGGGGCATGATGGGCAAGCGCAGGAAGAGGTTGCGCGCCTCCACTTCCTTGCCGCCGCAGACGGCGTTCGCAATCACGTTGGTTGGCAGATGAAGTCCTTCGCCGCGATACTGCGCGATGTAGTCGGAGACGATCTTCAGGTAGGTGCAGACGCCGGGCCAGATGCCTCCGATGTTGGCAGCCGTTTCGAGTTCGCGGTAGTCGAGCAGGTTGTTCTCGACCAGCGCGCCGGAATTTGCGATGTCGCAGATGCGGAAGTAGAAGTGGCGATACATCCGCTGGAGAGTGGCGACGATGATGCGTTCTTCCGGCGCGGGAACCGGGAAGGTGTGGCCCATGATCTCGCGATGCATCCGCCGGGTGATAAAGCGCTCGGCCATCTTTGTGTGTTCGCCGGTCTGACCGAGGCGTTGCACGTGGACTTCAACTGACTCCCTCAGGCCAGGAATTTTGAAATTCCACTTCTGTGCCAGGCGGTCTCCCCAACTGCGCGGTTCGATGTCGGCACGGAGATATTTGGTGAAGATCTCGACAATCTTGCTTTCAGGGGCGGTGCTGTAGAGATCGAGGTCGTTGCCGAGGTCGGGCCAGTGATCGAGTGATTTAACTACTACGGTAGGCGCGCCATTGTCTTCGAGTTCCCGGATGATGCGGGAAAGATGCGTGAGTGCATTGTCGATGCGATCACTTTCGCGTTCGATGGCGCGGGAGGACCAATACGCCACCATTTCGTTTCCGCTATGCGATGCCGTTTCGTGCAGGACGGTCAGCGCGCGCATGGTCACGTGATGGGAATCGGCGATGGCCAGCAACTGTTCGCGGCCGGCTTCCTCGAGCGAGGTGACGTATTGCAACGCCTCGTCGGCACAGTCAGGATTCAGCGTCAGCAACGACAGGATGCGGATATGGTCCTTCTCAGAAGCGGGCATGGAACTCCTCAGGCGGTCGGGTCGGACACTGTTTGAGATGAGAGCTGCTACGGGGAAGTTGGTCGAAGGCGAGCGCAATCTTGGGGATCGGTCGATTTGGCCATTTTGCCATTTCGCGATTTGCGGGTCGTGGACGACGGCGGCGCTGCGAGAATTGGTAAATGGCACAGTGGCTGAGTGAGCGGATGAATATAATCTCCTGTTCATCTGAACTGGCTGTCCGGGAGAAAACTTGGCTTACGACGACCTGCGTGACTGGATCAAGGCGCTGGATCGCGCCGGAGAGTTGCGGCGCATCCGCACCGAAGCGGATCCGATACTTGAAATCACCGAAATTGCCGACCGCGTTTCGAAAAGCAAAGAAGGTGGTCCCGCACTGCTGTTCGAGAACGTTAAGGGCTATCCAGGCCAGAAGCTGCTCATCAACCAGTTCGGCTCGGCACGCCGAATGAATTTGGCGCTGGAGGTTGAGGCGCTGGACGAAGTCTCGGACCGGATCAGGGTGTTCATGGACGTGAAGTCGCCACAGGGGTTGATCGACAAAATCAAGATGCTGCCCATGCTGGCGGAACTGGGGAAATTCTTTCCCAAACCAGTGGAGGCTAAAAATGCGCCGTGTAAAGAAGTGATCAAGCGCGGGGATTTCTCGCTGTTCGACTTTCCGGTACTGAAGTGCTGGCCGAAGGATGGGGGACGGTTCATCACTCTGCCGTGCGTGATCACCCGAGATCCAAGAACAGGGAAGCGCAATGTTGGCATGTATCGCATGCAGATCTACGACGAGCGCACGACCGGCATGCATTGGCAGCGACAGAAGGTAGCAGCGGAGCACTATCGCGAGCGGATGAGGGCGGCGGCGGGCGACGACCCACATCTCCCAGAAGAAGGGAGATATGGGGCACCGAGCAGGTCGGCGGCTGTGGATATCATGGCTCGGTCGGGTGGCGGATCGCGGATAGCGGAGGGTGAGCGGCCGAGCGGCAGAATGGAAGTGGCGGTGGCGATTGGGACAGATCCGGCGCTGACGTTTTCGGCGATCGTGCCCGCGCCTCCGGAGGTGGAGGAATTCATGATCGCCGGATTCCTGCGCCAAAGCCCGGTGGAACTGGTGAAAGCGGAGACGGTGGATCTGGAAGTGCCGGCCAATGCCGAAATCGTACTTGAGGGGTACGTCAATCTTGAAGAGCTGAGAACTGAGGGTCCGTTCGGCGATCACACAGGTTTCTATTCGCTGGAGGATCTGTATCCGGTCTTTCATGTCACTTGCGTGACGCACCGGAGGGATCCGATTTATGCGACGACGATTGTAGGCAAGCCTCCGATGGAAGACGCTTATATGGGAACGGCTGTTTCCCGCATCTTCCTGCCGATGATGAAGATGAGCATCCCCGAACTAGTGGATGTGAATTTGCCGATCGATGGCGTGTTCCACAACCTGATGATCGTGTCGATCCGGAAGTCGTATCCGGGACAGGCGCGCAAGGTGATGAACGCCATCTGGTCGCTGGGGCAGGCGATGTTCACCAAGTGCATCGTGGTGGTGGATGAAGATACGAACGTACAGGACGTCGGAGAAGTGGTTTGGAAGACGCTGAATAATATCGATCCGGAGCGGGATATCCAGTTCATGCTGGGGCCGGTGGATTCGCTCGATCATTCGTCACGGCTGCCGGATTTCGGATCGAAGATGGGGATCGACGCGACGCGGAAATGGCCAACGGAGGGATTTACGCGGCCGTGGCCGGACGAGGTGGCGAGCGATCGGGCGACAAAAGAGCTGGTGGACGCGAAGTGGGAAAGGCTGAAGAAGGAACTGGGAATGTGACGTTTGACAACGGGAGGAAGTTGGCATATGCTGCGACATATGCCTGAGAAAAGCACAGTCCGGGAACGGCACGTAAAGCTGTTCAAGAATGGGCGCAACCAAGCGGTGAGGATTCCGCGGGAATTCGAATTGGCAGGGGACAAGGCGATTATGCGCAAGGAGGGGAATCGGCTGATTATCGAGCCGGTTCCGGCAAAGTCGCTGCTGGACCTGCTCGCTTCGTGGGAACCGATGGACGTTGATATTCCAGCACCCGTCGACAATCTACCTGAGCCATTCGAGATCTAATGCGCTATCTACTCGACGCCAACATTCTGTCGGACTTGATTCGAAATCCGCACGGCGAAGTCGCAGCGCAAATCCGAGAGGTCGGTGCGGATGAGGTCTGTACCAGCATCGTGGCCGCCTCCGAGTTACGATACGGCGCCGTCAGGAAGCAATCGGGTCGGCTTTCGCAAAAAGTGGATGAGCTGTTTAGAACAATTCCGGTCCTTCCATTGGACGAACCTGCGGATGCGGTCTATGGCGAAATGCGCGTAAAGCTCGAAAGGAAAGGCCGTCCCATTGGAGCGAACGATATGTTCATCGCAGCGCACGCCCTGGCTCTCGGATATACCCTCGTCACCGACAACGAACGCGAGTTTCGCCAGGTACCCGGACTGCGGATCGAAAACTGGCTACGTCGCCCTTAGACTTGGCAGGCACCGATTCAGCTATGAGCCACTGATTCCCGGCTTTCAGGAGATTCGAGCCAAACTTTCTGAGACTCCCTTTGGCGCCGCTTTCGAAGTTTCCGAGAAGCAATAGTTCATATGCCTTCTACGGCCTCGCCTCGTAGATGATGTTGAATGGCGTCTGCGCTGCGCGGCGGAAGCGGCTGAACCCTGCCTTGGTAACGACTTCGCGAATCTTCGGTTCTCCGGCCTGCGCGCCTAAACACAGTCCAACCTCTTGCGAGCGCGAGCACGGGGTACACAAGAGCGTCGAGAACGAGTAGTACATGCGGCCCACGGGATTCAGGTTGTCCTTCAGCTGATCGTTAGCGAAGGGCTCGACGATCATCCAGGTACCGTCTTTCGTGAGGGACTGGCGGACGTGGGTTGCGGCGCCGACGGGATCGCCCATATCGTGCAGACAATCGAAGACAGCGACGAAGTCGTAGTTTCCGCCGGGGTAGTCTTTCGCTTTGGCCACCTCGAACTTCACGCGATCGGCAACGCCTTCTTTCTTCGCGGATGCGCGAGCGCCTTCGATCGACTTGTCATGGTAGTCGAAGCCGAAGAATTGCGACTTGGGGAAGGCCTTCGCCATCACGAGAGTGGATGCGCCCTTTCCGCAACCGACGTCGGCGACGCGGGCGCCCTGCTCGAGTTTCGCCTGAACGCCTTCAAGTGCCGGAATCCACGAAGGCACAAGATTGGCGGCGTATCCGGGTCGGAAGAACTTTTCGCAGCCATCGAAGACTCCGTCGGCGTGTTCGTGCCAGCCCATACCGGCACCGGAGCGAAACGACTCGGCAATGCGGGGCACAGCTTGTAAAGAACCCAGCGCGAGTTCGAAGGCGCCAGGCAGGTAAGCTGGACTATCTTCGGTGGCCAGGGCGAAGGCTTGCTCAGCGGAAAGATAGAACTTGCTGCCCTTCTCGTCATAACTGATGTATCCGCCGGCAGCCTGCGACGACAGCCACTCGCGCAGATAACGCTCGTCGGTCTTCGTTTTAGCAGCCAATTCCGCCGAGGTCATCGGTCCATCGGCCAGAGCTTTATACAGCCCCAGCTTCTCGCCGATCACCACCATGCCCGTGTGCGCGGCAGCGCCAAGATCGCCTACGAACTGTCCGAGGAAAGCATTCAACTTATCCATGTCAAGTTTGGAAGCTTGCGGGGAACTCATAGCGACACCTCCTTCACCAAGTAGATCGAATTCCGGAAGGGGAAACCGTCGGGGTAGGTAGAAAATTTTCCTCCCGTTGCAGTGGCAAAGTCAAATGGTACCGACTGGAAAGGACCCTGGGTGTCGCTTGTCGGCGTGTGTTCTGGATCGCCTCGTTACAAACAGCTTCTCGGCTACCGACAACAACCGGGACGGCGGAAGAAACATTTTCCTGTGGCAGAAGAATGACTTTTGGTCAACGCCAACGCTGGTTTACTCCTTATCGGAGCTTCCTTTCACCAGGGTCACGTTTTTTATTGGCCGCCGTTGGCGTTCTTGGCGTACTCCTCGTCGACCTGCTTCAGCTTCGCCAGCGCCTGCGCGACATTCATGCCATCGACGGGACGGTAGTCGCTGGTCTGCTCGTCTTCCTGGATGTTAAGCGACTTCACCAGCAGGATTTTGCCGGTGAAATGAAGCTGCATATGGGTAGTGTCCCAATGTCCGGGATAAATCTCTTTCTGTTCGATTAGAAAGTTTCCACCAGGATTCAGGTGTCCGAAGATGCCCCAGCCGAAATCCACACCGCGGAAAAGGTGCGCGTCCATCAGCGCGATGCGTTCTTGCGGTACTGCGATTTTCAGAATGCCCTGCATGCCGGTGAAGACCTGCAGCTCGCGGTCTGGTGGATCCCACTTTGGATCGGGGGAGAACTTCAGCACGACGAGGTCACCCTGATCCGTCTTTTCGACGTTGACGAAGTCGAATATGAACGCATCGGGAATAGCCTGGACCATCTTGCGCGCTCGCTCATCGTCGACCTTCTGAGACTTTTCTTTCTTTTCCAGTTCATCCTGGCTGGCGGTGAGCCGATTGAGGCGAGCGTCTTCTTTCGCCTTCTCATCCGAAGAAAGCGGATGTCCGTTGATTGCAATAATCCGAGCCAGCGAGAGCTGCGGGGTCTGCACCATGATTCGCGTTTCCGTGTCGCCGTTCTTGGTGCGCTTCACGTCGCGGTACATGAAATACATTTTCTTTGCAGGCTGGAAGTTCTCGTTGTAAACCGCACGACGGACCAGCTCGCGAGGATTGGTCTTCCAATCCTGCGCCGCCAGAGAACCTGACGTCACCAGGGCGAGAAGCAAAATTCTGGCCAGCCAATCCAGGTTTTTGGGCCTGAGCATAGGACAATTTTAAGGGTAATTACCCCTTACCACCTAATCACTAGGAGGACGATGACCATTCGGGGAGTTGCTCAGCTGCTGAATCAGAGTTCCTCGACCGAACAAAAAACCAGCGACTAGCGCTGGTTTAGAAAGAAGGAGGATGTGAGTTACGGTTCGAGCTGAATATCGTGCGCCGGCCGGTAAGGCAGTCCCATTGGTTTTTAAGTCACCGCGACGAGCAAATCCGCTGTTCCCCTGGTTTTCGGCTTCACACGTCGAAGCGACCAACCGGCCAGCGCCGACAATCTGCTAATAAGCAAAGCAGGGGCCAAATTCATAGTGAGTAGCAGAACCTTGCATTGAGGTTCGAAAATGCCTGAAATTTGCGATTCTTATATTAACGAGTGAGTAAACGTAACATTTCGGAACAGAGACAATGTCGGTAACGAGGATAACTGTGTCCCTCGCGATACCATCCCTGAGCAGCGCCGTTCCGGAGAGGGGAGTGGCGTTCATCACACCTGTTTCGGAAAAACCACATTGCCGGGTGCGCCGCGGCTTGAGTATATTCGTGTAACCGATTGCAATCGCGATCACTTGCGGAGTCTGCGATCGGCTGTGGCCGTCGGACAGAGGCGGCGGACTGAGGCAAGGTGAATGTGGAAGCCAAACAAAGAGGATGAGCCGCAAAAGCCGGTCGTAAATCCGGCAGCGTCATATCCCGCTGTTTCCCCCAAGGAGGGCCGTTCTGTGGATGTTCCAAAGCACGACGCGCGCAACGAAGTCGCTCATATCGGCAAAGCAGTCTTAATTAAAGGTGAATTATCGGGCAGCGAAGATCTCTATCTCGACGGGGAAGTGGAAGGCACGATTGAATTACACCAGAACAGTCTGACCATCGGCCCCAATGGGCGCATTCGCGCCCACGTGCACGCGCGGGAAGTGATCATTCACGGCAAGATCGACGGCAATATAAATGGCACCGATCGCGTGGAATTGAAGCGCTCCGCGGTGCTGGTTGGGGACATTTCGACCCAACGCGTCTCGATCGAAGACGGAGCGTATTTTAAAGGGTCCATCGACATTCAGCGCGAACCGAAGGGCGAATCGAGGACGAATTCAAATTATGCGAGTGCGTCGGTGCCCGCAGGAGTTGGAATCGGCGCCCCCGCGATGACAGAAAAGAAATAAGATGGTGTTAGCCGGTCGTCTCCCCGGCGAATTTAGAAGTTGATGGGTTCAGTCACGCAGAGTCTCTTCAAATTTTTCCGTCAAGGCAGTTCATCCAGCAAGGACCAGCCTCGCGAACTGGGCGTTCGTTCGCGTCGTCACTCCACGGCTTTCAAAGAATTCATGCGCTCGCTGGGAAAAGAGGAAGGCCTGTCATTCCTCGATCTCGGCTCAACCTCGGCGACGAATATCTCACTGCTAACGGAAAAGGGCCACAAGCTGCGGACGGAAGACTTGTTGGGATCGGCTTTCGATCCTGATTTCTATGTCGCGGGTGAGGAAGGTGCAAAGGTTCTGGATGTCGATCGGTTCCTGAAAGAGAATTTACAATTTCGGGGGCAGCAGTTCGACGCCGTCTTCTTCTGGGACATTGCCGACTATCTTCCCGAACCCCTTGTTAAGCCGGTGATCGAGAAGATTTTCGTTTCGATGAAGCCAGGTGGAACGCTGCTGGCGTTCTTCCACACCAAGGATGCTGGGCCCGATGCACCGTACTCGCGCTATCACATTGCGGGAGAGGATGCGCTCGATCTGCAGCCGGTGATGGTGAAGAATGGGAGCGGCGGGACATCGCTGGTCAGGCTCCAGAGGGTATTCAACAACCGCCACATCGAGAATCTCTTTCACGATTACGCATCGCTGAAATTCTTCCTTTCGCGCGACAACATGCGGGAAGTGCTGGTCATTCGCTAGGCGCCACGAGTGTGTTCCAGCGCCCATCGTTTCAGGAAATCCGATTGGAAGGCGAACTCAGCCATGCGGCGCACGGATTTTGGCGCCCGGCTGAGCTTACGCGTAAATGCTGCGGTCTTAAATGCGCGTGCGAAGCGTTGCTGGTATTCACGAGCATAACGATCCGGGCCGCCTGAGGTGGCACATTGAGCGGCGAGAACACCGCTGCGAAGCGCCAGGGAGATTCCGTCGCCGGTGTAGGGATCGATGAAGGCCGCAGCGTCGCCTGCGTTCATGACACCATTGGTGACAGGCTCGGGAGCCCGGTGAATCAGCGGTGAGGTGGTGACAGTCTCGGTGCATTGTTCCCATGCGCGCGATCGTAGCCACAAACCCGGATGCGCTGCGAAGACTTCGGCCAGCGAGGTGGCGACGTCGGCACGGACCATAGCAGACGCGTTGATCTTGTTGTCTGCGATCGGCTGCACGCCGCAATATCCGCCTTCAAAGAAGTAAATGTCGGTGGAGGGCGGAGCCTGCTCGCCAGCGAAGTGGGCCTTCAGCCCGATCCAGCGTGGTCCAGACTCGATCAAGGAAGGCCGATGCAGGTTCGACCAACGTCCGCTGGCATTGATCACTAGCTTGGTTTTGATTTCCTGACCTTCGATCTGGAGCGAATGCGCAGAGATGCTCTGAACCGACGTGACATCGCGGCAAGTGGCGCCTGCCGCGATGGAGGCATGCCACAGAGCGTGATCGAGGTCGAACCGTGGAATGCTCCATGCCGGTTGCGGCAGAGCAAAGATGAGACAGGTGCCATCCACAAACATTCGGGCTTGCGTGATTTGCGGCGGAGTACGCAATAGTGAGTGATCGCGGCCGAGGAGATCGGCAAGAACCTCGTGCGACTCGGGCGAGACGAACTCTCCGCAGACTTTGTGACGTGGATAGCGACCTTTCTCGAGCAGCAGAACGCTTTTGCCGGCGCGCGCCGCGGTGATTGCGGTTGCAGATCCGGCAGGACCGCCGCCAATGACTGCCAAGTCGTAGATTACTTCCACGCGATCACTCCCATCCGAAACAGGTAGCTGTTCTCGATCTTTAGCTTGCTGACCGATCCATGATTCAGCATTTTGCGCATCTCGGTCGGCGTGTACGAACGCAAGACGGAAGCGACCGAGTCATGCCGGGTGACTCGTCGAAAAAGGGGTTTACCGGCGTAAACTGCCGCGAGATGCAGGTATGATCGGCGCAAATCGTTGATCAGCAGTGCGATTCGGGCGACGCGCAAGGCTTCTCGCGCAAAAAGTTCGATCTGCTCCGGTTCGAGATGATGGGCAAATAGCGAACACGACACGAGGTCGAAACTGTTATCGCGGAAGGGAAGTGCGAGGGCATCGCCGCTTACCTTGGACGAATTATTGCCATGGAAGTGCGCCGGATCCCGATCGAGCAGCGTGTAATCCAGCTGAACTCCTCGACTCTGGAGACGATGTTGAATCACATGCGGGATATCGCCGGAGGCCGATCCGACATCGAGCAGCGACAACTGCTTCCGGCCCGCCTGTGTAACGACGGTGTTAACCAGTTTCTCGAGGGTAGATATGCCGCCAAACCAGCGGTTGATTCGCTGCAGGTCAATGAGCGAGGCACGCACATCTTTCGATGATGCCTGGTCGCCGTCGAGAATCTCCGGTCGAACGATGCGTCGCATTTCCTGTCATCCCGAGGCCGCGACAACGCCGAGAAATCTACAGTTCAAGCGAGGCGTCGAATGAGTCTCGCTTAAACTGTTTCCAGCTCTTCTTCCAGCAGTTGCTTGTTGTAGAGATCGGCGTAGTAGCCATTCTTGTCGAGCAACTCTTCATGACGGCCAAGTTCTACGATGCGTCCATCGTGCAGCACGGCAATCTGATCGGCAGCGCGAACGGTCGAAACGCGATGGGAGATGAAGATTGTCGTCCGCCCCTTCATCACCTCGCGCAGGTGCTCCAGAATCTTCTCTTCCGTGTAGGTATCGACGCTGGAGAGCGCGTCGTCGAGAACCAGAATTTTCGGGTCGCGAATCAACGCGCGTGCGATCGCGGACCGCTGCTTCTGTCCGCCGGAGAGCGTAATGCCGCGTTCGCCGACCATGGTGGTGTACTGCTCGGGGAACGCCTCGATGTCCTTGGCAATACTGGCGCCGGCCGCCGCTTCGTGGATCGCGATATCGTTCGTTTCTTCCACTCCGAACGCGATGTTTTCACGAACCGTGTCGCTGAAGAGAAACGTCTCTTGTGGAACGAACCCGATGCTACGCCGCAGATTGGCGATCGGATACTGCTGGAGGGGACGGCCGTCGAGCAGGATGCTTCCCACCGGTGCGTCGTAGATGCGTGGGATCAGATTCACCAGCGTCGTTTTGCCCGAGCCGGTTGGGCCAACGATCGCGAGGCTGGTGCCCGCCGGAACTTTCAGGTTCACGTCGTGCAGCACGGGAATGCCGTTGTAACTGAAATTGAGATCGCGAATTTCAAGGTCGCCGACGATCGGAGTGCCGGCAAGTTTCGCGGCTTCGGGTAAGTCCACGATATCCGACTTTACGGTGAGAATCTCATTGATGCGGCCCATGGAGGCCGTGCCGCGCTGGAAGATATTGATTACCCAGCCCACAGCGATGATCGGCCAGGTCAGCTGCACCATGTAGGTGTTAAAAGACCAGAACACGCCCGCCGACATCCGTCCGCCAATCACTTCACGTCCGCCCAGCCACAGCACCAGTACGACTGCCAGCCCGAGCATGACTTCCAGTGTCGGAAACAACATGCCCATCAGGCGTACAAGTTTCAGGCTGCGCGAGATGTATTCCTGGTTGGCGTTTTCGAAGAGTCCGATCTCGGCTTCTTCCTGCGAGAACGCGCGCACGATGCGGGCGCCGGAGTAGTTCTCCTGTGTTCGCGCCGAGATCTCGGAGAACATCGCCTGGATGCGCTCAAACCGTTCGTGGATTCGGCTTCCAAAGTATTGGAGCAGAATACTGACGATCGGCAGCGGCAGGAAAGCCCAGAGCGTCAGCGTCCGCGAGATATGCCACATGTAAACCAGCGCGCCGGCGGTAAACACGATCGTATTCGCCGAGTACATGATCGCTGGGCCCATCATCATGCGGACAGCGTTCAGGTCGTTCGTGGCACGCGCCATGATGTCGCCGGTGCGAGTCTTCTGGTAGTACGAATAGGGAAGCGACTCGAGATGGTGAAACAGGTCGTTGCGCAGATCGAATTCAATGTCGCGCGAAACGCCGATGACGATCCATCGCGTGAGGAACTGAAAGATGCCTTTGCCGGCGGCAATCGCAATCAGCAGCAGGGCATAGAAGCTCAGGCGATGAAACGGATTCGCGCGGCCCAGGTCATCCAACGCGCGGCCCAGCACGAGCGCAAACTGCACATAGATGCCGTTGGTCGCGAGGACGCAAAGTGCACCCAGCACCAGGTTGCGCCGGTACCTTACCAGATATGGGAATAATGGCCGAAGCGACTTGAACATTCTGAGTCCGTTGCGTTGTCTGGGTAGATTCTATCGAACAGCTTGCGCTGCAAATTCGTAGCCGAGCTACGTGCAGACACCAGTTACGTCGGCACCTTCAGCAATAAGTACCCACCGACGAGAGCGAACAAGAGATCCGGCGACCACGCGGCCATAACAGGCGGCAGCTGATTGGCGTTGCCCATGGCCTCGAAGAAGCCCATGCCGATCCAATAGATAACAGCAATTGCTACTGCCATCGCGATACCGGTAAGTGCGCCTCGCCGTCCACCCCGCAACGCAAACGGAACGGCGATCACCGCCATCACGAACGTCATCACCGGAAAGGCAAATTTCTTATGGAGTTGAACACGCAAGCGCACAACGTCGAAACCGCTCTGCGCCAGGTCGCTGATGTAACGGCGAAGTTCCTCGGTATTCATCTCCAGCGATTGCTTCACTTCTTTTTTGAAGTACAGCGGCGGCTCGCTCAATTCGGCGAAAGTCGAGACTTCGAACGGCTTGTAATCCGTGACGGCAGTGCCGTTAAAGTCACGTACCCAGCCGCTTTCGAAGATCCACCGATGCAGGGAATCGGACCAGTGCGCCCGGTCGGCGAAGACGCGCCTCTTCAGTTGAAACGTTTGCGGATCGAATTCGAATGCCGACACGGTTCCGAACCGGTCCTGGTCGGGATCGAAAAACTGGTAGTAGTAGATGGTCGAATTCTCGCCGAAAATCCATTTGCGATCCGGGCGCAAGTACGTTTGCGGAGGCTTGCCCTTAATCTGGTTGCGCAGCGCGTCTTGTTTTTTGTTGAGTTGTGGCAGATAGAACTGGTCGAAAAAGAACAAGCCCGTGGCCACCACTCCGGCCATTACCAACACCGGCAGAATTACGCGGTAGATGCTCATGCCGCTGGCTTTCATCGCCGTGATCTCGCTCGACTTCTCGAACAGCCCAAAGGTGATCAGCACGGCCAGCAGCATGCTGATGGGCGTGGTGTTGTACAGGAAGTACGGCGTGACGGTGACCAGGTATTCGCCCACGATGTAAAGCGGCACGCGGTTAATGTCTTTGAGCAACTCGAAGAACGTGAACACCAGCATCAATACGAGAAAGGTGCCCACGATCATGCTCAGGTAAACGAAGAAGTCGCGCAGGATGTAATCGTCGATTAGCAGTGGAAATCGCGTGCTGAAGACACGTTTGCGGGCGAGTGCCCGCTCAAATGCTCCCGAGCGGCCGGTAGTCGAAATCGCTTCGGTGCCGTTTGCCAGTTTCGAGCGCACATTCGACCAGAACCCTTTGAGAGTTCCGATCTCGATCGGCATGCGATCCACGCGCCACAGCAAGATAAGTCCGGCCACGAAGAACAAAACATTCCCCAGCCACATCGCGGGACCGACCGGCAGTTTGCCCTGTCGTGCGAACGACATTCCCGTCAGCGAGATCAGGTAATAGAGGAAGACCAGGACGATGGTGAGCACGAAGCCGGTGCTCTTGCCACCCTTCTTTGCCGACAAGCCCAAGGGTATGCCGACCAATGCCAGTACCAAGCACGCCGTCGGCAACGCGAAGCGCCGATGAAATTCAATCTGATACAACCGCGCATGCTGCTTGTCGAGCGTCTTTGCGGTGGGCAACAACTGGTCGGTCGGAACTTCTGCCGGAGGCACGATTTCATTTTTCGAGGTATTCGACGCCGGCAACTGAATCGGAATGTCCGACTCATTAAATGTCGAGATCGAGTATTGTTCCGGCTCCCTGGGAACTGTTTCGTGCGATGACCCGTCGGTCAGGTGCAATCGCAGTTTGTCGCCTTCGTTAGTGACAATGCCCCGGCGCGCCAGCGTGATCTTCGGCGCAGCCGGATCGGTCAGATCCGCGAGGAATACACCCTTCCACAGCGCGGCTCCGGTGCCCGGGGTCACATCCTGCACGTAGAGCACATAGTCTTTGAAATCTTCGTAGAAGACCCGTGGCTGGATTTCGAAAGACGCTTGCGAAGACACCAGCCGGTTTTGCAGGGTGCTCAGCGCCGCTGCCGACTTTGGTGCGATATAGAGATTGTTGACCAGAGCGAATCCCCAGGCGATTACCGCGAAGATCGCGATCACGCGCAGGAACATCCCCGACCCCAAGCCCATGGCGCGCATCGCCGTGACTTCGCTATCGGCGGCGAGTCGACTCAGTCCAATGAGAATGCCGACCAGCACCGCCATCGGCAATGTGAGCGTAAGAGCTGTCGGGATGGTTAGAAAGAAGAGTTCTGCCACGCTGGGCAGGGGAGCGCTGTTGCGAACCACGATCTCCAGGATGCGCGCCAGATCGCGCATGAAGATCACGAAGGTGAAGATCGCCGCGCCGATCAGAGCGTGTGATAGTACCTCGCGCAGAATGTAGCGGGTCAGGATCCGCATGTCAGCGTGGCTCTAGCTTATCAGGTTGGGACTGCGCGGAGGGTGAGCGAAGTTTAGCGGGGTAGCAATTCAGCGACGCGCAAATCTTCTTCAATCGCCTGCTGCGCCTCGGGGCTGATGTCGACGAACTCGATCCCAACGCCGACCCCGGGCAGGTTGTATCGAACTTCACCGCGGGCGAAGATCTCTGTATTCGATCGCGTGAGAATGAACTTCACGTTTAAGACCGCACCGTGCGGAAATGAGTGTGGAGTATTGATGAACATGCCCTGAACGCTGATATCGGGCACGCGAACGGGTATTTCCTGGCTATATCCCTCGTAATTCACCTGCAGGTCGCGGTAGCTGTTGTATCGCTCAAAGTGGCGATTCGGGATTGGCGAATCCAATCCCTCATGAGGGTCGGAACTCATCCGGTTATGCACTCCCCTTGGCTGTAAAGACAGAGGGGACCGCACCTTGTGGAGCTGCCAGGGTGGCCGAAGGAATTCCGCAGTAGGGGCAGAATACGAAGTTGGGCGCCAAAAGTCTTCCGCAGGCGCAGCGGGTTGCGGTATGGCGGCCAAACGGCATCACGCGGGTGATCTCGTCCAGGGTCGTGATGCCGCGACGGACCTTTTCGACTGCATCCTCTTGCATTAATCGCAGGCCGGCGCTGCGAGCCAGGTTTCTCATTTCGTCGTCCCGTACGCCGCCGCGCACGTGCGCGCGTAGCTGCTCGTCGAACATCAGGATTTCGTAGATACCGACACGTCCCTTGTAACCGGTGTTGTCGCAAAGGTTACAACCAGTGGGAACGTACATCTTCGACGGCACGTTGAGCACGTCAGCCGAAATCAGGCGTGAGGTGAACTCCGACGTTACGGGTCGCTCGTCGCGGCATGAGCAGAGCTTCCGCACGAGACGTTGAGCAATCACCGCCGTGACCGAGGATGCGATCAGGAAGCCGGGAATCTTCAAATCGAGCAGACGGGTAACTGCCGCGATGCTGTCGTTGGTATGCATCGTCGAGAGCACGAAGTGGCCGGTCTGCGAAGCCTGCAGGGCGATCTCCGCCGTCTCGGTGTCGCGGATTTCGCCCACCATGATTACGTTGGGATCTTGCCGCAACAGCGAACGCAGGCAGGTCGCAAACGTCAGACCAGCCTTGTTGTTGATCTGGACCTGGTTGATCCCGCTGAGCTTGTATTCAACCGGATCCTCAACCGTGCAGATGTTCGTTTCCGGAGATCTGATGGCGTTCAGGCACGCATATAGGGTTGTGCTCTTGCCCGAGCCGGTAGGGCCGGTGACCAGCAACATGCCTTGCGGCCGCGCGATCACGTCTTGCAGGAGCCGGGCTTGCTCGTTTGAGAAGCCGAGGTCCACGAATTCCACTCGCGTCGCTGCCGGATCGAGCAAGCGCATCACGATCTTCTCGCCGTAATGGGTCGGCAGGCTCGAGACGCGCAGGTCTACGTGACGGGTGCCGATCTGCACCAGGAAGCGGCCGTCCTGCGGCGTGCGCCGCTCGGAAATATCCATGTTGGACAGGATTTTGATGCGCGACACCATCGAGTTCTGCAGCTCGGGTGGGATTCGCACGAGTTCGCGGAGAACGCCATCCACGCGGATGCGGATAATCGTCCCCAGCGCCTGCGGTTCTACGTGGATGTCGCTGGCTTTCCTTTGTGCCGCTGCTGACACGATTGCCGATACCAGCCGCACGGCAGGCGTAACGCCCTTGTTATTGAGTTCGGCCAGGGCAGCCTCGGAGTCGGCATCCTGCTCGCTCGGTGGCGTGAAGAACTCGACGTCGCCGATGTCCACCTGGTTCAACAGGGGAAGTGCGATCTCGTCGACCAGCACTCGCTCCGAAAACTTAGGGTAGAAATTCTCAATCGCGGCGTTGATCTCTGAGCGGAACCCCAGACGAGGAGAAATCTCCATGCCGGAGATGAATCGCAACTCGTCGAGAGTGCGCAGGTTCTGCGGCTCGGCCATCACCGTGACGAGTTTGTTGGTGCCTTCGCGCGACACCGGCAGAACGGTGTAGCGGGCGGCAGCGCTGCGGGGAATAAGCTTGAGAACGGCGTGATCAACTGTTGCGAAACGGCAGTCGACGTACTGAAAGCGAGTGACTTCCTCAAGCGCGGCGACCAAGTCGATTTTGGCAACCAACCCGCGCTGGAGCAAAAGTTCACCCAACAAGTGCGAGCTCTTCCGCTGCTCCTGGATGACCTGCTCCAGTTGCTCATGAGTAATGCGAGAGTTCTCCCGCAATACATCACCCAGGCGTTTTCTTTTTTGGGGGGTACCGTTGACCACGGCGGGATGTTAACTCATTTGAGTCAGTTTTCAGAGGAAAATCATGACCCTCAGTAACAAATCACTGGTGCCCACTGATTACTCAGCGAAACTACTTACCGCTTGCGCATGACGATTTCGGTCCCATTTCGGCGAATCTGAACTTCATCCATTAGTTGATTAATTAGATAAATTCCGCGGCCATGATTGGAGAAAATGTTCTCACCGACAACCGGACTTGGTACTGCCAGAGGGTCATAACCTGTGCCGGGATCTCGAACGATGATGAGGATGCCGTGTTCTTCATCGAGCGCGACGCAACAATGGATGACTTTCGAAGCGTCGCAGGCGCAGCCGTGGGTGACGGCGTTCGCCAGAGCCTCGCGCAGGGCGGTTTCGATCTCCATCTCTTTGCCGGAGAGGGAATGGATCTGTCCCGCCATGGCCATGATCCCGTGTACGACAGGGGTGATGGACTCGACTTCAGCCGACATCGAAACGTCAATGCGCAGCTTGATCTTGCCCGGTATGAATTCGCAAACGGGTAGAGATTCCGGAGACATGAAAACGAAGTGACCCCTAAACCTGCTCTGATTGTAATCGGGGAACTCCACCTTCAGACAAGTGATTTCCGTGACACGGTTACAGTAGTCACCGCGGGTAACCAATTCCGGCTGATGGTCACCATTCATCAAACGACAAGATAGCGCCGACTGTTGCCTGCCGTCGGTTCGCTGTTATCCTGCGAAAGCCATGAAATCAGGGACGAGTAGCCGCGCGGATATCACAGGTGCTTCGGCTTTTGTTGCATCATTCCACGTTGCGGCTCATCCAAAAGCGTGCATGACGATCGAGGATTGCGAAATGAAGGAGAGCTGTTAGTGCATTCCGAGTGCCTACCGTTCTCGAGTATTCCGCATAGCACCGAGCTATTTACAGACTTTCTCTCCTATTCCGGCAAGACTCGCGATTTCTATCCCCGATCTCCTTATATTGCTGAGTGGGCCGCCGATGAGGCGAAGAAACTTGAGTATCCAGCGGATCGCCGCGCCGCCGTCGCAACTATCCTCGATCGCCAGAATCGTGCCTTTGGAAGCAGTCCGAAGACGTTCGAGAATCTTGAAAAGTTTCGGCGGGGAGCCAGCGTCGCAGTTACTGGGCAGCAGGTTGGACTCTTCGGCGGACCATTATTTGCCGTTCTCAAAGCCCTGACCGCTGTGGCACTGGCAAAGAAGGCCGAAGATGCCGGCGTTCGATGCGTTCCGGTGTTTTGGCTTGCGACCGAAGATCACGATCTCGCGGAAGTCAATCACACGTGGATTCCCGGCTCCGATGGCACGCTCGTCGAATTGAGGTCGTCCTCGGCTGGAGTGGAAGACGCCCCGGTCGGCAATGTTCGTTTCGGTGACGAAATCGCCGCGGTTGTCGAGCAAGCCGCCGAACTGCTCGGGGCCTCAGAATTCACCGACATCCTGAAGCAGGCGTACCGGCCCGGCGAAACCATGGGCTCGGCGTTTGGAAAGCTCTTCGCGTCCATCTTCCGCGAGTGGGGCGTAATCCTCATTGACGCCTACGATCCTGAATTTCATCGCCTCGCTGAGCCGGTGTATCGCGGGGCCATCGAGCATACCGACGACATTGTTCAAGCATTACTTGAACGTGGCAAGGAACTCGAAGCTGCCGGATATCATCAGCAGGTCAAAGTCACCAACAGTTCCACGGCGCTGTTTGAGATTCGGAACGGCAAGCGCACGGTCATCCATCGCCTCAACGATCACTTTAAGGTTGGCGAAGAACGATGTTCCAGGGAAGAGCTGCTGAGTCGCATCGCACAGGCTCCGGAGAACTTCAGCGCCAACGTTCTGCTTCGGCCTATCGTCCAGGATTATCTTCTCCCCACTCTGACCTATACCGGCGGACCCGCCGAGGTCGCCTACTTCGCCCAGGTTGCCGTCGTCTATGAACGGCTGCTCCATCGTGTAACGCCAGTGCTACCGCGTTTCAGCGCCACCATCGTTGCACCGCATCAGGCCAAGCTGTTGGAGAAATATGGACTGAAGCTCAGCGATCTATTCCACGGGGAAGAGAAACTGCGCGTTCTCATGTCGCAAAACGTTCTGCCGTCGTCGATGCAATCCGACTTCGCTGAGGCCGGCGATGCCCTAACGCGGGCTATGGAGAAGATTCGCAGCGATCTGCAGAAGCTTGATCCGACACTCGTCGATGCCGCCTCTACAGCCGAATCGAAGATGAAGTACCAGCTCGATCAGCTAGCCTCGCGGGCAGCTCGATCCCAACTCACGCGCAATGAAGTTATCGAGCGGCACGCGCGTGTGCTCTCCGCCAACCTGTTCCCGAACAAAGAACTGCAGGAGCGTGAAATCGCGGGCGTCTATTTCCTGGCTAAGCACGGTTTCGATCTTCTGCACCAACTCTACGAAGCCGCCTGCAACGACTGTCCCGACCATCAGGTTGTCTACCTTTAGCCGGTTCGCGTTTCCCGAAGAACGATATCGCTATGCCGCCTTCCTATACGCTTCGGGATTCCGTTCGTCGATCGACACGTCCTCGTCACGCGCAACCTGCTCAATTACCGTCCCGATGCGTTCGCTCGCCCGGTCAACGGCGCACGCCTGGTTGGCCTCCATGTGCTGTTCAAGCATCTTGAGCACCGCTAGCGCATTTCGCACGTGGTGATTCAGATATTGAACCTGCTTATGCCGGCGCAGAATTCGTTCCTCTTGTCGCTGCCAAAGATACGATGCGATCACTGCCAGAACGATCGCTTCCAGGATATCTGCGATCAATCTCTCACCGAGCCAGCCGCCCATACCGCCTTCGTGACAGATCACGTCGATTCCGAAGGTGAAGACGAAGGCGATGATTCCAATCAGAATCGTTCGTGTGGTTCGCGAACGCTCGGAGAGTCGGAGGTAGTGCTCGATAGCTCGATCCGTCAAACGCATAAATACTCGATGCCGCTCCCTGTTCAATTTTAGAAGCTTTTCCAAGCTCAGTGTGTCCCAGCAACTCGACCGCCAGGCCGAGCTTCCGGCCCACGTTCCCGAACCAAGCTGCCGTGTATATTGCGTTCTATGACGAATCAGTTCGACTCTTCCAGGTTTGCCCGCGAGTGGATTGCCGCCTGGAACTCGCACGATCTCGATGCCATCCTGTCTCACTACGCGGAAGAAGTGATTCTCATTTCTCCCGTCGCGGCCAGGCTGTTGGATGATCCATCCGGAACCGTGAGTGGCGCAGCCGCGTTGCGCAGCTACTTCCAACGTGGACTGGAAGCCTATCCCAACTTGCGCTTCGAACTTCTGGACGTAATGCAGGGTCTCGCGAGCGTGGTTCTTTGCTACCTCAACCAGAAAGGCACGAAAACGGCAGAGTTCATGGAGTTTGATGAGCGCGGAAAAGTCATTCGCGTGATAGCGAATTACAGCGGCTAAAAGTCAAAGAAACCAATCATCTATACTTTCCCGAATGCCCAAGCAAAAAAAAGTTCACGGACACGTTCCCGGTCCGCTTCAGCCCGCGCAGAACCTTTGCTTCGCCTGTGGCCCCGATAATCCTGACGGCATGCATTTGAAGTTTCATCTCGACGAAACGAATAAGAAATTCATCTGCAAATTCCGGCTGCCGCACAAATTCTGGGGACCGCCAAAGCATTGTCACGGCGGGATCGTCGCGACCATCCTCGACGAAGCCATGGGCAAGGTGAACAAGATCCGTCACGTGATTGCCGTCACCAGCGAGATGAACGTGCAATATTTGAAGATGGTGCCTCTCGGCAAATGGCTGACGGTCGAGAGCTGGGAAGATCGCGTCGAAGGACGCGAGCATCACAATATTGCTGAAATCAAGAACCAGCAGGGGGAAGTGCTGGCGCGCAGCACAGGTAAGTTCATCGCCGTCGATCCGGAACGGATGTTCAAAGCATTCCTGAAAGCCAAGGCGCTAAAGCCGCGGCCGCTCAAGCAACGGTGATCGCCGCGACCTCGTAATCCTCGACGCGCGGAACGGTGAACCGTACCACTGGCCTTCAGGAAGCTTCGGCAATTCATCTCGGTCATGGCGATTACCGCAAGAGATTGTAATCGCGACGACTCAGAATCGAGGCCGCAGCCATAAAAATGAGACTCTGGGCAGTTGAAAGGTTCTGCGCGGCGAGAAGTTTGTCTGGGATTACAGAAGATGCGGGGAATGAGAGCAGATGGCGCGCCCTGAGAGATTCGAACTCCCGACCTTCTGATTCGTAGTCAGACGCTCTATCCAGCTGAGCTAAGGGCGCGTTCTGAATGGATTATAGCAAATTGCTCTCGGCAAACAGCGTTCGGCTCTGCATCAAGAAACAATGTGCGATCTGGAACAAGAAAGGTGCCAATGAATTTGCCGCGAAGGAGTTGCTGAAGGCTCTAAGGACTTGATGATTGAAATTTTCTGCAGAAATGCAACAGGGGCGCCCTTGGAAGAAAACCTCTGGCCGAAGCTTCCGTCAGGGTGCGCCCCTTTGCGCGCCACTTCGTCTGCCCTAACTAATTGCACCGGGCATACCAAACTTTTGCCGCTGAAAACAAAGGACATTGACTGCGACGGGAAGAAAGGTGACGGTACAAAATTCTCGGCGATAGGAAATGTTTACGAAGTGGATGGCGGAAATCCTCAGCTTCTGGATCGGTGATCGCTTGGGACTGAGAAGGTGACGAGAAACGGCAGACCGGGGCAAGGTTTGTCTCACCCCGGAGTTACGCGTTTGCTAAGCGAGAGCCAGTTTTTCTGTAAGGTCGACTCCGGCGCCGCGCAGCAACCCGGCCACCGTATCTTCTTTCATGCGAGATGCGTCGAACTCGACACGCACCGTCGATGCCTTCTCGTTGAACTGCACGCGGCGAATGCCATAAACCTCGCGCATCGCATCGATCGCGCGCAACTCGTCCGGTCCTGGCTGTTTCCCATATCGGAATGCCACGTCAACAGTTGTCATGAATTTCTCGCTCCTCGGCGGTAAATTGTGTAATAGATCGGAACCTACGAATCTAATATAGGCTCAGGCACATCAGCAACTTACCAAAGCGAAGAGGCGGTTGCGGGCAAGTTGTATCCAGAGGCCGATGGAAAATCACACTCCCAAATTGCCGATCTTGAATTCTGCTGCCGCGGCAGCGAAGGATCCCGTATGCGGTATGACTGTGGATCCAGAGCGTTCTCGCGGACAGGCGGAATACGGCGGCAAAACTTATCACTTCTGCTGCTCGGGATGTGAGGCGAAGTTCAAGGCCGATCCAGAGAAGTATTTATCCAAGCCAAGGGCGCCGCAGGGGATGGTGATGCTCGGAGATGTGGGGATAAGAGCAACACACACAAATCCACCGAAGCACTCCGCGCCGGCAACCGCGACGCAATACATCTGCCCCATGGATCCGGAAGTAGTTTCGGACAGACCAGGTACATGCCCGAAGTGCGGCATGGCCCTGGAGCCGGAATTCACATTTGGCGCCGCGATCGAGGACGACAATCCGGAACTACGCGACATGACGCGTCGCTTCTGGGTAGGGCTACTGCTAACGACTCCGTTACTCCTGGAGATGCTGCCCGGGTTCATGAACCTGCTGCCGCACTGGTTCATGGTTTGGGGCGGGCTGGCGCTTTCGACTCCCGTGGTCCTGTGGTGTGGATGGCCGTTCCTGGAGAGATTCTGGGCGTCGCTGGTAAATCGCAGCCCGAACATGTTCACGCTGATCGGCCTGGGAGTCGGCGCGTCGTACCTCTACAGTGTCGTCGCGACTCTCGTGCCGTCGATTTTCCCGCCCGCGTTCCGCGAAGCCAACGGTAGGCCTGGCGTTTATTTCGAGGCTGCGGCGGCAATTACCGTACTCGTTTTGCTTGGGCAGGTAATGGAACTGCGCGCGCGCAGCCGGACCAGTGCGGCCATTCGTTCGTTGCTCGATTTGTCCCCGAAGATGGCGCGCCGCATCAATCCGAACGGCACGGAAGAAGATGTGGCATTGGACCAGGTTCATCCCGGAGATCGGTTGAGGGTGCGTCCGGGCGAGAAGGTGCCAACCGACGGCGTGATCGAGCAAGGCTCGAGCTCGATTGACGAGTCCATGATCACGGGTGAATCGATTCCAACAGAGAAGAAGCCGGGCGACCGGGTGATCGGAGCAACCGTGAACTCAACCGGGTCGCTCGTGATTCGCGCGGAAAATGTCGGCGCCGAGACCATGCTGGCGCAGATTGTGCGCATGGTCACCGAAGCCCAACGATCGCGTGCGCCGATCCAGCGCTTGGCAGATCGGGTGGCCGCATACTTCGTTCCCGCGGTTGTAGCAGTGGCAGTCGTAACATTCGTAGTGTGGGGTATTGCGGGTCCGCAGCCGAGACTCGCGCATGCGCTGGTGAATGCCGTGGCGGTTCTGATCATCGCCTGCCCATGTGCGCTCGGTCTGGCAACGCCGATCGCGATCATGGTCGCCACTGGACGCGGTGCCCACGCGGGGGTATTGATCCGAAACGCCGAGGCGCTCGAGGTCATGCAGAAAGTTGACACCATTGTTGTCGATAAAACCGGAACGCTGACGGGAGGGAAGCCCGCGCTGGTGTCGATTTTTGCCGACGGATTCATTACAGAAAGCGATCTGGTGCGACTGGTGGCAAGTGTCGAGCGCGGAAGCGAGCACCCACTGGCTAACGCTGTCGTGAAGGCAGCGGAAGGCATGGGTCTTGTGCTTAGCAACGGCGGCGGATTTCATTACGTACCTGGCCAGGGCGTGTCAGGCGTTGTCGGCGACCGGCGGGTGATTGCAGGTACCGAGACTCTGTTGTCCATCTCAGGAGTGCCGATTCCCACGGACCCCATGATGAGGGTTAACGAATTGCGCCAGCACGGAGAAACGGTCATCTTCGTAGCAATCGACGGCAAGTTCGCCGGCCTGTTGGGAATCGCCGACCCAATCAAAAAAGACACCGGCACCGTGATTGCCGATCTGCGGCGCGAAGGCGTGCGGGTCATGATGTTGACGGGCGACAACCGCGTCACCGCTGCTGCTGTGGCCAGGAAACTCGGTATCGACGAGTTCAAGGCTGAGGTCGTTCCCGGCGAAAAATTGGCGGTCGTAAAAGAGCTTCAGCAGCAGGGAAGGATTGTCGCGATGGCTGGCGACGGTGTAAATGACGCGCCCGCGCTGGCTCAGGCCAATGTCGGCATCGCCATGGGAACAGGTACCGATATCGCCATGGAGAGCGGCGGCATCACGCTGCTGAAAGGTGACTTGCGCGGGCTGCTGCGCGCTCGTCGGCTGTCGCAGGCGACAATCCGGAACATCAAGCAGAACCTTTTCTTCGCATTTATCTACAACTCGCTGGGTGTGCCGATCGCTGCGGGCATTCTGTACCCGTTCTTCGGAATCCTTCTATCGCCAGTGATTGCCGCCGCCGCCATGAGTTTCAGCTCGGTTTCGGTGATCACCAACTCTCTGCGCCTGCGATCCCTGAAACTCTAGCGCACCAAAGGTGTCTTGCTCTTGTCACCTTCCGACCGCGCCGGTTCCGTGATATCTCTTTCGCCATGTCGTCAACAAGCCAGCCTGACGTTAACGATCGCTACGAGATGATTGCCCGGATGCCGCGACCGCGTCCGTTGCGACGAAGTCCGATCGCCAGCTCTCTCGCAGTTCTGCTTACACTGTTGCTCAGGGTCGCCGTAGTGGTCTTAGTCCTCAATCTGTTGTGGTCCTTGAAGACCGGCCCGCTGACGGGATTTGTGCATGCGCACAAAGGAGCGTTGTTCGGCCTGGCGCTGGCAGTTGTCGCAAGTCTCATCGTCATGTCCGGTCAGGGACAGCAGAAGAACCTGGTCAAGAATGGCGAAGTTGCGATCGGCACCATAACATCGCGATTTCGAATGAACCGTTACTGGTACGTGAGGTACGAGTTCTCGGACAAGAATGGCAACCGTCTTTCCAACGAAGCCATGGACAAAACGGGCAAGGAGTTCCTAACCCAGGGCGCGCAGATGTTGGTCTACTATTTCCCTGACAATCCCCGCAGGCCGGTGGCGCAATGCGAATCATGGTATGAACCGGCAGTCACCGGGATGGCGCCCGACCCGAGATTCTAGGAAACATAACTGCCGGCGTTATAGGCTTGTCAGATAGTTCACAATCTCGGGATCGTTCCAGTCCACTGGCCCGACAAACTTTCTCCGCAGCACGCCTTGGCGATCGATGATGAACGTTTCCGGCCAGCCGGTCGTCCCGTAAAGCGATGGACTCTTCTGGTCGGGGTCCCGAACCGTAAGAAACGCGACGTTGTGCTGCTTGAGGAAGTTGTTGTACGCCGCCTGGTCCACGTCGATGCTCACGCCAACCACGGTTACACCCTTCGGCTTCACCCGCTGTGACATCTCGATCAACGACGGCATCTCCTCCACGCATGGCGGGCACCAGGTAGCCCAGAAATTCAGCACCACCACTTGCCCGCGGAAGTCATGAAGAGCAACTTTGCGGTCGCTGTCCTGAACCACGAAATCGGGAGCGGCAGAACCGATATGAGTCGGTTTGGAGCTGTTGTAGCAGCCGGCGAAGCCCAGAAGCAGGCCGAAGAGCAGGATTTTGCGGAGCACGTAACTATAATAGAGCTACTCGTGATGGACGCCAACCCATCGCCCTCGAATGAAGGCCCCCAGCCGAATCCAGTCGTGTCGGTGATTGTTCCCGCGCGCAATGAAGAGGCCTGTCTCGGCGAGTGCCTGCGCTCTCTTCAGGCGCAAAGCGACATCGAGTTCGAGGTCATCGTTGTCAACGATAACTCCACGGACAAGACGGCTTCTATCGCTCGAACTCATGGCGCAAAGGTCATCGATGCGCCGCCATTACCCGAGGGCTGGACCGGCAAGTCTCACGCCGTTTACTGTGGAGCCCAAGCCGCTCGTGGCCAGTGGCTGCTGTTTACCGATGCCGATACGATTCACCGCCATGGTTCGTTGCGACGCGCCGTCGCGGAGGCCGAGGAACACGGTGTCGAGATGCTGTCGTACTCACCGAAACAGGAAGTGCGCGGGCTCTGGGAGCGCTCGCTGATGCCAGTGATCTTCGCCGAACTGCGGAGTCAATATCCGCCGCGCGAAGTGAGTAATCCCGATTCGCCGGTCGCCGCCGCCAACGGACAATACATATTGATTCGGCGAGAAGTCTACGACGCCATCGGAGGACACGCGGCGATACGCGATTCGCTCCTGGAAGATGTGGAACTGGCTCGAAGATTGAAGCAATCGGGACGCGCAATTCGTTTTCGGTACGGACGCGACGCACTGAAAACGCGCATGTACCGCACTTTCCCACAGATGTGGGAAGGCTGGACGAAAAACCTGGCACTGCTGTTCCCCTCGCCGGTACAGCTGGCAGCCTTGCGGACGCTGGAGTTCCTGGCGTCATTCCTGGGGCTGCTCGGGTTGGTCGGGGGGCTAATGCTCGGCAGGCACTGGCTGACCGGAGCCGGGGCACTGGTAACGATTCCGGTAACGACAAACTTTTTCCTGCGGATACGCCGGGCCCATTTCGGCTGGATCAACACCATTCTTTCGCCTGCGGGTCTGCCAGTTTTTGTGTTACTTCTGCTGAATTCTCGACTCCATTACAAGAGGAACCAGGTTCGCTGGAAAGGGCGCGATTATGCTCCCGTTAAGGCCTCGAATAAGAGTCGGAAAGAGATAATAGAGTCAGCCCTAAGTATCAGATGAGAAAATACGTATATCTAACTCGCAAGATTGAATTTGCGGCTTCGCACGTTTATCACAACCCGGCTTTCTCGGCCGACGAGAATCGCCGCGTTTTTGGCAAGTGCAACAACCCGAACGGCCACGGACACAACTACACACTCGAAGTCACGGTAAAGGGCGAAGTCGACGGTCAGACCGGGTTCGTCCTCGACCTGAAAGACTTAAAGGAAATCTTGAACCGCGAGGTGATGGACGTATTCGACCATCGGCACCTGAACAAAGAAGTGCCGGAGTTCGCAACCGAGATCCCGACCACGGAGAACATTGCGATCTCGATATGGAATCGCGTGGCTCCGAAATTGAACGACGGCACGCACATGCATCGCGTGCGGGTGTACGAGACGCCTGACTTGTTCGTCGATTACTACGGAGAACCATGAAGGCATACTTGAACCGCCGATACATGTTCTCGGCATCGCACCGTCTGCATAACGATCGCTTTAGCGATGGCGACAATCGTGAACTCTACGGCAAGTGCAACAATCCGCATGGACATGGGCACAATTACACCGTGGAAGTGACCGTTAGCGGCCAGGTCGACCGGGCGACGGGGATGGTCTGTAACCTTGTCGATCTGGATGCCTGCGTGCATCGCGCCGTTTTGGATCGTTACGACCACCAGAACCTGAATTGTTTACCGGAGTTCAAAGACAAGGTCCCGACGACAGAAAATCTGTGCGTGCATGTATTCGAGATTTTGCAACGAGAGATGGGCAGCGCTCATCTTCAAAATACAAGTCTTTCCAAGGCAAAGCTTGAACGAATCAAGTTCGACGAAACGATGATGAATTCCTTCGAATACTCGGGCGGAGCTGAGCCGCGGCGCTGATTCGAACCACAAAACTATGGCCAAACAATTAATCGAAACACCAACGCTAACCGACGCCAGCTTCGCCGAACTGGTGCATGAAATGATTGCCCGTTTGGGCGAGGATCCCTCGCGTGAGGGGCTGCAGCGCACGCCAGAACGCGTGGAGAAGGCTCTCCACCACTTAACCAAGGGTTACACGGAAGACCCGGAGCAACTGCTCAACAGCGCTCTGTTCACCGTCGACTACGACGAGATGGTGATCGTGAAAGACATCGAGATGTTCTCGCTTTGCGAGCACCACATGCTGCCATTCATCGGAAAGGTGCACGTCGCCTACATTCCGAACGGAAAGGTTATCGGATTAAGCAAGCTGCCGCGCCTGGTGGAGATCTTCGCGCGCAGGCTACAAGTCCAGGAGCGGCTGACACAACAGATCGCGGAAACCCTGATGAAGGTAGTTCAGCCGCAGGGCGTGGGCGTAGTGGTCGAGGCACGGCATCTCTGCATGATGATGCGCGGCGTCGAGAAACAGCATTCGGCCACGGTGACGTCGGCTATGCTCGGATGCTTCCGCAGCGAGAAGGAGACGCGCGAAGAGTTCCTGTCGCTGGTGCGGAATAAGAACGGGAACGGGTTCTAGATCGTCGGCCAGTCGCTCGATACGCAGTTCTCAGGTATGAGAGCTCTGGCGACAAGACTGAACGGCTCACGGACTGATAGACTTCCTCTCCGTGCCGACGATCGATCTATTTGGCAAATCAGCTGTTGTAACAGGCGGCGCTCGCGGGATCGGTTTCGCCATCGCCGAGGCGCTGACTGAGTGCGGATGCTCGGTGGTTCTGACTTCCCGTTCGCTCGAATCGGCCGAAGCCGCCGCAAATAAACTCACTCATCATCACGCTCGCGCGTTTCCAACCGCCTGTGATGTGCGCAGCGAAGACGACGTTAGACGGCTCTTCGCACACATCAAGGCCAACTTCCTGCATCTCGACTTCCTGATCAACAACGCGGGGATTTTTGGGCCTGCGGTTGCGATAGATCAGGTCTCAAGCGACGGCTGGCGCGAAACGCTGGACACCAACCTGACGGGAACGTTCCTGTGCTCGAAGTGCGCGGTGCCGCTGATGCGGCCCGGGTCGGTGATCTTAAACAACATCTCGGTTGCGGCGACCCATTACTTTCCCAGGTCGACTGCGTATACAGCCAGCAAACAGGGGCAGTTGGGTCTAACGAACGCGATGCGCGAGGACCTGCGGGAAAAGGGAATTCGGGTGATTGCGCTACTGCCGGGGGCGACGAAGACGGACATCTGGGACCAGTTCTGGCCGGAGGCTCCACGCGAGAAGATGATGCCGCCAAAGGACGTGGCAAACGCCGTGCTGAATGCGCTGCTGATGCCGCCGGGAACGTCAGTGGACGAGATCAGGATCATGCCGGCCGCGGGAGCGCTGTGATGCGCGCCGTTAAGCTCTGCCTCAGATTCGAATACAACAAAAAGGTCAGGGATGCCACGATATGCAGATTACGAATTTATCTGCCGAGCCAATAGGCAAACTACATTCGTGATTGGCAGGTTTGCCGTGGTCGGATACCTGGGCCACTTAGGATAGCTACCTCGCAAAATACCTGTACCTTCGCGGCCTCGTCGGAAACAGCTTGATCAGCCCCAGTCCCGTCACAAAGCCTCCCACGTGTGCCCAGAAAGCGATCCCGCCTTTAGCCGTCTCGCTCGTATAGGCGATTGAGGTCGCGGCGCCGCTGAGGAATTGTCCGACAAACCAGAAGCCGAGTACCACCCATGCCGGCAGCCAGACGAACACGATGAAGAACACCCACGTCAGCACGCGGGCCGACGGGTAAAGGATAAAGTACGCGCCCATCACTCCGGCGATGGCGCCGCTGGCTCCAACGCTGGGCAGCGTGGAGCTGGCGTTCATCACAATGTGCAGCAGCGACGCCGCAAATCCTGCCGTCAGATAAAAAATGAGATAGCGGAAATGGCCGAGGTAGTCTTCGATGTTATCGCCGAAGATATAGAGCGCCCACATGTTGAAGATCAGGTGTCCCCACGAGGCGTGGATGAACATCGAAGTAAAGATTGGAACCAGCGCCGTGATGGGGTCCCGCTGACCATGCAGCATCGCCAGCAGGTGTGCGGGAATGGTTCCGAAGACGCCGACAAACCGGTCGAGGGCTGGGGGCGTGAGCGTTTTTTCAAAAAGAAAGACGAGCGTATTCAACGCCAACAAGAAATAGTTGATGTATGGCGTGCTGTAGCGCGGCGCGTCGTCGTAAAGAGGAAACATATATCAGGCTACGGACCCAACCGGAACAGGCGATGCCTCGAGCCTGATACCGAACTTTACCGAGTTGACCAACGATGCTCTCAACCATCACGATAGCATCTGGCCATGAACGGAGTCATCGTCATCGACAAGCCCGCCGGAATGACCTCACACGACGTCGTCAATCGTGTGCGACGCATCCTGGGGGAAAAGTCCGTAGGGCACCTGGGAACGCTCGATCCGATGGCGACCGGCGTTCTTCCGCTGGTCACCGGACGAATGACTCGCCTTGCTCAGTTTTATACCACGTCAAATAAGAGCTACGAGGGTGAAATAAGATTCGGAATTTCTACGACGACATATGACGCCGACGGCGAGCCGGTCAGCGAACCACGCACGCCTGATTTGAGCCTCGATCAGCTTCGAGAATCGGCGCGCGCCTTCGTGGGCGTGATTCAGCAGGTGCCGCCGCCGTTTTCGGCAAAGAAGATCGCTGGCGTCCCCGCATACAAGCTGGCGCGCAAGAATAAAGAAGTAGAGCTGAAGGCCGTAGAGGTCGAAATCACCCGATTCGATATCTCTGCCTTTTTCGATGACGTCGCCCGATTCTCCTGCAACGTTTCTTCCGGTACCTACGTTCGTTCCATTGCGCACGAACTCGGCCAGAAGCTCGGCTGCGGCGCACATCTCTCAGCACTGCGGCGTACGGCATCGGGCGAGTTCGAGGTGGACGATGCGGTCTCGCTCGACCGGCTTGAATCCGCGGCAAAAGACAATCGTGCTCAGGATCTGTTCGTCCATCCGCGTCGATTGCTGCCGGAATTCCCCTGCGTCACGGCCGACGAGGACAATATTGCAAAAATTCGCCACGGCCGCGCCGTGAATTTACCGGAACTCTCGCGGGCGAAGCAGGTCAAGGTTTTCCAGGGGCAATCGGAGTTGATTGCGATTGCCACGCGCGTTGCAGGTACGCTGTTTCATCCCAAGGTGGTTCTGACGGAAGCTGCACACTAGACATGTCGGACTTCAAAGGCTCATTCCAATATCTCTCCTCCACCCGAAGTGTTCGGGCCGAGGGCCCCTGCCGCGTCGAGCACGATGACGCAACTCTCAGCATCGTTCCCGAAGCCGCTGCTGCGATCACGCTCGACTTCGGTGACCTCGACGGATTCCTGGCGCAGGATTACGCCATCCGGCTTCCGATCTATACCGGATCGGCACTCGTGCTGCGCGAGTTCGGAAAAGCCTATCCGAAACTGGCCAGCGAACTTCTTTCCGCCTATCGCGAGCGCATGCTCAACTGTCTGTTGCTCGAAGACATGGAAGAGATCTCGCGTTATGACGCCACCTTCTCCTTGGCGAAAGGCGGCGCGCGTTGCCCGAAATGCGGATCGCCCGATCGCGGCGGAAAGTTCTGCCCCGACTGTGGCCAGAAGCTGGAGCACATAGCGCGTGACACCTCACCCGCCGTGTCAGGAACGGGCGAAGTGCGGCTTTACAAGACCAACGTTGCTTTGCTCGGAACCAGCGTGCCGAGCTTCCAATGGCGCTTGGCCGACGTCGATAAGGTCATCTACGAAGCCGGAAGTTACGACGTCTCACTAAAGGCTGGTGACCGCTATCTCACTATCAGTGGCCTGGCCAGGCGCACTGAAGAGTTTGCCCGAAAGTTGAAAGACGCAATCGGCGAGTTGGCGACACGCAGCTCGCAGGCGTTACATGCATCGTTTCCGTTTCTGGACCCTGATCAACTGCTCGATACCAATCTCTTGATGCGCGAAGGCCGGTCCGCCCCTCTCTCAAAATTGAAGCCAATCCACCCGCGCATCGAAGCCGCCTTGACCGCTAACGCCGTCGATACCAACCTGAAACCGTATTTCGAGGAACTGCTGAAGCTCGCTGCAAGAGACGGGATGTACGCCGGCTTCAAGCTGATTCGCGCAGAAGACCGCGATGCAAACGCCGAAGCTTCTGAGTCGGAAGGGAACCCGGCCGATTCGCCGGAATCCATGCCCGACGCCGACGATTCCGGTCCCCTGACGTTGTATTGGTTCTTCTTTCCCATCGCACGAAAGAAAGTAGTCGCCTGGGAGGCGAGTTCGCGTTCGGGACGAGCGACCTATTTTTTTCGTGTAACCGACCCGCTGGAAGAATCGATTCGCGTGATCAATGATGCGCTTGGCATGCTTAACTTCCGCCGGCGACCGATTTATCTTTCCGACGACGAACTGGAAACGAAGCCCGAGTTTCATCGCTACGCCATCGCTGCCCGTCGCCTCCCCGAACTGCGTCAACTCCGCGCAAGTTTTCTCGGACGAGCGAGTCACACCTCACTCGAGGCCTGGCAGGGACAGGTGAAATCAATCCTCGAAAAAACTTGAGAGGCCGCCGCGACGGCAAATCGGCTAGTTCGATGCGGCTGCTGCTTCCGCCGAATTATCTTCCACGATCTTATGTGCGCGGCGAACCAGGTCATGTGGCGGAACCGGCTTGGCGAGAATCTCGAAGTGGCGGCCCTGCCGTTCCGCGCGTTCCAACAGGTTGCTCGTCTCCGCCTGTCCCGATATGAGCAGCACCTTGCAGGCCGGAATCTCCTCGAGAATCTCGATGGCGAGATCGATCCCGTTTTCCTTTGGCATCACCACGTCGGTAATCAGCAGCTGAGGCTGGGTCTGGCGTGCAAGGATACGAGCTTCAGCCGCGTTCGTTGCAAAAAAGGATTGGTCGCCGAAGAGCCGGAATATTTCTGCCATCGACTCGGCTACAATTTTTTCGTCGTCGACGATTAGGACAACCATGGGCGCGCGCAGCTTTAACGACAGCGAGAAGAACCGAACGAGGGTGTCAGATTCCAGGGTTCTGGGAATGGTTGTCACGCTATGTGACAGAAATTAGTACAGTAGGCCTGACTTGACCTGTGCCCCGCTCGTCCGGAGTGACCGGAATCAGGTGGGTTTGGTGCTCGCCGAAGTGAGTAGATGTTCGACTACTCTCCTTTGTGGGCGAGTCACTCGTTCCTGCAACTCTGAAAGCCCAACGATTCGCACTGTTCCTTCCCATGAACTGCGCAGTTCACCCTCCACCGTGGCCTCGAAGACAAATGTGTGTGTCCGCAGCGGTTTCTGGTTCCGAAAGTCGAACTTGAAATCGGCGGTTGTGATCGTCAAACCCGTCTCTTCGAGCACTTCGCGCCGGACCGTTTTCTCAGGATCTTCATGGAATCGCGCCATGCCTCCTGGGAAGGCGAGACCATCATTGCGTTCCACGACTACATACCCGCCATCGCGCCGGATGATTGCCACCGCTCCACGAAGCGCACCAAAAATTGGGAAGAGACCGTACAGAAACTGGGCGGTGCGCGAGATGATCCAGAAAGGTCGGGAGCTCATGTTTCCGGGCGATCGATTGGCTGAACCAGTAGTGTAACGGTTTCCTTGCAAAGCTCGCGCGAGTCGAAACCTGGCGCAAGTAAAAAGGGCCGCCGGCAGAAGCCAGCGGCCTTTCGCGCGTTGCGAGGTGCCAGGTTTGAACCCTAGCGGTGAGACGTCATCAACACAGCGACCGTTTCGAACTTCTGCGTCTTGGCGATGCGCTGGTTGCCCGGCTTCGAAATCACATCGTGACTCTTGCCTTCGCTGCAAACTTGCGTGAGGACGTATTCGCTGCCATAGCGATGGAAGACCAGCTTCGTGGTGCCAGGATCAAGCTGTTGGCCCGAGGGAATGGTCTTGACCAGGAACAGTCCACGCCCGTTCGGGTCGTACCAGGCTTCGATCTCGCTATCGAGCGCCTTCACCGTATATTCCCCACTGGGAAGGCTGCGGTCGCCAATGCTGAAATTGAATGGCACATTGCCCTTCAGCATCACGGTTGACTGCGCCTGGGCGGCGACAACGCACAGGGCAACGGTAAGGACCAGCAGAATCCGGCTGACGATGGTTTTCATGGTGATCTCCTTTATTGGCCGTCGCGAGTGCCATTGTCATGTCATCGCTTTCATACGGCACTCTTCCTAAAAGCAACCTCCATGCCAAATCCCAGTGCGGCGGGAGAGAAGGTCTGTAAGCAATGCAAGCGATTGAGTTCATGCGGGTTAAAAAATCTCGTGTCACGTCCGGCTCGCGCTTCGAAGTAGTCGAATTCCGCGGATCGCTATCCGTTCGGATTGGAGGTCTATCCGAATAGATAGACAATCTCCTGTCCTGATGCGCACTTGCGACGAATCGCGACTTGGCGCAAGATGCTGGGCATACATCGGGAGGCACGATTATCCGTGTCGGCGGCGATCATTGGCGTGCTGGGCCCTCACGAGCACACGGCGTTCGCTTTGGATCGCGAACTGACGGTGGGCCGCGACTCCGCGAATCAGGTCTGCATCGACGACTTCTCCGTGTCGCGCCGCCATTGCATGATCGTCCGCGATGGCGAACGCTATCTCATCCGCGACATGGGGAGCCATAACGGCACATTTGTGAATGGGACAGCCGTGGAAGAACGCACGCTGCAGAATGGCGACAGGATCTCGATTGGCGCGTCGGTGTTTGAGTTCACCGTTGCGAACTCCGCTAAAACGCCGGCGCCGGCTCCGGTTTCGTTTGACGATCTGCCGCTTCAGAACGTGACCACCGACCTCAGCGCTCTGGCTGGTATGAGCGACGAAGCTGCCGTGGCGCTCAGCCTTCCGCGGCAGAGGCTCTCGCGTGATTTTGCCGTGCTGCTGACCGTTGCGACCAAGCTGCGTGGCATCCGCGAAGTGGAGTCGCTGCTCTGGCAATTGGTCGGCGTGCTGTTGGAAGTAATTCCCGCCGAACGCGTGGCGATTCTTCTCGGAGAAGACGCAACGTCGCTCGAATCCGCTTTTGCCTGGGACAAGACCACAGGACCCGGCCAGCCCGTTCGTGTGAGTCGGACCGCCGTCAATTGTGCGATGTCGGAGCAACGCGCCCTGTTGATCAACGATGCGCCCAGGCTGGTTCGAAGCACCAGTGTGGAGGAACTCAAAGTCCGTTCGGTATTGTGCGCCCCATTGTCGACTCCCGAAAAATATCTCGGCGCAATCTACATGGACTGCCGCTCGGTCAGCACTACGTTCGATGCCGGGCATCTCCACCTGATTTCGGCGATCGCAGGAATGGCGGCGCTGGCCATTGAGAATGCGCGGGTAATCGAAGTGCTGGAGCGCGAGAATGAACAGCTCAAGTCTGAAGTCCGCGTGCAGTTCGACATGATCGGCGAGGCTCCGGCGATGCAGGAGGTCTACCGTTTCATCAGCAAGGTGGCGGCAACCGACTCGAATGTTTTGATCCAGGGAGAAAGCGGCACCGGCAAAGAGCTGGTCGCGCGCGCGATTCACCGTCACAGTGCCCGCGCCGACCGGCCGTTCGTGGCGATCAATTGCGCGGCCATAACCGAAACGTTACTCGAGAGCGAGCTGTTCGGTCACGAGAAGGGCGCATTCACCGGCGCTGTCGGGCAGAAGAAAGGCTACCTCGAAGTCGCCGACGGCGGCACTGTGTTCCTCGACGAGATCGGCGAACTCGCGTTGCCGTTACAGGCAAAGTTATTGCGCGTGTTGCAGGAGCGCGAGTTGATGCGCGTCGGCGGGACAAAGCCGATCAAGGTGAACATCCGTGTATTGGCAGCCACGAATCGAGCCCTCGCGGAGACGGTAAAGGAAGGGAAGTTCCGCGAAGATTTGTTTTACCGGCTGAATGTGCTCTCTTGCCGGATTCCACCGCTGCGCAACCGGCGCGACGACATCCCAATTTTGGCGAGCCATTTTGCGGAGAAATACAGCGTGAAATGCAATCGCAACGTACGCGCGATCGCCGACGATGCCATGGCGTGCATGAAGCGATACGACTGGCCGGGCAATGTCCGCGAACTGGAAAATGCGATCGAACACGCCGTCGTGCTCGGTTCGACCAGCGAGATCCTCCGCGACGATTTGCCCGAATCGGTGCTTGAGCTCAGCGCCGGCGGAGAAGACGGCGCCACTGGCGGATATCACGACGAGGTGTCGCGCCGAAAGAAAGAGCTTATTATCGATGCCTTGGATCGAACTGACGGCAGCTTTACCGAAGCGGCGAAGGTGCTTGGAGTACATCCGAATTATCTGCACCGTCTGGTGCGAGTCCTGGATCTGCGATCCGCACTGAAGAAAGCCAGGTAAACTTCTACCGCGAACCTTGGTGCGATCGGTGGTTCGGTCGTGCGTGGCGCCGAAAATCAGGGAATCGATGTGCCGATCACACGACAATTGATGGGCCGAAACAGGCCAGAAAGTGGCGGCGTAACAGTGTCGTTAACGAAACGATTTTCGTCACCCATAAAGCTGCTCCAGATCGCGGCCTTCAGTCTTGCATCCATCGCGGTTTGCACTCCCGCAAACGCAGAGCGCCTTCGCTCACCGTGGGACGGCCAGAAAATCACACCGACCGACGCAGCTTATCAATGTCCGGCGCCGCCGCCGTTCGCCAAGTCTCTCTCTGCCGAGGGCTATTACATCGACGAGCATCACTCCGTGATCGATCCCGTCAAGAAGAAGGCCTTCGAGGATGCCACCGAAGCTCCAACGCACCTTGGCCAGTACATCGGGCTCGCCGCCGATGCATACCTGGAAAAGGGAAGTCGCGCGGCCGCGCAATGCGCTTATTCACTGCTGGCGGCCGCGGCCAAAGCCGACGCATGGTCGCAGAAGATGCCGACATCGCAAGCGACCTACGAGCAGAAGTGGCTGCTCAGCGGATCATCGATGGCTTATCTGAAGATTCGCGACAGCGGCACCGGCACACCGGACGAAGATAAGGCGATCCAGAAGTGGCTCGCCGCACTCGCCGGTCACATTCGTGACTATGTTGACGACAAGCGCCGCAACCCCAACAGCGACGCCTGGAACAACCATCTTTACTGGGCAGGACTCGCCGTCGCTTCTGCTGGAATCGCCACCAATAACAAAAGCGACTTTCACTGGGGACTCGACGCCTACAAAACCGGCGTCAGCGAAATCGGTCCTCAAGGCCAACTTCCGCGCGAGATGAATCGCGCCGGCATGGCGCTGCATTACCACCTTTATGCTCTGGCTCCGCTGGTCATGCTCGCGGAACTTGGCAAGGCCAATGGAATCGATCTTTATTCCGAGAAAAATGGCGCGATCGAACGTCTGGCAAAGCTCTGCGAGGCTGGACTGCAAAATCCGGAAATCTTCGCCAAAGCAACCGGCGTTCCGCAGATGGTTCCCGACAAAATTTCAGGTTTCGAGATTGGATGGGCGGTTCCGTACGTGAGGACCCATCCCGATCCTCAGCTCTTCGATTGGATCGCGCACGCTTACACGGTCCGGTTCTGGCAGTGGGGAGGACTCCCGCCCGGATGGCCGGTTTCGTAGCCTTTGTGCCGAGGGAACTATTCGTTCAAGTCCTACAGCGGTCATCCGTGCTGGACGAACCCTCGAGTGCGGTTCGTGACGCGTCCTAGGTGCTGAACAATCCCTTCGTTATCGCCCGAAGTAGTCACCGAGATTGCGCCGGGTTGGTCCAGCTTGAGGCTCGGTGGGTATTCCCCCACCCTACCAGTGGTCTAACAAACCAAAGAACTTAAGAGGCACTGGTCCGGTTGGTCCATGAAAACAAAGGACTTGTCGGAACCGTGTTTGAACAGCCGGGGGCATACCTGACAGTTTAGACCGGGCACATCCCTGACACTTTTTCCTTGGCAGCTTCGGCGAGGGGAAGGGGTGCCGGGGATGGGGACGCTTCCCCTT
>Ga0335085_10001390_pt1 | contig 52284 bp, 37 predicted proteins | sample Lox_Sample_45_FD_206712 | JGI IMG/M metagenome (GOLD analysis project Ga0335085, IMG submission 206712) | Soil microbial communities from Loxahatchee National Wildlife Refuge, Florida, United States - Lox_Sample_4.5 | ecosystem: Environmental > Terrestrial > Soil > Wetlands | place: USA... | reverse complement strand
TGACGCTGCTCGCGTTAATGCTCACGCTGGCGGTTGCCAGCCTGTCATGGCGTTATTTCGAAAAGCCACTTATTCGCCGCGGGCATAGCTATGAATACTGAGCCGGATTGTTCCGCCCATCCGAGGGTGGCGGCCAGGAAAGACGTCGAAGAGACCGGCGCGAACATATCGTAAACTAAATAGGGGAACCCGAGCGCCGGCACCAGCTTGCTTTGGAGAGATGCGGGCGAGCCCGAATGACGGCGTTTGCAAGCAGATGGCAAAACCTTTTGTCAGCGTACTGATCGATACGTACAATCACGAGCGCTTTATTGAGAAAGCGATTGTGAGCGTGCTGAAACAGGATTTTCCGGCGGCGGAGCGGGAGATTCTGGTGGTGGACGACGGATCGACGGATGGAACGGCGGGGATCGTTCGAAGATTTGAGCCGCATCTGCGGCTGATCCGCAAAGCGAATGGAGGGCAGGCTTCGGCGTTTAATGCGGGGATTCCGGAGTGCAAAGGAGAGATTGTCGCGTTTCTGGATGGGGATGATTGGTGGGCACCGGGAAAGTTGAGTCGAGTCACCGACGTTCTGAGATCGGAGCCAACGGTTGGCCTACTTGGGCATGGGATCCTCGAAGCATTTTCTGACGGCAGTGTCCGGAGGGCCACTCCGGAAAAGAATGAGAGGCTACAGCTAACCTCGGTGGCGGCGGCGCGTGTATTCCGTCTCCGTAAGAGCTTCCTCGGAACAAGCCGCATGATTTTGCGCGCAGACCTTGCCCGGCGAATCCTTCCCATACCGGAAACATTAGTCATCGAAGCAGACGAATACCTTTTTACGTTAGGAGCATTTCTCAACGAACTTGTGATCCTCGAGGACGCGCTTACGTACTACGGCATCCACGGAGGCAACTTATACTTGTCGGGTGGCACCGGAAAAACGGGACTGCGACGAAAGCAGAAGGTGATGGCTGCTCTGGCCATTGCGCTTAGGAACGAGCTAGAGGCCAGGGGCGCATTGCCGGAAGTAGTTTCTTGCGTCGTAGAAATTGTGAAGGCAGAAGCGGACCAAATGCGGCTGAGGCTGGAAGGAGGCGCGCCGTGGGAGACACTGCGAACGGAGAACAAAATTTATGAGGTGCTGCATTCGGACGCGGCAATCACACACAGAGTGTTTCGAGCTATGACGATGCTGCCCGCTATGTTCCTGCCGCCGAGGTGGTTTTATGCGGGCAGGGACTGGCTTGGGTCGCGTGGTTGGTATCGTCGGGCGCGACAGAAGGTGTTGCCTGTTCCCGAAATCACACGGGTCGCCGGGTCCGAGGAGTTTAAAGCGTGAATCTAAGGGGACAATATGACATCTGGCACGAGCGCGTCTACGAATCGGATCCTGGACACGAAGACGCGAGCAGCCCGTGGTATGAATTGGTCCGAGAGCAGATCGGCAGCGTCGCTCGATTGCGAATCCTTGAGGTAGCATGCGGCCGCGGCGGTTTTTCAAACGAGCTTGCGCGGGCCGGTGCCCACGTTACAGGATGCGACTTTTCGTTTGTCGCGGTCCAGGTAGCCGAAAACAAACGTCGTGCAACAAATGGGCACGCATCATCGGGCTTCGTTCAGGGCGACGCTCACCAGTTGCCGTTTGGGGACAACTCGTTCGATGTCGTGATTTCCTGCGAGACGATAGAACACCTTCCCGATGCCTTCATGGGCTTGCGGGAAATGTTGCGTGTAAGCAAACCGGGAGGAAAATTATTTTTGACCACGCCGAATTATGCAAATTTCATGGGGCTTTACGAACTCTATTCGCTCTTTCGCCACCCGGGGAGAAAGGATGATCAACCCTTTGACCGGCGACAGTGGTTTGCGGGAATTCGTGGTTTTGTGCGGAGGGCTGGATGGGAAATTATTCGAACAGACGGGACAGTGCACCAATTTCCATTCCTTCCAGGACACAATCCCATAAGGTGGCGAAAATTAGAGTCCAATCGAACGGTACGTAAGCTGCTTAGCCCTTTTGCATTTACGTATTTCGTGATGGCGCAGAAAAAGGACCCGCGTTGAGGATACTCATTGCGATTGGGGTTCCGCGGCAGAAAGAGGCGGGGGCGGCCGGTGTGGTGCTAAATCATGAGGCTGCATTGACGAAGCGGGGACACTCGGTGGAATGCTGGTTTTTGGAGGATGTGCTGAAGCGTCCGGCGCGGCCGAAGAGATTCGAGGCGCTGCTATTTGCGAGAGGTGTATCCAAGCGGATTCTGAAGGAACGAGATAGATTTGATGTGGTGAACCTGCACGCTCCCTGCGGATGCGCTTACGGGATTTCGCGGGCGCTCTTCAAACCAGCGGGGGCTCCGCCTTATGTGATGACCATGCAGGGGAGCGAGGAACGGTACGTCAGCGCGATGCGCATCGAGGAGCGCAAGGGCCGGGCGTGGCATTTCGGCTGGAAGAACCGGCTGTGGCATTGGCTATACCACCAAAAGATGTACGACTACTCGATCAAGACGGCCGATTATGGCGCGGTGGCCAATCGGGAGGGCTGGATTTGCTCGGAGCTGAAGTACAGGCGTGAACCTGGGCGGATTTGGTATGTGCCGAACGGGGTCGAGGAACGGTTTTTTATTACACGCGAATTTACGGAAAAGAAAGCCTGCGAGCTGCTGTTTGTGGGGACGTGGCTCGATCGCAAAGGCGTGTACTATCTGGCGGACGCGTTTGGATTGGCGGCGAGAAAAAATCCGGAAATACGGCTGACTGTGGCGGGCTGTTCCGTCACGGCGGAGAAGGTGAAGGAAATATTTGCGGCTGACGTGCGCGAGCGCGTGAACGTCATTCCCTTTGTGAAGCGAGAAGATATTCTGGCGCTTTACGAGGCACATGACATATTTGTTTTCCCATCGTTGGTGGAAGGAATGCCGCTGACGCTGCTGGAAGCGATGGCTACTGGCATGCCGGTGGTCACGGCGAATAATTCGGGGATGGCAGATGTGGTGGAAGACGAAGTGAACGGCTTGCTTGTGGCATCGGCCGACGCGGAAAGACTGGCTGAAGGCATTGAGCGACTGTGCAAATCGGCGGGGCTGCGGGAGAAGCTTGGCCTGGCGGGGCAAGAAACGATGCGGCGATACACGTGGGAGCGGGTGACGCAACAAATGGAACGGCTATTCCTGCGTGCAGCGCAGAATGGCAAGGATTAAGTGGAGATCGCAGCGATCCGGACACCTGGATTAGTTTGGAGAATCGGTTGAGATATGCGGTAGTGCAATTGCCGGGGGAGGCGGATCCGGCGGCGGATGCGCCGAAACACTCCGGGTGGTCGCGGCATTCCGTTTGTGCGTATCTGGGTTTGCGCCCCGCGCAAGCGCAACATACAGCAGCGGAACACGCAGCGCTCACAAAATGGGCTAGCGGGTGCAAGAGAGTGGTAGAGATCGGAGTTGCGGAAGGAGTTTCGGCGCTGGCGCTCCGCGAAGGCATGGCAGAGGAAGGGACGCTTTATTTGATCGATCCATTTCATTTGAGCCGGATTCGGGCGCTCAACTTCATTCGGCGTGTGGCGCGGAAGACGGTGGGTGGAAGCTCGCGGGGGAAGGTTGTGTGGATCGAGAAGTTCAGCCAGGATGCAGCGCGAGATTGGAAGGAACCCATCGATTTGCTGTTAATCGACGGAGATCATGCGGAAGCCGCCGTCGAGCGCGATTGGCAGGATTGGAGCCGGTTCGTGCGGCCGGGGGGAATGGTGATTTTTCACGATGCGAGGATTTTCGAGAATGGATGGACCACGTCGGAGTATGGGCCGGTAAAATTCGCCGTGAAGTTTTTTCGAAACGGCAAGGCGGCGGACTGGACGATTGCGGAAGAGCTTCACTCGATGATTGTCGTGCGGCGAAATCGTTAAATTTTCATTTGGAAACTGGCGACATTTAGAGACAGCATGATCACACTGGGGATCAACTATTCGCAGATGCATGATTCGTCGGCGTGCCTTGTGCGCGACGGAGAGCTGGTGTTTGCGGTGGCGGAAGAGCGGATCAGCCGGCTGAAACACGATGCGCGCTTCCCGGAGAACGCGATTCGGGCATGCCTGGAATTTGCGCGCGTCGAGGCGGCCCAGTTGGATGAAGTGTGCTTCGGGTGGCAGGTTGCCGGAGCGCCATATCGGCACGATTTGAAGTGTTACGCTTCGGGACAAATGCCCGCGACATATCTGAACGGGCTGAACTCGACGCTGCATTTTTTGAGCATGTGGCATCAGAAGAGCGGAGCGAAGCGCTTCTCGCAGATATTTGGAGCGACGAAGGCGCGGATGCGATTTGTGGATCACCATTTGGCGCATGCGTTGAGCGCTTACTCCTATTCGGGGTTTGAAGATGCGGCTGTGGTTGTGATGGATGGGCGCGGAGCGTGGGAAGCGACGTCGATCTGGCACGGGAAAGGCGGGCAGATCGAGCAAGTTTTGACAATTCCGTTTCCAGACTCCATCGGATACTTCTACAGCGAATTCACGGAATATTTGGGATTTCACCGAAACAGCGATGAGTGGAAGGTGATGGGGCTCGCGCCTTACGGCAAGCCGGGAGTGGAATTGAGCGCGTTTATCGAGCCGGAAGCAGAGCCTTACAAGGTCCATGCGAGAAAACTGGTTGCGAAGGGAGCGGCGCCGTTTGCGGAAATGCTGCGGCGGTTCGGGCCGAGGCGAACTCCGGAGAGCGAGATCGAGGAGCGGCACAAGGACGTCGCGTATGCAGTGCAGGATGCTTGCGAAATCGCAATGATGAGCGTCGTAAAGATGGCGCTCGACAAAACAAAGAGCCGGAATCTTTGCATGGCGGGCGGAGTGGCGCTGAATTCGAAAGCTAATGGAAAGATTGCAGCATGCGGGCGGGTGGACAAGATTTTCGTGCAGCCGGCGGCCTCCGATGACGGCGTAGCGCTGGGAGCGGCGGTTGCGCCGTATCTCGATCGCGGCGGACGCTTGCCGATGAAGGCGATGCGGCACGCGTACTTGGGGCCGGAGTTCGACGACCAGGCCATCGAAACTGCATTGCACACTTACAAATTGAAGCACACGCGGGTGAGCGATGCGGCTGTGATAGCCGCGGAACTGCTTGCAAAAGGGAAAATTCTCGGATGGTTCCAAGGCCGGATGGAATTCGGGCCGCGGGCGCTGGGGAGCCGGTCGATTTTGGCGGATCCGCGCGACCCGGAGATGAATGCAAAGGTCAACAGCGCGGTGAAATTTCGCGAATGGTGGCGGCCTTTCGCGCCATCGATTAAGAAGGAAGCGGCGGAAGAATATCTGGAGAGCGCTGGCGATTCACCGTTCATGATCTTGACGGCGCAAGTGCGGCTGGAAAAACGAGAGGTGATTCCGTCGGTGACGCACGTGGACGGCAGCGCGAGGCCGCAGACGGTGGAAAAGGATGTCAACCCGCGCTATTGGCGGCTGATCGACGAGTTTGGGAAGCGCACGGGCGTGCCGGTGATCATGAATACCTCGTTTAATTTGCGGGGCGAGGCGATCGTGCATACGCCGACGGATGCGATACGGACTTTTTTTAGTTCGGGGATGGACGCGCTGGTGATTGGCAGCTACGTCGTCGAGAAATAGTATGGAGACCGCGGGCTGGCAAACGAGATACAAAGTGGCGGGCAGCACAGCGCTGGTTTTTGTCGTTTTTGCTACTTTTTTCACGCTTTTTCGTTCCAGCAGCATTTTTACAGTCGACGGGGCTACGCGGTGCCTCGAAGTGTTTCGCCTCCAAACGATCTTTTTTCATCCGAACAATCACATGCTGTACCCCGTTGATGTGTTGTTCTGGAACCACGTGATTGGCGGACTGGGGTTCAGGGCGGCCAGTGCGGAGCAGTACTTCGCTCACACTGAATTGATGAATTGCTTTGCAGCAGCCGGCTGTTTGGCGATTTTTTTTTATCTCGCGAACCTGGTGTCCTCCTCACTAACTCATGCTTTGGGAGTCGTGCTGGCGTACGGATTGTCGAGGGCTTTTCTTCTGCATGCCACGAGTGCGGCGGAACCCATGGTGGGAATTTTGTGGAGCTTGCTGGCGATGTGTTTTGCGGTCGTGGCACTATGGCGAAAGTCCGATTGGCCGATCGTCGTCTCGGCGCTGCTGTTTTCTCTTGGCATGGCGACGTACCAATCGACGATTTTCCTCGCGCCAGCGGCCATCCTGTTGATTTGGCTAGGGCGAACCAACCGCGATGGGAGCCGGCTCTTCTCTCCAGCGCGATTTGTTGAGTTGGGCGAATTTACTCTGACGGGAGTGGCAGGATGCGCGCTGATTTTTGGCTGGGCGTATTGGCGCGAAGGCTTTCGGCACCCAAGAGAATTAGTCGAACATTTCTTTGCGCATGGCGACGCCCGAGCGTACCTAGGCGTCGGGATCGGAAAAACACTCAACATACCGATCGGGCTGGTGCGAAATATTTTTCCACTATTGCCGGATTACACGGGCATTCACAATTTGTTGGCCGGTCCCAAGCTCTCGTTGGTTGCGTTGTTGCTTGTATTTGGAGGACTCTGCGCCTTCATGATTGTATTTGCGATGCGGTTGGCCGCACGATGGAGCAGCCTTTCCGCGGAAGTTCAGCTGGGCGTGGTGGCGGCGACAGTCGGCTTCGTTTTCACAATCGTACCTGTGATTATCTGGGATCCCAACTATGACAAGCTCTGGCTGCAACCGCTGGCATGCCTGGCGTTCTTGATTGGGAGTGGAATTGAGCCGATTGGCGCGGATTGGAAATTTCGTTTTTGGATGACGCGCGCTTTTCCAGCACTGCTCCTGGTGGGAGTTTCGCTGAATCTAGTCTGGGTTGCGCGGCTGCACGAAACCAAGTCTCCGGATATACCGGAAACACAACGGCTGGCCGATTTCGTGGGCAGGCAAGACTTGGTCGTTGGTGAGTGGGATGCTATTTCGACTCTCTATGGTTACGGCTGGGCGAAAAGCGGGCAGTTCATGTCCTTCCCTTCCGAAGCCGTTTTTAACGGTATTGACTCCGTGGCACATTTGCGAGATGCCGTTGAAACGACGGAGAAAAGAGGAGGACGTGTGTACTTTCTCTCGATTTTGGACGAACCCAGGGACACATGGGACTCTTTTCTTGGGTCAAGGTGCGGCGTGCCGTACGCCGAGTTCGATTCGTATCGTGCACATTCCAAATATCGTGCGACATTTAAGACGGACCATTCAAAAGTTGTCCTGAAACAATATGATCCAGCCTATGCGACTAACAGTTCCCGGTAAGGCTAGCCAGGCGTCGATATGAGCATACGAAAGTGAAGGAGAGGCGGATCATAGCGCTGCTCGGCCGACGGGATGCGCCGACGGACGCCATCGAAGAATACTGCCAGTTCCTGGGAGAGGCTTTACGCGCATACGATTGTGAATTGGAACTGGCACGCGTCCCGTGGGTGGAGCAGGGCTGGCCCGCCGCGATGCGCGAGCTCGATCGCCAAGCAAGGGACTGGCGCGGGCGGTGGGTGCTGGTGCAATACACGGCACTGGCGTGGTCCGAACGCGGCTTCCCGCTGCGTTTCCTGAGAGTTTCACGCGTGTTACGGCAGGCGGGAGCGCGCGTGGCGATGGTTTACCATGACGCGCTGCCGTACCACGGCAGCCGCACCATCGATAAGCTGCGCCGGCGCGCTCAGACATACGCGATGAGCGAAGCACTGCAATCCAGCGATCTGGCAGTATTCACGATTCCGATTAGCAAGGTTTCGTGGGTTGGACCAAAGCACAAACGGGCAGTTTTCATTCCTGTCGGCGCGAATCTACGAGACCCTGAAAGCGCCTGGAAAATGCTGCAAAACGAAACGAAGGAGACGAGGGCAATCGCCGTCTACGGGATCACGGGTGGAGAAGCAGGCGTATGGGAAATTGCAAGTATTTCCGAGGCGCTGCATGTGGTTACGGAGCGAATGGGAAAGCTTCGCTTAGTGGTAATGGGGCGAAACGCGGAGACTGCGGAAAAGGCACTGAAGAGCTTGATGGGCAAGTTGCCAGTTGAGATCCGCGTGCGCGGAATATTGCCGGGAGAGGAAATCGTGCGGGAGATGGGGGCGTGCGACGTCCTACTTTTCGTGCGAGGAGGCATCTCTTCGCGACGAGGGAGCGCAATCGCCGGGATTGCCTGCGGTTTGCCGGTGGTTGCGTTTGATTGTCCGGAAACTGGGTCTCCGATCACGGAAGCGGGAGTGGTATTTGCCGATGCGAAGCGGCAGCGCGGGTTGGGAGAGGCGCTTCTCAAGGTACTTACCGACCAGGAGTATCGTGCTTCGCTGGCGGCGCTCAGCCGACGGGCGCAGGACAAATATTTTTCGTGGAAAGCGATTGCCGCACGATATGCCGAAGCGCTTCAGGTAGATGGATAGAATGTACGTCGAAAGAGGTTGAGCTGAAAAGGGGTGAGGCTCTAGCGGGACAGGACCTCGATCAAAATCTCTTTCTTTTTCTCGGCGAGCGCAGCCAGAGGGTCCAGGGAGGCAACGTAACCAGCGATGGCGGCGGCGGCGAGAAATGCGAAGACTTCGGCGGGAAGCCAGCGGTCTCCGGTCCAGCGGCTCGCAAAGAGGATAGGCGCGCAGATAGCGGCCAGGAGGATCTGTGTGCCGAAAGAAACGAGCACGGCCATGCCGGATTGGCGTTGACCGCGCATCTGGCCAAAATTGAGTTTGCGCGGAAAGGCCAGAGAGGACCAATTGGCGATGGATAGCTGTCCCGCAATGCTGAAAACAATCGCTGCGGCTGTGGCGAGTAACACGGGGAGCGAGGGGATGCCGACCAGATAAGAAAAGGCGATGATGGAAATGGTGAGCTCAAAAAGAAGCATGGAGACTTGCAGAAGATTCTTGCCGAGAAAGACCTGACGGAAGCTGACAGGCGAAGTGAAAAACGTCTGGATGGCCTTGCCGTCGTATGCAAAGCAATTGTAAGCGGGTGCCATCAAGATGAGGATGAGATAACCCATCATGCCTGGAAAAAACATTTCGGAAGAGATGGGGTGCTTCATAGCCGTTGGATGCCGGCCGGCAAATTGCGTCGTGAACAGCAGGACGAAGACCGGCGGCATGATCAGGAGAAAGAAGGCGAAGCTGTTGCGCGTAAGGTAACGAAACTCTTTGCGGAGCACAGCGGCAACTTGCGGGCTGAGAAGGCGAAGGGCGTCAGAGTCGTCGCCGGCGCGCGGCACGGGACGAGCGGTTGATCGCGCAGGCGAAGCTGACTCGCTGAGTTCCTCACCGCGATATTGCGTGGCGAACCGAATCCAAAGGAACACACTGAAGAGCAAGGCATAAGCTGAGATGCCGGCGACACCCAGTAAGACAGCCGTGAGGTCATTTCGGGCGGCTCCCGAAACGGCTTGGCCTGCGAGAGAGGGCGGAAGAACAGTCAGAAAGGGCAGAACGCGATGAACCCAGGGCCGGGCCGAATGACCATATCGCTGAAGGAAGGGGTTGATGAATTGAACCGAGACGGCCAGAAGGATGAAGAGCGCGAAGAAAGCTTCGCGAGCGCGGCGTCGCGCGAGGATGCGTTCGAGCCAAGAACCGATCAGTCGCTCCAAGGTGACGTTCATCCAAAAAAACAGAGCGGACACGACGAGAAGAGCTGGAAGTAACGACGGATTTGCCGCAGTGGCGCCGATGTTTATGGCGATGAGCCAACAGAGTGACGCGATGGCTGCAAAATCGGCGAGTCCATAGGCAAGACCGATGAGATAGAACGCGCGAAGACTGAGCGGGAAACGCAAAAGACTGCGAAACTCGAAGCCGACACCAAATCCCGCGGTAAATACGGGAAACATCTGCCAGAAAACAAAGATCCCCCAGAAAAGCAGAGCCATCCACGATTGGTATCCGCCAGCCACGATCGTATAGGCGGCGAAGCCCAAACCGATACTGACACCAATGACAGCGAGGCCGGCGAAGGTGCCCGCAAAGACCATTCCAATCGTGTCCCATTGATTGTTTTTCTTGCGGAGACCGTTGCGGAGGATCCGCCAGCGAAGCCCAGCAATGAGGCGGATTTGTTCCCAAACGCCTGGAACGCGTGCTACAAGAGCCACGAAAGTTCCTCGAGTTTAGGTTGCTGAGAGCCGTCCTGGCCGACAATTGAGAGGAAAATCTGTTCGAGAGTGGTCTTGGTGCCCTCTTCTGCTGTGATGCCGGCGCGGAGTTCTTCGAGAGAGCCCTGGGCGACGAGGCGGCCTTTATGAATGATGGCAACGTGGCTGCAAAGACGCTCGACAATTTCGAGAACATGCGAAGTGAGAAAAATGGTGACGCCGCGATCCGTCATGCGGCCAAGGAGAGCCTTAAGGGCGCCAGCGGCAAGCGCGTCGACGCCCTCGAACGGCTCGTCGAGGAACAGAATCCGTGGTCCATGAATGACGGCAGCGGCAAGGGCGAGTTTTTTCTGCATGCCATGGGAGAAGTCCGCGATCAGGCTTTTTGGACGGTCGGAGAGCTGCATGAAATCGAGGAGCTCCTCGGAGCGGCGCTGCGTCGTAGGACGGTCGAGCCCATACATGCGGCCGACAAATTGCAGATACTCAGAGCCGGTCAATCGTTCGAAGAGGCCCATGCCTTCCGGAACCACACCGATTTGCCGTTTCACTTCGATGGGATGAGCGGCGAAATCCATCCCGAGAAGCTCGGCGCGACCTGAACTTGGCGCCAGGAGGCCGGTAAGCATCTTGATTGTGGTGGATTTTCCAGCTCCGTTTGGTCCCAGGAAGCCGAAGAATTGGCCGGCGGCGACCGTTAGATCGATGCCATCGACAGCCAGGAGATTGCCGAAGCGCCGCGTAAGCTTCTCCGTGACGATGGCGGAACAGGTCATCGCATCTCCAATGGTCTCAGGGTAGTACGAGACTTGACTCTACCATGAGTCCCCATCGAGGAGACGAGCTAAGGCGGAACAGAGCGACAAAAGGATTGACGCGGTCAGGAAACCTTCTGCGGATTGGGAGCTGGTGGCGGCGATGACAATTCTTTAGTGGGCAAAGCCGCAAGCACGGCCGGCAATTCAACTCGGAAGACGGCGCCGCCTTCCTGGCGGTTATAGCAAAGAATCCTGCCGCTATGCTCCTGGACGATGCCAAAGCAAATGCTAAGACCCAGACCGGTGCCCTTACCGACAGGCTTGGTCGTGTAGAAAGGGTCGAAAACGCGGTGAGGCTCTTTCAGGCCAGGGCCGTTGTCCGAGAAAAGGACAACGACGTAAGCGCGGTCGCGCATTGTCCTGACGGTAAGGATGCCGTCCTGCACGCCTTCCATGGCGTCGAGCGCGTTACTGATCATGTTAAAGAACACCTGCATAAGCTGATTTCCATCGCCGCGAACGCCCGGAAGCACGGATTCAAGCTGAAGCTCGATGCGAACGGCGCCGGAGCGCATGTCGAGTGTACGAAGTTGAACGGCGTTGGTGACGACGGTGTTTATATCGAGTAGAGCGCGTTCCGTGGGGACCTGCCTGGCAAAGCTGAGAAGATTTCCGACGAGCGTTTTCGTCCGGCGAGCCTGGTCGCGAATCTTCGAGGCGATGGCACGGGTCTTTTCGGGGAGCACGGGGTCGTCGGCGAGCAGGTCGGAGTAGCCGAGAATGGCGGTCAACGGGTTATTGATTTCGTGCGCGGCGCCGGCAGCCAATTGTCCCAGGGATACGAGCTTTTCGGACTGGACGATTTGAGCCTGGAGCCTCTGCAGATTTTCAATCGAGCGTTCGGATTGGGTGAGGAGACGCGAGCGATCGGCGTCGGCCAGATAGACCCGTAAGAAAACAAGCAGCGCGAGTGGAATCGAAGCAAGAAGAACAGTCATCAGGCGAAAATCGCGAACCGCAGGGCCTTCCTGAGCGAAACGAAGGGTAAAGATTGCAAAAAACGGCAATGAGATAACCGCAGCCATTGCGAGACGAGCCGGCACGACGCTTTCCGCGGTGGAGATATGCTTCTGCACGTCGAACCCATCGGCCGAAGGATCGTCCAGAGCATCACGTTTCTGGTAAGCGATGTAACCAGCAAGCGCGAACCACAAGAAAGAGGAGACCAAGGGAAGGTCATAGAGGCTCCCCGTGTAGTAGCGATTAAATTCGAGAGCGACGTTGATGGTCAGGGAGGAAAGGGTGTACAAGGTCGAGGCGCCAAAAAGGTTGGCATAGATGACCCGCCAAGCACCCGAAGATCTCAAGCACAAGTAGCCGAAGCCGAAAGCAATGATGAAGTTTTCGGTATTGTGAAGGAGGATGTAGTTGTAGTTGTATTGCGCGAGCGAGGGGACGGCGTACATCCAGGGCAGAACGATGAAAACATATAGGAAAAGCCACCAGCCAAGCAGGAGTGCAAAGTCCAAATAGCCGAAGCGCAGTCGCAATTCGCCGCGCTTGAGATGGGGGCGTAGAGTCAGCGCAGCCATGATGGGGATGCCGCGAACGAAAAACACGATGTCCACCGGATCGTTGTCTGGGAGTGGCCGGTGGAGATACACCTCATAGTACGTCCACTCAAATTGGCCGATCATCCAGAGAGTGCAGCCCATGGCAATCAGCATCCAGAAAAGGTTTCTGCGCCAGTGGGGAGTTCCGGCATTCAGAAGAAGACCCCCGTTGGCAAGAAGGGGGACGATGCACTGGGACAGGTCACCGAAGGCGATGAGGGCATGGTTGCCCCTCGGGAGAAGCAATGACATGACGGCATAGGTAATCAGGAAAAGAAGCCAGACACCCACCATGCGTCCGATTGTGTTGGAGGAGGACATTGGCTCAGGAGAATCCATTTTAGAAGGGGAGAAGTGGCAGAGGGGTGTCACATTCTGGGCAGAATACCTAAGTATAAATGAGGCCAGACGATGGATTGCCAAGCTGGCATATACTGGTGCTTCAAACAACGATAGAGGCGGGATTCGGAAGAATCACTCTGTGCCGAAGGTTTGAAAAAGGAAAGTTGAGCGTGCACCGGGAAGGAGCGGGTGGCCGTTGAAGGAAGCGGAGCCGTGTTCATAGCCGGCCAAAACATATTTCCAGCCGAAAGTGATGCCGCCGCTCAAGCGAAGGCTATAGAGCTGACCGGGGCTAACTTGCACGCCGCCGCTTGGAAAGACAAAAAGTACGTGACTGTAATCGGCGGCTGAGACAGTCTTCGAAACGATCCCAATGACATGGTCGCTGGAATCCAGAATGGTAAGCGTGAGCATGTCGTCAGGAGGACCTGGGTTGCCGAGCACAAGCTGTACCTCCACTCCGACAAGCTTCGGAAGAGAGGGAGTAAAGGATTGGCGAACGTCATTGACGAGATTGGTCCACGCATTTTGCCAAGGCGCAGTGTTGGACTGGTCCGGAATCAGCTGAGAAGGTGGCGCGGAAGGAGAAGAAAGCACGGGCGGAGTCGTTGCTGAAGTGTGTTGTCGGCACGAAGAACCTGAGAAGACGCAGAACAGCCCCACGAGTGAAGCCAGCGCACGGGACGACTGGTAAAGCATGATTCTCGAATTCTAGCCGGATTGAATGCAGGGAACAATGGTGCTCGAGAGGGCAATGACTCGTAGCAGGGTTTATAACGAATGCTTTTACCCCTGATTGAATAACGTCGCGAGACCGAGCAAAGAATCATTCATAGCGAAGAGCGCGCATGGGGTCGAGACGGCTGGCGCGCCAGGCGGGAATGTATCCCGCGGCGCAGGCTACGGTAGCCAGCGCAATGGTGGCGAGAGCAAGCGTAGCGGGATCGTGAGGCGTGAGGCCGAAGAGCTGGCTTTGCACGAGTTTGGTAAGCGCGAGGGAAGCGGGGACACCCGCGGCAACGCCGATGGCTACGAGGATGAGCACTTCTCGCATGATCATCCAAATGACGCTTCCCTGCGCGGCGCCCAGGGCCATACGAATGCCGACCTCGCGAGTGCGCTGAGCGACAGTGTAGGCCATGACGCCGTAGAGGCCGATGACGGCGAGAAGCGTGGCGAGAAAGCCAAAGACTGCGGAGAGACTGGCAATCATCCGTTCGGTGGAGAGCGAGTTGTTGATTTGAACCTCAGTAGTGCGCATGTCGTAGATGGGAATATTGGAATCCATGTCGCGGACTTTGGAGCGAATGGCGGACATGAGGATGTTCGGATCGGCAACAGTTCGGACGTAGATGACCATGCCTCCGATATAGCGGCTTCCGAGGTAGGGAACAAAGGCTTGCGGAGGAATCTCGTCTTTTAAATTGGTGTACTTGATGTCCTTAACCACGCCGATGATTTCCATGTCGATAGGCGTTCCCGGATCAGAGCCGAAACCGGCATGGAGACCGATCGGATTGCGGCCAGCACAGAACTTTTTCACGAAGGTCTCGTTGACCATGATGGTGGTGGGTACCCACCCAAAAGCGTCTGGACTGTGTTTGACCTCATGGTTGTCATTGGGTGTGAAATCCCGTCCCTGGAGGATGGGGACGCCAAGAGTGGCGAAATAACCGGGGCCGACCTGGTTCATGTAAGGCTCGGGACGATCGCCTGGCTTATCGGGATTGTAGCCTTCGACGGTCATGCTGCTATCCCACTCGTCGTCCTCAAGAATGCGATTCGAAGCAAGCCCAACCGATTGGACGCCAGGAATTGAGGCGAGAGAGGCCGCTAATTGAGGATAAAAAACCTTCATGCGCTCGACCGAATAGCCGCTGAGAGAGGGGTCCATTTCGAAACCAATGAGATTCTGCGAGGGAAAGCCCGGGCCGAGTTCGCGCAGGTTACTAAGGCTCCTGACGAAAAGGCCTGCACCGATCAGGAGCAGGAGTGAAAGAGTGACTTGGGCGATGACGAGAGATTTTCTAAGCCCGGCGTGGCCGCCACCAACAACGGCTGCAGCTTCATCCTTGAGGGTGATGGCGACATTGGGTTTGGTGGTTTGGAGAGCGGGCACGAGACCGAAGATGACGCCGGTCAAGAGAGTGACGGCCAGAGTGAAGAGGAGAATGCGTAGATCGGGAGAAGTGGAGATGTGCAAGCCGCCGGAATCCGAAGGCAGATAAGCGGCCATGAGAGCCTTGTCCGCCCAGTAGGCGAGAGCAAGTCCAGCGAGAGCGCCGAAAGTGGCGAGAGAGAGACTTTCAATCAGGAGCTGGGCAACAATGCGGCCACGGGTGGCGCCCATCGCAAGGCGAATAGCCATTTCCTTTTTTCTAGCCGCACCGCGGACGAGGAGCAAATTGGCGAGATTGGCGCAGGCAATGAGCAGCACAAGTCCAGTTGTGGCCATGAGCACCCAGAGCGGAGTAGAGAGAGTCTGGCGCGCGTAAGATCTACCTTGTGAGCCGGGCAAGACCTGGATCCAACATTTCAGAAATTGTTCGCGATCGTAGGTGGAAGCGTGAGCGAACGCGGCTTCCTTGACCTCCATTTCGAGCATGGAATGCATGAAAGGCTGAAGCGAAGCTTGTGCTTTCTCGCGCGTGATCCCTGGCTTCAAACGGCCGAACGCATTAACCCAGCGATTGCGACGACTCTTGAGCATGTCATCTGGGTTGCCGACAAGGACTTCCTTCTCCATCATGATAGGGACGAAGAGTTTGGGAGAGCGACCGAGCTCGACGCCGTCGAAGCCGGGCTGCAAGACGCCGACGACGGTCATGGGATAGTTGTTCAGCGTGAGTGTCTTACCGACGATGGAGGGGTCGGCTGAGAAACGAGTTTTCCAATAGGCGTAGTTCAAAACGATGTAGGGATGACCGTCCGGAATGCGATCGTCATCCTGAGTGAAGACGCGGCCGAGGTACGGATTGAGGCCGAGAGTGGAGAAATAGGTGCCCGAGACCATTACCATGTCAACGCGTTCTGACTGACCTCCGAAAGACAAACTCGCTGAAAAAGGGAAGCGGCAGAACATGTCGGAAAAGACGTCGTTGTGCGCCCGGAAATCGCGAAACATGGGATGGGAGATGGCATTGCCACCCCAATTGCTGCCGTAATGGTGGCCCCGCATCGTGAGCAGGACGAGTTCCTGAGGATTCTTGACCGGAAGGAGGCGGAGCAGAACCTGGTCGAGAAGCGTGAAAATGGCGGTATTTGCGCCGATGCCCAAGGCAAGGGTTAGGATGGCAATTGCGGTAAATCCCGGAGTTCGCGTCAGAGTGCGCAGAGCATACTTCAAGTCGCGAAACGCGGTGTCGAGAGAGGCGATTGTGTTCATTCCGCGGGACTTATCCTTTCAAGGACGCTAGCCACTGTCCGTGAATACGCGCGCCGGCGAGAATTGTTCCCTAAAGATGGCTGCCGGAGTTTCCCGCCTTAATATCCTAAATTGACATTGTCTGAGACGATTGAAGCCGTAAAACGTCTTGTCTGAAAATGGTGGAGAAATCGCCAGAGAATCGTGCGAGGCCGGGCAACGAGCTTCGACGGCGGTCGGGTTGCGAAGACAATTGTTAGCTACCCAGGCCAGAGCGAGGGAAATGGGTTAAGTCAAACGGCAGAGCTTGTTGCGACGCGAGGTGCAGCAGTTTCTTCCTTCTGACGGAAATAATCCGTAACTCGATCGATGATTTCATTTAGCGAAGTTTGGGGGCGGAAGCCAGTGATCGCGTGGAGCTTATCGACGCACGGGACGCGGCGCATCATATCCTCGAAGCCCGGCTCGTAAGCCCGATCGTAAGGGACAAATTCTATCGAGGAAGAACTGCGGGTGCGTTCCTTGACGAGTTTAGCGAGATCTTCCATGCTGATTTCTTCCGTATTGCCGACGTTGACGACTTCGCCGATTGAGCGCTCCGTATCCAGCAAACGAATGAGGCTTTCGACAGTATCGCGTACATCGCAGAAGCAGCGGGACTGCTTGCCATTGCCGTAGACGCGGATGGGTTCGTTGTCGAGGGCTTGCTTGACAAAGTTCGGCAAGACCATCCCGTAACGGCCTGTCTGGCGTGGGCCAACGGTGTTAAATAGCCGGACCACGATTACGGGAAGTTTTTTCTCTTTCCAATAGGAGAGTGCGAGAAATTCATCCAGAGCCTTCGAGGCGGCATAACTCCAGCGGCCTTTCGTAGTGGGGCCGAGGACGAGGTCGGCGTCCTCGCGAAAAGGCACGTTGGTGTTCTTACCGTAAACCTCGGATGTGGAAGCGGTTAGAACGAGTTTTCGTTTCTTGCAGGCAGCTTCAAGGATGCGCTGCGTGCCGTTAACATTCGTTTCGATGGTGCGCACGGGGCTTTCCACGATGAGCTTGACGCCGACGGCAGCGGCCAGATGAACGATGACATCGGCATCGTCAACGAGCTCGGCGAGTAGCTGAAGATTCTCGATGGTGTCGAGGTGATATTCCATCTGGCCGGAAACTTTCAAATGACGGATGTTGTCCATACTGCCGGTCGAAAGATTGTCGAGTAAGACGACGCGGTCGCCGCGGGCGAGAAGACGTTCAGCAAGATGGGAGCCAATGAAACCAGCACCGCCGGTGATCAGATACCGCAATGTTCCTCCTTACAAAACCTGGTCGTCATCGCGATTGCGCAGGGAGCTTTCGGAGACAGATCCGGCAAGATCATCGTGTTCGTGAGCAGTATCGGCAGCTTCTTGCGGACCGTAGCCATAGGAATACGGATAGTAGCGGTAAGAATAGTAATAGTCGGGAGCGCCAGAATCCACCGCATTCAATACGACACCCAGGATGTGGCACTTTACGCTGTTGAGCAGGTCTCGAGTGCGGGTGAATGCTTCTTTCGGAGTTTCGCCGCTTCGCACGACGAGTAGAACGCCGTCGGTCTGCACCGACAGAATGACGGCATCCGTTGCAGCCATGACGGGAGGCGAATCGATGACAACGAATTTGAATTTGGTGCGCAATTCAGAGATAGCCTCTGTGAGCTTACTTGAGGAAAGCAAGTCGGCGGGATTGGGAGGGAGTGGGCCTGTAGGAATTGCGGCGAGATTGGGAATGACAGGATGCGGTATGGTAACAAGATCGAGGCTGGACACGCCCGCGAGATAAGAACTAAGGCCAGCATACTTGCCGTTGCCCATGTTGAGCAGGCGGCCAACGCCGGGCTTGCGCAGGTCCGCGTCCACAAGCACGGTTCGATCACCGAGCTGGGCGAGGGTGACGGCGAGATTCGCCGCGGCAGTGGTCTTTCCTTCGCGGGGAAGCGCACTCGTCACGAGTATGACCTGCGGAGGACGACCGGGCTGAGAAAGTAGCAAAGAGGTGCGCAGAGCCCGAAAGGCCTCGGACATTTGGGATTTAGGCAGATGCTGAGCGACGAGCTCGATGCGCTTCTCGTGACCGTTTGTGGACATGCCCGGTAAAAGCCGTTTGCGAGTGCCATTCCCATTGGGTGAGGCAAACTCCGGCACAACGGCAAGGGAAGGCAAGCGAGCCAGGGTTTCGATATCATCCGGAGTCTTGACCGTATTGTCGAGGTACTCTCGCAAGAGCGCCAGGCCGATGCCACCAACGAGCCCGACAAGGAAAGCCAGCGCAATGTTTCGCGCTTTGGCTGGACGCGAGGGATAAGTGGGGATCATAGCCGGATCGACGACGCGAATATTGGAAGATTGCAGAGCAGCGGAAATCCCGACTTCCTTGAGCTTAGTCGTCAGGCCATCGTAGAGAGCTTTATTGGCCTCGGCTTCGCGCTTGATAATGTTGTATTCGACGAGGCGCCCTGCCATCGCGTTCGCTTCGACCTTTTGCTGATCCAGCGCCTGGGTGAGCAGGTTTTCGCGCGCCTTGGCTTCGCGGTAGTCGCTCTCGATCTGGTCGATAGTGTTGACTTTTTCCTTTTCGATCAGCTGGTCGATGTCTTTGAGCTGGGCCTGAAGGCGCAGGACCTTGGGGAAATTAGGACCGTATTGGTTTAGTGCGTCGTCGTACTCCTCCTGGGCGGTTTGACGCTTCTGAATGAGACCTTGCAAAGCACTGTTATCGCGAAGCTGAGCGACTTCGGAAACACCGCCGGCTTTGGCAAACTGATAAAGCGCTTCTTTCTTCATGCGATCTTGCTGAGCATCCGTCAGTGCCTTGTTGATGTCGGCGAGGCGCTGGGTGGTTATGTTTTGTTTGTCGTCCAGAGTCCAGATCTGATTCTGCCTCTCATACGCGATGCGCTTGTCTTCCGATTGCTGAACCGTGATCTTGAGCTCGTCCAATTCGTCGCGGAGCCAGGTTGTGGCACGCGTGGTTTCATCGTAGCGGCTGCGAATGTTCTGATCTTGAAAATTCTTGATGTGCTCGTTGACGACGCGCGCCGCGAATTTCGGGTCCGTCGATTCAAAGCTGACATCGAGAAGCTGACTGTTTGGAACGCGTTTGACGCTGAGGCTGCCAAGAAAGGCGCCAAGCTCGGGAGGGCTTTTCTGGTTCTCGAGGCTCCCGGTGGCAAGCGCTTCAGAAGGCCCGTTGGGAGAGCCGGATTCGGCCCGCGCCCAGAGCCCGCTGCTGCGGATAGTTTGCAGAGCAAGAGTTTCGGACGTCAGGATTTTCGATTGCGTCTCGATGTAGTTGTCCTGGTCCATTATGTATTCGTAGGGGTCGGCACCCGGGAAAGGGAGAATGTTGGAATTTTCGCGGTCAATTTCAATGCGCGCAGTGGCTACATAGACGGATTGCATCCGGAAAGTGGAGATAGTGACTATGGTGACGACGGCAAGCAGAAACGAGAGGATCAGCCACTGATGCTTGCGCAAAATTAAGAGGTAGTCGTAAAGATGGGGCTCGCGCGGCGAGAGATCCCAAGCCGGCAAACGGGAGGAAGGAGGAATCAGCTCGACAACACCGTTGGAGCCATTTTCCTTAGGTACGAGTTTATTTTCGTCAGTCATGTTCCTTCTAGTGGTACGCGATGCGATAAAGGGCGACGGCGGAACCAAGCGCGATGCCGAACTCCAGTCCCTTCAGCAACGCTTGCTTGGCCGCGCTGTCGGGAACATACAAGATGTCGCTGGGCTGCAGCTGCACATCTTCGGCTTTGCGATTCAGAATTTTTTTCAGATCCAGTTGCACCTCATGTTGCTGCCCCTGGGCATCCTTGCGGAGGATGACGGCATGATCCGTTTTCGCCGTGCGGGTGAATCCGCCCGCCAATGCGAGAATCTTCAATGCGTTCAGCTGTTCGCGGTCATTCTGAAGCACGAATCCGCCGGGCCTGCTGACCGCACCCAGAACGTAGACAATGCCGGCGTGAGGGACAGTTACGACATCGCCCGCCTGCAAAAGAATATTATTCTTGATATTCCCTGCTTCCATTAGTTGATACAAATTAACAGTAATGGTGTCCACGGCAGGAGAAGGCGGCGTAGAAAATGCGACGTTCCCAGCACCCTCGGAGGTAGCATTCGGAGCGGGCAATTCAGGCGGCTCCGCAGCGACGCTGCCAGATGATGCAGCGGCCGGAGGAGCGGAGCCGGAAGCAGGTTTCAACATCATCTTGTTGGTTTGAGATTTACCGGAAATGTTATCGGGTGAAGTCCTCGGAGGCTGATCCTGCTCGCTAAATGACATCTGCGGAACAGGCCGCGTTATGATGACCTGGTCGCCGGCATCGTTGGAAATCCCACCCGCTTCGGCGAGTGCTTCGAGGAGCGTTACCTGACGATCCGCCTGATAGACGAGGGGATGAGCGACAGCCCCAACGACCGTGATGGGCTTGCTCTTTCTTTCTCGGACGGTGACAGTCACCTCGGGATGCGACACCAAGCCGTCTGCTTCCAGCACTTCGGCAATCTTCTGTTCCGCCTGGATTTCAGTAAGACCGGTAACACGCAGGCGCACGGGGACGAGCGGAATACCAATCGTGCCTGTTTGGCTGACGCGCACATCGCGGCTGAGTTCCTTGACATCGAACACTTCGATAGAGAGCAGGTCGCCATCGCCAATGACGTAGTCATGCGGCGCCATGCGCGCCTCGGCGGAAAGCTCGCGGATGCGATCGTTAGTTTGCTGTGGCGTCTCGAGAACGGCCTGCGCGCGGCTGGGCGGCGCCAGAACCACTAACCCGAGCAGAGTGATGGAGACGAGACACAACGTCCCCGCACCCAGTCTCGCTGGCTGCATACGAATAGATGACCCCCACATTGATTATACAGACAGTCAGACTAAGTCCATCACTGATTTCGAGGAGAGTCGTGCCTGGACAAGCGGGGGGAGTTTCGGAGGCCGGGCGTGCGAATTTCGCTCGTCGCTAAATTGGCCATCAGGAAAAAGAGGGTGGCGTTTGCCGGAATGTGCAGATTGAAATCAACAAGACTATGCGTGAGAAACCCAAGACAAGCGACCAGACCGGAGAGCTGGAGGGCCGAAGCAAACGAACTGCCCGTCTGTGCCAGACGCCGCAGCGATTCAAATAGCAGGATTCCGAGAAACGACAAACAGCACAAGCCGCCCGCCATGCCGGTCTCCGCGAGAGCTTCGAGGTAATCGTTGTGAGCGTGATTGACAATTTTTCCGTCGTAGAGCGTTTCATACCCAGGGAACACCGTTTGCAGCGTGCCAAGACCGGTCCCCATCCAGGGATGGTCCAGGAAAATATGCCAAGTGTCCTTCCTCATGGATGCTCGTTTGCCTGCGGTGACCTCGAGAGATTGGAGGGAGGAGAACCTTGCGACGAGCTGTTGAACGCCCAGCCAAGACACCATCAGAAAGGCCAGCAAAAGAACCGCGCCGCCGGAAAGCAGGTGTTTTCCGGCGGTGCGGCGAAGAAGCAGCCAGAGTACAAGGACGCCGAGTTCCACAGCAAAGCTGACAACCCCGCCTCGAGACGCAGCCAGAAACAGCGCGCCGATGGGCACCACGGCAAACAAACTGATCAGGATCCAGCGATCCCGGCGCACTTTGCCCAGTACTAGAGGGACCAGGGAGATAGGGATGATAAGCTCCGCGAATCCTGCAAAGTGATTCCGATTCACGTATGGGCCGAAGGGAATGCCGCCAAAATGCATTTCGCGGAACCAATAGAGTTTTCCGTTGAAAGTGACATGTTGCAGAACGCCGAAGAGAGCCACCGCGAATCCGAAACTCATCGTAAACCAGATGAAACCCCGCCAATCTTCCAGCGTTTGAAAGGCTTGCGCGGCTAGAAAGACAATGAGGATATCGGCGAGCAGTAGTCGCAGTTCCGTCCGCGTACTATAGGCAGAGGCCGTGGCATGAAAAATCCATTGCGCGAGAGCGACCAGTAGCAGACCGACGAGCGGCAAGAGCAAAGGCGAAACGACTACCTGCTGTTCTTTTTTGAGATACGCGCGCACGGCCCAGAAAAGAAAGAGCAGGCCTGCCCCGATTTCCATGACGGCCCGCGCCCAATCTTCGACACCGCCGAACGCGGCCACTCCGAAAACCACGAGCGCACAGATGCCGATGCGGATGAGCTTCATTGCTTGGTGTTCTCCGCGGATTCGGGAACCAATGCGACGTCGTCAATCCAGGCCGAGCCGGAAATCTTGTCGTCCGATTGTGTGCTTGCCTGGCGGCTCACACAGAGCTGAAGCTCACGGACATCCAAACCCGCTGTCCAGCGATGCCTAATTTGTGTCCACGGCTGTGTGCCGCGGACATCGTCAGTCCACGCGACCGAGCGATCCGAATCACTGATGGAGTGGAGACCAAACCGCACTCCCTGGTCGGTGGACAAATTCCGAGTTTGGATCCAAGCGGAAAAGAGATAGGACGCAGCGGGCTGGACGGGGATGTATTGACAAACATCGCCGAAATCTACGTTCTTCAAGCCGTTGAAGGTGAGGCGGAGGGAACGCCTCCCGGAATGCTTTTCATCCGAATCGAGATTGATCCGGACCCCGCCGATGAATGGCGCGTATCGCCACGCTAGACCGCCATTGGCTACATCCGATTCGAATCCCCCGTCCCAAACGAGCGAGCCTGGCGGATCAGGCGGCTGCTGGACACCCGCAAAAGCCAGTGCCTGATCCCAGACGCGCCGGGCCTCCGTCATCTGCCTTTTGTGAATGAGGGATTCCATGAGGGGATAAGATTCGCTCAGGGGAAATTGCGGGTGGAGAAGATCAAGCCGGGACCACACGACGAGAGCCTGGTCCGTCCGGCCCTGCTCCGTCAGTGAGGAAATCACGGCTAAATAAGCCGCCTGAGAGCGTGGCAGCACGCGATCCAGGACCGAGCGAATGTCCGGATCTACGCGCAACCCTAGTGAGAAAGCTGCGGCTCCACGCTTGGGATCGACATCGACAGTCTGCTTGATTTGGGCAAAGGCGCCGTCGACATCGCCCTGCCGAAGTAAAAAATTCCCATAACGCCAGGAGACTTCGGGAGAAATCGGGTAAACGCGCTTGGCGTGTAGAAAAGCGTTTCGCGCATCTGTGATGTCACCTTTTGATTCGTAAGCCGTACCCAAGTCCAGCCACGTGTCCGCCGAATGAGGATCGATAGTGAGGGCCTTTTGGTAGGCGCGAATCGCACGTTGCACATCGGGGTCTTCGAGGTTGTATTGCCAGTAGCGGCCGAGAAGAGACCAGTTGCTGGCATCATCCGGTTCGAGTTGCGCGGCACGCTCAAGACCCTGTGGGGTGTTCAATCCGGCGTCGTGCTCCCCGAAGGCGTTGCGAACGCCTGAATCGGTAAGACCGGCGGCGAGCGCCAATGCTGCAAGAACAAGAAGCCCGCGCACCGCGGGGGTGGAGAGGCGAAGAATCATCCCGCGATACTGTGCATAGACAAACTCTCAGATGCAAGATGAAAGTCGAAAGAAACGGAAATGGAATGCGAGCAACGGATACGGAGGAGAAGACCTACTTGCCTATTGTCGCCGACAATGTTTCATCCGCGCGTCCGCGGCGGCGAACGTCGATTCCCAGCCGCTTAATTTTTTGATTCAATGTGGACAAAGGAATCATAAAACGCTCGGCGGCCTCGGTCTGATTCCAACTGGTGCGTTCGAGCATGTCCATAATGATGCGGCGCTCGATCTCGTCCATGATTTGAAAGAGCGAAGGCTGAGGATGATCGGCGGCGGAACGCGAACCGGTTTCGCCAGGCAGAGGAGGAAGAAATTCAGACAGCTGCAACCGGACACCACGCACGATTTCCTTGTTGCGGATGCTTTCAGGAAGCAGGTCGACGTCCACGCGCTCGCTGGTGGAAAGTACGACGGCTCGCTCGACGACATTTTCCAGTTCGCGGACGTTCCCAGGCCAGTCGTAATCCATAAGCAGCTTCATGGCTCCGGCTGTGAACACGCGCATGGGCTTGCCGTTTTCCAGACAATAGTGGCCCAAGAAATGGGCAAGCAGCGCGGGTATATCCTCCCGGCGATCGCGCAGCGGCGGAAGCTGGAGATGAATGACGTTCAGGCGATGGTAAAGATCTTCGCGAAAGCGGCCTTCGCGAACAAGCGTGAGAAGCTCGATGTTAGACGCCGCGAGGATGCGCACGTCCACTTTGATCTGTTCCGTGCCACCGAGACGCATGAACTCGCGCTCCTGAATCACACGGAGCAGCTTGGCTTGCGTCTCCGGGCTGATTGTGGCGATTTCATCAAAGAATATCGTGCCTTGATCGGCGACTTCGAAGAGACCCTTTTTTGAAGCGACGGCGCTGGTAAAAGCACCCTTAACGTGGCCGAATAGCTGTGATTCCAGCAAATCTACGGGAATCGAGCCGGTGTTGACCGGAACGAAAGCTTTATCGGCGCGCGGCGAGGCCGAATGGATCGCTTTGGCGATGAGTTCTTTGCCAGTACCGCTTTCGCCGCTAATCAGCACGGTGGAGCGCGAAGGCGCCACCTGCGTGATCAAGTCAAAAAGCGCCAGCATTTTTTCGCTCTTGCCGATAATGTTTGGAAAATTGAATCTTTGCTTCAGAGCGCGTTTAAGCTGAACATTTTCTTCGCGAAGCCGGCGAGATTCGACCGCCTGGGCGACCTGCGCCAGAAGTTCGTCATTGGACCAAGGTTTGGTGATGTAATCAAGCGCCCCACCCTTGAAGGCCGCCCGAGCCATATCGATGGAGCCGTAAGCAGTGATCAGCACAACAGGAAGCTGGGGATCCCGCCGGCGAATTTCGCGCAGCAAATCCAGGCCGTTGCGGTCGGGCAGGCTGACGTCCAGCAGGAGCAAGTCAAACGGATGCTCTTCGAGTTTAGACAGTCCGGATTCGCCGGTTTCCGCGCTGGCAACACCATATCCTTCACTGGTGAGCAGGAGTTCGAGCCCTTCGCGGATTTCCGATTCGTCGTCAACAACCAGAATAGAACCCTTAGGCATGCACTGACTTTCTGACCGCGGGGAATTCTACGTGAAACGAAGTGCCCTTGCCGGGAGTCGAGCGAACGTCAATCTTCCCGGAGTGTTCCTTTATGATGCCGTAGCTGATAGAAAGTCCGAGCCCCGTGCCGCGGCCGCTGGCTTTCGTAGTGAAGAAAGGATCAAAGATGCGATTGATATGTTCGCGCGGAATCCCCGCGCCGGTATCTACCACTTCAATCTCCACGCTTCCATTGTGCGCCCCCGTGCGCACTTCCAACAAACCGCCTCCCGGCATGGCATCGCGAGCATTGAGGAAGAGGTTAAGAAAGACCTGTTGCAATTTATTCGCTGAACCACGGACGGCCGGCAGAGTCTCCCCTAAATGCTTCACGATTTGAATGTGCGAGGTTTTCAGCGGGTGGGAAACGAGAGAAAGCGTCTCCTCCACCACGCGGTTCACATCGATGTCGACCGCCTCGGCTGCGCCGGTGCGCGAGAAATTCAATAGATTGTTAACAATCTCACTGGCTCGAAACGTCTGTTTGACGATCTTCTCAATAATGGATTGCCGCGGATCTCCATCGGGCATCTGCTTGGCGAGCATCTGGATGTAGTTTGAGATGACGGCCAAAGGTGTGTTGACTTCGTGCGCGACTCCGGCAGCGAGCAAGCCGAGGGATGTCAGTTTTTCGGTTTGCGACATCTGTTCTGCCATGCGCTCGCGCTGGGTTACATCATCGAAGAGCAAGAGACGACCGATGCGCTCAGCAGATTTGCTGACGAGGGGAGTGATCGAAACATTTAAGGTCAGCGACTTGCCCTGATGGTGCAAGCGCTGCTTGTATATTCCAGTGATTTGCTCTTCGTCGCCTCTCGCGGCAATCTCATTAGCGAGTTCTTCAGGCAAGAGCGAGCGAAGCTGGCGCCCAACGGCTTCCTGCCGGGGAACGCCGAAAAGCTGCTCCATGCGAGAGTTCCAGGATTCCACGATGCCTTCCAAATCCACGGCAAGAACGCCTACATTCAAGGATTCCAAAATGTTTTCGCTGAAATCTTTGAGGCGCGCAATTTCCAGGGCTTTTTGCTCGAGCGACGTGTATAGCTGGGCGTTATCGAGCGCCACAGCCACGTATCCGGCGATTGTTTCCACGAGTTCGACGTCATCGCTCGAAAGATAATCGCCATCCACTGTTTTGCCGAGCCCGAGAACAGCGACGGTGTGCTCGCGAATGCGACACGGCACAAAATAGTTCAGGTCGAGTTGTTCCAGGGTTTCGCGCACAGTCTCGCTTACGTTGTTAGCCGCGCGGGGCGACTCAAAAAACAGCGCCCCGCGTCCAAACTCGGGCTGGGCCGGTCCGAGGAAGCTTAGGTCGAGAGGCTCTGCAAGACGCACGCCCATCGAGCGGGCAAGGCGTAGATGCCCCGGGTTCGCGACGTCTTCGACGAAAATCGCGAGCCGGTCGACTAGAAGTGTTTGTGACACGCGGTCCATCACCGAGCCGAGCATGGGTTCGAGCCGGACTTCGTTCGTAAGCGTGCGCCCAAATTCAATCAACGTGCGCCGGTAATCCAGCCGGTCTCGGTAGAAGAAGCGGTCGAGCCGCGCCTGAATCCATTCGCGGAAAGGCTGAAAGAGAAATGCGGCGATAACGATAGCGACCATGCCTCCAACCGGACCACTGGTCGAAGTGTGGAAAATTTCAGCGATCAGCGCGACCAGGGCGAAGTAGACGGCTGCCACCGCGGCCGTCGCGGCGGTATACGCCAAGCCGCGCTTGAAAATAATGTCTACATCCATCAAACGGTAGCGAATGATGGCGTAGCCGAAGCACAGCGGGATAAACACCAGGCTGACCGTCGAGAGTTTCATCCAAGGCTGAGTGGCGGCATCAAATGTATATGGCACGATATAGAGCAGGGCAAATGGCAGAGTGCCCACGAAAGTGCCGGCGGTAAGCCATTTCAATTGCTGACGAAGGACACCAGCGGGCGCCCCGCGAAAATTCCGGTAGAAAACAAATCCCGCCAGAAGGTACCAGAGACCGAGATAGCTCCATTCGGCCTTGTCGAGCAAGACTCGCGAACCTAGCCAGGGTACAAAACCCAGAGTCTGCGTAGCCACGCTGACGTGGATCAACAGAAGGATCGCAGGTGGAAGGTAAACGAAGCTGAGTTTTGCCAGCGACCGCGTAGCCGATTCCGAACGCTCGGGAAAAAACAGGGCAAAGTGCAGCAACAAAGCCGGCGCAATAAGCTCAGCCAGTATCTTCGACCAATAAACTTCGTAATCAAAAGTATCCAGCTTCCCGCTGTAGTAGAAGGAATAAAGAACGAATGACATTAAACAGAAGATGTAGAAATGGACGGCGCGCGGCGCGTTCCAGCGGCGCGCAAAAATGAAAAGTCCAATGAAAAGGTAGACCAGTCCAACCGCGCGGCCATAATCCTCTATGGAGGTTGGCTTCTCTGCTGGAGCGGTAACGAAAGCGGTCTCAAACGTTTCGCCGCTACGCGAAAGTTTGTAACGGACCTGCGACCATAGCCCGGCTTCGTAGAGGCGTTTGGTCACTTGCACTTGGCCGATTACGGGCGAGCCGTTTATGGCCAGCAGGATATCGCCGGGACGGACGCCGGCACGCGCGGCAGGAGAATTGGGGGAAACACGCCAAGCCTGTGCTCCCTGAGATGTATCCAGCCAGGCAACACCGTCGTCGGGGGCTTCATACCTGCTGCGTTGTATGAAGTTCAGCCAGGCAAAAATCAGGGCTGCCAGCGTAGCTATCGCCAATACAACGGCACCCAAGCTGACTCTGAGGTTCTGCTTCATGGCCTGCCTTGGCGAAGCAACACCCCGCCATTGTTTTTCAGGTGCAAGCCAATGTCCATTCTTTGGAAGACTGGCATTCCAATAAATCTATTATATATCAGCAACTTACCAACTAGCTGGGAGGGAACTCCAACTACAATCCACTTTATGGAAGGGCACATACAGCTTTCTAAAGCTCAGTTTCCACCTAAAACTGGAGGCTTAGACCGCCTCGGAACGTGCGAAAAGCAGGCATTAAGGTCACCCTTCCATCTTGCGTGTTGAGGGTGATGTAGCCCTGAGCAAAGAGATTGTCGCATTCAGCGTTGGCCTCCCAACGGCCAGGGCCAAATTTGGGCAGCCTCTGGTGCACGCCAAGATGGAAGTAGGGTTCCATATCAAAAAGTGTATCGCCGAAACTATCGACACGAGTCAAGGTCGCCCCGCCAATCCATTGGTAACCCACGGTGACTCGGGTTCCAAAGCGCGGAATTCTTTCCGAGACCTTCACTCCAGCCGATTGACGTCCCGCAGTGTGCAGCATTTCGCGAAGTGGCCCGGCCACTGAGCTAGAAGGCGTCAGAGCGCCGGCAAATGCATATAGCGCAGTCAGTTCGAGATCATCACTCAGTTTTTCCTGGTAAGCACCGCGTGTGCCCCAACTACTCGAAGATCCCCCGTCATAAGAGAATCCGTTCGAATACACGTCTTGGAAAAAATCGGCGATGGGAAGATTGTTGCCGCGACCGAAAACCGCGACGTGGCCATTGTCATCGTGGAATGCTGCAACTTGCAATTTGCCACGTGTTCCGACTTTGCGCTCCGCCGCGAGCTCCTCGTGTAAACCATTCTCCAATACCGGACGTCCATCCCGCCACATGAGCACTGGAAATGCGTCCATCTCGTTCAGCGCCGCCGTCAAATCGCTTCCGGGCTCGCCGTCGGGCGCCTCTAGCGGCTCCGGGCCCGTGGGCATGGATGCGAAAATCAGGGACGCTTGCCAATCCTTCGTGATCCGGGCATCTAGCCGCATTCGCGGACGCAAAGAAGTTGCCGGCCGCCCAAGACCCACCAAAACATACTGTCCACCATACTCAAGTACCGCCCGACTTCCGAGGACTACGGAGCCGCCCTGATCGATGCGCACACCTCGAAAGGTGGGGCCATTGGCGCCCAGTTTCGATTCGCGCAGTACGAGTGCCGAATGTGGTCCGGCGAGCGAGCCAGTTGGGAGCCAGACCGTCGCAATTCCGCCAGCGGGTGAATCCGTGTCATAACTCATCAGGCCGGCAAGCAGCAAGCGGCTGGTCCCACCGAGATGCTGATCATAGGCAAATGCGGTGGCCGGACTCGCAGGTAGATTGGAGACCGAACCGGGCCTCCTGGAGCCGTCCGTAAATTCGAGGCGCCCGCGGGCGGGTGCCAGAGGGACCGAATCCGAATCAACACCGGCCGTGTTAAGCGGATCCTCCTCGACCCACTGAAGGACCGGGCGGACCGAAGTGGCTGTGCGCAAAACCCATTTCCAATCATCTGCTTCGCTGGAAGCGGACGAGGGAGTCCGCCGTAGCTGTTCAAGTGACGCGAACAAAGATTCCAACTGAATGCGGACAAGCGTGGTGAGGTTCGCGCTGACACGGATGTGTTTTTCAAGAGTCGGCAAAAATCCGGCGAGCGTGACGCGCACGGTATATAAACCTGGTGTGAGCCTTTCGCCGCGAAAGACACCCTCGGTATTGGTGAAAAAATCAAGCGGAGCAGCGGACGCGACGGCTTCGGGGATCAATTCCACGCTGGCGCCCATTTGCGGTGTACCCGCCGTGTCTCGTACCACTCCTGAGAGAATCCCTGGAACGGACTTCAACTGCGCCGCTGCCGGATTCGCTCCCACGAATGAGAACGCCGCGGCCAGGACGAGTGCCCCCACGACTCGGACCTGTCCTATTTTCACTGCTAACTACCTCCCCGGAACCGTATTGGCTGCTGCTTTGGTAGGTTCCTGCGAGCCCTTGACCGTAAAATCCGCCGATTTCGAAATGGACTGATTGGCGATGCCGTCCGTGGCATTAATCTGGAGAGTGTACTTGCCCGGCGTCAAAGTCGATAGCGGCAACCATCTTTCGATCGTCACCTGATCGCCGGTCTGCTTCATTTCCACCGAGGTTTCCTTGAATTGCATCACTTGCTCGGAACCTTTTTTTACGGTGTAAACAAACGTCGCATCGGATTTGTGAGTTTTCTCGTCGGGTTTGATGTTGTACACCTGAAGATAGATCCCCAAACGGCCGTCCGTTCTAAAATCACTTTCCAAACGCGGCCGCACTTTGGTCGAGCCCAGCACAAATTGCCCGGCCCCAATCTGATTTGCGGGAACGTGCTGGAGTTCGTCAGCAAGAATGAGCGTACTTGCATCCAGCTTGTCGTCTGCGTAGCGCGGCACCGCAAGCCTGGTATTCACCACTCCCACATTTCCACTCTGCACGTCCTTGATCACGATATCTAGACGGTAGAGGCCGGGGCGAAGAGGCACTGCGTTTTGATAAATTGACTGCATTTTAAGCGATTGCTGGAAAAGCGAATCCGGAAAATCCTTCACCACTGGAGCTTCGAAAGTCTGAACCACGCGTCCAGTCAACGTGCTGACTCGCCCAAACACGTTCATCGTCGCGGATTCGACGCCGTCTTTTGCCTGGAAGTGAAGCTGCCCGTTGGGTACTTGGATGGTGATGGGAACCAGCACGGTGTCATTGGTTACTTTCATGAAGTCAGTGCGCCACATGAAATGAAGCTGATCGCGAACGATTCGCGCCGTTACGATCGCTTCGAGATCCTTGAACTTCACATCAGGAGGTCTATTTACCTTGGCGTAGAGATCCAATCGACTAAACTCATCCATACTTGCGGGAGTTCCACCCATCGCTGTTGGCAGGTTGGTGCCATCGGAGCGCGTGAAGCGGTCGGTCTTTGAGGCCAACCCCATGGATTCGAGCAAACTCAAACCCGCTCCCGGCACATGCAGCAGCGCATCTTTTTCAGACGGATCTATTGTCATGTGATACTCGCCAGAACCGGTCGTATCCACGAACTCCAAGACGACGTTCTCGCCGATACCTTCCAGATACCGCCAGCGCCAGGTTTCCCAAGGATAGGTTGTTGTCGAACCGCCGCCCTCTTCCATGGGTCGGTCGTAAGTGCCGCCCATCGGATGCGAATCGATCTCGTCCGGCGGTCCCCACATGATATACATGCGTCCCCGATCTGTCTTCCACCCGGGTATTCCCGATGCGAAATGCTCGTTCGCATAGGCGATCCGGCGGTAATGCTCTTCCTTGAAATCGTTTTCGGGGAGATCAGGATTGCTGCTTCGACGCAGCCAAAACTGTTCGATGAACTGCTCGCGCTCTTCGTTTGTATCAAGTTGCAGGAAAGCGTTCCGTTCTTCCGGAGAAATGATATAAACCACATCCTCGTTAAGCCACTGCTTGTACTGGTCGTCGAGCTCCTTGAGGGTCTTGTGCGCCTTTCTTTTCTGCTCCTTCCGCTGCTCTTTGGTGAGCGCCTGAGCAGGCGGGGGATTATTGGGGTCTGCGGCTTCTTGGGCCGACACGGCAGGAATAAGAATGGCAAATGAGAATGCAGCAGCAATCAGGGTCCGAATTACCCGTGGCATCAGCACACCTCAACGTCTAGGACGATTGAATTCTACCCCCAGACAAGTTGCCCGTCAATCCAGGAATCTCCTGCATTTTGTGGGACTTATCCCCCGTTTGCGATTAGAACCGGTAAGTACGGGAAGAGTTGCCTGACAATTTGTGACCTGAACTTTAGGACAGGGTAAACCTAAACTTCGCGGAAGCTACCCCCGAGCGCCTCTGGTATTCTGCCGTGCGGATTTTGAAGAATTCGGAAGTCGCCTACTGCACGCGTTGAATGTGCACGTCCGAACCCACAAGCGTATCGAAGATCGCCAATACGTGTCTGCGATATTCCACCATTCGAGTGAAGATATCTCGCAATTCCGGCTCGCGTTCCGCCTCGCGGTGCCATTTCGCCAGGACCAACGCGGGCACTTCGATGTCTCTGCGCAGTTTTTCCGCAGAATGGCCACGTAAAAAGAGGCCGTAGAAAAACGCCGCCTCTCGCTGCGGAAAGTCGAAGTCGTGCACGACTTCTGAAGGAACGATTTGTGGCAATGTGGCCATAGAGAAAAAGGCAGTGTACCCAAAAAATTTTCCGCGTCAAGTAGTACGGTGGACTTCCTGCCACCACTTATGCAACCCGGCGGCCGGAAGCAATAGGGCCCGATAGGGCACCTCGGCCTCCCAGGGGGTTGCCAGCGGATTCTAACCGCCGTAGGATGCTTATAGGCATGGCAGGGTTACATAATTCCGTCGCCGGACGAGCCTTTGGCAAGTTTGCGCGCTTTGGGCTGCTAAAAGGCTTACGCTCGATCGAAATCGACCGCGAAGACTTCCGTCGGCACCTAAAGAAAAGGCACGGACTTGTAGTATCGGATTTTCGATATATGCATCAAGTGCCGCTTGCCCGTCTGGACGCCATTGCGCAGACGCTGATTCGCGACACGGAACGGCTCGCCCTCCTTGAAGGCGCCGGCTTTGGCCTGGGCGGGATGGTCACGCTCATTCCAGATGCGGGCCTGCTCACCTTTTTGACTTTGAGGCTTATTCAGAAACTCTGTCTGCTGTATGGATTCGAGCATCACGGCCAGAACGAGCGGCTTGAGCTTTGGATGGCGGCTGCCATGGCAACAGGGGTCGATTTCGGCAAGGATCTCGCCGAGAAGCAGATGGTGGAGAAATTGGCTCCCCGCATTGCCGAACGGCTCGCCGTTAAGTTGGGTCAGGAAACAGCGGAGAAGTGGGTCGGCCGCATGATCCCCTTGGCCAGTTCGGCAATCGGTGGCGCATTAAACTTTACTTTTGTGCGGAGCTGGGGTCGCCGGGTGCATCAAAACCTCCGCGCTCGTCATGTTGCCGGGCGGCCGGTTTCCGCGCCCCGCCCTACTTCGGCGTATACTCCTCCACAGCCCGTCCTCGTTTAGAATTTTCGGCCGCAGGCGCCAATCGCCTTTTCTTATGCCGCAGCATTCTCACTATTCCGTTCTTGAGCCCGCGGGAACACGCAACCCTTGCCCAGCCCGCCTGAATCCCAATCGCTTCTTAGTCCCGGCCCTTTTCGCATTTCTTGTAATGCTAGCTGGATTGAGCGTGCCACCGCTCGTGCGGGCGCAGGACCAGGAAGAAGTCAAAGGCATGCCCGCCGAACCTGTAAACGCCAAAGAAATCCGTGGACAGATTGCCGCTGTGCAGAAGCTGGAAAGTACGTTTCCTGATCGCGGCGCCGCCCTCTACTTCCTCTCCGTTGCCAACGAGCATCTGCGCGAGACCCGCTCGGCTCTGGATCTCTTGAAGGAATGTCTCGCGTTGCGCGAAGGTTTCGATCCCTCAGGCGATCCCGCTTTTCTTGAGTTTAAGGATTCGAAGGAGTTCGCCACCCTCATCTCGGCAGTCCATACGGATTTCCCCGCTACCATGGAGGCTCGCGAAGCCTTTCGCACGACGGAAAAAGACTTGGTTCCCGAAGGTCTGGCCTACGATCCACGCCGGAATGTCTTCTATCTCAGCAGCCTCAATCGGCGGAAGATCGTTGAGATTGGCCGCGACGGAAAAATTTCCGATTTCGTTCCGGAGGGGCGCTTTGGTCTTTTGCCCGTGCTGGGCATCAGGCTCGATCCAAACGATGGTTCAGTGTGGGCTGATTCCTTCGCGGACAGCGGCCAGACTGAGCTCCTGCATTTTGATCCCGCCGGAAAACTTTTGGGACGATTCAAGCCACCGGATCCTGGTCAGCACGGCTTCAACGACCTGGTCGTCCGCAAAAGCGGCGAGGTGATTACGACTGATAGCTTGGCGAACGCGGTGTATCGGTTCGAGCCCCGGTCACATAACTTTAAAAGGCTTCCGGTTTATCGCCAGCTCTTTTATCCAAATGGAATCGCGCTCAGTGGCGACGAACAATCCTTGTTCGTCGCCGATAGCTTGGGAGTTATAAAGATAGACTTGGTGAACGGCAATAGCCGCGATATCGATCCCGGCCCACGAAGCACGCTGGCAGGAATTGATGGCCTCTACTGGCACAAGGGCAGTCTAATTGGCATTCAGAACGGTATTGGCTCACCTCGTGTGGCCGCCTTTCAGCTCTCGAGCGATGGCCTGCATGTAACACGCTCCACTGTTCTCGAAAACCGCACCTATTTCTGCGTATTGCCAACGACAGGTGCCATCCTCGGTTCCGATTTCTTTTTTATTGCCAACAGCCAGATTGATAACATGAATGACGACAAAGTTATGGACGTGACCAGGCTAGAGGCTGTCCGTGTCGGAGTGCTGCGTCTACCTTAGCCGACGGCGCCTGTACACAAACATTAGAACCTGGACTGGAATTTGGCCATTCAGAGCCGTACAGTTACGGATGGCATCGCGGCATGTACTCAGCGCGCATTTAGGTGATGATTCTGAAGGAGGTTTCCCATGCGAAAGACGCGAATCGTTCTCGGCGGCATGTTTCTGGTCCTGGTGGCGCTCGCGCTTGCCATGATTCCTCAACGGGCCTCCTCGCGCACCGTGACAATTTCGGGGCAAGATGCGAATGCCGACGCGATTCCCGCCTATCACACTTCAGTGCCGGAGGGCCCGTTGCCGGCAACGATGAATCCTTCGACTTTTACCGAACCGGTCGTCCAGAACGCTTACCGCCTAGCCTCGCGCATAAGGAAGGTACTTTACCAACAGCCCTGCTATTGCCACTGCGACCGCAGCCAGGGCCACGGTAGCCTGCTCGATTGCTATGTAAGCAAACATGCAGCAGAGTGCGGTGTTTGCTTGCAAGAGGATTTTTACGCTTACGAACAAGTGCACAAAGGCAAGAGCGCCGTGCAAATTCGCGAAGGCATTGAGAGTGGGGACTGGAAAAAAGTCGATCTGAACAAATATCAGTCCAGGTCCATTGCGAAATAGTCTTTTGGATCCCGCGTTAATTTGTTTTTCAACGAAACCTGCGAAGGACGATTGTTTCTCAGGGTAATTGCCGCCTGTTCTGGTGGCCTTCACGCCGGTCGCCGACAATCGTGAAACCCGCGCGATATAGCTTTCGTCTTTACGCTAGGAGCGTGCCAGCCGGGGTCGTGTTGGAACGCTGCAAGTTCAGAACACCTTAATTCTAATTGGCGAAAACAGGGGGCAGAATGTGGAATCACAAATATCCGGTCGGTGTCATTTTGGCGGTGTTGCTCGTGGCCGCGATTTCGATGGCAGGTGCCGGCTTACGGGCCTCGGCACCGAAATCCGCCTCCGAAGCAAGCTACTGGGGGTTTGACACCGCGAATCTCGACAGGACGTGTAAACCCTGCGACGACTTCTACCAGTTCGCCATGGGTGGCTGGATGAAAGCCAATCCGATTCCACCTGCGTACCCTACCTGGGGCTCGTTCTCGCAGCTTCTCGATAAAAATCAGCAAAATCTGCGACAGATTTTGGAAGCTGCGGAAAAGCAACAATCCCCGGCTGGCTCAAATGAACAAAAAATTGGCGACTTCTACGCGAGCTGCATGGATACGGCGGCCATCGAAGCGGCTGGCACAACGCCGATTGACGCGGAACTCGCAAGGATAGTGGAGCTGAAGCACCGAGCCGACATCCAGGCCGAGGCCGCGCACCTGCAGGAAGAAGGCGTCGGAGTCCTTTTCCGGTTCAGCGCGAATCAGGACGCAAAGAATAGCTCCCAAGTCGTCGGCGCGGCGTGGCAAGGAGGGCTGGGGCTTCCAGAACGCGGTTACTACCTCAAGGAAGACGAGAAATCGAAGCAGCTCCGCGACGAATACGTGAAGCATGTCTCCAGGATGTTTGAATTATTGGGTGATGCTGCGGAGACCGCCACGGCGGAAGCAAATACAGTTCTCGGAATCGAAACTTCACTTGCCGAAGCTTCCATGAAGAACACCGACTTGCGCGATCCGGAGAAAACGTATCACAAAATGAAACTGGCGGATTTGCAGGCCATGACTCCGGATTTTAACTGGGAAAGCTACTTCCGGGCCATCGGCCATCCAGAATTGAAGGAAATAAATGTCGGCCAGCCGGATTTTTTCAAAGCACTGAGCAGACAGCTCACGTCAACCCCGCTCGCCGACTGGAAAACTTACTATCGCTGGCACGTTTTGAATGCTTCAGCGGCCGAGTTACCCGAGAAATTTGTCGAAGAGGAATTTAATTTTCGAGGCAAGACCCTGACCGGCGCCAAAGAAATTCAGCCACGCTGGAAGCGGTGCACACAAGCGACCGACCGGGCCCTCGGCGAAGCCCTCGGCCAGGTCTACGTTCAGAAATATTTTCCGCCAGAAGCCAAAGCTCACGCTCTCGTCATGGTGCATAACCTCATCTCTGCACTTCACGACGATTTGCAGACCCTTCCCTGGATGAGTCCCGAAACACGCACGCAAGCTACGGCCAAACTCGAAGCGTTCGCCGTCAAGATTGGATACCCTGATAAATGGCGCGACTATTCCGCCCTCAAAATAGACCGCGTTTCCTATCTCGCAAATCAAAAACGTGCCGCAGCGTTTGAGTTCAAACGCCGGCTGTCGAAAATCGGCGAACCGGTGGACCGCACCGAGTGGGGCATGACTCCGCCAACGGTCAACGCCTACAACAACAGCAGCATGAACGAAATTGTCTTCCCGGCAGGCATCCTGCAGCCTCCTTTTTACGACCCAAAAGCCGACGACGCTGTGAACTACGGCGGAATGGGCGCTGTCATCGGACACGAAATCACTCACGGTTTCGATGACCACGGAAGCCAATTTGACGGCCGTGGCGATCTAAAAAACTGGTGGACTCCCGATGACCTCAAGAATTTCAAGGAACGCGCCGCGTGCGTCCAAACGCAGTTCGATAATTACGTGGTGGACGACGACCTCCATGAAAATGGCAAGCTGGTTCTCGGCGAGAGCATTGCTGATCTTGGAGGCATCACGATTTCTTACGCGGCCTACGAAAAATCTCTCGAGGGCAAGCCTCGTCCGCCGGACAAGGACGGTTTCACTCCCGAGCAGCGCTTTTTCCTGGGTTGGGCGCAAGTCTGGGGCGCCAATGATCGACCCGAGTATGAACGACTGATGGCCAATACCAATCCTCACCCGTTGCCGCGTTTCCGTGGAAACGGCCCCCTCTCTAACATGGCGGAGTTCGCCAAAGCCTTTGGCTGCAAGAAGGGCGACCCGATGGTCCGCGAGCATATCTGCAAAATCTGGTAAGCTCGCTCATCCAAAGTGTCAACAAAATGCCTTACAGCTTTCCGGCTTCTCAGCAGCGCGCTTTCGTTGCTCGCTCTACTGTTTCTTTCACCCGCCGCATCCGCAAGGTGGAGATACTTTCGCTCGGGTAATGCCGCTGACAGCACGGTCGCCCCGCTCCCTGGAATTGTGCTCATGGGCGGCGGCGAGCAAGACCCCGCGCTGAAGATTCTCTGCGGGCGCGCAAACGGCGGCGACTTTCTGATTCTCAGGGCTAACACGGAAGACGACTACGCCCAGAAAGTCGATGAAGAGATTCGCGCTCTCTGTCCGTTGAACTCCGCCGCGACGATCGTATTTTCCGAGCGCGAGGACTCGGTTGATCCGAAGCTTATCGAAAAAATCGGCCAGGCCGGGGCGATTTATATCGCGGGGGGCGACCAATCCAACTACGTCCGCTTCTGGCAGGACACACCTGTTGAAGATGCCTTGAACCGCCACATCGCCGCTGGAAAACCGCTCGGCGGTTCTAGTGCGGGATTGGCGGTCCTCGGTGAATTCTCTTTTTCTTCGATGATTGATACGATTCATTCACCCGATGCGCTCGCCGATCCCTATGGCAATAAAGTCACAATCTCGCGCGATTTTCTGCGCATCCCTCTGCTTCGCGGCGTAATCACAGACACTCATTTCGTCAAGCGCGATCGCATGGGCCGCCTCCTCGTTTTCATGGCGCGCATTCTGCAGGACGGTTGGGCTAAGCGAGTGCGCGCGATTGCAATTGAACAAGACGCCGCTGTTCTTCTCGAACCGGACGGCCAGGCGAAGGTCATTGGCACAGGCCCAGCCTATTTTCTCGAAGCCAAGAGCCCGCCAGAAATTTGCCGGAGCAAGACTCATCTGAGCTTCCGTGGAATCTCAGTGTATCGCGTGCCGTCTGGCGGTTCTTTCAACGTGAGAGTGTGGAAGGGAACGGGCGGCGACGACTATCAACTCTCTGTCTTGGACGGCGAGCTAAAGGCGATCCATTCAACTCACGGGATTTATTAGTGCTCGAGTCTGCAGTTCTTTAGAAGTGGAATACCACTCCGGCCGCAAGCTTAAAATTATTTTGCGACTGGCTGAAAAAACTTGTGCGCAGCCAATCAGCTTCCAGCCGTCCCGAAAAGCGGGGATTGAAGCGGTAGTCCGCGCCGCCGCCAACTTCCACAGCGAAGGCATTCCGGCTGTTGTCTGCCGTCTGCGGCTGCTCGTGCGCTCCACCTACGATTGCATGCATCCACGGCTCCCATTTGTTTTCCCGCCAAGCGATCTTTGGCCCGCCGCCGTATACCAGCAGCTTCACGTGCTCACGGTCAAAAATCTGTGGAGCGAACGCAGTCACGACGTTGCCTTCGACTCCAAACCAATCATTCAGGAAGTACGTCACAGAGCTATCGAGCCCCACCGCGCTTGCATTGAAAATCGAGGATCTAAACCTGAGCCAATCCACGCCGATTCCAAGCTGCCATCTGTAATCGTCCCGCCCGCCGTAAATAAACGTCGGATCGGGTGCCGGCGTGGGCGTTGGCGAAGCATCGGACGAGGCAGTGGCTGTCGGAGCGGGGTAGCTCAATGGTGGATGGCTAAGCAGTCCTGCGGAATGCGTTCCAGCATCAAACGTCTCTAATTGCGCGGCGTCTGCTGGCGGCGTCGCTGAAAATACCGTCGCCACGTTGTGGCTCTCGACCGTTGGGTCTGGGACCGCTTCCTGCGCGTTCGCGGCGCGTCCCGCCCCAAGCCCAAGCATCAAGACTGCGACTAAATATTTCCTCTTCATGATCTTCCCCTCAGAGGTTTGACCCCGCGCCTGGTATCAGCCCACTCTGCTACGGTAATCAAGACCGAGTAGCTTTGTCTACGTTCTTTCGTTGCTCTGGTACTAAGTAAATCGGGGCAGGGAGGGGTGCCCCAGTGAAACAGGTAGTAAATCTATGGAGGCAGTGCTCGCTATCGGCCGTGCCTCAGATACTCGTCCGTCTTGTTTAGCCAATCTTCCCTGGGGGGACTGAAGACGTCCAAATCCACCGTGTCCTCCATCGCCCAGGCTTCGTGCGGCATGTGCGGTGGAATGCAGAGCACTTCTCCCGCACGCACCACGATCTCTTTTCCATCCACGGCGAATTTCAACGCGCCTTCCAAAATATATGTCACCTGCTCGTTGTGATGATGGTGCAGGGGCACGTGCGCGCCCTTCTTCATCAGCACGCGAGCCAGCATGATTTTGTCCCCAACGACCATTTCCCGGTCAATTAGAGGATTCAATTTCTCCCGCTCCACGTTTTTCCACGCCGTGTATTTCAATTCCGCCGCAGGGCTCATCACTTTTCTCCATAAAGTTTGGCTGCATTATCGTGGAGGTACATTCGCGCCAATTCAATGGCTTTCTCTTCGTTGAACGCGCCTTCCGAGACCAGCTCAGCCAGCGCGGCGGCCACCGCGGTCCGCGCCGAGCGCGACGCCAGCCACATGGTCTCCTCGGCTCCCACCGCATCATTGAACGGAAACGCATCCGATCCGTACATGATCTTGTCTGGATAGAGCGAGATCCACTGCTTCAGGATGTTCTTCAATTCGGAAGGATAGACGTAATCGGCAATCAAAGACGAGTCGATGTACACGTTCTTGGCCGCGGTTAACCAGATCGCGTCCAGAGTGTAAGGATACCCGCCATGCAGCATCACGAATTTCACCTTCTTGTACCGCGGATCGCGAAGCACACTTTCAAGATTCAGCGGGTTCCCGTTGCGCAGGCTGAAATAATCGCCGATGCCCACGGCGCTGTGAAAATGCACGGAAAGATTCAATTTTCCCGCTTCGTCGATCAGCACCCGAAAGATGTAATCCTGAAACGTGCGGTATTCCTCTTCGCTCGGAACGCCGCCGGAACGGAACCGCGAGTAAATATCCGCGGCTTTTTCGCGCGGAGGATCGCCGAAATGGAGCGAGCGGAAATAAGCGACCTCGAATTTCATCGCCACGCCGCCTTTTTTCTTATTATCCGCTAGCGTTTTCCGGATGAAGGCCTCGTACCCCGCCAGATCAGGCGGGAGGACGCTCACATCTTCCTGCTTCATGTAGCGATGCAGCACTTTCTCCTGCAAAGGGATGTACACGCCCATGTCTGGGTTTATCCCCGTCTGGTCGCGGTTATCGAACGGAAAGAGAAATGAATCCACGAAAAAAACCCAATGAAAACGCTTGGAATCGAGATATGGCGCAAGAGCCACGCGATTCGCAAGACACGTTTCGACATTCAGTTTGTCGAGAATACTGTCCCAATAGGCCGTGCCACCTCCGGCTTCCGCAGCCTTCTTCTTATCGATAAGCCATTTCGCGTGCTCGGGTTGAAAATCATCGTACGGATAGTTGAAGAGAAATTTTGCGCCGGCCACGAATTCCGGGTTGGTCTCGCGCAATCGCAGCACGGAACTCTCGTCCGGCGGCGCTGCCTGTGCGTCCATATCCGAATCGTCAGGAAACGTGGCGTGCGAATGGTTGTCGTAGAGAGGAATCAGATCGATCTGTTTGAGGAGCCGCTCGTAAATTTTTGGCAGGTCCGCGCCCGCAAGCGGTCTCGCCTGGGCCGCCGCACTTACCGTCCAAATCAGACTGCAGACTGTGCCTGCGAAAAGCGCTCCGCCCCACAACTTCAGACCCCTCATCGTCCCAATCTCCCCCAAAGCTCTCAGACGCGGAATGCGGCGAGGTTGGCTTTCCCTTCTTACCGCGCCACCGCCACGCACCACCTTGAAGCCACCCGGTGCATGCGTTCCAGCGCCTCTTCCAGCAATCTCCAAGCGCTCACCAGAGAAAACCGCAGAAAGTGTTTGCCGCCCGCCCCGAACGCCGCTCCAGCGATTCCGGCCACTCCTGCCTCCTCGAGCAGCAGTTTCGCCACCTCTTCGGCAGGCAAGCCAGTTTCTTCGATATTCACCCACGCGTAGAACGCCCCGCCCGGCGTCTGGCACCGGAAGCCAGGAATCTTATTTAGCCCTGCGACGAAAAGATCGCGCCGCTTCCGGTACTCCGCAACCATCGCATCCACGGCGTGCGTCGAATCGCGCAAAGCCTCGACCGCCGCGACTTGCGTAAACTCGGCCGCGCACGTAAACGTATTCAGCACCAGCAAATCCATCGCATCCACAACATGTTTTGGCGCCACCGCATAGCCGAGCCGCCAACCTGTCATCGCAAAACTTTTCGAAAATCCATCAATGATAATGGTTCGCTCGGCCATTCCGGGCAGCGACCAAATCGATTCGTATTCTCCATCAAACAGAATCCGCGCATAAATTTCGTCCGAAAGAATCCATAAATCGTGTTCTTCCGCCAGCTCCGCGATCTTTCTCAGCGCCTCTCCGTCAAACACAGTTCCGGTAGGATTATTGGGCGAATTGAAGATCAGCGCCGTCGTTCGCTCTGTAATCTTTTCCGCGATCTCGTCAAGATCGGGCTGAAACTTGTTTTTCTCTTCCAAGCCAAACGGCACCGCTTTGGCGCCCAAGCCGCGCGTAAACGACGGATAGATGGGAAATCCCGGATCGGGGTAAAGCACCTCGTCGCCCGGCTCGATCAGCGCCATCATGGCCAACGAGAGCGCCATCTTGCATCCAGGCGCTACAAGCACCTCTTCGGGTTTCATTTGCAACCGACGAGTTCGCTTCAAATATTCCGCGATAGCCTCCCGCAGTGCGGGAATCCCGCGCGTCCCCACGTATCGGTCCCGCCCCGCTGCGACGGCCGCGCGCACTGCATCCACTACAGGCGCGGCAGGGTGGAAATCCGGTTCACCCAGTTCCAGGTGAATGATCGACCGGCCAGCCCTTTCGAGCTCCTTCGCCCGTGAATAGACGGCCAGCGCCCCTTCACCGTTCAGTTGTGAAACGCGTGATGCAATTCTTCGCATAGCCTTCCGCAGAATCCTATCATTTTGAGGCGGAAAACGGGTGCGCAGCTGCGGGACCCGCTCCGTCAACCAGAGCTCACCGCAAAAGAAGAGGGGCACGACATTCCGTGCCTCCACCGTGAACCGCTGATTCTTGCAACCTAGAAAGCGTACCGCAATGAGAACTGAATGAGCCGCGGCGTTCCCACCGTACTCGTAATCAACCCAAAGCTGCTCCCGCCCTCCACGTCCGTCACGGTCGGATTTGCGAAATTGGCGTGGTTCCACAGGTTGAAGAAGTCGGCCGTGAAGCGCAAGCTCTGCCGCTCGGTCAGTTTGAAATTCTTGATCAGAGAGAAGTCCCAGTTCTGCTGGCCGGGCCCGCGGAATACGTTGCGGCCAAGATTTCCAAAGCCCGTAGTGCAATAGTTGCTGTCCACCAGGCATTGTGCAGGATATAGCTGCGCAGCGGGTGTGAACGCCGCAGGATTTAGATAGCCGTTGGTCACGCGCTGTCCGATACTGCCGCTGGTCAGGGCGCTGGCCAGCGTCGCGCCGCTCATCAGGCTCCCGGTCAGCGTTCCGGGAGTAAAGCCTGCACCCAAAAAGGCCGTGCCAGCTCCCGAATCCGTCACCGAAAAGGGTGACCCCGACTGGATGATTGTAATGCCGCTGACTGCCCATTCGCTGAGCAGGGCCCCCTTGGCCCCCGTTTCGCCCTTGAAGAACGGCAACTCATACCGGTAACTGACCACCAACCGGTGTGTGCGATCAAAGTCCGAAAGTCCCCGGGAATCGGCGAGTGTGGACTCGTCGTTGAAGGCCGTATTAAACGCCGTGTTGCCGGTCGAAGTCGCGTCCGTCGAGCGCGAGAACGTGTACGCCGCCTGGAAATATCCCGCTCCCCATCGCCGCGACAGCGTTGTCTGCAACGAGTGGTAGTGCGAATAGGCGTCGTCCGCGAAGAGCTGGAATCCCGCGTAACCATTAATTCCCTGCACCAAAGACCTCGCAACGGCGTTGTTAAACGTATTCGCGGTGATCATGCACGGATTGGGGACGCAGTACGCCGGATTGTTAATCTCCACCGGATGTGCAGCAGTGGCGTTCTGTGCCTGCAAATTATCGCGAGTCTCGCGAAGGTGTACGGCATGTGTCCCTATATAGCCGACCTCAAGCACCCACTGTTTCCCGAGCGAATGCTGGACGGTCAGGTTCCATTGCTGAGTGTTGGGCACCACAAACTTGCGTGGCACTTGCAGGCCAAAAATATTCGTCGAAAGCAATGGGCCTGGGCAGGCGCTGCCCCCGGCCGGTCCATAATTTGCACCTTGGGTCGTGTCTCCTCCAGGGAAACCCTGGAATACCGCGAGGCAAGGAACGAACGTCGGATCTAAAGTTCCAGCTTGTGGCAAGGCATTCGGATTGGGACTCGGGCACCCCGGTCCAGGTGTCTCGGAAAAGAAACTTCCGAGGCAACCGACGGCCCCTCCGCCGAATGCGACGGGCAGAAATGGCGCCTGAAACGAAAGCTGATCGACATTGCCCACATCCTCGCGCACGTAGTAAATCCCGTAGCCCGCCCGAACGGTGGTGGTGTGGTGCCCAAGGACGTCGTACGCCAATCCGATACGTGGTCCGATTCCAGTCGAATAATTGTTGGTCAATGTCGTGTCATTCGCGCTTCCCGTCAGGCCTGCAAGGTTCAAGCCTTTCACGCATGACGGATAAACAAACGGAAAGCTCCCCGCACTCGCGAGGCTTGGGTCCAGATTCCCGATGTGGCAGAGGTTATCGTGGAACGCGCCGAATACCTCTGTGCGCACGCCCAGATTCAGCGTCAAATCGTTTCGAATCTTCCAGTCGTCCTGCGCAAACACCGCATAATTGTTGCTGCGGTATTCGTGGCTGTAGACTCCTCCGCCGCCGAAGCTGAATTGCGGAGCGCCAAGCAGAAAATTCTGAAAGTCGGTATTACCGTCCGGTGTGTTGGTGAAAAACAGCTCCCCGTTGAAAACCTGCGGGAACAGCTTATCCAGGTTGGCGCGCGTGAACTCTCCGCCGAAACGGAAAACATGCCGCCCTTTCACCCAACTGACCGTGTCCGTGACATCGTAGTTGTTCTGATTCTGGTGCTGGTTGGCGAAAGGCGCCGGCCCGATCTCGAAACCGGAGGAAGCCAGCACAAATTTGTAAATGGAATCGGTGACGCTGTTCGTTGGCCGGTCGATACCCAGGTCAGTCGTCGTGACGGGCGCCACGTTATTCAGTTGGTCGTTGATGTGCACGAATCCAAAACGGAATTCGTTCACGAGCGTCGGCGAAAACAAATGCGTCTCCGTCAGGTTGAGAAATCGCGCGTGCACCGGCGTGTCGAAAGGAAAGTTCAGCGATGCTGAGCTGATGCTGCTCGCCAAAGTGCTGCCAAGCGACTCTTGCAAATCTCCGCCTCCAAAAGGAAGCACGCTCTCCGAATCTGAGAAGAAGAACCGGGCCGAGATCTTGTCCTGTCCGCTGCGGAACTCGCGATCCCAGTTCGATGTGAACTGATCATCGTTGTACTTCCCGGGTTTGCTGACGGTGAAAGATCCCGTGTTCACTGTTCCGTTCGTCAGCCCCGGCGTGCACCCGGCCGTGCAATTCGCCGCAACTACCCCGGATGGGATCAGAAAACCCGACTTGGACCCGAATTGTCCTGTCGAATCTTGTATCTGCAACAGCCCCGTCCCGCTCGCATTCGCAAGCACTGGATCGATGCTTGGCAAATTGAACGCGCTTTCCAGATTGGCTACGGAGCGGTCCGCCGGCAGCAAAGGAATGTTCGTGCTGATGATCGTTCCCGGCGAATCGCCGCTTCGTTGCCGCGTGCCCTGATAGTTCAAGAAAAAGTATCCGAACTTTTCCTTCACAACCGGCCCGCCTATGCTGCCCCCAAAAATGTTCTGATTGATCTCCGGCCGCGCCTGCCCGCCGCGATTCAGGAAGAAATCGTTCGCGTTCAGCACCGTGTTACGGAAAAACTCGTAAGCATCTCCGTGCAAGTCTCTCGTGCCTGACTTCAGAATCGCGTTGACGTTTCCTCCCCCGTCTCGTCCCTGGCTCGCGTCGTACAGCGACGTCTGCACTTTGAATTCCTGAATTACATCGGGATTCGGCAGAGGTACATACGTCGCTTGCGCAACGTTGTAGTCCGTCGCGCTGATTCCCTCGATCAAATAGTTGTTGTTATCCTCGCGCTGCCCATTAACGAAAAGCTTCACTGCCCCGCGTCCAAGTTGCGCCGCCGCGTTCAAGTCGCTTTGCGCGCCGCTGGAGAGCGTCAGTAGTTGTTGGTAATTTTGTGTTGCCAGCGGCAACTCGCGCACAGTCGCCGTCCCCAGCGACTGGCCTGTCGTGGCGTTGGTCGTTTCCACGCTGGTCACCTGCGCGGAAATCTCCACCTTTTCGGAAACCGTCCCAGGCTTCATGGTGATCGTCGCGCGCGTCGTTTCCGTCACTCGCACCTCGATGTCCGGCGCTTTCGCTTCGGCGAACCCCGATTTGTTTACCACGACGGTGTACGTTCCCGGCGGCAACAGCGTGGCCACGAAAATTCCGTCCGTATTCGTGTCCAGTTTCCGCACCACCGATTCTGTTCGTGTATCGATGATCTGCACTTGCGCAGCCGCAATCGTCCCCCCAGTGCTATCGACGACTACGCCGCTTATGGCGCCCGTCGCGCCTCCTTGTCCGTATGCTTTCCCGCCCATCAACATCCCGGCGAGCAACACCACTCCTGCGAATAGTCTGTAGCTACTCCTCATCCCTCACCCCCCAGGTGATCAACCTTGCAAACTGCTCCTCGGTTAGCTGAAACGTTCTGAGTGAAGGACTCCTTGAATTGCGCCTGTCACCCCGGCACCGCGCGAGGAACCGCGAATACTCCCTCATTTTCAAGCTAGCCATTCACTCACTTCGTGTCAACAACCCCGTGCACAAAAGTTTTTGATGAACTAAATCGCCGCTCGTTATGCAGTTTCTCCGCCGATTCACAGCTCCCGCAACTTTCTCACCCAACGCTTGACGCGAACTGCTCCAGGCGAGACCATTGTCCCACAGTCACTCGGGCGCAACCTGGGCCACCTGCCATCCGTCTCATAACATGGCAGTCTAGCCAGCGTCCCCGATGGGGGTGACACATGACTTTTAGCAGCGTGTCTCGTTCCATAGTCATCTTCTCCTTCCTCTTCGCTCTTTCGGCAGGCTTCCATCCTGCCGTCGGAGACTCCAGCCATGCCCGCATAGTCCGCCTCAGCCTCGTCCAGGGCGATGTTCGCTTCACTCGCGAATCCCATGGCGACCCTCTAGCGGATCAAAAAACTGTTTGGGAAGCGGCTGAACCCAACTTGCCCGTCCGCCAAGGTTACGTACTTGCCACGGACAGTGGCCGTGCCGAAGTCGAATTTGAAAACGGCGCAATGGCTTTCCTTGACTCCAACACTGTGCTCGAGTTCTACGATCTATCTCTCAACGATGGGGCACGCACCACACGCCTGGTTCTTCGCCAGGGTTCTGCTTCGTTTTACGTGACTCCCGCGGGCGAAGACTATTTCAGCGTCACGGGCGGCGATTTCACCGTCGAGGCCAGCGGCAGAGGCTCCTTCCGCGTCAACAATTTTGACGATGGCAGCAACGTCGAAATCCTCTCTGGCCATGCCGCCGTCCTCCACAAAAAAGACACGACCCCGCTGAGCAAGGGCCAGTCTCTTTCTATGAAGGCAGGCGAGGACACTTTCACTCTCGGCGCGCTTTCCTCCACCGATGAGTTCGATCGCTGGGTCTCCGGCCGCATCGCCACTGTTTCCAGTGCAACCAATGCCTCCCGTCAGCACACGAACTCTGCCTCTTACTTGCCTGGTTTCGCCGATCTTTACACCTATGGCGCCTGGAACTCCTGCGGGTCTTATGGGTATGGCTGGCGCCCTTTCGGTGTTGGTCTCGGCTGGTCCCCATTCACCTCTGGAGACTGGTTCTGGGATCCCGGCTTCGGCTGGACTTTTGCGAGCTACCAGCCGTGGGGCTGGGCTCCTTACCACTACGGAGGCTGGCTCTTTGACGCTTCCTGCGGCGGGTGGTTTTATTCACCACCCTACTATTACGGAATTTATGGCGGTTACGGCGGTTACGGCTATGGTGGTTACGGCGGAAACCCGAGAAAGCGCCCGCCCGTCCGCGTTCATCCGCCTCATCCTCTTTACCGGGCCTCTACGGCCGTCTTTGTCCGCCAAAACGGCAAGCTCGGCATCGTGCCCATGAATCCCCTCGACAAATCTGGCAAGCCCCCTCTCAATCTTGTGCATGGCGTCTTTTCGCTAGAGGCTCGATCCGGCGGCGCATCGCAGCTCATGCCTGCGGGCGGCGTCCAAAGATGGGAAACTCTCAAATCCCCGCCTCGCGACGCCTTGAGGACCAGTCTCAACTCAACTACGCCGCCCGTCCGCACGGTACGCTCCCTCTCCGATGGAGCCATCGGCGCCCGCTCCGGTTTCCTCGGTCGAGGTTCGTCTGTCGTTTATGACCCGGGCGAGCACCGCTTTGTCGGTGGAAACACAGCTCGCTCCACTCTTCTCGAACACCCGGGAGTCTCCTCTGGAAGGAATGAGCCGGGCGCAATGAGCAACGCTCGCATCCTCGAACTTGAGAGAAATAATCAACAGCGTGGAATTACCTCACGCATGCCCAATAGTGCAATTTCGTCGCGCGCTTCCATGCCTCCTTCTCGTTCCATCGCGCCGCCTCCGGCGCCGCGTTCCTCCTTTGGCGGCGGTGGCAGTTTCGGCGGAAGAACTGGGGGTAGCTTCTCCGGCAGTGCGGGTGGCTTCTCGCGCGGTTCTTCGGCTCCTTCAGCCTCTGCTGCGCCGTCCTCGCACGTTTCCGCGCCCTCAGGCGGCGGGGGCGGTGGCCGTCCTCACTAATTGCAAGCATTGTTCTGAGTCCTGAAAGCAAAACGGCTCCCAGGTCTGGGAGCCGTTTTTATTCTGTGATGCCGTCCTGAGTTTCCGCATTTTCGTGCCGATCAGCGGAAGATCATTCCCGCGTATCCCACAACCGCGCTGAAATCCCCCGAAACATCTGCCGAAGTTGTATAGCACACTAATTCTGGGTTTGTCGGCCCTAGGCTCTTCAGCGCCGTGAGCATCGCGACCGTGGGCCCAAGCCCACACATCGAAATCTCCTCGTTTCGGCACGTGTCGTATAACCCCCGCGCGTCCATCGCCATAATCTGTTCGATGGCCCGGCGATCTTTCACGCGTGTCACTGCGTCATTTTCGTAATGATTTAAATCGGAGGTCGTCAGCAAAAGTATCTCATCGTGAGAAGCCGCAATCAGACGGCCAACCGCCTCGCCTACCCTCACGAGGTCCTCAAACCGCACCGTGCCAAGTGCAATCGGCACGAATGTAAACTCGCGCCCCAGCACTTGCAAAAATGGAATCTGCACTTCCAGAGAGTGCTCTGCGCTGTGCGCCAGGCTATCCTCGCGCAGCAATGGGCAAGCGGCGCGCAACGATGCTGCGAGCGGCTCGTCAATCTGCGCGTCGCCGAGCGGCGTCCGCCATGTTCCGCTCAAAAGAATCGCGGCATTCTCGCCTCGCGGATAATGCCGCACACCGAGAATCACGATTCTCTTCGGGATCGCGATTCGCGCATACACTTCCCCGGCTACGTGCCCCGAATAGACGTACCCCGCGTGCGGCGTCAGGCATGCTTTTGCACGCACCGGCTGCACATTCGCATCAATGTTCGCGCATTTTGTAACAAGTGCGCTCAGTTCTGTTGGATTGGAAGGATAGAATCGGCCGGAAACAGCAGGCAGGCGAAGCATAATACCGCTCCGCCAATCACAACGGCTTCGATGGTTTGCCTTTGATCTTCAGGGCTTTCTTTGAGGTCGGGTCGTAATACACCGTGATTTTGTCGCCGTACTGATAGCCGCCTTTGTCAATGATCGTCTGCATTTTCGCCGACACTTGCTGCGACAACGCAAATGTCTCGATGGACATGTCGTTCCCCTTCGCGCGAACTGTGACTTGCGCGATGTTTGCGTTCATCACGTAACCTTCAAACTTTCCTAGACCCGCGGTCTTGGACTTTGGTTTCACCGCGTTCACGATGATCGGCGCCGCCGTATCCACCACAATAGGGACCACTGTGGCAGGTGACTGTGCGCGTGCTGGCGTGGCACAAAGCCCCGCAATCATCAATGCTCCAAGTCCGGCTCCCCCGAATTTTGTCTTCACATTCATTCGATGTCGTCTGTTGCAATCCGCAATGACTTGAGGAATCGCACATCCTGCGGCGTCATCGTCAGCCTCGCCGCCGGCTTCTTGTCCGGAATTTGATCGAACGATTCCTGGTCCACCTGAATCCTCAGCGACTCCAGGAAGCGCCGGTCTTGCGTCGTCAACTTCGCCGCTTCACCCGAAGAGCCATCCCTCTTCGCCAGTCCAATCGTCGCGTCCAGTTTCAAAACAATATCGTATCCGTGCGCGCGCACTCCGGCAATCGCGCCGGTGATTCTGTCGGAGTCGGACACCGTGTCGTTGATCGCGTGTCCCAGTTCACGGAGCAAATTCTTCAGGTGATCGTCGAGTTGCAAGGGCGGCTCTCCCTCACTTCATTTGTCATTTTAGGCTTGCATTTCGCAGGATACAAGCCACCTCCTTTCCGATTGTCTCCAATAGGTTCACAGCCCCTTGGTGCAGGTCGAAGCTCTTCTTCCCGCCCGCCGGCTCTCAGCATCATGCCCGATTTCACAGCTTATTTTGCGTTAAGATGCATGCATGTCTTTGGTCGCCACTTCGCCGTCTGCTTCTCGCCAGGGCGGTTTTCAACGCTTCTGGCGCACCTTGCGCCAGCTATTCCTTGAAGTCGTTGGCGCCACCTTTGCCGTTCTCGCGCTCGCCTGGCTGAATCTCGCTGTTCGCGCGTGGACTCGCGACACGGCCCACTGGCTCGTCACCTCCGCCGTCGGCGTCGCGCTATTATTCATCTTTTTCGCGGTAACTTCGTTCCGCCGCGCCAGAAGGTTGTAGTGGCGGATCTTTAGACCCGCGCTTTTTTGCACGTTTTAAGACACGATCGCACGCTACCCAAAATGTCAGACACAAAAATCAAGTCTCCCGCTGAACGCAAAGCGCAATTCACCACGCTCTCCGGCCAGCCCATCGATCGTCTCTATACGCAAAACGATTTTCCCGCCACCTGGGATCCCGAATCCTCCATCGGCTACCCCGGCGAACTCCCCTACACTCGCGGCATCTACCCCACCATGTACCGCGGCCGACTCTGGACCATGCGGCAATATGCCGGCTTCGGCACCGCCGTCGAATCCAACCAGCGCTATCGCTATCTCCTCGGCAAAGGCCAGGCAGGTCTTTCCGTCGCTTTCGATCTACCGACGCAAATCGGCATGGACTCCGATCATCCTCTCGCCCTCGGCGAAGTCGGCAAAGTCGGCGTCGCCATCGATTCCCTCGAAGACATGGAAACCCTTTTCGACGGCATCCCGCTCGAAAAAGTCTCCACCTCCATGACCATCAATTCCACCGCCGCCATTCTTCTCTGCCTCTACGTCGCCGTCGCCAAAAAACAAGGCGCCAACCTCGCAAAAATTTCCGGCACCGTCCAAAACGACATCCTCAAAGAGTACATCGCCCGCGGCACCTACATCTATCCGGTCCGCCCCGCCATGCGCATCGTCACCGACATTTTTGCCTGGTGCCGCACGAATCTCCCCAAGTGGAACACCATCTCCATCTCCGGCTACCACATTCGCGAAGCCGGCTCGACCGCCATCCAAGAGGTCGCCTTCACACTTGCCGACGGCATCGCCTACACGCAAGCGGCTCTCGATAGCGGCCTCTCCGTCGACGAATTCGCTCCTCAACTCTCTTTCTTCTTCAACGCTCACAGTGATCTCCTCGAAGAAATCGCCAAGTTCCGCGCCGCCCGCCGTCTCTGGGCCAAAATCATGCGCGACCGTTTCCACGCAAAAGACCCGCGCTCACTTCTCCTCCGTTTCCATGCGCAAACCGCCGGCTCTTCGCTCACCGCCCAGCAACCCGAAAACAATATCGTTCGCGTAGCCATCCAGGCTCTCGCCGCGGTTCTTGGTGGTTGCCAGTCTCTCCACACCAATTCCATGGACGAAGCGCTCGCCCTTCCCACCGAAGATGCGGCCCTCATAGCACTACGCACGCAACAAGTGCTCGCGCACGAAACCGGCATCACCAACACCGTCGACCCCGTAGCCGGCTCCTACGCCATCGAACATCTCACCAACACCATCGAACAAGGCGCGCTCGATTACATTTCTAAAATTGACGTCATGGGGGGAATGCTGCGAGCGATCGAATCCGGTTTCGTTCAGGGCGAAATCCAAAAAGCAGCCTACGACTACCAGCGCGCCGTCGAATCCAAAAATCAAATCGTCGTAGGCGTAAACGACTTCATCGCGCCCTCCGATGGAAAGGAAGATCGCACCATCCCCACTCTCCGCATCGAGCCCGAAATCGAGCGCTCGCAAATTGCCCGCCTCAATGCCCTGCGCGCCAAGCGCGACAGCGCCAAAACGCAATCCGCTCTCGCCGAACTCCAGCGCCGCGCCGCCACCTCCGAAAATCTCCTCCCCGCCCTCCTCAACGCCGTCGAATCCTACGCCACCGTCGGCGAAATCTCCGACACTCTCCGCCGGGTCTTCGGCGAATACCACGAATCCGTCGTCATCTGACGCTGGCCATTCAACTCAAGCGCGACACCTCCGGATGGAAAATTTATATCAGGTGGTGTTGCATCGACTTATTGAACGCACCGCGTTAACCAGATGGGATGAGAAGGCCGGTCTCCGCGGGATGCATTAAGCTCCCAAGGATCAACGTGCTCAAGGCACAATTAAAAGGAGACCGGCTTGAAAAAGACTAGCACTGTTCGGGTAAATGGAAACAGGATTTTCAAAGGACACAAGCTCACGATTGGTTTGGACCTCGGCGATCGCTGGTCGA
>Ga0335085_10001389_pt1 | contig 52318 bp, 41 predicted proteins | sample Lox_Sample_45_FD_206712 | JGI IMG/M metagenome (GOLD analysis project Ga0335085, IMG submission 206712) | Soil microbial communities from Loxahatchee National Wildlife Refuge, Florida, United States - Lox_Sample_4.5 | ecosystem: Environmental > Terrestrial > Soil > Wetlands | place: USA... | reverse complement strand
TGAACAACCCGTCCAACTCGAGCCGCGTTGTCCATAAGTCCACAGGCGGGACTCTTCACTCGATCCCAGAGCCTGTGGACCTTGTGGGCAACGCGGCCAGCTTGCTTTCCAATACGGTCGCTCAGCGCACGCGACGCGTGCTACGAACCGGACAGACAAAGCATGCCACTGACAGGTCGGGTTTCCGCGCCCGAAAATTCGCGAGTTTGTACGCACGTTAAGCCGAAACATTGCGGCATTCTGAGTCTGGCCGGATAGTTGCGGATGAATCATTCGCTGAGGTCCCTCGGCTCCGCATCGGAATGCTCCGCTCGGGATGACGGAAATTGGGACGGTGGTTTGAGTGAATCTGTCGGTGGCCGCGGCCGCGACGGACCGCGCCACCCTGAGAAGGAAGATAGGAGGGGATTGGATCGTGGCTGCTTCCGATTTCTTCAAGGGCTCTCCGAATGGCATCGGTGGTGTAGCACTTCTGGATTGGGTTTGCTTATCCAGGGAAGAGAGACCTTGCAGAGCGGTTATGCAAAGGTCTCCAAAGGGCGGAGATGTCTCGCTTACGAATCGTTTGTGTCGCGGGGTTGATCTCGATCGCGGGCTCCTACTTCTTGTCGGGCAGCGGCGTGTAGGTCACGTGGACGTTCATCTTGGATGGGTCACCCGTACTCGGGGTTATGACCACGCTGTCCAGGATGTCGGTGAAAGTGAACGTGCGGTTGTAAACCTTCCGCGCCGGTATCGCGACCTTGGGACCCAGCTTGAAGCCCGCCTTCGCCAGTCCCTTCTCGTAAAAGTTAACCAGGTCTTCGTAGCTGCCGGGCGCGGAGAAGTCAGCAGAGTAAACCACCCCTTCTTTCGGAACGGTCGAGCTGAGCAACACAAAGTCTTTCGGCAGCGGGATACGCTTGTCCCATTTCGGCGGCAGCACACCAGGACCCGTCGCCGGCGCGTCCGCGGCTAGAGCCGGAATCGAAGTAAATGCCGCGATTGCGAATGCGGCCGCGATCAGCAGTCTTGTCAGGTTCCTCATGCGTTCTCCCCAAACAGATATTGCGGTGACGCCCCGTCAAAAGCAATGCGACAACTGCAAAGCCCGCCATCGTTTGCATGGCGCGCAACCCGCGCATAGGTTGCATAACGAAACTGTCAAACATCCCCACCAGCGAGGTTTGCATCATGAAGGCAGTCGTCTTCGAAAAACTCGGCGGACCCGAAGTTCTCCATCTCAAAGACATCCCCAAGCCCCAGGCCGGACCCGGCACCGTGGTGGTTCGCGTTCGCGCCGCCGGAATCAACTTTGCCGATACCCTCTTTCGCCAGGGCCAGTACATGATGCAGCCGCAGCTGCCCGAGGTGCCCGGCTTCGAGGCTGCCGGTGAAATCGATTCGGTCGGCGCGGGCGTGCTCAATCTCAAGCCCGGCATGCGCGTAGCGGGAATCGGCGCCAAGACCTATGCGGAGTATGCCGTCATCCCTGCGGGCCAGGTTATTCCGCTCCCCGACTCGCTCTCTTTCGATGAAGGCGCGGCGTTCCCGATCCAGGTGCTGACCGCGTGGCACATGATCCACACTTCCCATCACATGACGCCGGGACAAACTGTGCTGGTTCACTCAGCCGCGGGCGGCGTGGGAATCGTCGCCGTGCAGATCGCCAAGGCGGCCGGCGCCCGCGTCATCGGCACCGTCTCGAGCGATTCAAAAGCGGCGCTGGTGAAAGAGTACGGCGGCGACGAAGTCATCAACTATGCGACCCATGATTTCGCGCAGGAAACCAACCGCCTGACCGGCGGGCGCGGCGCAGATTTGATCCTGGATGCCGTCGGAGCCACTACTTTCGAAAAGGGTATCGGATGCGTCGCGCCGTTCGGTCACATCATCCTGTACGGACGCGCAGGCGGCCCGCCGCAGCCGCTCAACATGTTCGCCCTCTTCCCGAAATCGGCCAAGGCCAGCGCCTTCACGCTCAACACGGTGGCTCCGCTGCCGGAAATAATGCGGCGCGGAATCGAGGAATCGCTCAGGCTGATCGCGCAGGGCAAGCTGAAGCTGCTGGTGGGAAGGAAATTTCCGCTCGCGGAGGCCGCCGAGGCCCATCGCTTTATGGAGTCGCGGCAATCGACCGGCAAGCTCGTGCTAACCGCATGATGCCGCCCGCTTTCCGCCCTTGTCGTCTTCGAGCTGAAGCGGTTGCTGCGATTCGCGCAGGAGCTCGCCGAGCAGCTGTACCAGTTCCTTGCGCCGAAACGGCTTGGCCAGGTGCACGTCGCATCCTGCCTCGACCGCGCGCTTGATATCGGCTTCCAGCACCGAAGCGGTCAACGCGATGATCGGAAGGCGCGTGCGCCCCTGTTCGCGCTCCCACTTCCGGATCGCGGATGCGGCATCGTACCCGTCGAGCACCGGCATCTGCATGTCCATCAGCACCAGGTCGTAGTTGCCGGTCATCACCTTGGTCAGCGCGTCTTTGCCGTCGAGCGCGTCGTCGATCGCGAACGGCAGATGACGCAGCATGTCGTGGATCAGCGTGCGATTCACCGTGACGTCATCGGCAATAAGAATCCGCGCCGGATGCTTCAGGCCGACCTCGACATCCGCGACGGCCTGCGTCTTCGATGGCGCCCCGGACGCGGGCATCCTTCCGGTGACCGACCTTGCGACGGCGGCCAGCTCCGCCAGCTTGATGGGTTTCGTCAGGTAGGCGTTAAGCCCGGCCGCGCGCAGATCGGCCAGGTCGGTAGTCAACTCGGTCGTGCGCAGCATCATGATGACCCGCGAGGGATCGATCGCCGATGCGCGCAGCGCGTCAACCAAATCGGGCAACGCCAGGTCGGGCATCGACCGATCCACCAGCACGATCGCGTGCTGCTCGCGCGCGCCTTCGCGGAGGCGCGCGATTGCCTCGCGTCCTGACCCGCATTGATCCGCCTTCGCGCCCATCTGCGAGAGCATCCCGCACAGCGCCCCGCGCGCTTCGGCGTTGTCATCGATCACGATCGCGGAAATTCCGCGCAACGAAACATCCTGCGCGGCCGCCTCTGCGCCGGCCACCGTCTCGAACGGAACCGTGAAGCTGAAAGTGCTGCCCTTGCCCACCTCGCTGTCCGCGGCAAGCGTCCCGTGCATCAGCCCGACCAGTCGCGTCGCAATTGCCAGGCCGAGGCCCGATCCTCCGTAGCCGCGCGCGCTGGATGAATCCGCCTGGGTGAACGGCTCGAAAATCATCTTGAGCTTGTCGCGCGGGATGCCGATGCCGCTGTCGGCCACCGTGAACTTTATCGCGCCCGGCAGATGAAACCGCGGATCGTGCGCGACCGTGACCACGACCTGCCCGCGCTCGGTGAACTTGATTGCGTTGCCGATCAGGTTGGTCAGCACCTGGCGCAACCGGAACGCATCCCCGACCACTCGCCGCGGCACTTCGGGATTAATACGGCCGACCAGCTCGATTTGCTTTTCGAACGCCGCCACCGCGAGCGCGTCCAGGAGCTGCTCGATCATCTCGCGCAGATCGAATTCGCCCCGTGCGGGACGCAGGCGCCCGGATTCCATCCGCGCCAGGTCCAGGATCGAATTGATAAGCTCGAGCAGCGTCTCGCCGTTGGATTGAATCAGGCTGAGGTAGCGGCGTTGCTCGCCGTCCAGCCTGGTTTCGCCCAGCAACTCCGCCATCCCAAGCACCGAGTTCATCGGCGTGCGGATCTCATGCGACATCGAGGAAAGAAATTCCGAGCGCGATCGCGATGCCGCCAGTGCGGCTTCGCGGCTGACGACCAGTTCCTTCTGCGTTTCGCGCAACGTCGAGATGACTTTCTCGCGCTCCCGCACTTCTTCAGCCAGCCGTTCCCGCCCCGCGACGACCGATTCAAGACGGCGGCCCAGTTCGAGCCGGAAGTGATAGGCCGCAACCGATGCGACCTGCGCGATCACCCCACCCATGACCAGCACCACCCAATACGCCACCATCTCCCTTTCCAGATGAGACGACACGATCGTGTAGGTAGCCGCGCTGGCCAGCGTCCCCATGGTGAAGATCAACTGATGCAACGGGCGCCACGGTAGAAACGCTGCCGTACCCATATCGAGCAACAGCAGACCCATCGTGATGAACAAGAAGGTCCCCGCTGACAAGGTCGAAATGGTCATCGCGGTGAGCAGCAGGTAGCCCGCCACCAGGACGATCGCCTCCCACCGGGCCTGAAACCATTGCGTGAAGCTGATTGCAGTCAGCGCCAGCGCGAAAACGAACTCTACCGAGTAAAAGGGTACGCCGACTCTTGCAAATGGCCCGGGGAAAGTGAGGTTGAGCGCCAACCCCATTGCAGCCAGCAGAACGACAACCATGAAGCCGTAGCGCGCCATCCGCGGACCGCGCTGCGCAAGCGATTCATTGGCGAGGACCAGAGTGTCGGCCACGGTCGAGGCAGGTGCATCCGCGTCAAACCCCGCCTTAAGGGGCTCCGCAGAAAAAGACAGTTCTGATTGTTTTTCCACTGTGTATGCTTAAGTAGCTTCTAGCTAACCATAGCAACGAATGACTTACCTTGACAGGGCCGCTCGAGTCATCAATTTGACGGCGAAAAACGCTGCAAATTCGGCCCTGAAGAAGTCCGGGGCGCATGGCTCGCGACTTGCCGACCGCACATATCCAGCTATACTTTTGTATACCAAAGATAGACAAGGGGACGAGATGCGACTCACGATTGCTATCGTGCTGACCGTGGTGACGATCTCTCCGCAACCGGGGCGGGCCCAAGCCGTCAAGCCCGGGGATCTCCTCACTCCCGACCAGGCGTCCGCGGTCGCGGACCTGGTAAGCCCCGGCAACCTCGTGCTGGTTCGGCAGGGAATGCGGATGAAAATCGTTCCCACGGAACGGCTCGAATGGCCGCCGCCATACAAGTCCGCGACCGAGAAATATTCGCCGCAAGTCCGGCTGGACGACAAAGGAAATCTCCAGAACTATGTCGCCGGCCTGCCCTTTCCACTCCTCGATCCGAACGATCCGCAGGTCGCGTCCAAGGTCGTCTGGAATTTCAGCTATCGGCCGGCCGGCACCGACGACGTCGATGTGCGCAATGTCGAAACGGTCAGCCGCCACGACCATGACGAAATTCCCGGACAACCGACCATGCACATCACCACCGCGCACGTGTCGACCTACAACAATGTCGGCCGCACCGAGGTTCAGCCCATCCCAACCGATCCCAATGCCGACCTGACCGGAATCCGCTACCGCTTCGGCGCTTTCCCGGTCCTGGAGCCCGCGACGATTAGAGGCATCGGCTACATGCGCTTTCGTTACCGGGACCCGATGACCGAAGATAACATATGGTGGTATTTCCCGAGCGCCCGTCGAGTCAGGCGCAGCCGCGCCGATGCGCAATCGGACGCGACCAACACCAACAACATCGACCCCGATTCATACTCCGGCTTCGCCGCCAAGGTCGAAGACTTCAACTACCGCCTGCTCGGCGTGAGACCGATGCTCGCGGTCGCGCACGCCGCCAACCTGCCAGCGCAGCCCTGCGAGTTCGACAACTATCGCACCATCTGCCCCGAGAATTGGGAGATGCGCCGGCTTTACATCGTGGAGGCCACCGAGAAGCCGCTCTCGTGGCACCAATCGATCGGCACCTCCGGCCTGAGCATCCCCAGGCGTATCCTCTATATCGATTCCGAAGGATGGTTCATCGCCGCATCGGACCAGTACAGCAAGGACGGCGCGCTCTGGAAGACCCTCGCGATTTTCACCGCTTACCGCGACAACTCGGCAATCGGCGGCGGCAAGGTCGCGGTCTATCCCTTCAAGCGGATCTTCCAGACCGCGATGGTCGATGAGGACATCGTGACCGGCTTCTCAACTATCTCCTTCACGCCCGGCCGCGAGACCAAGGATCCGTCGGGATGGTACATCGACCTGGGCCTGATCCCGCCCGACTACCTGGATCCTCACCAGATGGAAATCGTGGGTCATTGATGACTCTGCGGCGCCTGGGTCGCCGACGCTGTCGCCATCTTGTAGTGGCTGGTCTCTTCCATCCGCGCGATCGCATACCGGAACGGCTCGTCTGAAATCACCACCACTCCCTGGTACGGATGCGCCAGCTCGAGGATCGCGAGAATCGTGATTCCCAGCATGATCGAGAAGGTCGCGCACATCAGCACCTGCGCGCGGAACACGTTGCTGCCGAAAAAGTAGCTGAACCCGATCGTGATGACGCATCCCAGGTAGATGACGAACCACACTACCGATGGCAGGTCGTCTTCATAGAACACGAACCGCTGGCTGCGCGACTGGCTGATCTCGCTGAGCTGGTCCACCGACTTGTCGACCAGCATCTGCTCGCGCGGATCGGTCGTGTGATACGACATGATTATCGACCAGAGCTTGTGCGCGCCCGCCTTGCTCGCATGGTAGCTTCGGTCCGACATCTTTGGCCACTCCTCGTCAACCACGCGATGGGTATAGTCGAGCACCGCCGCCTCGATCTCGCTCCGCATCGGCTCCGAGAACCCCGCGCCCAGCTTGTACAGGTTCTCAAGCGCCGTCGCTTCATCGTGGGCATTCGCGTTGGCCAGGTTGAAGCGTTCCCACGCAGCCACGATCACGAATGCCAGCACCAGCCCGTAGAACGCGCCCAGGACCCCGAACGTAACCCCCGCCACTTCGTGGTTCTTCTGAAGCTTGTCGACCGGGACCAGCCGCCTCACGACATACAGGCCGAGCACGCTGCCTCCACCGAAAACCAGGACTATGAACCCAATCTGTGCCGGGGTGCTCCAGTAGAGCAGAAAATCCATCGGACCAAATCCTCCTGATTTGGGGAGCGTTAATCAGTATTTTGACGAGCAAAAGGATATTGGATTCATCGCCGCAGTTCATCCCGTCCCGGCAGACCGGAAAACCGCGCCGAAACGCAAAAAAAAGCCGCGGGCTGCACGGTTCGAAGTCCCATGCAGCCCGCGAAAGATTCGCCCCGTACTTCTACGCGAAGATTTCTTCGAAAAACGACTTCATCGCCTTCCACGAACGCTCGTCGGTCGACTTGTTGTACTTCACGCCCGGGATGCCCGCGGCGTCCGCGTCGACGTTCGTGAAACTGTGCACCGTGCCGCCATACGAGATGACCTGCCAGTCCGCGCCGGCCTTGGTCATCTCCTCTTCGAACCCGTTCACCTGCGCGACCGGAATCATCGGATCGTCCGAACCGGTGCAGACCAGGATCTTCGCCTTGACCTCGCCCGCCGCCGCCGGACGCTGCGTCGTCAATCCGCCGTGGAACGATACGATGCCGCGCAGCGGCGCCCCTGAGCGCGCCAGCTCCAGCGAAAAGGTCCCGCCCATGCAAAAACCGATCGCGGCCAGCCTGCCCGTATCCACCTGCGGCAACGAAGTGAGCTTGCTGAGAGCCGCATGCGCGCGCTTGCGCAGCTTGTCCGCGCTCTCGAACAGTGGGGTCGCCAGCTTCATCGCACCCGGCAGGTCAGCCGCCGTCTGCGCATTGCCGTATGGGTCGCAGGCCAGCGCGACGTAGCCGAGTTCCGCGAGCCGCTCCGCGCGCTGCTTCGCGTGCGGTCCGATTCCGAAAGCCTCCGGCCATACGAGAATCGCGGGCCGCTTGCCCTGCTTCTTTTCGTCGTAGGCCAGGTGCCCGATGCACTTCACGTCGCCGTCGTTGTATTCGATAGTCTCCGTCTTCATCCGAATGCTCCTGTCTCAAGCTGCGGTTATTTCTTCGCCCCGGGAAGGTAGTCGTCAAGCGGCACGCCCAGGCTGTTGAGCGCCCACGACACCAGGTTGTACTGCCCGATGGTGAAAACCAGGTCCATCATCTGCTGGGTGTTGTATTTCTCTGAAAGCGTCTTCCACGTCTCGTCCGACACAACCGAGTTCTCGAACAAATCATCCGCGGCCTGGAGCAGCGCCGCATCGTGCTTGCTCCATCCCGCCTTGGGACCCTTGGAGATACGATCGACGTCGTCGTCGGTGAGGCCCGTGGTCTTGCCGATTCGCACGTGCTGCTCCCATTCGTATGGGGCCTGGTTCAGCCATCCGATCCGCAAGATCGCGATTTCGCGCTCGCGCGGCGGAAGCGTCTGCTCATCGCTCAGGATGTAGCCGCCGAACCGTCCCCACGCGCGCAGCAACTTCGGATGGTTGAGCAGAGTGGCGAAGATATTCACCACCTTGCCGTTGACCTTGTACCGCTCCAGGTCCGCGGCCGGGACTTTGGAGGTATCTGCAAAAGCGACTCGCTGCTTTCGAGGCGTCATGGCGTTCGTCTCCTGCGAGCTTGGACTTCGCGTTCAACTACCACGCTATGGCGACGATGGGAAAGCGGGCTACACCACCTGCCGGAAAGCCATCGCGGGCGCCACGCGCATCGCGTTTACGATCGGCACGATCGCGCTGGCGATACTCACCGCCAGTGCCACCGCGATCGCCGCCGCCGCGGTTTCCGGCCGCACCTCCATGTAGCCCAGGAACCCCGTCACCGCGCCAAGCTGCACGCTGTGCCCGAATCGCCACAACGCCAACCCTGCCCCAACCATCGCGCCCGTGAGGCCGATCAATGCGGCTTCGCCAAACAGCAGCACCGCGATATGCATCTGCGTGAATCCCAGCGCGCGCATCACTGCCACCTCGCTGATCCGGTCCCGCACCATCATCGCCATCGAGTTGGCGGCGATGAGCAGCACCGTCAGCAGCACTACCACGCACAGGCTGTAGATGATCGTGTGGATGCTGCCGATTGCCGTAACCACGTTCGCCAAGGAATCCGACTCGGTGGCGGTCTCCGTCTCGGCGTCGGAGTTGTGAAAATTCTCGTCGATGACGTTGGCGACCAGGCCCATGTTCTCGGCCCGGTCCACCCGCACCACGAGAAAATTCGCGCGCTCCTGGATATCCACGCCGTAAAGGTTCTTCACCGCCTCATCGAGCATCCGCCGATCGAACAGGAACGCGCGCGACATGTACTCGTTGGGAAATTCAAGGATTGGAATGAAGGTCAGCGCCAGCCGCGAATCGTTCGGGTTGCGCAGCGTCACCGGCTCACCCAGCTTCCAGCCGTACTTGCGCATCAGTTCGTAACCGACCATCGCGTAGCGCCTGTCCGTCAGCAGCTTCTTGGCCAGCTCGGGCGGAGCCTTGTAGTCGCTGCTGGAGGTGACGTTGATGATGTCGCCGTTCACGCCGTAGGTGACAATCGGCTCCTTCGGGTCGCGATACACCGCCGTCCAGACAATTTCCGGCGCGCAGCCGAGCACGTGCGGCATCTTCTTGATCTCTTCGCAGTAGCGCGCCGGCAGGCGGTTGTTGTTCCGCTCGGTCACGACCAGGCGCAGCCCCTCGGATGCGTTGTTGGCGATTCGGTCCATCGACCACGGGACTGCCACCAGTACCGTGTAGATAAACACCGCGACCGCGAAGGTAAGGCCGGTGAGAATCGTGCGGCGCAACTGGCGGCGCATGTTCCGCATCGCCATGGTCAGCAGCTTGCCCGCCATCGTCACGCCTCCCTTAGCGAGCTGATGATCCCGATGCGCGAGGCGCGCACCGCCGGCATCAGGCCGCCGACTATGCCGATGATCGCCGCCACCACGACGCCCGCGACCATCGCCGACGGCGCGGGTTGATACGAAAAAAACATCGCGCCGATACTCATCGTGCGGCTGGTAAGCCCCGTCGCCCAGGCCGCGACGCTCGCAAGGAGCACGCCGATGATCCCGCCCGCGATCCCGAGAATCGCGCTCTCGATCACGAAGCTGCTCAGGATGTCGCCGCGCGAAAATCCCAGCACCCGCAGCACCCCGATCTCGCGGCCGCGCCGTGTCACCGCGGTGTACATCGTGTTCATGCCGCCGAACGTCGCGCCGATGGCGAGCGTCAGCGCAACGATCAGTCCGAGACCCTGCAACTGTGCCGCGACCTTGGCCTGCGCGGCGTAGTACTCGGTCTCGCTCTCCGAATCGAGCGTGAACCGGCCGTCGCTCTTTACCGCCTGCTGAAAGTCGCCCGACCGTCCCGGGTTGAGCACGAGATGCAGCGATGCCGCCCCGCCCGCGTCCCAGTGCCGCGCGTTACGCAGGTCCTCGATGTCGGTCCATAGCTCCGATTCCCGCGCGCTGTCATGGTCGGAAAAAATCCCGACGATTTTCCAGTCGCGATGCGCGTAGTGAAAAGTCGTACCCGGATGCAGGTACGGATAGCGCGCGAGCAGCCTCTGCCCCACCACCCACTCATCGTTGCCGCGCGTCGGCCAATGCCCCTGGACCAGATGGAGGTTGGGATGCACCTCGTACGCGATCGGCTCAACGCCGCGCAGCAGCGCGAATTCCTTGGCGCCCCGGGTCTGGCTTACGTTGATACCGGCGATGCTCTCGCGCGAGATCAGCGGATGGCCGTCGGCATCGAGCGCAACCTCGGGCCGCGCTCGCAATATGTCAGTCGCCTCGTGCTGGACGTAGCTCTCGTTCTCGCTGGTGACCCCGCGAGCCAGCACCACCCAGTTGCGATCTTGCCCTGCATTGACCAGCGACTGCCGCAGTCCCGCCATGAAGCCGAACACGATAACCAGGATCATCGACACCAGCGCGACCCCGAGCATCGTCATCAGCGACGTGCCGCGCCGTTCCAGGACGCTGCGAAAATTGTAGCGCACCGGGACCATTAAGCACCCCTGGCCAAGCGAATCTTTGTCTGAGAGTCACTAAGGATACCTCACCGCCAGTTAGCAATGAAGCCCCTGTTTTGAGCTCCCCGGCGTCGCTTTGCCCGAACCGTCCCGCTGCACTTTCGCCACTAGGAGCGTGGTCTGCCGAACACGCCGATGACTTTTTCCAGGTTGCTCATCGCCAGGCGTACCCGCTCGAGCTGGCGTTGGAGGAGAAGTCGCACTTCCTCCGGTAGATCTTCCGCCAGCGCTTTTTCATATTCCGCGATCACCTCGGCATCGTCCTCACGACACCATTCCACCACCCCGGTGTCGCCCTTGCTCATCACCACCGCAAAATCCAGCGCGGCACGATCCGCAAGTCCGGCCAGGGTTCCGTGTTCCCTGCCATCGCCGTACAAACGCCCGCGCACCTCCGCCAGTTCCTCGGCTGCCGTCTTCCGGTTGTAAGCCTGCCACTCGAAAAATGCCTCCAGGCTCGCGCGCTCCACGTCTTTCGCGGCGTGCTCGTAACGCTTTTCGCCGTCAATTGAGACCGCAATCAGTCGATCCAGAGCTTCAGCTACTTTCATAACACCTCCTTCACAGGTGAGGGGTTGCAAGAGACACGAGAGGCGTCTGTGTGACCGGAGGGCGCTTCTCTGCCCCGATCGGACACAGTGCAAATCGCCCGCCAGCCGTCGCCACGGGCAACTTGACGTTTCTCTGGATCCGCGAGTTAATTCGGCCGGTATCCCGTAAGAACGTTACTTTCGGTCAAAGGAAAGGCGAAGGCTGCAAATCGCATCATGCATCTGCTGCAAATTGTAACGTACGATTCGACGCGCACCGTCGGCTTCTCGCCGGGAATTGCATTTCTCCATCTGGCATGACGGATGCACTAGGGGGCTTTCATGGCTGATTTTATTGCTTTGCTTTCTACCGTGATCTTTTTTGCCGTGGCTATCGCTTACGTACTCGGGTGTGAGCAGATATGAGCTCGCTTGATCTCATTCTTGGCGTTGTCCTCGCCACCGGCCTCACGGCCTATCTGATCTACGCTCTCATTCGGCCCGAAAAGTTCTGAACGCCGGCAACCGGAGAACATTGTGATGGTCTGGAACGCAATCCTGCAGGTAGGGGTCTTTTTTCTTGTGGTCACGCTCGTCAGCGTACCGCTCGGGCTTTACATGGCCAGGGTCTTCGCGAGCGAAAAGACCTTTCTCGATCCGATCCTGCGGCCGGTCGAGCGCACGATCTACCGCCTGTGCGGGGTCCATCCCGCGACCGAGATGACTTGGGGCGAATACGCGATCGCGATGCTGCTGTTCAGCGTGGTCGGCATGATTGTGCTTTACGGCTTCGAGCGGCTCCAGGCTTTTCTGCCCTTCAATCCGCAGGCTCTCGCGGGTGTTGAACCCTCCCTGGCGTTCAATACCGCTGCCAGCTTCACCAGCAATACCAACTGGCAGGCCTACAGCGGCGAGACCACCATGAGTTACCTGACCCAGATGGCCGGGCTCGCGTTTCATAACTTCGTCTCGGCTGCGGCTGGCATCGCCGCGGCCATCGCCGTCATTCGTGGCTTCGTCCGCCGCTCCTCCCGCACTCTAGGCAATTTCTGGTTCGATCTCGTCCGCACGACGCTGTGGGTATTGCTGCCGATTTCGGTCGTGTTTGCCCTGGTTCTCGTGTGGCAAGGCGTGCCGGAGAACCTGAGTCCCTACGTGCACGCAAAGACTCTCGAAGGTGCCGAGCAGGTGATCGCGGAAGGCCCGGTCGCGTCGCAGGAGATAATCAAGGAACTGGGCACCAACGGTGGCGGATTCTTCAACGCCAATTCCGCTCATCCCTACGAGAATCCAACTCCGCTGAGCAACCTGGTCGAGATGGTTGCGATCTTCGCGCTCGGCGCGGCATTGACCCACACCTTCGGCAAGATGGCCGGCGATCGCCGCCAGGGATGGGCGCTGTTCGCCGCGATGGCGATCCTGTTTCTGACCGGAGCCGGCTGTGCCATCTGGGCCGAGCAGCACGGCAATCCGCAATTCGCCGCGATGGGTATCGACCAGCAGGCCTCCACCACCCAAAGCGGCGGCAACATGGAAGGCAAGGAAGTCCGCTACGGAATCGTAAATTCCGCCCTGTGGGCCACCGTCACCACCGACACCTCATGCGGCGCCGTCAACTCGATGCACGACAGCTACACGCCGTTGGGCGGACTGGTTCCGCTGCTCAATATGCAGATCGGCGAAATCATCTTCGGCGGCGTGGGTTCGGGACTGTTCGGGATGCTGGTGATGGCGGTGCTGTCGGTGTTTATCGCCGGTCTGATGGTCGGCCGCACCCCGGAATATCTGGGCAAGAAGATCGAATCGCGCGAAATGAAGCTCGCGATGTTCTACGTACTGATCTTTCCCGCCGTGATTCTGTTCGGCGCGATGGCCGCGGTTGCCACCAAGGCCGGTCTTGCCGGGATCACCAACCCCGGCCCACATGGTTTCACGCAGATTCTCTATGCCTACTCCGAGGCGGGAGCCAACAACGGCTCGGCCTTTGCCGGCCTCAGCGCCAACTCTCCCTTTTACAACTACACGCTCGGCTTCGTGATGCTCTTCGGCAGGTTCACGATGATGATCCCGGCGCTGGCGCTGGCGGGTTCGCTGGCAGGCAAGAAGTCCGTTCCGGTCAGTGCCGGCACGTTCCCGACCACCGGTCCAATTTTCGTCGCCCTGCTCATCGGCGTGATCCTGATCGTCGCCGCGCTGACTTTCTTTCCCGCCGACGCTCTCGGGCCCATCGTCGAACACCTGGCGCTCTACGCCGGCAAACTCTACTAGGAAGGACCGACTTTCATGGCTGAAAAGACTCGTTCCCTGTTCGACCGCGAGATCGTCTCGCGCGCCTTGATCGATTCGCGTCAACGTCATCCTGAGCGAAGTGAGCAACGCGAACGAAGTCGAAGGATCTCGGAAAGCTTCGCGCACCTGGTGCGCGAAGCCGGTACCGGTTCCTCGTTGGCATGCCACCGGTTGGTTTAGACAAAGGCTCCCAGGAAGGACTCCCTCTCATGGCTGAAAAGACTCGTTCCCTGTTCGACCGCGAGATCGTCTCGCGCGCCTTGATCGATTCGCTCTGGAAGTTCAATCCGCGCGTTCAGATCAAGAACCCGGTCATGTTCGTGGTCGAGGTCACTGCCGCCGCCGTCACGATCATCCTGATGCGCGACTTCGTTGAAGGTCAGCATGCACTGGCCGGTTTCGAGCTGCAAATCGCGCTGTGGCTGTGGTTCACCGTCGCGTTCGCAAATTTTGCCGAGGCGATGGCGGAAGGGCGCGGCAAGGCGCAGGCGGACAACCTGCGCAGGACCCGCATCGAGACCCAGGCCCGCGTAATTCGCGACGGCAAGGAAGAAACCGTCCCTGCCACCTCCCTGCGCAAAGGCGATGTAGTCATGGTCAGCGCCGGCCAGGTCATTCCCGGCGATGGCGAAGTGATCGAGGGCGTCGCGGCCGTGAACGAATCCGCCATCACCGGCGAGTCGGCTCCCGTCATCCGCGAAAGCGGCGGCGACCGCAGCGCGGTCACCGGCGGCACCACCGTCATTTCCGACTGGATCAAGATCCGCATCTCGGCCAACCCGGGCGAGACCTTCCTCGACCGCATGATCGCGCTGGTCGAAGGCGCGCAGCGCCAGAAGACCCCCAACGAAATCGCGCTCAGCATCCTGCTCTCCGGCCTCACCATCATCTTCATGCTCGTGTGCGTCACGCTCTTCCCGTTCGCGCGCTACTCCGGAACCCTGCTCTCGGTGCCGGTGCTGGTCGCGCTGCTGGTGTGCCTCATTCCGACCACCATCGGCGGCTTGCTCTCCGCCATAGGTATCGCCGGGATGGACCGGCTGGTGCAGCACAACGTGCTCGCGATGTCCGGTCGCGCGGTCGAAGCGGCCGGCGATGTAGACACGCTGCTGCTCGACAAGACCGGCACCATCACGCTCGGCGATCGCATGGCGTCGGAGTTCATCCCCATGCCCGGCGTGACCGAGGAACAACTGGCCGATGCGGCCCAGCTCGCCTCGCTCGCCGATGAGACTCCCGAAGGCCGCTCCATCGTGGTGCTGGCCAAGAAGCAGTTCAACATCCGCGGCCGCGAGCTGTCGGACAAGGGCGCGGTGTTCGTACCCTTCTCGGCCCAGACTCGTATGAGCGGCGTGGACATCGGCGATCGCAAGATTCGCAAGGGCGCAGGCGACAAGCTGATCGAATTCGTCGTGGAAAGCGGCGGCAAGGTGCCCGACGAATTGAACCCCGTCGTCGAGCGTATCGCGCGCGCGGGCGGCACTCCCCTGGTAGTCGCCGACGGCGCCCGCGTGATGGGCGTGATCTATCTGAAGGACGTCATCAAGGAAGGCATCCGCGAGCGCTTCGAGCGGCTGCATGCGATGGGCCTGCGCACCGTGATGATCACCGGCGACAATCCGCTCACTGCCGCAGCGATCGCCAGGGAGTCGGGCGTCAACGACTTCGTCGCGCAGGCCACGCCCGAGAGCAAGCTCAGGATCATCCGCGAGGAACAGGCGCAGGGAAAGCTGGTCGCGATGATCGGCGACGGCACCAACGACGCCCCCGCGCTGGCGCAAGCCGACGTGGGTATCGCGATGAACGCGGGCACCCAGGCCGCGCGCGAGGCCGGCAACATGATCGACCTCGATTCCAACCCGACCAAGATCATGGAGGTGGTCGAGATCGGCAAGCAGTTGCTGATTACGCGCGGCGCTCTGACCACCTTCTCGATCGCCAACGACGTCGCCAAGTACTTCGCGATCATCCCCGCGATGTTCGTGGTCGGCTATCCCGAGCTGCAGTCGCTCAACATCATGCATCTCAGCACGCCGCAAAGCGCGATCTTGTCGGCGGTCATTTTCAATGCGCTCATCATCATCGCGCTGATCCCGCTCGCGCTGCGCGGCGTCCAATATCGCCCGCTCGGCGCTGCCTCGATCCTGGCGCGCAACCTGCTGATCTACGGTGTCGGCGGCGTCATCGTGCCGTTCATCGGCATCAAGCTCATCGACATCCTCGTCACCGCGATGCGGTTGGCCTAGCGGAGGAACATCATGCGTGCGCTCCTAATTGCAATCCGAATGACCATCGTGCTGACGATTCTGACCGGGCTCATCTACCCGCTCGCGATGGTCGGGATCGCCCACGTCATCTTTCCGTGGCAAAGCGCCGGCAGCATTGCAACTCGCAATGGCCAGGTGGTCGGCGCGGCAACTATCGGCCAGAACTTCGCCTCGCCCCGGTATTTTCATAGCCGCCCCTCGGCGGCCGGCGACAAAGGTTACGATGCGACCAGTTCCAGCGGCTCTAACCTCGGTCCGACCAACAAAATTCTCATCGACACTGTCCGCAAACGGCTCAAGGACGAGCTCGAAACTGACCCGGGGGTCACCACGGGCCAGGTTCCTGTCGATCTGGTCACTGCCTCGGGCAGCGGCCTTGACCCCGAAATCAGCCCTGCAGCCGCTGAGATCCAGGTTGCGCGGGTCGCCAAAACCCGTGGACTGAGCCAAGATGTAGTCGAGCAGCTGGTGCAGCAAAACACGCGTGGCCGATGGCTTGGGATACTCGGGGAGCCCGGCGTGAACGTGTTGGCGTTGAACCTGGCGCTCGATGACGCGGCGGCCAAGAAATAGCGTCGCGCCGGAGCACGCACGTGGCAGCGGAGCTCGGGAAAATCGAATTGATGTTGCGGTCGATCGCCGGCGCGATCCGCGGATTGGCGATCGTGGTCAATCCGCCCGCGCATCATCAGCTCGCGGGATTTCAAAATCCGATCGCGCCGGTCTCTGATTCCATCTTCGCGCTTGGCGCCGTAGCCCTGTGCGCGGTCGCGATCGGCCTGGTCTTCTCCTCGCGCGGCGCGCGGCAATCGCCGCCCGCTGCACGCCGCAAACCGGTCCGCGCCGCCGGCGCATCCAAAACTCCCCCCGGAACCCGCATTCACCCCCGCGGCCCTCATCCCGTCTTGCGCCTGGCCCCTGGCCGCCGCGGCAAGACGTAAGTTTTGCCGCACCAACCCGCAATGGCAGAAGAGCGACGTCCGGAGCCGGAGTCATTTCTCGATCTCGAGCCCCGCTCGCAAAAAGGTCGGCTCAAGATCTACATCGGACCCGCGGCCGGCGTGGGCAAGACCTACCGGATGCTTGAAGAGGCGCACGAGTTGCGCGCCAAGGGCACCGACGTGGTGCTCGGGTTCATCGAGACCCACGGCCGCGCCGAAACCGACCGCAAGGTCGGAGACCTGGAGGTCGTTCCGCGCAGGAAAATTCCGTATCGCGGCGTCGAGCTGGAGGAGATGGACCTCGATGCGATCCTCGCGCGGCGGCCTGAAGTCGCGATCGTCGATGAGCTCGCGCATTCCAACGTGCCCGGCAGCAAGCATCCGTTTCGCTACCAGGATGTCGAGGAGCTGATCCAGGCGGGCATCAACGTCATCACCGCGCTCAACATCCAGCATCTCGAGAATCTCGGCTCGCTGATGAAGCGCGTCACCGGCATCGAGATTCGTGAAACCGTCCCGGATACCTTTCTCGGCAAGGCCGACCAGATCGTCGACGTCGACGTCTCGGTCGAGGCGCTGCGCGAACGCCTGCGCGAGGGAAAAATCTACCCCCTCCACCAGGTCGAACAGGCGCTGCGCAATTTCTTCAAGCCCAGCAACCTGGTCGCGCTGCGCGAGGCCGCCCTGCGCGAAGTCGCGCGGGGACTCACCCGCCAGCGCCAGGATGCCGAAGCGCTGAAGCGCGAAGGCGGCCGCCGCCCCCATGTGCTGGAGAAAATCATGGTCGGGCTCTCTCCGAATCCGAAAGAGGGGATGGGCCTGCTCCGCAAGGCCTCGCGGCTCGCCGAGCAGTTGAGTGCGGACTGGTACGCGGTCCACGTCGAAACCCCGGCGGAGTCGGTCAAGAAAATCGGCACCCGCGATTTCGTGACGCTGCTGGACAATATTAACCTTGCGAGCGACCTCGGGGCCGAAACCGTGTGGCTCAAGTCGAACGATGTCGTCAAGGCCATGCTCGATTACGCGCGCGACAACGGCATCACCCGCATTATCGTGGGCCGCACCCATCAGCCCTGGTGGAAGCGCGCCATTCGCAGCGACGTTCCAATGCGCCTGGTCAAGGCCGCCACCGACATCGATGTCGATATCGTGGCGGATGAGCAGGGCGAGGCAGAAAAATGAGTACTTCTTCCCTCAGAAGCCGGATCCGCAACGGTACCCTGCTGTTGCTGGCGCTCGCGCTGATCCTCGGAGTCTCTACGCTCCCGCGCGTGTACCGGCTCGGGGGCGCGATCCGGGAAACCCTCTATCGTAACTACGTCAGCATCGAGGTCGCGCAGCACATCCACGCCTCGCTCCTGGAACTCCAGCTCGCCGAGCGCGATGGCAAGGCTAAAGACGTCGTGGCCCACGTCCGTTCCGACTTCGAGTACTGGATGGATGTCGAGAACCACGACTTTACCGAGGTCGGCGAACCGCAGCTTGCCGCCGACATCGAGGCACGCGGCAGAAAGCTCTTCGCGGAAATCGAATCGGGCCCCGCCAATGAGCGCCACGACCAGGAGTTCAGCGAGCTGCACGGCCGCGTCGACGACCTGGTCAGGATCAATCGCGATGCGATGTTCCGTGCCGACAGCCGCTCGGCGAAGCTCGGCCGCCACCTCACCTACCAGTTCGCGGCCGGCCTGGTCTTGCTCCTGATCGTCGGCGTCGCAATCGCGTGGGGACTCGGATGGGCCATCTCGCGGCCGCTCACTGAACTGGCCGAACGCCTGCGCGGCGTCGGCCAGCGCCACTCCAGGGTGCGCCTCGGCCAGCAGACGCTCGGCGAGCTGCAATCGGTCGCCCGCGAGTTCAACCAGATGGCGGAACGGCTCGAGCAATTCGAGCAGCTCAACATCGACCGCCTGATGTACGAGAAGAGCAAGACCGAGGCAATCATCGAAAGCCTCGAAGACGGCGTCGTGCTCATCGACTCCGAGGGCATCGTCGCACACATCAACGAGATCGCGGCGCTGATCCTCGGCGTCGAACCGAAGGATGCTCTCGGCAGTCCCTTCGACGACCTCAGCAGCAACCATCCGCATTACCTGCGAGTCCGCGATGCGCTGCGCAACCTGAGCAAGAGCGCGCGGGACGAGCAGCGCATCGAAGTTCAACTTCACGTCCGTGGCCGCGATCACACCTACCTGCTCAAACCCATCCCGTTGCGTCATGGCGAAGGCGGCACGCTCGGAACCATCCTGATCCTCCAGGACGTGACCTACCTGCGCGACCAGGATCGCGCGCGCGCCAACCTCGTGGCGACCCTGTCGCATGAGCTGCGCACTCCGTTGACTTCGCTGGCGCTCTCCGCCGAACTGTTGCGGCGCGACTCCGGGTCGTTCAGCGGCCGCCAGCAGGAGCTGCTGGAGGCGATCCTCGACGAATGCGCGCGCATCAAGCTGCTGAGCGACAACCTGCTCAAGCTGGCGCGCGGCGAGATGGCCGCGATCTCGGTGAGCCGCGAACATCTCGACCTGGTGAAAATCGTCGAGGATGTCGTGCATCGTTTCAATCTCCAGGCCAAGGAACGGCACATCCAGCTCGAGCAACATCTCCGCCCGGTGCCGGAAATCTCGGGCGACTCGATCAAGTTGTCGTGGGTGGTATCGAACCTGATCGGCAACGCGCTGCGCTACACCCCCTCCGGCGGCAAAATTGAAGTCGCCGCGCGTCCGCTCAACGGCTTCGTTCGCCTGGAGGTCGCGGACTCCGGCCCCGGCATCGCTCGCGACATCCGCGATCACATCTTCGAACGTTTCGCGCAGTACCCGTCCGATGGGCTCGAGAAGGGCGCGGCCGGATTGGGACTCGCAATCGCCAAGGACATCGTCGCCGCCCACGGCGGCAGAATTTTCGTTGAAAGTGAGGAAGGCGCGGGCAGCAGATTCGTCGTCGAATTGCCATGCCTCGCGAATAATTAAATGGCCAAACTGCTTGTCGTCGATGACGAACGCAATATCCGGCGCAGCCTCGAGCGCTTTTTCCAGTCACTCGGCCACACCGTCGTGACGGCGGAGGGAGGACCGCAGGCCGCCCAGATTATCGGAGGGCAGACCTTCGACCTGATCCTGACCGACTACAAGATGGCGGAGCTGAACGGCCTTGAACTGATCGTCGAGGCGCGCCGCCGCCAACCCTCTTGCCTGGTCATCCTGATGACCGCCTATGCGACCGTGGAGAATGCCGTGGCCGCGATGAAGGCGGGGGCTTACGACTACGTCACCAAGCCGTTCTCGCTCGACCAGATTCAGCACGTCGTCGAACGCGCGCTGGAACTCAAGGGGCTGCAAGCGGAGAACCAGGCCCTGCGCGACACCATTGGCGACGCGCCGATGCTCGAATCGCAGAGTCCCGCCATGAACCATCTCTTCGAGCTGGCGCAACAGGCCGCGCAGAGCGATGCGACCATCCTGCTCACGGGCGAAAGCGGCACCGGCAAGAACGTCCTTTCGCGGCAGATCCATCGGTGGAGCAAGCGCGCGGCGGGGCCGTTCGTGGTGGTGAACTGCACGACGCTGTCCGAGGAATTGCTCGAAAGCGAGCTGTTCGGCCACGTTCGCGGCTCGTTCACCGGCGCTATCAAGGACAAGCCGGGCCGGCTCGAAGCCGCCGATAAGGGCACGGTCTTCCTCGATGAGATCGCGGACCTGAGCCCGCGCCTGCAGGCCAAGTTCCTGCGCTTCGTGCAGGAGCAGAGTTTCGAACGAATCGGCAGCGATGCGGTCATCCGCGTCGATACCCGCATCATCGCCGCTTCCAATCGCGATCTCGAAGCCGAAGTCGCCCATCGCCACTTCCGCGAGGATTTGTTCCATCGCCTCAACGTCATCACGCTGCGCGTGCCCGCATTGCGGGAGCGCCGCGAAGACATGCTGCCGCTCGCGGAATGGATGCTGCGCGCGGCGGCAATTCGCAACGGACGCCCGACGATGCGGCTATCGCCCGATGCGGCCGCGGCAATCGCGAAGTATCGATGGCCGGGGAACGCACGCGAGTTGCGCAACGCCCTGGAGCGCGCGGCGGTTCTGAGCAGAAGCGATGTGATCAGTCGCGACGACCTGCCGGACGCGATGTTCCGCGAGCCCGTGGAATCCGCGACCGACGCGCATCACGCGGCCAGCCTGGAAGAGTTGGAACGCGAGCACATCCGCCGCGTGCTCAGCGAAACTGCGACCCTCGACGAAGCCGCCGCCACCCTCGGCATCAACGTCACGACCCTCTGGCGCAAACGCAAGCGCTACGGAATCGAGTAGAGCGCCACGTTTTCCAGCGGCTTTCCTGGTTTCTCATTCGCGTATTCTGGGTTGTCATTCCCGCGCAGCGCGCAAGCGTTCGGGAGGGCCGGAGCAAAGCGGAGGGCCGAGCGAAATCAAGGTGATGCGCGCGGAGCGCGCATCTATAGATCCGCGCGGAATCCCGGGATCCTTCCCACATGCGCCGCAAGACTTACTACGTTTACATCATGAGCAGTCTTTCTCAGACTCTATACACGGGCTCACGAACGACCTGGACCGACGGGTGTTCGAGCACAAGGAAGGAAGAAAGGGCTCCTTCACGTCCCGCTATCATGTGAACCGGTTGGTTTACCTCGAGACCTTTGACTACATCGACCAGGCGATCGCGCGGGAGAAGGAGATTAAGAAGCTGACGCGAAAGGCCAAGATGAAGTTAATTAGGTCACTCAACCCTCATTGGAAGGACCTGAGTGAAGGGGATTGACCGGGCGCGAGTGGAAGCCGGGATTCCTCGCGGAGTCTCTCGACGCGCGCTCCGCGCGCATCATCCCGCGGGAATGACAAATCGGGAGATCGCTAGTCGATCGCAAACCAGCGAATGACCCGCGATTCCGTCGCGGCTCCATCGCAATGCCCTCATTTGAGCAGCCGCCCCACCAAGGAACCTGCGCCGCCAAACACATCACGCGGCCAGCCTGATCGAGCCTGAACACACCCGTTCGTGTACCAGGCAAAACCGCATCCTCAACGAAGCCGCCGGCATCAACGTCACGACCATATTGCGCCAACGCTTCGCGAGTTGAGTAAAAGCCCCGATTTGTCATTCCCGCGGGTGATGCGCGCGGAGCGCGCGTCCAGAAGCTCCGCGAGGAATCCCGGATCAGCGAACGAGTACTTTGACCACCAAAGCGCCAAGGAAGAGGACAAGATGCACCTTTGACTTCGTCCTACTTTGTGCCTTGGTGGTTAAAGTCCCGGTTCGCAGATCTGGATTCCTCGCGGATCTCTGGACGCGCTTCGCGCATCACCCGCGGGAATGACAAATCAGGAGGCTAGTCGATCGCCAAACTCGCGAACGACACGCACGATTCCGTCTGCGGCTCCATCGCGATGCCGTACTTGAGCAGCCGCCCCGCCCGCCCCTTCAGCAATTCCAGCTGCGTGTACATCGGCGACAGCCCGCAAATCTTCCGCGCATCGCGGTCCTTCACGATGTCCGCGAAGAAACCCGCGGGATCGCCCCGCTTGATATTCTCGATCAGCTCCAGGTCCTCGCGCTGGATGCGCTGGGCCACCGCGTCGTCGGCGGCGAACGCATCGCCGAATTTCTTGCCGACGTGCGCAAAATCGACTCCCGCCAGCACCAGCACGCTGCGCTTCTCTGAGGCCAGCGAAGCGCTCATCGCATCGAGAAAGGATTTCACCCGCGCATCATCGGCCGGGCTCCGTCCCGAGGCGACCATCTCGTGAAACGAGCTCACCAGGATCGGAACGACCTTGTACCCACGCACCCCCAGCGCGTACGCGAGGAACAGCGCCTGGAATTCGATCGAGTGCTCCGCGCGATGCAGGATCTCGTCGCCGAACAGGTTGCCGCCCGTGTAGCGTTCCGCCAGCCGGTCGATGAAATCGCGATCGGTCTCCACCGCACCCAGTGGCGTCGCGTAATTCTTGCGCGTCGCGCTGAACAGTTCCGGCCCCGCTCCGTAATGCGACGTGCCCAGGATGATCACCAGCTCCGGCGGCTCATGCGCCATCAGCTCCGCGTATGCATGCGCGTACGCGGACGCACCTCGGCGCGGGTCGATATGCGGAGCGATGAGACCTCGCAGCGATGCGCCCGGTTTGCGGGGAAGCGACCTTCCGGGGCCCTCGGGGGGATCGAAGAACCCGCTCAATTCCGCGCGCAATGCCGCGGGCTCCTGCTGGTAGCACAGCCCCGCCAGTGCTGCGGGTCGCTCTGGGAGCGCCAGGAACGCCTCGTGCTGCTCGCGCTCATGCTCGCGGAACGCGGGCGAGTCGAGAAAGAACGCCTGGTCGAGTGCCGCCACCAGGCCTTCCAATTGCTCCATCGGCAGCATCTCGCCGAAGCGCTTCATGAACGCGGCCTGGATGTCCCGCAGGTCGTGGCTGCCGTCGAACATCGTCACGATGAAGTATGCGCCGCCGCCGAGCACGATCGGATTCGGCGCAAGTCCGCTCGAATCGCGCAGGCACACCATCGTCTGGCCGTTCTGTTCGACCGGGAACGCTTCGACTGCGCGAATCTTTGGGCGTTCCATGAAGATCGTTTACAGATGCTATGGCCTTTGAGAAACTCCGGCAAGTTTACTCTCGCATGTCCGATCAAAAACGCCGTCACGGCACGCTGACCCGATCACGTTCGCGCAAACCTGTGCTCGCGCGCCGCTACCGGGTCGCGAAAGTCGGCGATCTCCCGGCGGGCGAGTCGATGAAATTCATGATGCCGATACGCGATGCCGACGAGGAATGTTTCCTGATTAATTTCGCAGGAAAGTTTTACGCCTATGTGAACCGGTGCCGGCACGTACCGATGGCGATGGACTGGGTCGACAACCAGTTCTTCGCCGAAGAAGGGCGCTACCTGATGTGCCAGACGCACAACGCCTACTACGAACCCGCCAGCGGCGAATGCATCGCAGGCCCGCCAACAGCCTGTGGCAAATTCCTCTACCGGGTGCCGCTGGAGATCAAGGACGGCGTCATTTACGCGCATTCAGTGGTAGACGAATTCAGCGACTAGCCCCCGCAGATCGATCTTGCTCGCAAACAGACGGCGCGACCCACCGCATCACCCCCACAACTACGTCATCCCGAGCGGAGCATTCCGATGCGGAGCCGAGGGACCTCAGCGGATGGTTCGTCAGCAGCTTCCAGGACAGACTAAAAATGCCGCAATGTTTCGATTCATCCTGCCGGGCAAAACTCGGAGGTGGCCACCCGACTCGTCGGTGGCTGGTTTTGTTTGGAGCGATCGCGGGACCCGTCCCACTCGCTGAGGTCCCTCGGCTTCGCTCGGGATGACGTTGTTAATTGAACAGCAGGGCTGTGAGCGCCGCTTACTCGTATTCGTCGCCGAAATGCGCGCGCACAATCCGCGCCTTCAGGTACTCCAGCGTGCCGAGGTCCTCAACGATGTCGCCCCCGGTGTCGTAGAAGAAAAGCTCGCCGTTCTTGGTGCGGCCCACCGCGATAATCCATTCCAAATCGTCGCGATCTTCAAGCAAATAATTGATGGTTTGGGCCACGCCGCGTCCCGGGATGATGGTAATCTTCGGGCGCGCGAGTTTTTCCTTTTCCTGCTTAGGCATCGCCTTGGTTTACCTTCTGGCGGGAGCGGACTGGATAGACCTTACATTAAGAACGCCCCGCAATCTAAGTCAATACCGCACACGCCGCGATCTCGATGTGATGCGTGTTGGGAAAGAAATCGAACGCCCGCACGCGCTCGATGCGGTAGTTCGATGCGCACAACATTCGCAAATCACGCGCCAGGGTAGCAACGTCACACGACACGTAAACGACGCGCGCAGGGTGCAACCTTACTATCGGCTCCATCAATTCCGCCGCTCCCGTGCGCGGCGGATCGAGCAGCACCACCTCCGGCCGCGATCGCGCGCGATGCAGGAACGCCGCCAGCTCGCGCGCATCCATCGCGACGAATTGCGCTTCCTTGAGGCTCATCCGCCGGGCATTGCGATCGGCCGCCGCAACCGCCGCGCTCTCCGAATCGACGCCGGTCACTCGCGCGCCGCGCCTGGCGGCGGGGATCGAAAAATTGCCGGTGCCGCAGAACAAATCCAGCATCGATGATTGCGGACCCGGCGCCGCCATCTCCATCGCGGCCGCCACCAGCTTGCGATTCTGCGCGCGGTTCACCTGGCTGAACAGGTCGGCATCGTTGCTCAGCATCACCCCGTCTTCGATTTCGACCTCGACTTCGGCATCGCCGACCACGCTCCGCTGCTCCTTCGAGCGCAAGACGATGCCCGCGATGGATTCGTCGCCTTCCACCAGTCGCGACACCCGATGTACCTGCTGCTCGGTGGCCGGTTTCTTTAGATAGCCCACCAGGACCTGGGCGGTGTCACTCTTGCGGACCACTTCGATTTCGACCAAATCGCGGCTGAGCGAACGCGCAAACTGCGCCGCTGGCCCGAGATTGCAATCCGCCACCAGGCATCGATCGATCTCAACCAGGCGGTTGCTCGCCGACTCATGAAACCCGATCGTGCCGCCACGCCCGACCTTGAGCCGCACCCGCGATCGATAGCCGAACTCCTGCTCCGATGGCGCGACGAGCCCTGATGTGTCGAGTTCCACGCCAAGCGAATGCTTGAACTCGTTCGCTACCACCTGCGCCTTCCATCGAATCTGCTCGGGATAACCGATATGCTGCCAGTCGCATCCGCCGCATCGCGGCAGGAACGGACACGGCGGCATCCTCCGCGACCGGCCCGGACTCACGATGCGATCGATGCGCGCGATCGAGTAGCCGCCGCGCTCCGACTCGACGCTGACCTCCAGCGAATCGCCCGGCACGGAATGGGGCACCATCACCGACTTCCCCTCCAGCCGCCCCACTCCATACGGCCCAAACGTCATCGCGGTGATCTCAACCAGTGCCATGCACCATCACCTTACCCGATAGCGGGGCGGGCCGCCGTGCCCACCGACGACGTGCGGGCGTCTCGCCCGCACCACCAATGATTTCCTCGGTTAATCGACCCTGTGGACGGAAAATTTGACAGCAAAATGCCACGCGCGCATCTTCCTCATGATGCGTGCAGCTTCGACTACCTACTCATTCGCCTTCCGCCGCGCGGAGGAAGACCAGGAATTCTAAAATGTTAACAAATGTTAGTGTTGCCGCGGAAAAATCCCCGTATCGCCTGCAAGATCCTACGAGCGACCTGCACAAAAACAGCGTTCAACCTGCCTCGATCCGCGCTGCACCTGCGCATCTCCTTGCTGATTTCGATCAAAACCCTGTCCTAGCCGCCCAACTCAGGGTCGCCTTATAATCAATGATCGTGGCAGCTTCGACCGACCTCTCCAACCTCATCGCGCGTAGCTTCGCCGGCGATGATGCCAACCGCCTGACCCTCTTCGCCGACCGGTTGCTTGCCCGGGAACCGCAGGAACGCCTGGAGCGGATGCCCGTGGAGCGCCGCCTCGCCCTGGTCAGCGGCGCATTCGAGTTTCTCTCTCATCGCGCCGAGTCCGTCGCCGTGCGCGTCTCGGCGGGAGGAGAGGGAATCACCGTCGTCGAGACCTCGATGGCCGACTGCCCCTTCATCGTGGACAGCCTGCTCGAGTACTTCCGCTCCCGGAACGCTCCCGTCTCGATGATGCTGCATCCGGTGCTCCACGTGGCTCGCGATGCCGGCGGCCACGTCACTTCGCTCGAACAGGCCTCCTCGAGCGAGCACGAAGAATCGTTCGTCCACGCCGAGCTTGAATTGGCGCCGACCGCGAAGGAAATCGACGCGATCGCGGCCGAGGTGCGCGCGATTCTGATCGATGTTCGCGATGCGAACGAAGACTTCGACAAGATGACCGCGCGCGCGCTCCAGATTTGCGAGGAAACCTCCGCCCAGCGCGATCTGATCGAAGTGCGCGACTTCCTGCGCTGGCTGGTGCAGGGCGGATTCGTCTTCCTCGGCTACCGCCGCTACCGGGTCAGCGGCTCCGATGGCGCCGGGAAATTCAGCGCCGAATTCGGCTCCGACCTCGGCATCATGCGCGCGCACGACCAGAGCGGGTTCCGCGACTATGGCTCCCTGGCCGACCTCTCCGCCGAACGCCGCAAATTGTTCCTCGAGGGGCCTCCCCTCGTCATCGCCACCTCGCGCGTCGAATCGCGGGTTCATCGCCGCACCCTGTTCGTGACTATCGCGATTCGCCGCTCGGGTCCCAATCGCGCCGCGGAGGCGTTCGACTTCTTCGCCGGCCTCTTCACGTCCAAGGCCTACGCGGAAGAATCGCAGCACATTCCTATTCTTCGCGCCAAGCTGCGCCAGGTTATCGAGGCCGAGGGCGTCGTGCCCGGATCGCACGACTACAAGAACCTGCTCGCCACCTTCAACAGCTTTCCCAAGGAAGAACTGTTCCGCGCCAGCGTGCCCGAGCTGCTCGATCAATTGCGCGTCATCCTCGACCTCAAGAACGAGTCGATCGTGCGCCTCAAGACCATCAGCGACATACAGCGCGGGATGGTGATCGCGCTGGTGGTCATGCCGCGCGAGGTCTTCTCCGCCGACGTGCGATCCAGGATCCAGCAGGTTCTCGCCGAGGGATTGAAAGGCACCACGGTCTACTTCGTGCTCGGTATCGGCGAGGGCTACACCGCGCGCTTGCACTTTTGTTTCTATGCCGATCCGCCCAGGCCCGCGCGCCTGCGCGAAATGGAGACGCAAGTCGTCCGCCTGGCGCAGCGATGGGACGATCGCCTGCAGGGCGAGCTGGTCGAGAAGTTCGGGGCGCGCCGCGGCAAGGACGTCGCGGCGCGATGGACCGGCGCGTTCGGAGAGGAGTACCAGGCCGTCACCAGCGCCCATCGCGCAGCGCTGGATATCGAGCGTATCGAGGAACTGGTTGATGAGAATCGCGCGTTCGCGGTGGAAGTCGCGGCAAGTGAAAATGGCGAGTCCGAAGCCGACGACCTGCGGATGCTCGGAGCAGGTCCGCCGCCCGGGTTGTCGGAGCTGATGCCGATTCTTCAGAACTTCGGAGTGATCGTGGTCTCCGAAGACTTCCACGTCTGCAAGCCGCGCATCGGCGCCGGCGCGGCGTTTGTCCAGGAGTTCTTCGTGCGCGGCGCCAACGGCCGCCGGCTGACGAGCTTTCCTGGAGCCAACCTGGTGGCGGAAGCCATCACCGCCGTGCGCACCGGCCTCGCCGAAGATGACGCCCTCAATGCCCTCGTGCTTACCGCCGGTCTCAAGTGGCGCGAGGTCGCGCTGCTGCGCGCTTACCTTGAAACCGCCTACCAGATGCGGCTTTCTCCCGGGCGGCTTACACTGCGACATACGCTGATCGCTTATCCCGAACTGGCCACCGCGCTCCTGGAGCTCTTCAGGGCGAAGCTCGACCCCGACCGGGAGACGCCGGATGAGCAGGTAAACGACCTGCGGGCTGCGTACCTTCAAAAACTCGGCGCCGTTGAGAACATCGCGGACGACCGCACGGCCCGCACCTTCCTGGGCCTCGTCGATGCGACCGTGCGCACCAACTACTTCTGCCCGACGCCGCAGCCCGACCCGTACATCGCGATCAAGTTCGAGAGCGGGAAGATCGCGAACCTGCCCGACACCCCGCCGCGCTACGAGATTCACGTCAACAGCCCGCGCATGCAGGGCTGTCATCTGCGCGCGGGCCGGGTCGCGCGCGGCGGCATTCGCTTCAGCGATCGCCTCGACGACTACCGGACCGAAATCCTCGACCTGATGAAGACCCAGACCGTGAAAAATGCGGTCATCGTGCCGACCGGATCAAAAGGCGGGTTCATCGTGAAGCGGCCTGCCGACGGTCCTCCCGGAGTCGAAGCGTACAAGACCCTGATGCGCGCGATGCTGGATCTGACCGACAACGTCGTGGGCGGTTCGACTGTGCATCCGCCCCGCGTCAGGGTCCTCGATGACGACGGTCCTTACCTGGTCGTCGCGGCCGACAAAGGCACCGCCGCCTTCTCCGACATCGCGAACGCCATCGCTCTCGAGCGGGGCTTCTGGCTCGGCGATGCGTTCGCGTCCGGCGGCGAGCACGGTTTCGATCACAAGAAGCTGGGCATCACGGCGCGCGGCGCGTGGGAATCCGCACGTCGCCATCTGCGCGAGATGGGACGCGACCCCGATCGCGGCACTCCGCTGACCATCATCGGAATCGGCGACATGTCGGGCGACGTGTTCGGCAACGGCCTTCAGCGCTCGCGCAACGTCAAGCTGATCGCCGCCTTCGACCATCGCCACGTCTTCATCGATCCCAATCCCGACCCCGGCCCCAGCTTCGACGAGCGGGTGCGGCTCTACGAAAAGCCGCGCTCGCAGTGGTCGGACTACAACCCGAGGCTCATCAGCAAGGGTGGCGGCGTGTGGCCTCGCGGCCAGAAACGAATCGAGCTGAGCCCCGAGGCGCGCGCTGCGCTCGGATGCAACGATGAGGCCCTCGATGGAGAAAGCCTCGTCCGCGCCATCCTGCGTGCGCCCGCGGACATGCTCTACAACGGCGGCATCGGAACCTACGTGCGCGGGAGCACGGAGACCGATGCGCAGGTGGGCGATCACGCCAACGATCAGTGCCGCATCGCGGCGCCGGAACTGCGCGTGCGGGTGGTTGTCGAAGGCGGCAACCTGGGCTTCACCCAGGATGCGCGAATCGAGTACGCGCTACTCGGCGGGCGCATCAACACCGACGCGATCGACAACTCCGCGGGAGTCGATACCTCCGACCATGAAGTGAATCTCAAGGTCCTGTTGCAGCATGACCTGGATGCCGGCGCGATCAACTTCGATGAACGCAACCATGTTCTGATCATGCAGGCGGATCCGATCGCCGACGCTGTGCTGCGCGACAATCGCGACCAGGCCCTGATGCTCTCGCTGGAGCAGGTGCGAAGCCGCACCCACGTAAGCGCGTTCTGCGATCACATGCAGGCCGTGCAGGATCATGGTCCCCTCGCGCGCTACGACCGGGCGCTCCCGCCGATTGCGCAATTGCGCGAGCGGCGTACCCGTTACCTGGGTCTCACCCGGCCCGAACTGGCCGTGGTCACCGCGTACACCAAGATCGATCTCGTGCGCCGCATCGAGGAAACCGAGCTTCCGGGGGACCCCTACCTGGTAAAGCGTTTCCTCGCGCCCTACTTTCCCGAATCGATCGCTGCTCGGTTCGCCGCTTCTATCGAACGCCATCGGCTGCGCGCGGAACTGATCGCAACCCAGGTGGTCAACGAACTGGTCAACCTGATGGGCTCGACGTTCGTTTTCGGGATCGTTCGCGATCACGGCATCGATGTGTCCAGGACGGTACGCGGATGGATCGTCGCGTCCGAGATCCTCGGCACACATCACGCCGCCGAGCGTTTCAAGGCGGAACCTCCCCTCACTGCCGACGGTGAGAACGAGCTGGAAGCGTTCTTTGCGCTCGAGCGCGCCTGCACGCGCGCGACAGGATGGGCCATCAGGAGCCTCGACCCCGCTGCCGCCATTGGCCCATCGATCGATCGCTACCGGTCCGCCTTTCAAAAGCTGGCAATCGAGTTCCAGGACTTGCTGGCCGGCGGCGAACGCGAACGCTTCGAAACCGTCTATCGCGACTTGCGCCGCACGGTTGCCGATGGCGAGGCGGCACACAATCTCACGCGGATGGCATTTTCGGATCACCTGCTCAACGCGATCGAGCTGGCCTTCTCGCGCGGCATCCAGCCCGCGCAAGCCGCGGCAGTCTATTTCGGACTGGCCCGCACTCTCGATTTCTCGCGGCTCGAGCAGACCATTGCCGAGGTCAGCGACGAAGATCGATGGGAACGGCGCGCCGCCCAGGAACTTGCTGACGAGCTGCGCACCGCGCGCCTGGCGCTGTGCCACATGCTGCTCGATGGGCCTGCGGAATTGCCCGCCGCGATCGATGCCTTGCGAAAGAAGCAGCCCGCCGACTTCGCGGACGTCGAGCATCTGTTGGGCGAGATAACCTCCATGCCAACGGTCACGATGCCCGCGGTGCACGTGGCAATCCGCGCAATCTCCCGCCTGTCCTCCCCGTCTCCTGTCCTTGTCCAGGGAGAGGGCTAGGGAATGGCGCAAAAGGGGCATGCCTAAGTCGCCTCGACATCATCACCAAAGACCCCAATGACCTCCCCTTTCTCCATTCCCCGCATCGTAGTCGCCGCCACCGGCAGCGGCGCGGGCAAAACCACCGCCACTGTCGCACTCCTTGGCGCGTTGCGCGCGCGCGGACTTCGCGTCGCGGCCTTCAAATGCGGCCCCGACTATCTCGATCCGACTTACCACGCGCGCGTACTCGGCAAGCCTTCGCAGAACCTCGACGGATGGATGATGGGCCGCGATGCCGTCCTCTCCACCTTCGCGCGCGCATCGCAGGGCACCGACATCGCCATCATCGAAGGCATGATGGGACTCTTCGATGGAGCCGCGCCCGATCGCGATGAAGGCTCGACCGCCGAGATCGCCAAGTGGCTCGCGGCCCCCGTGCTGCTGGTGCACGATGCTTCCGGAATCGCGCGCACCGTGTCCGCCGTCGCGCTCGGGTTTGCGCGCTTCGATTCGGACCTGCGTCTCACCGGACTCATCTGCAATCGCATCGGCAGCAAAGGTCATCTCGATCTGTTGGTCCGCTCGAAGCCGGAAGCTCCGGTGCTGGGAGGATTTCCGCTCAACGCAAGTCTGTCTTTCCCCGAACGTCATCTGGGGTTGATCGGCGCGAATGCCGAAATCGTTCCCGATCGCGTCGTTCAGGACTGGGCGCGGGCAGCCGAGGAATGGCTCGACCTCGACACCATCGTGGCAATCGCACGCAGCGCTCCGCCGCTCGAAATTCCAGCATCGCCCGAACCCGCATCGCGCGCTCCGCGATGTCGCATCGGAATCGCGTACGACGATGCCTTTCACTTCTACTACGAGGACAACCTGCGAAGGCTCGAGCTACTCGGCGCCGAGCTGATTCGCTTTTCACCCTCGCGCGATACGGCGTTGCCCGATGTCGATGGCCTTTATTTTGGCGGCGGCTATCCAGAGGTGGAGGCGCGCGCACTATCGTCAAATTCGAGGATGCTGGAGAGCATCCGCAAATTCGCTCGCGAGGGTCATCCCATTTACGCCGAATGCGGTGGCCTGATGTATCTCAGCGAAGGTATCCGGACCCTGCATGGGCTCCTGTGGCCGATGACAGGACTGCTCCCCGGAGTCGCGGTCATGGCCGATCGATTGCAGGCGCTCGGCTACGTCGAAGTCGAAACCCGCGCACCAACGATTCTTGGACCGGCCGGGCTGCATTTTCGCGGCCATCAATTTCGCTACTCAAAGCTCGAACTCCACAACGGCCAGGCCCACCTCGAGAAGGCCTACACCGTAACGCCGCGATGGGGCCAGAGATTCGAAGAAGGTTTCGCGAGCAGCAACGTGCTCGGTTCCTACATCCACGCGCATTGGGCCTCCAGTCCCGACGTCGCCGAAGGATTCGTCCACGCATGCGAAGCCTCGCGCAAACGCTGATGCTCCAGGGTACGGCGTCGTCGGTGGGAAAGTCCCTCCTCACCGCCGCGCTGTGTCGCATCTTTCGCCAGGACGGGTTCCGCGTCGCGCCATTCAAGGCGCAGAACATGGCGCTGAATGCGGCGGTAACTCCAGGCGGCGGTGAAATCGGCCGCGCGCAGGCCGTGCAGGCCGAGGCCGCCGGCATCCCGCCGACGGTCGAGATGAATCCGATTCTGCTCAAGCCCGAAGGCGGGATGCGCTCGCAGGTGGTCGTGATGGGTAAATCGGCGGGCAGCATGACCTGGAGCGAGTACCAGGGCAAAAGATCCGAATGGGTCGCGATCGTCGATGATTGCATCGCCGGGCTCCGACGCGAATTCGACGTGATCGTGATCGAAGGCGCAGGTAGCCCTGCCGAGATCAACCTGCGCGGACAGGACCTGGTGAACATGCACGTCGCAGCCGTCGCTGAAGCACCAGTCTTGCTGGTCGGCGATATTGATCGCGGCGGTGTGTTCGCGCATCTGGCGGGCACGATGGAAGTACTGCCCCGGGACGAACGCGCACGAATCGCCGGATTCGTGATCAACAAATTCCGCGGCGACGCGGCCCTTCTCAAAACCGGACTCGACTACCTCACGTCCCGTTATTGCATTCCCGTGCTGGGAGTCGTGCCCTTCGTCGAACGCCTGCGCATCGCGGAAGAAGACTCGGTCGCGCTGGAAAATCGCTCGCGAACGGCTTCCGCGAAGGACGACCTTCAGATCATGGTTATCCGGCTCCCGAGTATTTCCAACTACGACGACTTTTCCGCACTGGAACACGAGGCGGGCGTCGCCGTCAGCTACGTCGATTCTGCCGACGGATTTGGCCGCGCTGACCTGGTCATCATTCCCGGATCGAAAAGCACGACGAATGATCTCGCATGGCTGCGAAGGGAAGGAATCGATCGCGCGCTCGCGAAGCGCGCCATTGAAGACAGCCGGATCCTCGGCATCTGCGGCGGATGCCAGATGCTCGGCGAGAAGATTCTCGACCCCGAGCAGGTCGAATCCAGCGAGCGCGAGGTACGCGGACTCGGCTTGCTTCCGCTCATAACGCACTTTCAGCCGGCCAAGCGCACCACCCAGGTCCACGCGCGCATCGACGCCGCATCGTTTCTCGGCGATGCAACAACGGGCCAGGTCGATGCCTACGAGATCCACATGGGGCGGACCCGCAGCGGAGCTCCATCGCCGTTTCGGATAATCAGCCGCAATGGCGAATCGTGCGATGCCGCCGATGGAGCAATCAGCGGTAGTGGCACGACGGTCGGCACGATGTTGCACGGCATCTTCGAAAACGATCGCGTGCGCGCCGCGGTGCTGACCTCGCTGCGCACGCGCAAGGGCATATCAGCGATCGAAGGCGCCCCGGTCGCATCGTGCGACGCTGAGTATGATCGCGTCGCCGACACCGTCCGCGCGGCGCTTGATATGACCGCGCTCAAACGCATCGTAGGTCTCTCGTAGGCACTTCGGCTATCACCCTGCTAAAATCATCCCGCGATGAAGACCGACGGACCGAAAACCCTCGCCGATGTTCCAGCGGCGCCGCTCACGCTCGAGGGCTTCAGCATCCTGCACCAGATGTTCCGGCTGCGCCGGGCGCAGTGGCGTACTCTGCTCGAGTCGCACCAGCGGGAAATCATTGCGCAGTCGGTCAGCGTTTTGGACCAGATGGCCTCGCGCGAGGACGGCGAGAGCGCGATCTTCGCCGGCCTGGGTCACAAGGGAGACGTGGTTCTCATTCATTTCCGCCGCACCTTCGATGAACTGGTCGAGGCGCAGACCGCGGTTGGAAAGCTCCTGCTGAGCGACTATCTGGAACCCACGACTTCGTACGTGTCGGTCATCGAGATCGGGCTCTACGAGGCGACGGTCGCACTGCATGCGCGCCTGGCCGAGCAGAACATCCGCCCGCGTACGCCCGAATGGCAGAGCGCAATCGAAGCCGAGGTCGCGAGCCAGCGCCAGAAAATCGCGCCGCGCCTGTATCCAAAGATTCCCAACCGCCGCTACCTGTGTTTCTACCCGATGGACAAGAAGCGCGAGGGCGACGACAACTGGTACCGGCTCCCGATGGACGAGCGGCGGCAGTTGATGCACGACCACGGCCTGGTTGGGCGGCGCTTCGCCGGCGAAGTGACCCAGATCATCTCGGGGTCGATCGGCTTCGACGACTGGGAATGGGGCGTCGATCTTTTTGCCGACGATCCGCTGGTGTTCAAGAAGCTGGTCTACGAGATGCGTTTCGACGAGGCGAGCGCATCCTACGCCAAGTTCGGCCCGTTCTATGTTGGGATCCGCATGCCGCCCGCCGACTTGCACAAAATCCTCGCGGTCTGATTCCAGGTATCCGTCAAATCTGCGTAATCTGCGGATTCTCTGCCTCTTAGGAGAAGGTCGATGATCACACCGGGCGACGACTATCCAATTCATCAAACTCCCGAGCCGGTCCAGCAGGTCTTCACCAGCGACCGGAATTTCTACGACCGCTTTTTCTTCAACGGCTACTGGCGCGAGGGCGAGCCGTACTTCTCGGTCGCGATGGGCATCTATCCCAACGTCGGAATCATGGATGCCGCGATCAGCGTGATCGCCAATGGCACCCAGCATTGCGTGCGCGCATCGCGGACGCTCGGCGCGGACCGGATGGACACGCGCGTTGGTCCTGTCTCGGTCGAGATCGTGAAGCCCGCTCGCACCACCCGCATCCGAGTCGATCACGCCGAGATCAAGGCAGATCTGACCTTCGAGGCGCGTGTCAGCCCAATCGAGGAGCCACGTTTCACGCGCCGCGCGGGACCAAGGCTCGTGATGGACCTGACGCGCTTCACGCAGCACGGCGGCTACTCGGGAACGCTGACGGTGGGTGGGCGCAAATACGACGCGGCCCCGTCGCGGGTCTGGGGCTCCCGCGATCGCTCGTGGGGCGTTCGCCCGGTGGGCGTACAGGAGGCGGGCGGTGTACCGGCCCGCGACATGCCCCAGTTCTTCTGGTTGTGGTCGCCCACCAACTTCGAGGACCTGTGCACGCACTTCGATGTGAACGAAAATACCGACGGGTCGCGATGGCATGAATTCGGCGCGGTTGCCAAAGCCGATCTCGCCGCAACGCCGGAGCTGGCGACCGCGGTGGATTGGAAGGTGAACTACCTGCCCAACACGCGCCACGCGCGCACCGCGGAGATCGCCCTCACTACCCCGTCGGGCCAGACGCGGGCCGAGCTAGAGACGCTCTACAACTTCTACATGCACGGCATCGGCTATGGGCACCCGAAGTGGGGACACGGGATGTACGTCGGTTCCGACGTCTCAACCTACGAGTCGTTCAAGGTTTCGGACGTCGACCAGACGCAACCGCTTAATCAGCACATCCAGGCCGTGTGCAAGGCGAAAGCCGGCAAGCGCGAAGGAATCGGCATCCTCGAGATGATGATCATCGGCGCGCACGACAAGAGCGGCTTCAAATCGCTCCTCGACATGCACCCGTAATTTCGGGATCAGTTCCGCAGCTTGTCGATGATGCGGTGAACGAAGCCGGAGGGTCGTGGCTCGTCCTGGGGTGCGGGAAACGCCCTACCGTCGCGCACCGCCTCGAATATTGCTTCCACTTCCCCATCCATGGGAAAGCGGCCGGTCTTCGCCTTTGAAAAGACCAGGGTGTCGTTCACGAATACATCGAACTGGCCGGATTTGCCGGGAGTGATTTCGGTCGCTTCGCTGAAGCGCCCTTCAAGTGAGGCAGCCAGACTGGCCGCCCGCGGCTTGTAGCCTCAAGCAGAGCAATAAAGAATCCTGGTCGCCATGCTTTGAGCCTACGCCCCGGCGCAATTAACCGCTAGAGCGTGTTTACGGGCTTGTACTCGCCGAACACTTTGCGCATCGCGTCGGAAATCTCGCCCAGCGTGCACCACGCCCGGACCGCATCGACGATCGGCGGCATCACGTTCGATCCATCGCGCGCCGCCGCCTCGACCTTCTCCAGCGCCTTCGATGCCTTCGCGGAATCGCGTTCGGCGCGGACTTTCGCGACCGCGCGCTTCTGCTTCTGCTCGAGGTCCGGATTCACCTTCAGGATGTCCGTGGGCGGCTCGCCGCCGGAGGTGAACTGGTTTACCCCCACGATGATCCGATCCCTGGTCTCGATCTCGCGCTGGTAAAGATACGCCGCACCCTGGATCTCGCGCTGCTGGTAGCCACGTTCAATCGCCGCCACGGCGCCGCCAAGGTCGTCTATTTTCGAGAGGTACTCTGAGGCCTTCTGCTCCAGCTCGGTGGTCAGGTTCTCGACCATGTATGAGCCGCCCATCGGATCGATCGTGTCCGCGACGCCCGATTCGTAGGCGATCAATTGCTGCGTGCGCAGCGCCAGCAACACCGACGACTCGGTCGGCAGCGCCAGCGCCTCGTCGCGCGAATTGGTGTGCAGCGATTGCGCGCCGCCGAGCACGGCGGCCAGCGCCTGCATCGTCACGCGCACCACGTTGTTATCGACCTGCTGCGCCGTGAGAGTCGCGCCGGCGGTCTGCGCATGAAAGCGCATCATCATCGAGCGTTCGTCTTTCGCGCCGAAGCGATCCTTCATGATTCGCGCCCACATCCGGCGCGCCGCGCGGAACTTCGCAATTTCTTCGAAGAAATTGTTGTGCACGTTGAAGAAGAACGAGAGCCTGCTCGCGAAGCTGTCGACCGTCAGTCCCGCTTTCAACGCCGCGTCCACGTATGCGATTCCGTCGGCCAGCGTGAACGCCAGTTCCTGCGCGGCGGTCGAGCCGGCCTCGCGGATGTGGTAGCCGGAGATCGAAATCGTGTTCCAGTTGGGAACTTCCTTCGAGGCGAAACTGAAGATGTCGGTGATGATCCGCATCGAGCCGCGCGGCGGATAAATGTAGGTGCCGCGCGCGATGTATTCCTTCAGCAGGTCGTTCTGAATCGTCCCGTTGACCTTGTCCCATCCGACGTTGTGCCGCTCCGCCACCACCAGGTAGAGCGCGAGCAGGATCGATGCGGTCGAGTTGATCGTCATCGAGGTAGAGATCTTGTCGAGCGGAAGACTGTCGAGCAGCGTCTCCATGTCGGCTAGGGAGCAGATCGATACTCCCACCCGCCCCACTTCGCCGCGGGCCAGTTCGTGATCCGAGTCGCGGCCCATTTGCGTGGGCAAATCGAATGCCACCGACAACCCGGTCTGTCCCTGGTCGAACAGGTAGCGATAGCGCTTGTTCGATTCTTCCGCGGTCCCGAACCCGGCGTACTGGCGCATGGTCCAGAGCCGCCCTCGATACATCGTGGGCTGTACGCCGCGCGTAAACGGATAATCGCCCGGGTAGCCAAGATCGCGGTTGTAATCGAAGCCGTTGAGATCGTTCTGATCGTAAACGCGAGCGATCTCGATTCCGGACGTGGTCGTGAACTGTTTCTTGCGTTCCGCGCCGCGCTTGAGCGCGGGGCCGAGCTTGCGCTCTTCCCAGCTCTTGCGTGCGCCCGTGGTGCGGTCGTCGTCTGCCATGATGCCTACTCTATAACCAGCAGCAGTGCGCCCTTTTCCACCGTCTGCCCCGCCGCCACCTTCACTTCAATAACCTTACCAGCCTTGGGGCTCTTAAGCTCATTCTCCATCTTCATGGCCTCGACGATGATCACGCCCTGGTTGGCCGTGACCTCGTCGCCCGGCGCCACGAGGACGTTCACCACCCGGCCCGGCATCGCTGCCTTGATTTCGGCGCGCCCGCTAACCTCGCGCGGGCCTCTGCGTGACTTCACAGCATGGCGAGCGGCATCGATGACCGTCATCCGGGTCGCCCCGGTCCGCGATGCGATCACGATTTCTTCGCCCTCGCGCACCAGGTCAAAATCGAACGAGCGATTGTTCAGGATGATCGAGACCGATGCGGGTCCAACCCTGCGCAGGTCCGCTTCAAACTTCTTTTCGCCGAAACTAATCGAATAGGTTTCGGCCGAGAGCTCCTCGACCTCGACTTCGTGTTCGGTGCCTTCGATGGTCGCGATATATCGCACTGGCGACTGCTATCTCCTCAACATGTCGATTCGGCCCAGCGTCCGCCACGCCGAAGTGTTCGCGCGCGTCGGACCCGCGGCGGCCTGCGCGCTGCCGTTGGTCGCGTTGCGCTGCGTAGCGATCGCCGCCAACAGCATCGCGGCGATGCGCGCCTGGTCGGAATTCCCCGCCGCGAGGTTGCCCGGATGGTACTCGCGGCCGATAAAGCCGGTGTCGAAGTTTCCGGCCAGGAATTCGGGATGATTGACGATCCAACGATGGAACCCGAGGTTGGTCGTCAGCTCGCCCGCTATCACATATTCACCGAGCGCCCGGCGCATCCGGTCGATCGCTTCGCCGCGATCTGCGCCCCATGCGACGAGTTTCGAGATCATCGGATCGTAAAAGATAGGAACTTCCGAACCCGCATACACGCCCGTGTCATTGCGAATACCCGGGCCGTCGGGAACGCGCATCGTTTCGATCTTCCCCGGCGCGGGCACGAACCCCGCTTCGGGATCTTCCGCGTAGATACGGCATTCGACCGCCCATCCGCGCTGCTCGATGTCGCTCTGCTTGAACGGCAGCGGCCTGCCCGCCGCGATTTCCATCTGCGTGCGCACCAGGTCGATACCGGTGACCATCTCGGTGACCGGATGCTCAACCTGGATGCGGGTGTTCATTTCCAGGAAGTAGAAGTTGTGGTCGATATCGGCCAGGAACTCGATAGTGCCGGCGCTGCAGTAGTTGACCGCCTTGGCCGCCTTGACCGCGACCTCGCCCATCTTCTTGCGCATCTCGGGCGTGACGAACGGCGACGGCGATTCCTCGACGACTTTCTGATTGCGCCGCTGAATCGAGCACTCGCGCTCGAACACGTGCACGGTGTTGCCCTGCTTGTCGGCCAGCACCTGCATCTCGATGTGCCGCGGGTTGCGCACGAACTTCTCGACGTAGAAGCGCCCGTCGCCGAACGATGCTTTCGCTTCGCTCGACACCATCCGCACGATCGATGCGAGGTCCTTGTCGCTATCGACGAGGCGCAGCCCCTTGCCTCCACCGCCGGCGGCCGCCTTGATCATGATCGGAAAGCCGATCTTCCTGGCGATCGCGCGAACTTCTTCTTCCGTCTCCAGCGTTCCGGGCGATCCCGGCACAACCGGCACGCCGGCCTTCGCCATCAGCTTGCGTGCCTCGACTTTGTCGCCCATCCTCTCGATCGCTTCGGGCGGCGGACCGATCCAGACGATCCCTTCTTTCTCGACCGCGCGCGCAAACCCGGCGTTCTCGGAAAAGAAGCCGTAGCCCGGATGGATCGCGCCCGCGCCGGTGCGCCGGGCGGCATCGAGGATGTGATCGATTTTCAGGTAGCTCTCGGCCGCGGGCGCGGGTCCAACCAGCACCGCGTGATCCGCCTCGCGCACGTGCAGTGCGGCGCGATCGGCTTCGGAGTAAACGGCGACCGACTCCAGCCCCAGGTCGCGGCAGGCGCGGATGACGCGCACCGCGATCTCTCCCCGGTTCGCGATGAGGACCCGTTTGAACATTGCTGGAGAAGAAACCTTTACCGGGGCCTGTGCGGCCTTCGGCTTGGCTGTCGTCTTCGGTTTTGCAGGCTTACGGCGTGTAGGCATCGAGTCTCACAGGGGAATATTTCCGTGCTTGCGCGGCGGATTTTTGTCGCGCTTGTTTTCCAGCGCCTTGAGCGCGGAGATGAGCCGCGGACGAGTATCGCGCGGCATCAGGACTTCATCGATATAGCCGAGCTCGGCCGCCTTGAACGGATTCGCAAACTTCTGGCGATAGTCGTCGATCAGGCGCGTGCGCTCGGCCGCGGTCTTTTCATTGCGATTGAGGATGTTGATTGCCTGGTCGGGTCCCATCACGGCGATTTCAGCGGTCGGATAAGCGAAGTTCAGATCGCCGCGGATGTGCTTCGAGGACATGACGTCGTACGCACCGCCATATGCCTTGCGCGTGATCACCGTGACCTTGGGCACCGTGGCTTCGCAGTATGCGTATAGCAGCTTGGCGCCGTGCCGAATGATTCCGCTGAACTCCTGCGCGGTGCCCGGCAGGAACCCGGGGACATCGACGAACGTCACCAGCGGGATGTTGAACGCATCGCAGAAGCGCACGAAGCGCGCGGCTTTCACCGAGGCATCGATATCGAGGCATCCCGCCAGGAAGGCCGGCTGATTGGCGACAACGCCGACCGAGTATCCGCCGAGGCGCGCGAAGCCGATCAGCATGTTGCGCGCGAAGTCTTTCTGAATCTCCAGGAAATGTCCCTCATCGACCACGCGATGCACGATCTCGCTCATGTCGTAAGGCTTGTTGGGATTCTCGGGCACGATCGAATCCAGCTCCGCATCGCGGCGGTTCGGGTCGTCGGTGGTCGTAACGAAGGGCGGGTCGTCCACGTTGTTGGACGGCATGTAGGAAAGCATCTCGCGCACGGTCATCAACGCGCCCTGGTCGTCATCGGCCTCCAGGTGGCAGACGCCCGACTTCTGCGAATGAGTATCCGCGCCGCCCAGCTCCTGCATCGTCACGTCTTCGTGCGTGGCCGCTTTGATCACATCGGGACCGGTAATGAACATGTAAGACGTGTCGCGGACCATCACGATAAAGTCCGTCATTGCGGGCGAGTAGACCGCGCCGCCAGCCGCGGGTCCCATGATCACCGAGATCTGCGGGACGACTCCCGATGACAGAACGTTGCGCAGGAAGATGTCGGCGTAGCCGGCCAGCGACACGACGCCTTCCTGGATGCGCGCGCCGGCGCCGTCGTTGAGTCCGATCATCGGGCATCCGGTCTTCGCCGCCAGGTCCATCACCTTGACGATCTTCTCCGCGAATGCGCCCGAGAGGCTACCTCCGAAGACCGTGAAGTCTTGCGAAAAGATACAGACCCGGCGGCCGTCGATCGTTCCATAGCCGGTCACGACGCCGTCACCGGGAACCTTCTGAACGTCAAAGTCCGCGATCCGGTGAACCTTGAACTTGTCCAGCTCAACGAACGAGCCGCGATCGAGCAGGAATTCGATACGCTCGCGCGCCGTCATCCTGCCGTTCGCACGTTGCCGTTTCAGCCGCTCTTCGCCGCCGCCAAGCTCGGCCTGGCGCGACAATTCATGAATTCGCTCGATATTTTCCTTAAGTCCCATGCCTGTTTCCGGGGCAAACGAAGATGATATTGCGCCAGCGGTCAGCCGCGCAACGCAATTGCCGCAGAATAGATACCGTATGTTTAACTGCGGTTAAAGGCGCGGACCGAGAGCGGAAAACCGGGCGAAACTCGATCAGGTAGTCTCGATTCCCTGTCGTTCCGGAGAAATCGCTTCGAGTTCCTGGCCCGCGGTTTCGGGAAATCCGAAGTACATGATCAGCGGCGCAAGCATCCAGATGACGGTCATGTAGGTCACCGCCGTCCAGTGCGAGTGCGTGTATGAGTACAGGAGCGCCTCGATGAGAAATCCAACTGCACCGCCGGTGGTCCCCACGACTGCCAGCGCGCTGCCCGCGGTCGATCGATGGGAAGTCGGGAACAGTTCCGCGCTGTACGCGGCAAAAATCGTACTGGCGGCAGTATCAAAAAAGAGCTGGAACACCCATGCCGGGATCACGCTCCAGCCGGGAGCATTGTAAATCCAGATCGTCATCACCGGCGCAAGGAAAAAGCACAGGGATCCCATGTTGCGCCGGCCGAAACGATCGCTGAGGCGGCCAATGACGATGTGTCCCAGGATCCCGATTCCGCCGCCGAGGAAGTAGAGCTTGGTGACGTCGGCCGGGTTGTAGCCATGCGCGTTCTGGAGGAACAGCGGGAAGAAGAAGCCCGCGGCGTTGCCGCCCATGTTGCCCAGGAACGTGACACCGAGAAGCATCACGAGCCGTCCGGGATAGGCGCGAAACAGCGCCGCGACAGGTTGAAATACGATGGTCGGATGCTTCGAGGTGTGCTCGCTCTCCTCGAACCGATGGCTCTCCGGCAGCGCTCGGCGGAGCGGGATGATCACCACCAGCGGAATCAGCGCCAGCGCGTACAGCCCGCGCCATCCGTACGGGATGTGATTGACCGTCCCGAATATGATCGCCGCGATTCCGTAGCCGACGGAGCTGAGCGCACCGAGCAGACCGATCGTCCATCCGCGCACACCTGAGTCGACTTCTTCGACCAGGATGACCAGAGCGACGGTGGTCTCGGCCCCCGCGAAGCCGCGCGAGAGCATCTGGAAGATCACGAAGGTGCGTTCGTTGGAAGCCAGGGCGGTGAGCCCGGTAAAAATCGTGTAGCCGAAGATGGTGTATAGCAGCAGGCGACGGCGGCCGAACACGTCGGCCAGCGGAGTGATCAGAAACGAGAGCAGGTAACCCAGCCTGATAATGGACGCCATTACGCCGAGATGGCCCTCGGCGATCCTGAGCCCCTTCTGAATCTGCTTCAGCGCCAGGCTGAACAGGGCGCGATCGTACTGGTCGAAGAATCCCGCCGTGATGGCGATCAGGAAGACCCGCCACTGGCGGCGGGTGAATTCCGGCGTACGGCCGAACAGCCCCAGGTTTACGCTCGAGCGGCGCTCGTCAGGCGCCGTCTCTATCGCAATCGCAGTCTGGGGCTCATCCATCGGCGACCAACTCTCGCAACGGTTAGCGACACGTCACCTTAAGCGATTCGAGACCGCGCAGGAAATATGAGCCCTTGTAGCTCAGGGTCTCACCTGGTTTGGCGAGCTCGAGATGCGGGCAACGACGCAGCATCTCTTCGAAAACGATGCGTGCCTCAAGACGCGCCAGGGGCGCCCCGATGCAGAAATGGACGCCCTCGCCGAAGGACAGATGCTCGTTAGGTTCGCGAGCGATATCGAAGCGCTCCGGGTCGGGAAATTTCGCCGGGTCGCGATTGGCCGCAGCCAGGATCATAAAGGCAACAGCGCCCGCCGGAATCTCGACACCTCCGAGGCTCACCGGATTCTTCGGGAACCGGCCGGTGGACTGAACCGGCGGATCGAACCGCAACATCTCTTCAATTGCCCGTGGCAGTAATTCCGGTTCACGCCGAAGAAGCTCGAATTGATCCGGATGGCGCAACAGGGCCAGGCTGCCGTTGCCAATCAGGTTGGTTGTGGTTTCATTGCCGGCTAGCAAGAGCAGAACGATGAACTGCAGCAGGGCCGGTTCACTGAGCGCGTCAGCCTGATCGCGCGCGGCGATCAGCGCGCTCACCAGGTCGGGCCCGGGCTCTTTGCGACGCCTGGCGACTTCTTCAACGAAGTAGCTGATCAGCGACATGAACGCGCTGATCGCATCAGGGGGCGGCGCCACGGTGGCCGAATTGCCCGCGTCAACGATGCGGTCCGACCAATCCTTGAAGGTCGCGTATTTGTCCGAAGGAACCCCGAGCATTTCGGCGATGACCATGACCGGCAGTACGTTGGCGAGATCCGCCATCACGTCGAACTCGCCGCGGGTTGCGGCGTCGTCAACCAGCTCGCGTGCGATTTGACGAATACGTGGTTCGAGATCGCGGATGCGGCGCGGTGTGAACTCGCGACTAATCAGTCGGCGCAGGCGCGTATGCTCTGGCGGATCCTGGCCCAGAAGATCACGCGAGTCGCCGAATGGCTGAAACGCCCCGGGTGCGGGCGGCGGTGGAACGCTCGAGAAGTTCTGGTGGTCGCGCATCGCCGCGCTCACATCGGCATAGCGAGCAACCAGCACCGCGTGCACGGGCCCGAGAGTAACCAGCGGCGGAGGACCGCTGAGCAACGCGCTGTAGTGCGGATAAGGGTTGGCGCGGAACTCGGGATCCCACGGATTGAAGTATGGTGCGCTCCCCGCCATTGCTCGCGGTCCCGCCGACGCCCCTTACTCCAGGGCCATCTCGAGTGATTGCAGCCCGCGCAGGAAATACGAGCCTTTGTAGGTCAAAGGCGCCAAAGGATCGTTTAGATGCAGCTTCGGGAAGCGACGCACGCTTTCCCCGATCGCGATGGTACCTTCCAGGCGCGCCAGCGGCGCGCCGATACAGAAATGGATTCCCTCGCCGAACGCGACGTGGTCGCGCGTCTCGCGCGTGATGTCGAAGCGGTCGGGATCGGGGAACTGCGCGGGATCGTGGTTCGCCGCCGCGAGCAGGATGAAACATTCCGCGCCCTTGGGAATCACCGTGCCGCCGATATCGACGGCATCTCCGATCGCGCGGCGCGAGGTCGCCTGCACCGGACCGTCGTAACGCAGCATCTCTTCGATAGCATTCGCATCGAGCTCGGGGTTGCGCCGCAGCAGTTCCATCTGATCCGGATTGCGCCCGAGAGCCAGCATGCCGTTGCCGATCAGATTGGTGGTGGTTTCATTACCGGCGAGCAGCAGCAACACTACGAACGCGAGTAGTTCGTCGGCCGTCATCGCCTCGTTATCGACGTGTGCCGCTACCAGGGCGCTGATCAGATCGGGTCCGGGCTGCGTGCGGCGCTTTTCGATCTCGTTCAAGAAGTAGGAGCGCAGGTCGTCGATAATCGCTACCACATCGTCGGGAATCGGCTGCCCGGGGAGCGTGTTGCCGCCAGCCACGATCATGTCCGACCAACGCTTGAAGGTCTGGTAGAGCTCGGGCGGAACACCCAGCATTTCCGCGATCACCATCACCGGCAGCACGTTGGCCATATCCGCCATCACGTCGAAACTCCCCTTCCGCTCGATATCGTCGAGCAGCTTGGCGGTGATTTCGCGGATGCGCGGTTCCATCTCGCGGATGCGTCGCGGGGTGAAGTCCCGCGACACGAGGCGGCGCAGGCGAGTCTGCACCGGCGGATCGGAAAACAGCATCGTGGCCGCGCCGCGGAACACTCCCCGCCTGCGCACCTCGGGATTGTCGTTTTGCACGCTGGAGAAACGCGCGTTGTCGCGCAGAATCGCGGTTACATCGGCGTGCCGCGCCACGATCACCGCAGGCGCGCCAAACAGGTCGATGATGCGCGGCGAGCCCTCGTGCAGCGCGTGATAGTAAGGATAGGGATTGTCGCGAAACGACTTGTCCCAGGGGTTGAAGTAGATTCCGGTCGTAGATTGCGTTTGCGTTTCCATTCTTCAGCTCCAGGTCAAATTATTCTTGCGATAGCGGGTACGTGCCGCAGCGCGGCGACGGTCGCCCAGCTCAATGCAAACACGGCCCCGAACACCAGCGATGCTTTCGCGATGGCCGGCAGATCCACGTTCAGCAGCGCGTATTGCAGCCACACCACGAACAGGTAGTGCACCAGGTAAATTCCGTACGAGTTGTCGTTCAGGCTCTCGACGATTGCGTAGCGCCGGGTCGAGAAGCGTAAAAAAATGGCGAGCATCGCAAAGCTGATCGCGGCGCATGAGATTACGAACCAGCAGCCGTACGACCTGACCGGCGGCGATGCCTTGCCGATGGTCACAAGGAAGGCGAAGAACGAGAGCAAAGCCAGCAACACCCAGAGCTTCGATTGGCGCGCGAGTGCGCCGCCGGGAGCGAAACCGCTGCGTTCCAGGCCGTAAGCGCCCACCGCGACGCCGGCAAAGAAGTAGACCGCGTAGTGGAGCGCGCGGCACGCTTGAATCGCCAGCGGACCGAATGCGAACCAGTATGAGGACCCGAACGCGATCAGCATCGGGAAGAACGCCGTAGCTGAAACCGTCACCAGGACCAGGAAGAATATTGGCGGTTGGGCGAAGATACGGGCCCGCGCAGGCCCGATTGAATCCGCGGCGCCCGGCATCGCCCAATACAGGAGCGCAGCGAGGCAGTCGTAGGCGAGCAATACGGCGACGAACCACGGCGGCCCGGAACCCCAGGGTCCAACCAGGATGGTGTCACGCCAGAATCGGAAGTAGCCAGGCGCCGCTCCTGTCATCAAGTAGGACGGGTAGTACGCAAGCGGCATCAGAAAAGTAACTGCGATGGCGAACGGAAGGCCAAGCCGAAGCATGCGGTCGCGCAGGAATTGCGGGGGGCGCTTGCGCGCCAGGCTGGGCCATACGAACAACCCCGAAACAAAGAACATCAACGACATGAAAAACGCGTCGTTGAACGCAACGAGGATGTCGAATCCAGGCCACCGCCGGGAATCGACGATCGGGGCGGTCGACCAGAGATACTGTTCGGGGTTGAAGTGGCCGAAGTTTACATACGCAAGCACCGAGTGATGCAGCAGTACGAGCACGATGATGAAGGTGCGAAGATAGTCGATCGCGACCCCTCGCCCGCCGCGGCTCGCCTGGACCCCCGACGCGCGTGAGCCGGGCAGAGTGATTCTCTCAGCGGTTGCTGCCATTCGAATTGCCGTCAGGTACCCCGTCGAAACCAATGGCAAGCTCGATGCCATCGGAAAAGCGTTGCTCCGTCGCGCAAAGCCGCGCGGAAACCCGCAGTACCGATGCTGCGTGCAGCCACTTTCTGACGGCCTCGGCTCAACTTATGGCCATCTCGAGATGGGCCAGGCCGCGCAGGAAATACGAGCCTTTGTACTTGAGAGGCGCGCCGGGGTTGGCGAGGCGAAGCTTCGGAAAACGCTCCAGCATCGTCCCGAACGCGATCGCACCCTCCATCCGCGCCAGCCCCGAGCCCAGGCAGAAGTGAATGCCCTCGCCGAAGGCGACGTGGCCGCTTGCATCGCGCGTGATGTCGAATTTGTCAGGATTCGGAAAATGCGCCGGGTCACGATTGGCCGCCGCAACTATCACGAATGTTCCCGTGCCCGCCTTGATAACAGTTCCGCCGACGTTGGTGTCCCGGGTCGGGGTGCGAAAGGTGGATTGCACCGGGCCGTCGTAACGTAACATCTCATCAATCGCCCGCGGCATCAGCTCCGGCCTCGCCCGTAGCATCGCCAATTGATCAGGGTTCGATCCCAACGCGAGCATCCCATTGCCAATCAGGTTGGTGGTGGTCTCGTTACCGGCGAGCAACAACAGCACCACGAATGCGAGCAGCTCGCCCGCGCTCAACGCCTCGTTCTGCTCGTGCGCCGCAACCAGAGCGCTGACCAGGTCGGGACCGGGCTTGCCCCTGCGCTTGTCTATCTCCTGCGAGAAATATCCGCGCAGCTCTTTCATCGCGGTCACGATATCGTCCGGCATCGGCATGCCCGGAAGCACATTGTCCGATTCGATAATCTTGTCCGACCAGTGCTTGAACGTCTGGTAGAGGTCCGGCGGCACCCCTAGCATCTCCGCGATCACCATCACCGGCAGCACGTTGGCGATGTCCGCCATCACGTCGAGACTGCCCTTGCGCGCGGCCGCATCGACGAGCTGCGCGCTCATTTCGCGGATGCGCGGCTCGAGCTCGCGGATACGCCGGGGCGTAAAGTCGCGCGAGACCAGCTTGCGCAGGCGCGTATGCACGGGTGGATCCGCTACCAGCATCGAAGGGTCTTCGCCGAACAGGTTGTTCTGCTCCTCGAAGTTGCCGCCACCGAGTTGAGCGCTGGAAAAGTTCGCGTGATCGAGCAGGACCGCGCGAACGTCAGCATAACGCGCGACCAGCGCGGCATCGCCCATCAGGTTGATAATCCGCGGCGGACCATCGTAGAGCGGCTTGTAGTGCGGATATGGATTGGCGCGATAGTTCTCATCCCACGGATTGAAATAGATTTCCCTGGCTTGCGCGGTCGAAGGTATCGCACCCATTTGTCCTGCTCCTCTCAGTTGGGGGCGCTCGCGGAGCGCGCGGAATTGAGAATCGAGGCGGCCAGTTTCTTGAGCCACGCGATTGCGCGAACAACTTCGGGCGGATCGTCGCTGGCTTCAGGAAGCAGCTCGCGCTCGAGTGCGAGCGCTTCGAGCTGACCGAAGACCAGGTCGATCAGTGCTTCCAGCTCCTCGCCATGTCCGGCGGGCCATTGAAGAATCTCGGTGAAGCCATGATGGATCTTTTCGCTGAGTTCCCTGCCAGCCGCGAGCACCGGCTCGCGCAGCGTCGGATCGGTCCGGCTTGCGACTACCAATTCGAGCCACGCGTAGAAGGTCGGGCTCTTGAAAATCGGCCATAGCAGATCGATAAGCCCGCGCAGCCGCGCTTCCGGACTCCCTGCCGGCAGTTCGCCGGATAAGCGCCGGACTTCTTCGGCGCGAAGCGCGAAGACGTATTCGAGCGCCTTGACGACCAGTTCGTCCTTGGTGGGGAAGTGATGGAGCTGCGCGCCACGGGAGACTCCTGCGCGTGCAGCTATTTCAACGGTGGTGGTTCCCGCGTAGCCGCGCTCGTGGAGACAGGCTACGGTTGCATCCATGAGCCGTCGCCGGGTTTCGGCGCTGCGCTCTTCCTGAAGGTTAGGCATAGCTTTTCCGAATCCTCTCGGCGATGGATATTACCATCGTGCATGACTGTTGCAAGCAATCAAGACTGTTTGTTTTGATCATACAATGAGTCCGTGCGCATCGAGGTACCAGGTACTCTTTCTGAGCGTCGTCCGAGGTCGTGGCGAAGGTGGTCGCGCGTGCCTTGACCGATCTCCGGGCGAAGACGTGTTATCCTGCGGGCAAACGGTCCGTGTTCCTGGCCGTGATGGCGAGTATCCTGCCGACGCGAGTCTTCGATTCGATCAAGCTCAAGCAGATGGCATAGACGACGTCACTTGCCGCGGAAGACCGGGCGGCGCTTTTCTAGGAAAGCGCGCACACCTTCCTTGTAGTCCTCGCTATTGAAGCACATCGCAACCAGTTCGGAGACACCTTCGAGATCGCGTTTGGGGGAATCCTTGATGCCCTCACGAATCGCAGCCTTCGCAGCCTCGATTGTCAGCGGGGCGTTCGCGGCCATCTTGGTGGCGTAGTCGCGAACGTAGGATTCCAGCTCGGCGGCCTCCACCACGCGATTCACGAGGCCCATGGTGTGCGCCTCGTCGGCATCGAAGAGCCGCGCCGAGAACAGGATGTCGCGGGCATTCGCGTGCCCAACAGTGTGGGTGAGTGAAATAACCCCCTCGAGTGGATACGCCAATCCCAGCCGCGCGGCGGGAATGCCCATCCGCGTGCCGCGCGCCGCGATTCGGATATCGCAGGCCAGCGCGACCTGGACGCCGCCGCCGATGCATACGCCGGAGATCATCGCGATGATGGGCGTCGAGCATTCGAGCATCGAGTTGATCGCGCGATTGGGCGCCTCGCGATAGACGCGCGCCTGGGATGCATCGGAGCGCAGCGAGGGAAACTCGGAAATGTCAGCGCCGGCAATGAACGCCTGGGGCGTGGACCCGGTCATCACAATCGCGCGGATCGCATCGTTGCGATCCAGTTCGGCGATTGCTTCCGGGATTCGCTGCCACGTCCTAAGATTGAGCGCGTTGCGCACTTGCGGGCGATTGAGCACTATCCATCCGATGGGCGGTTCGTGCCTGACGATTACGGGGTCGGTCGAATTTTGTTCGCTCATGACGCACTAGCGCTCCGGCTTGATTCGCGATGGTGATAGTCGAACGAGCTACCAGTCGGGATTTTGAGCACATTTGTGTGCTGGACGAAACCGTGCACCGCGGCCCCTCGCGGCGGGGAGTCATCGGGCCGGCGGTGGCGGCCTCGCGATGCGCCGTGGCGCGCGTTGACGGCATCGTGCGCGGTTACGTGCTCACGCAACCCGACTTTTTCGGCCACGGCTTTGTCCAGCTTCTGGTAGTGCATCCTGATTACCGCCGACGCGGCCTGGCAACGACCTTGATGCGTGCGGCCGAGCTCGACGCGCCGACGGACAAGCTTTTCACCTCGACTAATCACTCGAACGTAGCGGCGCAGCGGCTGCTCGAACGCCTTGGCTTCGTCCGCAGCGGGATGATCGACAACCTCGACGAGGGCGACCCGGAAATCGTCTATTTCAAGCGGCTCGCACCATCGGCCAGGCCCGACGACAAGGAATAATCGCGATATCTGAAAAAGAGCGGCGGCTTCTGCCAGGTTCGGAGAAGCCGCCGGGAGCGGGGGTTGATGGCGGCTTGGCCGCCGTACTGCCCGTCTTGAATGCTATTCGGTTTCCGAGTTCTGCTTCAGACTCTGGATCTCCTGGCGCTGGCTCTCGATCTGCTGCTGTTGCATCGAGACCTGTGACTGCAGGTGATGCTGAGTGTTCTCGTTGTTCTGGAGCGCGTTGCCGACCACGAAACCAGTGCCCGCACCGATCGCGCCGCCGATCGCAGCTCCCGCGCCCGGAGCACCGACCGCAGCACCGATAATCGCGCCCGTGCCTGCACCGATCGCACCACCACCCAGGGTCCCCTTCTCGCGGGTTGACAGCGGCTCACCTGAACACGCGCTCACAAACAACAGCGCCACCGCCAGAAGAAGCGTCATCACAATCGATCTTGTTGCGTTCATCGGAATGGCCTCCTGTTGAGACCGACCAGGTCGGCCTGAGGCAGATAGCAGGTTCGAGGCCAAGAGAAATTGTCGAGATTTGGTGGGACAGGATTCCGACTACTTTGTAAAAGTTACCAAGGAAAGGGCGAAGCTTCACCGAACGCCATAAAGGCGCGGCAGGCACGCCTAAATAATCTGACCAAGGAAAAGGCCTCATGCCGCGAGGTATGAGGCCCTTCCTTGTCGAGCAAAAGTTTGAAACGAGCTTAGCCGGCGAGCGGGCCGCGCAGGAGCTGGCCGGGGAGCGCGCCGGTGTGCTCGTTGTTGCGCAGCAGCACCTGGCCGTTCACAACAGTAGCCTTCAGACCTTCCGACTTCTGCTTGAGGCGCTTGGCACCGGCGGGCAAGTCGTGCACCAGCTCCGGAAGCTGGGGTGTGATCTTGTCGGGATCGAAGATGATCACATCGGCGAAGTTGCCCTCGCGCAGCATCCCGCGGCCCTTCAGGCCCCAGTGATAGGCCGGGATGAAGCTCATCATCCTGATCGCCTGCTCCAGCGTCAGCGCCTGCTTCTCGCGCACCCAGTGGCTCAGCACGTGCGTCTGTAGGGAAGAATCCATGATCTGCGAGACGTGTGCGCCCGAATCCGAGAAGGTCACGACCGAACGCGGATTCTTCATCATCTCGAGCACATTGTTCTGGTCTTCGTTGACCAGCGTCTGCATGAAGAAGAGCTTCAGGTGCTTCTCCAGCGCCATGTCGATCATCACATCGACGGGATCCTTGTTCTCCGCTTCGGCGATTTCCGCGACCGACCGATGAGGCGGCGTCGGGCGCACCAGCGGGAAGATCCACTTAAAATTGGCTCCACGCGCTTCTGCCCCGACGCCCCGTTCAGTTTCACCGCGTTCGTGCGCGGCCGCGACCAGCGCGCGGCGGGTTTCAGGATTGCGCAGCGCGGCTTCCTGCTGCGCCAGCGGGAGCTTGCGGATTTCTTTCCATGCCGGAATCCGATCGAACGGCATCATGGTTTCGAACGACAGCAGCACGTTCAGCGACCGACTATGGACCTGGATGAACATCCTGCCTCCCTCAGCCGCGGTTTCATCCGCGAGCTTGAAGAAGTGCCGCCAATAGTCCGGTGCGCGGCGGGAGCTGAACATTCCGTACGTCACCGGCACCGAGGTATCGATCGCGAGTGCCTTCAGGCGCGCGAGGTAGCTATCGAGGCGCTCGCCCTGCGAGCCGGTATCTTCGCCGGCGATTTCGAAAATGCCCGCGCCCAGATCGCCCATCACCCCAACCAGGCTGCGGACTTCGTCCCAGTTCGCGAGACGGCTTGCGACCGGGCGGCCGTCTGGCGTCTGGTGATTGCTGGTGCGCGATGTGGTGAAACCGATCGCGCCCGCGCGAATCGCGCTTGCGAGCTCATCGCGCATCATCTGCAGATCTTCGGTCGTTGCCTGCTCTTCGAAGGCCCGCTGGCCCATCACGTAGGTGCGCAGGGCCGAGTGCCCCATGTAGGCGGCGTAGTTGATGCCCTTGGGCTGGCGCTCGACCGCATCGAGGTATTCCGCGAAGGTGGTCCACGACCACTTGATTCCCGCCTCCATCGCTTCGGGCGAGATATCTTCGGCGCGCTCCAGGTTGCGCATCACGAGAAGCTTGTCCTTCTCGCCGCAGGGTGCGAGCGAGAAGCCGCAGTTGCCCATCACCACGCTGG
>Ga0335085_10001386_pt1 | contig 52409 bp, 36 predicted proteins | sample Lox_Sample_45_FD_206712 | JGI IMG/M metagenome (GOLD analysis project Ga0335085, IMG submission 206712) | Soil microbial communities from Loxahatchee National Wildlife Refuge, Florida, United States - Lox_Sample_4.5 | ecosystem: Environmental > Terrestrial > Soil > Wetlands | place: USA... | reverse complement strand
CGGATGTATCGGCGGACTTCGTTGAGTTCGAAACCGACGGTGGAGACAGCATAGCCACGAGCCCAGAAATGCTCGCCGCTGAAGTTTCTTTCTTTACCGGACAGCCGGGCCAGGGCGTGGAAGACTTCCCCCAGATGTCGGCGCGCCTGACCGAACAGCACCTTGCGCCGCTTCTGGGGGACGAAGACAACGTGGTATTGGCAGTTCCATCTCGAATGGGATAGGCTCTGGTAAAGCTCGGACATCACATCCTCCCTTCCTGACTCTCATCAAGCCACTGGGGAGGATGTTATGTCGGAGCGGTCAAACCTTTTCGAGTCTCACTGGTCGAACCAGTGGCTCACCTAAGAGCGAGTTAAAGAGCGAGCAAGTCCTGGTGCCGGTCGGGTGCGTTCCGGAAGTGCTCCAGGTAGCCTGCTGCCGGGAAGCAACCTAGTGCTGCGCAGGCACGGATATCCCCGGCTAAGGCCCCGCGAACGTTCCGGAATACATTCCGAGCTGCCCTGTAGTAGTATGGCCAGTCTGCTGCCGACGGCACAGCGCGAGATCAGATCGATGTCGCAATTGGTGTTGGGTACGAGGTGCGCCATGAGATTGTCCGGCCTGATCTTCTGCCTGCTCTGCGCCCGGCTGCTTATGGGGCAGGTTCCGACTGAGAGCCTGCCGAAGCTCGGCGACTATGAATCGGAGCGGACCGGCAGTTATGACCGTAGCGGCGGGAACGCCGACTATCGCAGCCTAAAAGCCGGAGAAACCCTGGCTATCTTCGACGAAGACGGCCCAGGCGAGATCCGCCACATCTGGACAACCATCCCGCCCTGGGCCGAAGTCTACCACCTCAAGAAGGTGGTGCTCCGCATGTACTGGGATGGCGAGGCGCAACCCAGCGTGGAGGTTCCGATTGGCGATTTCTTCGGGTTGGGTCTGGGAACTTACACAACCTTCCAGTCTGCGCTCCTCGTCGTCAATCCCGATCAAGCCTTGAACTCGTACTTTCCCATGCCTTTTCGCAAGCACGGGCGCATCACCGTGACCAACGAGGGTTCGAAAGAGATCTCAGACTATTACTGGAATATCGACTGGGTCAGGCCTCGCTCGATCGACCCCGGTGCCGCGTATTTGCACGCCCAGTACCGCCAATGCGCCCCCTGCCAGGGCTGGTACAAGGGAAATTTCTACGACAATGATTTTACGGAGGCGCGCAAGGACCCGCGATGGCAGAACACGTCTGGCGAGGGCAATTACACCTTCCTGGATGCGGCGGGCGACGGGCAGTTCGTGGGCTTGACGCTGTCGGTGTTTCAGAATCAGTGGGGCGGGTGGAACGAAGGCGATGAGATGATCTGGGTCGACGGGGAGAAGGAGCCTCGAATCCACGGAACCGGCGGAGAGGATTATTTCAATGCCGCCTGGGGCTTTTCGAAGCTCTACTCCACGCCTTTGGTCGGGCTCACCGAGTTTCACGGATGGGAGCCGGGCTCGCGGTTCTCGCTCTATCGCTGGCACCTCGAGGCCCCGATTCGCTTCCGCAAGTCCATCAAGGTGACCATCGAGGACGGCCATGCCAACCTGCGCTCGGACAACTTCTACTCGGTGGCTTACTGGTATCAGACGGAGCCGCACGCCGCCTTTCCCCCACTACCGCCGGTGGAACAACGGATTCCGAAGTTCAAGGTCACCGGCGGGCCCGGCCAGGATCCTGATATGAAGTAGGCGGCGTTCCCTGCCTTACCGAGGCCCAGAAAAAGCGGAATTCGTTCCGTTTTTATCTGCTCACAGTTTTCGCTTGACTCCGGCCGGCAAATGCCGTATACGGTTCACTCTTTGATCTGAACGCAAAGTTCTCCGGCGGCCGAAATTCACGGCCTGAGACCGCGAAAGGGGTCGACCCATGGTGAGCCGTCGAAAATTCGTCGCGACCCTCGGGGCCTCGACGGTTCTGCCGGCCGCCTCGCTGGCATTGGGGGAGCCCGCAGCCTTCTCCGCTTCCGCCATGGAGGGGCGCGCGCGCGCCGATCTGAACGGGTCGTGGGAGCGGCGCATCGACGGTGAGCTGTACGACGTCGTTCAGGTGCCGTCGTCGCTGCGTCCATCCGGTTTCTACCACCTGGGCCGCCAGTTCCTCCTTCCTGAGCTGTCCCCGCATCAGCGCGCCATTCTGCATTTCGATGCCATCGCCTATTTTGGACGAGTGTTCGTGAATAGCGCCGAGCTCGGAACCATGGGCCCGTACGTACCCTACGAATTTGACTTCACTCGGCAGGCCAAGAAAGGCGTCAACGTCATCGAGGTGGCCATCGCGGATCTCACGCCGGACCCGAGCGACGCAGGCGTGGACCAACTGGCGCTGGGAGTCAATCCGGGGTGGGAGGCTTACGGGGGGATCATCCGCGACGTCTATGTGGAGGTCCGCCCCGCCGCCTTTATCGACAACGTCCGCCTGGGCTACACCCTGAAAGCCGACGGCACCGCCGCGGCCTGCCGGGCGCAGGTCTTCGTCTCTTCATCCACCGCCACCTCCGGGCAGATCGAGGTCGCGCTATCACGGAGCGGGCAGGAGGTCGCCCGGACGGCAACGCCAGTATCGGTAGCGGCCGGGGCGAGCGAGACCGAGGTGACCTTCGATGTCGCCGCGCCCGTGCTGTGGTCGCCGGAGGAACCGAACCTTTACGAGTTGTGTGCCCGCCTCAGCACTGACCACGGCGAGGACCGTTGGAGTTGCGGCACCGGCTTTCGCACCGTAGTCGCCCAGGGCCCGGATTTTCTGCTGAATGGCGAGCGGCTGGTGTTGAACGGAGTGGCCCGTCACGACATGTGGAAGGAGCAGGGGTTCACCCTCACCCGCCAGCAGATGGAACAGGACATGCGGATGATCAAGGCGATGGGCGCCAATTATGTCCGCCAGGTCCATTACCCGCATCACCGCTACGTGGTTGAGCTCGCAGACCAATACGGACTCCTGATCAGCGAAGAGCCGGGCTATTGGAACATGGACTTCCGAACCATGCCGCGGGGCATGATCGAATTGGGCTACCAGATCATGGAACGGACGATCCGGCGCGACTGGAATTCACCCTCCGTCTTCGCCTGGTTACTTTCGAACGAGTGCACGCTCACCGTCGATACCCTGCGCGAGGGCAAGGAGCGTTGTAATAAGCTCGATCCGATTGGCCGGCTGGTCTCGGCCGCCAATAGCATGCCTAAGGAGAAAGCCAAGCCCATCTTCGAACAGGCAGGAATGGATTTCTTTGACCAGCATCCTTACACCTACGACGTCGACGATTTTGACAAGGAAGCGGCGTTCGCCGGCCCCAGCCGCCCGCTAACCTTCACCGAGTGGGGAGGCAAGGCCATCGGACAGTCGCAGATTGTCATGCAGAACAGCGTCGATCGGCTGCTGGACCTGATCGAATCGCACCGGCTGTCCGGTCATGTCTTCTGGAGCTGGCAGGATATGCGGCAGTACAGCCGCATCGATTGGGAGATGCGCGACGGCATCCTGGAGTCGGGGGTCGTCACGGAGGGCCGCGAACCCCGCCAGGTTCCCTACCTGGAGCTTTCGCGCCTCTTCGAGGGACGCCGCCACGAAAGCGAGCCCCCGGCCACGCGTCCGCTGGTGGTGCCGCTCCGGTGGTCGCCTTGGTCGCGGAAGAGTAAGTTCAGCGCGCTCGACCTGCAATCCCTGGCGGACAGCCCGGACGGCGCCAAAGCGTGGCAGACCTTCGAAGACCGCATGGCCCGCTACTGGTCCCAGGCTCCGATGGCCGAGGATCAGTGGAAACGCACGGGCGGAAGATTCCGCCTCTGGCAAGGTTCGGAGGTAGAGGTTTCCGGCGTGGTCTTCCAGGTTCCGGCGGTCCAGGGATACGTCCGCCCGTTGGTGGTGACTCCGGAGGCTCCTGAGGTTGAGATTCCGGTGGGCCGCGAAGGCCGGCGGCTGCATATTCTCGGGCAGGTGATTTTCCCAACCGGCTTTCCGGTGACGGGCGATGACGGGGAGGAGATCGCCAGCTACACCCTCCGTTATGCCTCGGGGAAGACCGAGCAGGTTCCGCTGCGCAATGGCCGCGAACTGGCTCAATCGAACCTCATTCATGTGGCCACCAGGATCGAGCCTGAAGCCACCGAGGCGCAGCGCGCCCTTTGCTTTCCCAAGGACATTGCCCGGGAACAGTACCAAGTCCTGTTGCTCTCGGTACCCACAGAAGGCGGCAAGGTGGTCAGTCTGCATTGCAAGCTGAACGGCCAGCAGCAGGCGCTGGCGATCTTCGCCATCACGGTGGAATACGACTAAGTCAGACGAGAGCTCGTTGATTCCAGCATCTCCTGGGGTGACCTACGACGAAGGTGACATCGGGACATCACGCGCAGCGCGAGGATAGCCCTCTCGCCGCTACGATTGCCCCCGGCTACGCTGCCGGCGTCCTTTCCGGGCGCTCGGCAGCGGCTCCCCAATCCGGCTCCAGGGCGCGGTCGCGGGTAGATCTGGCGGGCGCCTGGCAGCGTTACGTCAACGGAAAGCTCCTGGACGTGATCCCTGTACCCTCGTCGCAGTGCCCTCTGGGCTTTTACCGTCTCAAACGCGACTTTCTCCTGCCGGCTCTCTCGCCCCAGCAGCGCGCCCTCCTGCATTTCGACGCGATCACCTACCACGGACGGGTTTTTGTCAACGGAGTGGAACTGGGAACGACCATTCCTTACATCCCTCACGAGTTCGACTTCACGCGGGCGGCCAAGGAAGGAAAGAACCTTGTCGAGGTGGCGATCGCAGACCTGCGGCCGGATCCGAGCGGCGCCGGCCGGGACGAGATCGCGCTGGGGGTCAATCCGGGCTGGGAAGCCTATGGCGGAATTATCCGCGACGTGTACGCGGAAGTCCGGCCCGCCGTCTATATCGACAACGTGCGGTTCGGATACCAGTTGGCGGATGACAACGGCCGGGCCGCCTGCCAAGCGCGCGTGATGTTTTCGTCGGCGACGGCGCTTGCTGGGCACCTGCAGGTCGTGCTGATACGGGACGGGTCTGAGATCGCGCGGGCCGAGCGGGACATCCAAGTCTCAGCCGGCTCGACCGAAGCCGAGTTGACGTTCGATGTCACTGCGCCGGACCTCTGGTCGCCCGAGCAGCCCAATCTTTACGAACTGGAAGCCCGATGGCGGGGCCAGGGCAGCGAGGATGTCTGGACTGGCCGCACCGGCTTCCGCCGCCTCGTGATCCGCGGCAATCAATTTGAACTCAACGGCAGCCGGCTGGTGCTGAACGGAGTCTGCCGGCACGACATGTGGAAGGACCAGGGATTCACCCTGACCCCCGCGCAGATGGCCCAGGACATGACGATGATCAAGGCCCTGGGGGCGAACTACGTGCGCCTGGTCCATTATCCGCACCATCGGCGCATCGTGGAGCTGGCCGACGAATTGGGTCTGCTGGTGACGGAAGAGCCGGGATATTGGGGCATGAACCTGCGCACCATGCCGCCGAGCATGATTGAGCTCGGCTACCGGATCATGGACGGGACGATTCGAAGGGATTGGAACTCACCTTCGGTCTTCGCCTGGCTGCTGGGGAACGAGTGCACGCTGACGGCCGAGTATCTTCGAGAAGGCAAAGAGCGCTGCCGGAAGCTGGATCCCCTGGTGCGGCCGGTCTCTTTTGCCAACTCCATGGATCCCAAAGAGGCGAAGCCGATCTTTGAGCAGGTCGGCATGGATTTCTTCGACGCCCATGTCTATCCGTCCGATTCTCAGGAGTACGCCAAGACCGCAGAGTTTTATGGCGGCTCGCGCCCGCTGACGTTCACCGAGTGGGGCTGGGAAACGGCCGGGGACAAGGACATCTACCCCGAGACCCACAGCGAGCTGGTCCTCGACCTGGTCCAGAACGGCAAGCTGGCGGGCCATGCCTTCTGGTCCTGGCAGGACGTTCGCCAGTACAGCCGCCTCGACTGGCCGACGGCGGACGGCATCCTGATGTCCGGTGTGGTCGACGAGGCGCGCGTGGTCCGGCCCGATCTGTACCTGGAGCTCTCGGCGCTGTTTCAAGGCCGCGCCGGGGAGCCGCCCTTGCCTGCGGCGCGGCCTGCCGTCCTGCCTCTCAAGGTGTCGCCCAGCGCGCCGGGCGCGGCGTTTCACCCCCTGGATCTGCAGCCTCTGGTGGAGAGCGCCGAAGGGATCAAGTCCTGGGCGGCGCTGGAGGCGGCATTGTCACTGTTCTGGCCCAAGGCGGCCATGGCGGAAGATCAGTGGAAGCGTACGGGCGAAAGATTCCAGTTGTGGCCGGATCGCCTGCCGCGTGAGCTGGTGGTGGGAGGAATTCCCTTCCAGGTTCCTTTCGTCAACCACTACGCGCGCCCCTTGATCCTGACGGCGGGGTCGCCCGGCTTCGTAATACCGGTGGATCGTGAGTGCGAGCGATTACACTTCCTGGGCCAGGTGACGCTGCCCGTCGGGTATCCGCTGGTTGGGAAGCGGGGCCAGCGCGTGGCCACCTATCGCGTGACGTACAAGGGAGGCGCCGAGCAGGAGATCCCCGTGCGAGCGGGACAGGAGGCCGCCCAGGCGAATCTGATTCACGCCGCGACCCGGATTGATTCCGTGGCCACCGAAGCGCAACGGGCGATGGAGTACGTCAAAGATGTCGTTCGTGAACACTACCAAGTGCTGCTCTGGACGGTAGAGGTGAAACCAGGTGCGGTCGAGACTCTGAAGTGCACCTTGGACGAAGGCCAGCCTGCCTTGGCCATGTTTGCCATCACCGCTGAGGCCCGAACGCTCGGGGTCGCGCCGGTCGGGCGGGCAGGAAAATCCGCTTGATCGGACCCCCTCGCTCGTGTACTATGCAGTATATCTCACACACTTTTGAACAAAGCTTGGCGGTCGACCGTGCCCAGATTTCGATACCAGGTTTTATAGATGAGTAACTAAGCGGGACGTCCCCGAAAAAAATCAAAACACCAAAGCCAGAATGTCATTTAGAATCAACAAAACGAGGGCTACATGGTGGGTTTGGACAAAGCCAGAATGTCTTTTAGAATCAAGGCGGCTGAAACGGCTGTCCGAAGACCTGCAACCGCCAAGGATTTCCCGATCAAGCCTTTTAAGATCAAACCACTACAAGGATTCTAGGTCCGATTTTTCCCAACAAGAGGCGAGTCGCGGGTCGCGCCCGCTTCCGACCGCTGTAAAGTTCCCGACAAGGAGGTCCATGGCCGAGACAGCTGGCAAGACCCATGAGGCAGAGTTCGTTGTAACCGAAGAGGAAGCGATCCACTTCCTGGGGCCGGACGTGCCTGCCGTACTCTCCACGCCCTCTCTAATCAACATGATGGAACTGACCTCGCGCGAGAACGTCCGCCCCGTGCTCAACGAGGGCGAGGACACACTGGGAGTATCGGTGAACATTAAGCACCTGGCTGCAACCCCGGCGGGCATGAAGGTCCGCGTGGTGTCCAGGCTCGTCCTGATCGACGCGCGCAACTACACCTTTGAGGTTGAGGCTTTCGATGAGACCGACAAGATCGGCGAGGGCACGCATCAGCGGGTCTCGGTGCTGGTGACCAAATTCGCCAGCCGCGTCCGGGCCAAACAAGACAAGTCTGCCCATGCCCGTTAAGCTGGAGCGATCCCGCGGCATCGCCGTCCTCAGCCTGCAGCGTCCGGAGCGCGCCAACGCGCTCAATCGCGAGACCCTGGAGGGTCTCGCTTCCGCCATCGAAGCCTTGCGAAACGACCGTGAAGTCCGCGCTCTGATCAGCCTGGGCGAAGGAAAGGGGTACTCGGCCGGCTCCGACATGCACGAGGTTGCAGGCCTTTCGACGGAGCAGGCGATGGAGCACCAGCGGCTCGAAGGGACGGTTTGCCGGAGCCTGCTCGCCTTGCCGAAACCTACCATCGCCGCGCTTCACGGTTACTCGCTGGGCGGCGGCCTCTTTCTGGCGGCCTACCACGATTTCAGGGTTGCCGCCGCCGGCACGCGCCTGGGCATGCCGGAGGTGAAGCTGGGTTGGAACCCGACCTTTGGCATGGCGCGCCTGCGGGACCTGGTCGGTGTCGGGATCGCCACCCGCTGGCTGATGTCGGGGGACGAGATTGCCATGGACGAGGCCAGCCGTGCCGGCCTGATCACCCGCGTGGTTCCTGCTGGAGCCCCGGTGCTCGCGGCCGCGATGGAGCTGGCCGAAGAGCTGATCCACCGGCCTCCCACGGCCCTGGCTGCGATCAAGGAAGCGCTCCAGCAGGAGACCGCCTCCGAATTCCAGCGGACGGACGCGCTGGAGACGGAGTTGTTCGGCCGCTGCCTCGAGACGCCTGAGGCTCAGGCCAGCCTTCTGCGCTATCGAAAGCCGCGCTCCCAGTAGGAGCCATGAACACCCTGACCGGCAACCGAACCATCCCCGACTACCTCGGGTTTCACGCCCGCTTCAGGCCCCACGAAACCGCCCTCATTACCGAGACCCGCGCCGGTCTGCGGCAGTCACTGGCCTGGGAGGAGCTCGACGCCCTGGCAAACCAGGCCGGCAACTGGATTCTGGCGCAGGGCCTCGGGCACGGCGACTCGATCGTGATTCATCTGCCGAACAGCCTGGAGCTCGTCATGTTGTGGCTGGCGGCGGCCAAGAGCGGGACCGTGGCGGTGCCGGTCGATCCCGCATCGGCGGCGCCGGAGCTGCGCTACATCGCCGGGCACTCCGACGCCCGGCTGGTGGTGACCGAGTCCGGCAGCCTCGACCTGGCGCGCGCCGCCTGCGACGGTTGCCCCAAAGTGGAGCGCATCGCCACCACCAGCCTGGCGGATCCGATCGAGGCCGGCGAGATCGGCATCGAGATCGGATCGCAAAGCGCCGCCAGGCCGGGCGCTCCCCTTGGCCCTCTCGATGTGGCCGGCATGCTGTACACCTCGGGCACCACCGGCAAGCCGAAAGGCGTGATGCTAACCCATGCCGCCTATCTTTACGGAGCGGAAGTATTCGCGCGCGCCACCGCTCTGCGCGCCGCCGACCGCCACCTGATCGTGCTGCCGCTGCACCACGCCGCCGCGCAGTGCCACGCCCTGACGCCGTCGCTGGTGAGCGGGGCGAGCATGGTGATCATGGAGAGCTTCAGCGCTAGCCGTTTCCTGCTTCAGGCGGAGCGGTACCACGCCACGCGCGCCGCCCTCTTTGCCGCCCCGCTGCGCATGATCCTCCGGCAGTACACCGGCTCCGCTGCGCCCAGCTCGCCTCTCGAGCTGGCCACTTTCGCCCAGAACCTGACGCCGGAAGAGATGAACGAATGGGAGACGCAAATCCGTGTCCCGCTGATGCAGCTCTGGGGCATGACGGAAACCGTGGGCCTCCCGCTCATGGTGCCGCTTCACGGGCCCCGGGACAACTTGTGCATGGGATTTCCCGTGGCCGGATACGACGTCCGCGTCGTGGACGAAAGGGGCGATGACGCCGCCACCGGCTTGCCGGGAGAGATTGTGGTGCGCGCCGAGCCGGGCTGGAACACGTGCAGCGGCTATTACAAGAACGGGGAGGCGACGAGCCAGCTCTTCCGGAACGGCTGGCTCTATACGGGCGACCACGCCCTGCGGGACCGGCAGGGTCAATTTCACTTCCTGGGCCGCTTCAAGGAAATGATCAAGCGCTCCGGCGAGAACGTCTCCCCGGTCGAAGTTGAGGACGTCCTGAAGTCGCATCCCGCCGTGCTGGAGGCTGCTGTTGTCGGGGTGCCCGACGCCTTGCGCGACGAAAGCGTCATCGCCTTCGTGACCTTTCGTGAGGGGCAGGCGGCAACGACTGACGATCTGAAGCAATGGTGCCTGCGGAGCCTTTCGGCTTTCAAGGTACCACAGGAGTTCAACCCATGCGCCGAGTTTCCCCGCACCTCGGTCGGCAAGCTCCAGCGCCACCTGCTGCGACGCTCCTGGCTGGAACAGCACGCCGGGAGCGGGCAGGGAAAGTGAACTGGACCCGTCGGAAGATGTTAGCTCCCGGTACCGACCGAGAGGGGTTCGGTGGCCCACGCCTCGGACGTTCCGGGCGAGGCCGGGGCGGGCAAGACCTTGTGTCCGAGCAAGAGGGACATCTTTTGGACGGCCTCGCGCACGGCCATCTTGATAGAGGCCAGGTTCGGGGACATGCGAATGCTGGGGCCGGAGATGCTGAGGGCGGCGATCGGCTTCCCGTCCGAGGCGAAGATCGGTCCTCCCACGCAGATGATCCCCAGCGCGTTCTCTTCGTTGTCGACCGCCACTCCTTCCTCGCGGACCTTGGCCATTTCGCGCTCCAGGGCGGTTCGCGTGGTGAGAGTGTTGGGGGTCATGGTCGGCATGCCGTAATGCACCAGGGCGTGGTCCAACTCCTCGCTCGACAGGTAGGCGGCGATGGACTTGCCCACCGAAGTGGAATGAAGGTAGGAGTAATTGCCCACCGAAGCCGCCACGCGATGGGGCCGGGGGCTTTCGAGGACCAGGATATAGATGGCCACGCCGCTCATCGGCACCGCCAAGTTCACCGACTCGCCGAAGGTCAGGACCAGACTTTGCATCAGCGGCTTGGCCAGGACGGTCAGGCGCTGGTAAGGCAAGGCGTTCGTTCCGAGTTCGAAGAACTTTCCCGACAGGGAGTAGAGCGTGGTGACCGGGTCTTGCTCGACATACCCCAGCTTACCCATGGAGTAGAGGAGACGGTGCACCGTGGTCTTGGCCATGCCGGTAAGCTCGGTGATCTCATCGAGCGGCAGGCCCGATTTCGGCTGCTGGCTGAGGGCTTCGAGGACGGCGAAGACTTTGCGGGCGGCTCCGACAAAATTCTTGTCCCGCGCGGACCTGCGAGACTCTTTCTTCCTCATTATTGCCCCTCCCTGGCCGCGACCATGGGCGCCTGGGGTCAGCCTGACTGCATTATAGTTGATTTCTCAGCACGTCGCAGCCGCCGCGATCGAGGCTGGAGGCCGCCAAACGGCTGGCGTTTCACGGCCGGATTTGCTGCCAAAACGGCGGCGTAAGGGGATATAACAGAGTGCGGAATACATTCCGAATGTTCTTGACGCTGACTTTGGGATGCGATAGTTTTGTGGGGTTCTCACGCTCTGGATCCGCCCGCCTGATAGTTCCACGCACCGGGTCCCGAGCCGGGCGGCGCGCAAGCTCCACCGCGCCCGCAGCTAGATAAATCAGGAGGCATTGTTATGGTTCCTTGGCTGCGCGGGGTAATTCCGGCCGTAATCACACCGTTTGATCACGATGGCAATATCAACGAGAAAGCGCTGCGGGTGGAGATCGAATTTCAACTCAGCAGCGGGGTAACGGCGCTCTGCGCGGGCGGAAGTACAGGCGAAGGGGCGGGGTTGAGCCGTGATGAAGTCAAGCAGCTCAACGCCATCTTCATGGATCAGGCCAACGGGCGCGTCCCGGTGATCGCCGGCGTCATTCCTGACACCACGGATGAGGCGGTGCAGCTCGGTCTCGCCGCCAAGGAGGCCGGGGTTGCGGCCCTGCAGGTGACGCTGCCCCATTATCTGTTTCAACCCGCCATTCCTGAGCTGGTCGCTTATTATTCTGAAATCCGCGACCGCACCGGTCTGGGCATCGTGCTATACAACGTGCTGCCCTGGGCCCAGGTTTCTCCTGAAGGCGTCAGAAAGCTGATCGAAGCCGATGCCATCATCGCCGTGAAGCAAAGCGGCTCCAACATGCACCAGCTGGCCGATATGGTCCATTATTTCGGAAGCCGGATCCCGATTCTGAGCGCGGTCGACGACCTGCTCTATCCCTCTTTCGTGGTCGGGGCTCACGGCACCTTGTCGGCCATCGCCAGCGTTCTTCCCGCGCAGTGCGTCGAGCTGTACGAGGCGGTGCAGCTAGGCAATCACGCCCGTGCGCTGAGCCTGCACAATCAGCTGCTGGTGGTCTGGCGGGCCATGGAAGATATGACCGGCTTCCCCGGAAGAGTGAAGTGCGCCATCGATCTGCAAGGCCGCCCGGCCGGCGTGCCTCGCCGGCCCCACCGTGCAGCGCGTGAAGATGAGAGACAAACGCTCCGAGCGGCGTTACAAGAGGCCGGAATCCCTCTGGCGGTGCCACAGCCGGTCTAAGCCGGCGAGCAGCGCGGCAATCGGACCGCACCATCTCAGGGTTCTCACAGAAAGGAAGAAGGCATGCCGGAATCACTGCCCCTCCTGCCGACCTCGGTCATCGGCAGCCACGCTTATCCCAGCTGGATGTGGACCGCGCTGGAAGCGATCGAAGCAGACAAGTATGGGACCACGGACCAGCAGGAGCTGCTCGACGATGCGGTTAACATGGCCATCCTGGATCAGGAAAGAGCCGGGATCGACATCATCTCCGATGGCGAAATGCGCCGCTGGTACTTCGTGCAGAGCTTTTACCGGCGGATGGGAAACCTGGAGCGCCTGGAGCCTCTGCGCAAGGTCGGCGTTTATGGCTATGACAGCGTTCCGCGCTATAAACCCACCGGCCGGGTAACGATCCCGCACGGCCTCGGGATCGTGGAAGAGTTCCAGTATCTCAAACGGCACACCACCCGGCATATGAAGGCGACTTGCCCCGGCCCGGTGACGCTATCGATCCACATTCGCACCAAAGACGGAGAGTTCTACCGGGACCGGAATGAGCTCTACTGGGAGTTCGTTCCGGTCATCAATGCGGAGCTGAAGGCGTTGGTGGTGGCCGGGGCCGACTTCATTCAGATCGACGAGCCTTCCGCAGCCATCGTGGCGGGAGAGCTGAAAGAGTATATCAAGCTGTTTAACGCCGCCGTCGACGGGGTGAAGGCCAAGATTGCCTATCACGTCTGCTTTGGAAACCTCGCCAGCCGGCCTCGCGGCAAGCGCGAATACGCCTGGATGCTGCCCGAGTTGCTCTCCGCCCGCTGCGACCAGCTGGTACTGGAGTTCGCCAACCGCGAGATGAAAGAGGTTGAACTGCTGAAAGAGATCAGCGCTGACCGGGAGGTCGGCGCCGGCGTGGTGGATATAAAGTCGTTCTACGTGGAGCCGGCGGAGGAAGTTGCCGAGCGCATCCGCACCGTCCTGCGGCACGTTCCCGCCGAGAAGCTTACCCTGGTTCCCGACTGCGGCTTCTTTCAACTCCCCCGATGGCTCACGGCCTTGAAGTTGAACACCCTCGCCCAGGGCGCAAAGATCGCGCGCGGCGAACTCACCGGACGGGCCGCCGCTCATCCCTAGCGGGTCGGGTGATCCGTATCTTCCTTTTGGCTCGATTCCCTGGTCAAGCAGGAGCGACAGCTCTTTGACAAGCCGTCGCTCCGCTTGAGGCGCCCTACCCCTCAAAAGTTAAACTTCAGAGCAACCTGCATGATTCGCGGTTGATTGGCCTGACCCGTGATACTGGCGAACCCGCCCGGACCCACTCCGCAAGTCAGGCAGGTGCTGGGATTGGAGAACCAGACGCGGTTGAAAGCGTTGAACATTTCCCAGCGGAACTGTACGGTGTAGCGTTCCTTAAAGGGAATGTTCTTGAAGATCCCGAGGTCGAAGTTGTTTATACCCGGCCCGGCCATGAGGTTCCTGCCGGAATAGCCGAACGTCCCAACGGCGTTACATTGGAAGGCTGCCGGATTGAAGTAGGCGTCCAACCATTGACTTTTGGGCCCCTGCTTGATATCGAAAGCTTGGCCGGTCAGGTCAGCCCGGTCCCCGCCAATCAGGGTTCCGGAGTTGTTACTTCCATTGCACCCGCCGCCGATGCTGAAGGGCGTCCCGGATTGTGCCGTCCAGATCCCGCTGAACTCCCAGCTTCCCAGGACCTTGCTGCCCACGGCGCCGAGGCTCTCGAGGGCCGGTTCCTGCCAGATCCAATTGGCCACTAGGACGAGCGGGATGTTCGTGTCGCAATTGCCGCGGTTCCAGGAGACGCTGTAGGGGTCTCCCAGGCTTCCGGTAAAAGCCGTGTCCCCCAGCGTGCCGTTATCCAGGCAGTGGGAATAGGTGAAGTTTGTCGTGAACTGCAAGCCGTGGGACATGCGTTTGTTGAAGCTGAGCTGCAGCGAATTGTAAGAGGCAGTCGAAAGCGACTCAGTCTGCAAGATGGAACCGAAATTGGCGTCGGGCCGCACGTTGTTCACCCCGGGATTCTGCTCGATGGGATTGAACTGATGCTCGGTTTCGCTGCCCACGTAAGCCGCGGTGAACACGGAGTTCGGTGTGAACTGGTGTTCGATGGAGAAATTCCAGGAGAAGGCTCTCGGGTTGGTGAAGGTCTTCGGGAACACCGCTGAGACGGTAGTGGGAAGTATGAAGTTGATGTTTCCCGAAGGTGCCGCCGGCAGGTTGGCAAAAGGCTGCTGGTTTGGAAATGGACTTACACCCCCCGACCCTGTGAAGTTGGCCCAGGGGTCAGTGAAGTTGATCAGCCCGACCTGAGTGTAGTACAGGTCAAAAACACTGGAGAAGGGTGCGACGTCGGCGATGTGATGGTAACTCATGTTCGAGATGGGTGCGGCAAAGACGCCGAACGCCGCGCGGATAGAAGTGTTCTTGAGGGAACTTGGCTGCCAGGCGATGCCCAGCCGTGGATCAAAGTTGCTGAGAGTGGGATAGATGGTAGACGCAGGGATGCTCGCGTCTCCCGGAAACACCAGGCCGGGGGGAGAATTAGGATACTTCGTGCTCTGCTGCCCCGGCTGCCAGCTCGCCATCTTCCCGTAGTAAGGCGTAGCAGGAAAGTAGGGCTCCCATCGCAATCCGACGTTCAACGTCAGGTTAGGCTTCATGCGGATCGTGTCCTGCGCGTAGCCGGTCCAGTTGGTCATGTAGTTCTGGGTGAACTCGCCGCCTCCCTGTTCGAAGAAGTTGGCGTACCCCAGCAGGAAGTCGGCGCGGTCGTTGCCGGGAATTCCTTCCGAGGCGAGGCCGGTCACCTCTCCGTCAAAGGAGATTCGAGGAGACGACTGCCAATTGGTGGAGTCCTGGTAGTTCATGCGCAGGACATCCACTCCGAAAACGAGCATGTGCTTGCTCTTGGTCCAGGTCAGAGAGTCGGTCAAAGCGATGTTCCGGCGCTTCATGGGAGCGTTGGTGTTCTGCCCAAACCAGAACCCGTTGGTGGAGAGCTGGTCGATGTCCGGAGCATAGCCCGGCGGGTAAACGAGATTCGAGCCCAGGGTAGCGAGCGAGTACGGTTGGCCCTGGCTGTCTCGAAAGCCGGCAAAGCTCTCCGAGAGTGTGCGGTTGACCGAGACGGCCAGGTTGTTGACCAGGGTAGGCTTCACCGTCCATACCCAGCCGCCTGAGACGTTCCAGTAAAGAACATCCCAGGACCGGATGGAAGCCAAAGCGTCTCCACCGGCTGCGTTTCCAGGCTGAGTGTAATCGTTGTAGAAGAAGCGCCCGAAGACGCGCTGCTTGTCATTCACGTTGTAGTCGACACGCTCGGTCATTTCATTGACGTAGCTCTTCAGGGGCACGCCGGGAAGATAGACCAGGCCGTTCGCCGCGTCGGTCTTGGGAAGATTCTGCTCGAAATTCAGGCTGACTTGGTTGAAGGTGGCCGGGTCGATGAAATTGTTCGCGTAGGGAGTCTTCACATTCACCGTCTTGCCCGCCATGGCGCTCCCTGATGGACAAACCGTGGGCGTGCCAAAAGGCGCTGCCGGGTTCACCTGAAAGAGCTGGCCGGTATCGAAGTTCAAATTGGCAGGACCGCCCGCCCCGCACAGGTTCATTGTGGTTCCAGTCAACAACCCGCTGAAGTCTCCATTCAATTCGGCATTATTTGGAACCACGTCGTTGCCGCCCTGCTGGTTTTGGTTCACAGTGGTTCGCTGAAAGTTGCCGAAGATGAAGAGCTTATCGTGCTTGATGGGCCCGCCGATGGAACCACCGTACTGGTTCCGCTTGAGGCCGTCCGTCTGGTGGGTGAAGAAATTCGCAGCATTCAAGCTGGAGTTCCTCAGAAACCAGAATCCGTCCCCGTGCCACTGGTTGGTGCCCGATCTTGTAACCACGCTCACCACCGCGCCAGGAGCGAACCCGTATTGGGCTTGGAAGTTATTCGAGATCACCTGGAATTCCTGGGTGGCGTCAGGGTTGGGGAAGGGGCTGGCCAGCAGGTTCTCAGCGTCCATGGAGTTGGCCCCATCCAGCATGTAATAGGTGCTTCCCTGCCGGCCGCCGGCCGCAGAGGCTCCGGTGTCATTCGGATTGGCGACGTAGCCTTGATTGACGCCCGCCCCGGTGATCAGGACGTCGACGACCCCCGGAGAGAGCAGCACCAGGCTGGCTGGATTGCGCCCGTTTAAGGGCAGGTCCACCACAGCTTGGCGCGAGACCAACTGGCCCAGCGCGGCGCTGGACGTTTGCAACATCTGTGCGTTGGCTGACACCTCCACGCTCTGCGTGACTTGGCCGACTTTCAGCGTGGCATCGACCCGCACCGAAGCATCCGCCGTCAGCACAATATTGGTCTGGCTGAAAGTCTCAAAACCAGGGTGGGAGAAAGTCACCGTGTACGTGCCAACGTTCAGCAAGGGAACAACGTATGTTCCGCTCGCGGTTGTGGCAACCTTGTTGGTGATACCGGTCAAGGTGTTGATGACCGTGACCTCCGCGTCGGCGACCACGGCGCCACTGGGGTCCGTCACGACCCCGGTTATGGTGGCTTTACCGGCTTGCCCGGCGGCCAGCATCACCCCCAAAAGAACGGCGCCGACGAGCAAGGTCACGCTCAACAACCAACCCAAACAGGACTTCGTAGTCTTCTCCTGGCCGTCTGTCATTTCTCCTCCTCCTGTAGCCACACTCCGCCCTTCGGTTGGGCGAAAATGAGACAGACCCGCACACCCGACGCTCAGTCGCACACGTAAGATCTAAACAGCAGCCCCCAAAACGAGGCGAGTGTATAACACAGGCCAAAAAGGGTGTCAAGAAGTTTTTCGGAACGCATTCCGGCAATTAGTCAAAGCAGAGAAGTCAGTCCGCCGACTGCACCCAAAGACTCGTTGGGAAGCATTCCCTGCAGGCAGGAGGACCCCTGGGAGCCGCAGCGCGAAATCGGTCGGAGTCGAAATTCAGACATATATGCCAGACTCCACTGGCCTTGCGGCGGATGGGTGGCGGGGTCCGGCGCGCGAAGCGCGCTAATGGAGGCGCTGCGGCTGAGATGAATCGATCATCCCTTCCTTGCGGCGGAGGTCGTCGGAATCCAGCTTCGAGACCACCGCCGACTCCCGGTCGCCCAGCTCTTTCTTCCCCTCACGATAGTAGATCCGCGCCAGCACGCGATGGGCCTCCACAAGCCCCGGCTGCTCCCGGACCACCTCGACCAGGAGACTCTCAGCCTCGGAGTACTTCCCCTTCTTCTCGTAGCAGAGGGCCAGATCTTCCCGGCTCAGCGTGTCGGAGGGGTCCATCTGCAACGCTTTCTGCAGATACTCGATGGCCTCATCGGTCTTTTCTTCGCTGTCCCTTCTCAGCGTGTGCCCGAGGGCGGCGTAGTACGCCGCATCCTGAGGATTAAGGGCCAGCGCCTTCCGGTACTGGGCTTCGGCCTTGGCGAGATCTCCGGTCGCGCTGTAAGAATGTCCAAGGTAGTAGTGGGCCCGGTCGAGGTTGGGGTAGTCGCGGACGAGTCCCTCAAGGTCGTCGATGGCGGATACGTATTCCGACAACCCATAGCAGGCCAGACCGTATTTGTACCGATATTCGGGAAGCTTCCCGAACCGGTCCTGGACCGATTTCAGAAAGTCGAGGACGGCCGAATATTGCTTCGACAGCAGCAGGGCCTCGGCGTATCGCATCGCGTAATCGGCCGAGCCGGGCGAGAGCTGACGGGCGCGGTCGAGTTCCTTTTCAGCCTCCTGGTACCGGCCCAAGTCCGTCAACGCCAGGCCCAGTCCGGCGTGCGCCTCGGCCAGATTGGGGGCCGCCTGGACCGCCTGTTCCAGGACCCAGCGCGCCGCGTCCGGCTGCTTGTTGTCCATGAGCAATCTCGCCAGATCGAGCTCTTCCTCCGGCGAGCGGTTCGGAGTTTTCATAGACTCCTGAATCTGCCGGTCAGCCCGATCGTTGAGACCCGCTTTCAGGCAGGACTCGATCAATGCTATACGAAGGGAAAAGTCCGAGGGCGATTTGGCCTGGAGTCTTTCGAGAGGCGCGATCGCCTCCCGATACTGGTGAGTCTCGATGAGGAGGCGGGCATAACTCTCTTCGGCCGCCGCGTCGTCAGGGGTTATCGCCAGGCCTTGCCGGTAGGCCTCCAGGGCCTTGCCCATCTCTCCTTGTTGGTGGTACAGCATGCCGAGGTTGAAATAATTCAGGGGATTGCGAGGGTCCAGCGCGCGAGCCTTCTCAAATTCAGCCACCGCGGCCGCGCCCTGGTGGAGCTTGTAGTCGGTCATGCCCAGGTAGCTCCACAGGACCGCGTCGTCCGGGGCGGCCTTCAACGCCTCCGCCAGTTCGGCGCGCGCTTGGGAATATCTTTCCGCCTCGAAGTCCTGTTTGGCGCGCTGGAGCAGCGATGCCGGAGGGGCGGCGCCCTGTAGCAGCGCCAGGATGAGGGCGACCCGCAGGATCATTGCCGAGCGCCTTTGCCTTCCACAACGGTGGAATAGCGGTCCAGGGGCAGATCCGTAAAGCGCTCGACCCGGTCGCTGGGCTTTGGCCAGTGGACCTCGACCCAGTCCAGGCGCGTGGCCTTTCCGATGCCCAGAAGTTCGCGGGGGTCCTGGCTGGACATGAAACTGCCGCCCGCCGTCTTGAGCCTGGAGCGGACCGTCCCGCCCGCGCTCCACTTGATGAGGGCCCCGGCAGCGTCGGGATTGGACTTCGTCCCCTGCAAGCGGAGCCCGACCCAGTGATTCCGGCTTTCCCCATTGTTCAAGAGGATTAAGGGCGCTCCGCCGTTGATGGCGACCACCAGGTCAGGATAGCCGTCGTTGTTCAGGTCCCCGACGGCCAGGCCCCGCGCCGCGTATCTCCCCTGGAAGACCTCGCCGCTCGAGGCGCTGACATTCGCGAATTTCCCCTGGCCTTCGTTTCGGAACAGCAGCAGCGGCTCGTTGTAGGTGACCCCTGACATGCGCCGGTCGACGCTCTCGTCGGGGTGGCCACAAGCGAGGATCAGGTCCGCGAGGCCGTCGTTATCGTAGTCGAAGAAGCGCAGCCCCCAGCCGCTCAACAAGCGGGTGGCGCTGGCGATCCCGGTCCGGCTGCTGAGGTCGTTAAAGGTCCCGTCGCCGTTGTTGCGATAGAGGGAGAAAGTCTCCTGGTCCACGTTGGCCACAAACAGGTCCTGCCACCCATCCTGGTCGAAGTCGGCGGAATCCACGCCCATGCCGGAGCGCGTCAGCCCGTCTTCGCTATAGGCCACGCCGGCCGCGGCTCCCGCCTCTTCGAACTTCTTACCGGCGCGATTCAAGAACAGAAAGTTGGCGACCGTGTCGTTGGAGACAAACAGATCCAGGTAGCCGTCGTTGTTGACGTCCGAGGCCACCACGCCCAATGCCTTGCCTTTTGCGCCGGCGATGCCCGTCTCGGCGCTGACGTCCGTGAAATGACCGTTCCCGTCGTTGTGATAAAGGTGGCTGGGAGTGGGCGGAAAGATCGAGGGGATGCAATAGAAAGTTTCACGGTCGGAGACTCCCGCCATCTTCCCGCCGTAGGAATCTGCAATGCCGCAGACTCTCAGGCTGGAATAGTCCGCGAATTGACCGACGTACAGGTCCAACCTGCCGTCGTTATCGTAATCGAACCAGACGGCACTGGTGGACCACCCCGGCGCCTGGATGCCGCTGGCGGCGGTAACGTCCGTAAAGGTTCCGTCGCGGTTGTTGTGGTAAAGAAGCGAGCGCCCGTAGCCGGTGATGAAAACGTCCTGATAGCCGTCGCCGTCATAGTCGCCCGCCGCCGCTCCCATTCCGAAGAGATTGGGGTCGAGGCCGGCCTTCTGGGTGACATCGGTGAACGTCCCGTCTCCATTGTTTTTGAACAGTGCGTAGGGCGGAGGCGGCGCCGGATGGAAGAATGACGCCTCCCCGCTGTTAACGAACAGCAGGTCCATCCAACCGTCGTTGTTGTAGTCAAAAATGGCCACGCCGGGAGTGAAAGCCTCGGGCAGGTAATGCCGGTCGGAACGGGCGTTATTGTGGACCCAGGTGACGCCACTCTCTTTCGGGGAGAGCTGGCGGAAGGTGACGAGTGCAGGCGGCACGGTCGCGAGAACGAACGAGAGGAGCAGACACTTGACCACGGCCATAAAAAGACTCAGTGACGCCTTGGCAAGGGGCCAGGAAACAATAACAAGGGACCGATGCCTACTGAAAGGTCTGAGGAGCCGGCGAGTCGATCGTCTGGGCGCCCCGGCGGGTTCCTTCCGAATCCAGTTGCGAGACCAAGCCCGATTCGCGGTCGCCTTGCTCTTTTTTCCCTTCGTTGTAATAAACTCGCGCCAGAACGCGATGGGCGTCCAACAGGTTGGGTTGCTGCTGCACGGTGGCTTCGAGTAGACGCTCCGCCTTCGGGAGGTCCGCTCTCTGTTCGTAGCAGATGGCAAGCTGGACCCGGCTTTCCAGGTCCGAGGGCTCCAGTTGTACAGCCTTTTCCAGTTCGCTGATGGCCTCGCCCACCTTTCCTTGCTTCCTCAGAACCTGCCCGATCGCGGAGTGATAGGACCCGCGATTCGGATTCAAGGCGATCGCCTGGCGGTATTGGACCTCGGCCTCCGCCAGCCGCCCCAGGGCCGCGTAGCAGTTTCCCAGCGAGTAATGAACCCGGTCCAGTTCCGGATGCTGCTCTGCCAGGGCTTGAAGCTGATCCGCCGCCTGGGGAACGTATCCCAGGCCGTAATAGGACCAGGCCAGCTTGTACTGATATTCGGGAAGCGTTCCGAATTGGTCCTTGACGGCCTTCAGGAACTCCAGGGCGGTGGGGTACTGCCGCGCCTTGAGGAGGACCTGAGCCAATTCCATGGAGTACTCGGCGGAGGTCGGCGCCAACTGGACCGCCTGCCCCAACTGCCGCGCCGCCTCTTCGAATTCGCCCTTCTGGAGAAGCAACAAGCCAAGCTTGGCGTGGCCCTCGGCGAAGTCCGGCGACGCCTCGACGACATGCTCCAGGGTACTCTCCGCCGCTTCGACCAGGTGGTCCTGCATGAGAGCCTGGGCCAGCTTCACTTGGTCTTCGACCGTCACCGAAGGAAGTTGCCGGAATTCCTCCAGTTCCCGCCGGGCCGCCTCCTGGTTCCCACACTTCAGCTGCGCCTCGATCAACGACGCGCGCACCGAGAGGTCTGCGGCCCGCAAGCCCTTGAGGTTTTCGAGCGGACTCACCGCTTCGCAAGGCTTGCCTTCCTGAGCCAACAAGAGAGCGTAATTCTGGTTGGCGGCCTCATCCTCGGGATTCAGCTTGAGTCCCTGGCTATACATTGCCAGTGCCTTGCCCGCCGCCCCTTTCTCCATGTAGAGCAGTCCCAGATTGAAGTAGGCGCTCGCATCCATGGGCGTCAGGGAGCGGACCTTTTCGAACGCGGCGATGGCCGCCTCATGATCCCTGAGCTTCACCTCCACTTCTCCCAGACGCGCCCATAAGAGGGCGTTTTGAGGCGAATTCCGGACCGCCTGCTGAAGCTTCCCGCGGGCGTCCCGCAATCGTCCCGCTTGAATATCTTGCTGGATGGCGTCGGACTGCCGGTCAGCAGAAACCGCGGTCTGAAGGAGCGCTAGGGCTAAAACGAGGTGGCCGACGAACACTGTGTCACTGTAATGACGGAGGTCTCGGTTGTCAATCAGCCGCCCCGATGCTGATCCAACGGTCCTCTATTTACTCCTGGGTAATGCGACCATTTCAAGTGAGAGGACGCTAGTTTGATACAAGGGCTGTTCTCAACAGCTATCGCGCCGGAGGCAGCAGGTCGGTGTTGATAATATTGCCGCCCTGGAAATGCCGTCAACCAGATCGGATCTGCCTCCACAGTGCTTCAATGAAGCAACGCAGGCAGGACCACGGATGCCATGATCTTGTTTGGGGGTGATCCGCCCGTGTTATAGACGCCGGCGGTAAATACGGCCACCAGTTTTAATTCGGGAACGACATAAATCTTCTGCCCTCCATTGCCCTGAGCGGCGTGCAAGAACACATGTTGCTCACCTCGACTGGTGTTCACCAGGAGCCACGGATGCCACCAGAAGTAGCCGTATTCGGTGTCGTCAACAGTGCTTTGACGGGACAGCGACGCCTTTACCCAGTCGGCCGAAATCACCTGTCTGCCTTTCCACTGACCGCCTTGGGCGTAGAGGATGCCGAGCTTCAGCATGTCACGCGGGCGCAGGTGAATTTGGGAGAACTCCTTATCCTTGTTGGTCAGATCGTAGTTCCACGCCCAACCCGTTCGGGCGATTCCAAGCGGGCTGAACAGGTTCGCCTGGGCGAAATCGGGAAGATAGGTGTGAGTAGCGTTCTCCACCACGCGACCAACGACGGCTACGCCTCCGGAGCAGTAGTAGCCAACCCGGCCAGGGTCGTTGATCATGGGTAAATCAAGTGTTGCCTTCACCCAGTCAGGCTGCTCATCGATCACAGTCTCTCTTCCAGGTGACGACGCGCTGTGATCGTTGCAGTCAAGACCAGAGCTCATCGAGAGAAATTGACCGAGCGTGATTTGAACTTTACGAGGATCCGGATGTGCATAGGATCGGTACGCCAGATGGCCCAAGACCGGTTCGTTTACACCGGGCAGCGCGCCTCGGGTAATCGCAATGCCAGCTAGCGCGCTTACGATCGATTTCGTTGCCGAGCGGAGTTGATGCGTCCGCTCACGCGTGTAGCCGTAGAAGTACTCCTCCAGAATGAGTTTGCCGCCCTGGTACAGCAGGACGCTATGAACGTCCGGCCATTTCTCGCTCAGAATGCCGGCACCGATCTCGTTGGCGACTTTTCGCCCCAGGGGCGTGTCGGCGATGTCGCCGACGGCAATGCCATCATCAATTTGCGCCGGTATCGAGTAGTGGTAACTGGTGTCGCCGCGCCGGGGGCAGGCAAGATCTTCAGATGCTGCTGATATATGCCAGGAAACGCGAAGGTACAGCTTGCCGTGATATTCGTATCCTTTCACTTGCCGGGATGCGTCACGAACAAAAGTGACCGATTCATCGCTGACGGTTGCGAAGGAATCCTCACCCGTCCGTTTGAGTGGATACTTGGCCTCGTCGACCACGGCAAACAGTTGTTTGCCGGCCACGATCTCAAGAGTTCGTCCGTTCTCCGATTCGTAGGTGCCCTGGAAATCTCGCAAGGGGGGCTGATTCGAGCCGCCAACGGCCGCTGTTAAAAGAACGACAAGGAAAAAACGAAAAATCAGCCGCATGGCTTTTTCATTCTACGCGCAGCGCTGAAAGATATTGAGGTTCAAGAGCACAGGATTTGCAGTGCGTGGCTGACGCCGATTCGTGGCGCGAAATCGCCAAATATCCAACGAGGGCTTCGAGGCCACTCAGCTTGACGGGTTCGGAATCTGCTTGACACGGCTCCAGCTCGGGCACTATAGTATTGAGTTATTAACCGTCTGTTCTAAACCTCGATCAACCGGGGTGGCAGAGGTCAGAAGTGGGTCAGCGAAAAACCGGGAGGTGTCAAATTGACATGCTGCGCCAGGCTGCGAGTCCGGCGGCGCCCGCTCTTGCCCGCCCGGGGCGTCCTCCGGGAAGCCCCCTTTTCAGGGCACCCCCCACCCCCCCTGAAAAATTGAAAAACGAACCTAGGAAACTATTTAGAATCAACAAAACGAGGCAAAAACGAACCTAGAACGAACCCGAACGAACCCAAGTTTTGCCCACGGCTCATCAAATAAGTCATTTAGAATCAGTGTGCCTCTGGGGATGCCCGGCAAGACGAACCTAAACGAACCTGAACGAACCTGAGCGGGAAAACTGCGCCCAACTCTTTAGAAATCAATGAGAAGAGAGCCTGGCGGCTTGCAGGTGATCAGGCCGGTCGCCGGACAGGACTCTGTTAACGCTCACGACTCAGGACAGCGGCTTCCGAACCCTTGGCTTGAAACGGCCACCTCAATGGACGTATCATTCCGCGCCTCACTGACGTTCTGTTGCGATGACCTCACGCAATACAGGAGGGGGGAAGCGTGGCCGATCCTGACAGGTTGTTGAAAGACTCGTACTGCCCGTCATTCCGGGAAGCCGGAGGCGATGAGGAGTGTTGCAGGTCCGCTGTGCTCAAAGCGAGAACCCTCGCGCAGTTCAGCCTGAGCTCCCTCGCTCCGCTCAGAGCCTGTCCTGAGCAAGGCGAAGGAACCGTTCGCAGGGGAACCGCGAACCGGCCCGCAATGACACGCGCCCGAAACGCCTTTCAGCAGGCTCTCAGGCCCGCTCCGGCTCGCCTGGTGAGCCTTCTGCTGGGCCTGCTGCTGGCCTGCCCCGCTGGCGGCGCACCCTCGCCGGCCGCCAACCCCTCGAGCTTCGACATTGCGCCGCGGCGCGAGATCAATTTCTCGACCGGGTGGCTGTTCCTGCCGCGCGACGAGCCTGGGGCGGAAAAGCCGGAGTTGGACGACGCCGCTTGGGAGCGCGTCAGCGTGCCTCATCCCAACATCATCACTCCTCACGAGACTTTCGACCCCGACATGTTCCGCTTCGTCTCCTGGTACCGCAAACACTTCCGGCCCGAGGAGAGCTTTCGAAGCAAACACGTTTCCTTGGAGTTCCAGGGTGTGATGACGGTGACGGACGTTTATCTGAATGGCGTCCGGGTGGTCCATCATGAGGGCGGCTACACGCCCTTCACCGCTGATCTGACTCCGGCGCTCAAGTGGGATGAGGAGAACGTGCTGGCGGTCCGCGTCGACTCGCGCGAGCAGAAGCAGGTGCCTCCCGAAGGCGCCCCGAAGATGTTCGGGTACTACCTCTTTGGGGGCATTCAACGCGATGTCATCCTGCGCGTCGTCGATCCGTTGCACATCGAGAGCGTCTACTACACAACGGCTGCCATTGACCCGGCGGCGCGTCTCGACGCCCGGGTCACGGTGAGCAACCGTCGTCCTGGAGCGGCCCAAGGGATCGTGCGGTTGCGTCTGCTGGGAGCGGACGGCAAGGAAGTGGCCTCAGCCCAGGCTCCGGCGTCAGCCGACGGCGGCGCGACCCGCGACGTCCGCCTCACCCTCGAGCTGCCCAAAACGGTTCAGCTTTGGAGCGTCGATCACCCCGCGCGCTACGTCGCTCTGGCCGAGATTCGGGAAGGGACGACCATCGTTGACCGCCAGCGGACCTGGGTCGGGATTCGCGCGATCGACTGGGATGCCGGCAGCGGAGAATTCCGGCTCAATGGAAAGCCGCTCAAGCTGCGCGGCATGAACCGGCATCAGACCTTCGCCTATATGGGCGGCGCCGCTCCCAACCGCCTGCAGCGGCGCGACGCGCGCATCCTGAAATACCAGTTAGGCCTCAATATGGTTCGCTCTTCTCACTACCCGCCCGATCCCGAGTTTCTGGACGAGTGCGATCGGATCGGGTTGCTGGTCCTGGACGAGTTTCCCTCTTGGCAGTTCATTGGGCAAACGCCGGAATGGCAGCAGAACGCCGTCCAGGCCGTGCGCGAGATGATTCTGCGCGATCGCAACCATCCCTCGATCATTGTCTGGGGCGTGCGAGGCAACGAGGCGTCGGCGCGCGAGCAGGATGATCGCGCGCTCTACACGCGCACTTACAACCTGGCGCGCGAGCTCGACCCCAGCCGTCCGCCCGGCGGGGCGCGTCTGAGCGAGGGCTGGCACGGGAAGTTTGTGCCCGAAGAGGTGCTGACGGTTAACGACTACTCGGACGGTTGGGAACTTTCGCCCTGGCCCCAGCCGGTCACCGGGAAGCCCTGGCTCATTACCGAGTACGGCGATGCCAGGCAGTTCCCGGTGTGGGCCGGCGAGGACGACTTGCTCGAGTTTGCCTTGCATTGGATGAAGTTTCTGGACCGGATCGACGCTCACCCGGAGATCGCCGGAGGGATCGGGTGGGCGGCGTTCGACTACAACTCGCCCGAATTCAGGACACCGCTGGCGGTGACAGCCCATCACTGCGTGGACGACATTTTTCGCCTGCCCAAGGGGTTCGCGGCTTACGCCCTCGCCAGCCAGGCGGATCCCGCCGAAAGCGGCGCGCTGGTCAAGATCATGAGCACCTGGCGGAGCAGCCCCGGTCAGATCTACGTCGCCAGCAACGCCGCCGAGGTCGAGCTTCTCGCGAACGGCAAGTCGTTGGGGCGAAAAAAGCCCAGTGAGTTTCCCCATACTCCTCATCCCCTCTTTGCTTTTCAGGTTGGAGCCTTCGAGCCCGGAGAGCTGACCGCTCGCGCCTGGACGGGCGACCGGGTGGTGGCCACCGACACCGTCCGCACGCCCGGGCCGCCGGCGAAGCTGACGCTTCAGGCAGACGATACCCTGCTGGTCGCCGACGGCGCCGACATGACCCGGGTTGTAGTGACGGCGGTCGATGATCACGGCACGCCCGCGCCCGACGAGGATCGCCGCGTCTCCCTTGAGGTGAACGATGGCGACTTCGTTGGCGAGAACCCCATTCACTTGGAAGACGGCCGGGTGGCGTTCTATGTTCGAAGCCGTGCGGATTGCACTCTACCCATTGGAATTCGCGCCTCGGCGGCGGGGCTCGAGGCGTCCGCCACGCTCGAGGTTCACCTGAAGCTTCCGGCCAGCGAGATGGTGCCGCTCAGTGATTTTGACGCCGAAGGACTGGCGACGTTGAAGTAGGCTAGGTGACTGGCCGTCCCTTGCCGTGCTCGGTCTCGATGAGCCTCCCGGCTGGACTCTTCACTCCAACCAGCGCCAACCCGGCCGCCACGAGGAGGCCGGCGCTCAGGGCGTAGAAGGCGTAACGAAAGTCGCCCAGCCGCTTGGTCAACGCTCCCACCACCACCGGACCGATGTATCCACCCAGGTTTCCCAGGGCGTTGATCAACCCTATGGCCGGTCCCACCGCCGATTCGGGCAGGTATTCTGCAGGCAGGGCCCAGAACGGCGCATTAGCGGCATAAGGTCCGGCGCCTGCCAGGCAGATCAAGGCGAACCCGAGAAGCGGTATCCGTCCGCTCAGGGCGACCCCCGCGGACAGGCAGAGCCCGGCCACCGCCAGAGGCAGGGCAATATGACGACGGCGTTCGCCGGCGCGGTCGGAGTGTCGGGAGTTGAGCACCATGAAGACGCCCGCCGCGAGGTAAGGCGCCGAGTAGAGCAGGCCAATGGAGAGGTTGCTGAAATTTCCGGCCCGCGCAATGGCGCTGGGGAGCCAGAAGAGAAAGCCGTAGCCGCCACAGTTGAGCAGAAAATAGACCACGATCAGCAACCAGACCACAGGCTGAAACAGGACCGGCAGCCAACCGCGACGGGCCAGGCTGGCACGCTCGGCCGCCTCCCGCTCCAGAATTCCAACGATGGAGTCGCACTCCTCAGGGCCGAGCCATCGCGCCTGCCGGGGATGGTCATCGATACACCGCGTCCAGATGACGAGCCACAGGAAGGGCAGCACGCCTTCCGCGATCAACAAGACGCGCCAGTTCCATCGTCCGATGATCCAGCCCGAAACCGGCGCCGACAGAATGATCGCCAAGGGCTGGCAGAGCATCCAGTAAGCGTTGGCCTGTGCCCGTTCCGCCTTGGTGAACCAGTGGGTAAGCAGGACCAGAGTGGCGGGGAACACGCCGCCTTCGGCGACGCCCAGCAGCAGGCGAGCGGTCCACAGCTGCCCTGGTGTCTGCACCAGGCCGCCGCCGGCCGCGCAGATTCCCCATAGCACCAGGAGTACACTGACCAGCCGCTTGGCGCTCCAGCGGCGGGCAAGATAGCCGCCGGGGACCTGCAGCAGCACGTAGCCCCAGAAGAAGACGCCGGCCGCGCTGCCCGCCTGCTGCGGATCCATCTGCAGCTGACGGCTGATCGCAGGCAAAGCTAGGGAGATGTTGGTCCGGTCGACGTAAGCGATGGTGTACATCACCACCGCCACCGGAATGATGCGCAGCCAGCGTTGAGATGGCATGAAGGGAGAACCACGCCCGGCGCGGGCGCGGGCCGGCTGGTGAAGGCCGCCTCAGCGAGTCCGCTTCTGAACCGGATCGAGTGTGAACTCATAACCGAATTCTTCGGCACATTCAACACAAATCCGGCGCAGCCATCCGCATTCGCGCTCAGCGCTGATCGTGCGCTTGACGTGCCCGAGACCCTTATGCTAACGTCAGCCTCACTCAACCCACGGAGCCCGTCAGGCACAATGGCCGAGATCCTCAAGATCGACGAACAGCGCTTGCAGTTTGGCCTGGAGTACGCCCGGCGCCTGATTCTCTCCGGCAAGGTGGTGGCGTTTCCCACCGACACGTTTTACGGTCTAGGCGCGGACCCCTTCAACCTGGCGGCAGTCAGCCAGATCTTTCGCATCAAGCGGCGGAGCTACGACCGGCCCCTGCCCCTGCTGGTGTCGTCGCTCGATCAGGCCTTGGATTTGACCTCCGATCCGCCGGGTCTCTTCTTCAAACTGGCCGAGAAATTCTGGCCTGGGGCCCTCACCATCATCGTGCCCGCCTCGCGCCAGATTCCGCTGAAGGTCACAGGAAATACGGGGCGCGTCGCCCTGCGATTGCCGAAGGCGCCCCTGGCGGTCGCTCTGATCGAGGCGGTCGGACGCGCGCTGACCGGGACCAGCGCCAACCTTACCGAGCACGCGGCTTGCGCGACGGCTCAAGACGTGGATCTGCAGATTGGCGACACCGTGCCCCTCATTCTCGATGGCGGGACCACGCCGGGCGAACTTGCCTCGACCATCGTAGAACTCGATGGGGATGGCTATCACATCCGCCGCGAGGGTCCCGTGACCGCCACGGAGTTGACGGAATTTCTTCGCTGAGCCTGTTCCACCTGGATGCGTTGGATCTCTCGAGCCGGTCTTCTGGCGTTCGCTGCCTTTCTGATTCTGGAGTGGTCGCTCTACCGTGCGATCCGCCGCCAAGCCGCCAGAAACGAGGCAGCGCCGGCCGACGCCATCGTTGTCTTCGGCGCCGCCCAGTACGACGGTCAGCCGTCACCCGTCTTCAAGGCTCGCCTCGATCACGCTTTCGATCTGGAAGAGGAGGGCTTGGCTCCGATCGTGATTACGACCGGTGCGGGCGGCGGCGATCCGCGATTTACGGAGGCCGGCGTGGGGCGCGACTACCTGATCCAGCAAGGCATGGCGGCGGATAAGATCCTCAGCGACCAGAAGAGCGAGACCACCTATCAGAGTGTTGAAGCGGTGGTGCGTCTGCTCGCTCAGCGTCACGCGCATACCTGTATCGCGGTGAGCGACGGATTTCACCTCTATCGCATCAAGCTCATGCTCAGGGCGCGCGGAGTCAGGACCTTCACCTCTCCGGCGCCCGGCAGCCCGCTCGAGTCCGATCCGTGGGACCGCACGCTCCATTCGGTGCGCGAGGTGCTGAGCGCCACTGGTTGGTATCTGGGTTATCGCCGGTAAGCAGGACCCGCCTCGCTCACGGTCGCACCAGCTTTCCCAGGACCATCGGCCGTGCGGCGCCGGTGACCCTGGGCAGATTGCCCGGCAATCCGTGAAAGGTGCGGTCCGCCAAGATCGCAAAAGCAATGGCCTCCTTGGCGTCCACTGGCAAGCCGAGGGCATCGGCTCGCTGGACGCGTAGCCCCGGCAGAAGCGCCCGCAAGCGCGCCAGAAGCAAGGCGTTGTGCGCCCCGCCCCCCGAAACCACCACTCGATGCAGCTTCGAGCCGGGCGGAAGGTCAGGGAACACGAACCGGTCAAGGGCCGCCGCGATCGACCGCGCCGTCAGCTCGGTGGCCGTGCGTAGCAGGTCTTCGAAAAGGCCTGGCCGCGAGGCGCGCCGCTCGAGGAAGCAGCGCTCGACAAACTCGCTGCCAAACTGTTCCCGGCCGGCGCTCTTGGGCGGAGGCCGCCGGAAGAAAGGTAACCCCAGGACGCGTTTCAGAACAGGCTCGATCACTAGCCCTCGTGCCGCCGAGCGGCCGCCGGCGTCATAAGATCGCTGCCCTCGCGTGAAGTGGCGCACCAGGCTGTCGATCACCATGTTGCCGGGACCGGTATCGAAGCCGAAGACGTCGCTGGGGCCAGCGCCGACGGGGATGACGGTCAGGTTGGCGATGCCGCCCACGTTGAGCGCGACCGTGCCCTGGCGGTCGTCGCGCAGCAGCTGGTAGTCGACCATGGGCACGAGCGGCGCGCCCTCGCCGCCGGCCGCCATATCCGCCGTGCGAAAGTCGGCCACGACCGGAGCGCCGGCGAGATAGGCGATCACCGCGGGCTCGCCGATCTGCAGGGTGCTGGATCGGGCCTGGCCCCGGACCGAGCCCTGATGAAAGATGGTCTGGCCGTGCGACCCAACCACCGCCAGGCGCTTGGGGTTGATCCGGGCGCTCCGGCAGAGGCGAACGGCAGCGTGGGCAAAGGCCTCGCCGACCTCAAAGTTAAGCTCGCTCAGCTCACCTGCGGTGGTGGCCTCGCCGTCCGCCACCTGCAGCAGCCTCTGGCGAAGGCGCGTCGGATACGGAGTGGTGGAAAAGGCCAGGAGCCGGAACTTCGGGCTCTCCGGCGAGCCGCTCAGCCTGACCAGAGCTGCGTCCACGCCGTCGAGCGACGTTCCGGCCATGAGGCCCAGGACAAGACGGCTCCCACGCTGCTGCAACCTCGTCTGATCAGCCAAGGGTCTGCTCCGGGGCTGCATGGCGTCTGCGGAACGCTTCGAACTCGTTTGCCAGCCGAGCGAGATCCCGCTCTGAGGGTTGGCGGCGCACGGTCGCCAGACTCCTCCTGGCGTGTCGGGTACGCCCCAGCGCCTGCTCGATGCGCTCCCGCGGCAGTTGGCCAAAATCGACCGCCCGTTCGACGGCGGTCACCACGGCGTCAAGAGACTTTTCGTCGCCGGGCACCAGCACCAGGTCGCAGCCTGCGCCCAGAGCGCGCACCGCCGTTTCACTGACTTCGATTCCGGCGGCGCGGGAAGAGAGCAACGCGTTGGCGAGGGCCACACCCTGGTAGCGCAGCTTCAGGCGCAAGAGTCCTTCCACGACACTGGGCGATAACGATGCCGGGCGCGGGAACTCGTAGTCGTAAGCCTTGTACACCGCGTGGCTGATCTCAACCATCGGCAGCTTTGCGGCCAATGTCCGGTAAGGTAGGAGGTCTTGGCGCCAGAGTTCGATCATCGTCCGGTCGACCACCGGCGCCAGCCCATCGAGCGCGGCCGGCAGGCCCGGAAAGCGCCGCACGCAGGGCAGGACGCGATGCCGGGCGAGACCGCGAATGAAGGCTTCCGCCCGGCACGTGACTTCGGCGGGCTGGCCGCTGGGAATCGGCAAGCGACTGCGAGAAGTCCTCTCGGCGGTTTGAGTGGCAGCAGGCGACAGGTCGACGGTCGGAGCCAGATCGAAGTTCAGCCCGGCTAGTTCCATAGCGGCGCCCACCAGCTTGCCGAGAGCCTCCGCAGATCTTTGTTCCAACTGCTCCAAACTCACTGCCGGAGAGCCAGGCGCAAGCAAGCCGCCGAGCGGTCCCCCGCCATCCTCTTCGACGGCGAGAAACGGTGCCGCGTCGAGAGCAGAGGCGGCTTTCCGGCACACCTCTGCGGCTGCGGTGAGCGTGCCGAGGCCTCGGAACGCTAATCCCGCCGGTTGGAAGCGGGCAAGCAGGCGCTCCAGGGCCGGGCTCCACGCGGCGCTGGGACTCTCGATCAGCAGGAGGTGGCCAAGCGGGCTTTTCATGGTCGGACGAGGTGCTGCCTATTTGATTTGCCGCTTGAGTTCGGCAAGCAGGTTCAAGGCCTCCAGTGGTTTCATGTTGTCGAGATCCGCTTCTTCAATCGCCCGCACGACCTCGGCGTTTAGCGGAGTAAAGATGGTCAACTGCAGCGGTGAGTGATCTCGCGATCGCCGGCGTCCGCGTCGCGGGGCACCGGCGCTCTCCGGTTCCTCGCCGGCGGGCGCTTCGGCAGCCAGCTCTTCGCTCAACGAGTGTTCGCTCTGCTCGTGTCGCGCCAGAATTTCGCGCGCTCGCTCGATGACTGCCGGAGGCAGCCCGGCGAGCCTCGCCACCTCGACGCCATAGCTCTTGTCGGCGCTTCCGGCCTCGACCCGGCGCAGAAAGACAATGTTCGAGCCGGATTCTTTCACCGAGACGTGGTAGTTGCGCACGCCGGGCAGCAGTTCGGCGAGCTCGGTCAGCTCGTGATAGTGGGTGGCAAAGAGCGTCTTGGCGCGCGTCCGGGACTCCAGGTGTTCCACCACCGCCCAGGCGATCGCCAGTCCATCGAACGTGGCCGTGCCTCGCCCGATCTCATCGAGCAGCACCAGGCTCTTGGCGGTGGCCGTGTTCAGAATGCTGGCGGCTTCGGTCATCTCCACCATGAAAGTGGAGCGTCCGCGAGCCAGGTTGTCGGAAGCGCCGATGCGGGTGAAGATGCGATCCAGAATCGGCAGGCGAGCATGCTCCGCCGGCACAAAGGCGCCCATTTGTGCCATCAGCGCGATCAACGCCGTCTGGCGCAGGTAGGTGGATTTGCCGCCCATATTGGGGCCGGTGATGATCAGGATGCGGTCTGAGGCCGAGTTCATGAACAGGTCGTTGGCGATGAACCCGCCGCTCTCGCCGGGCGCAACCAGGCGCTCGATCACCGGATGCCGGCCCTTGATAATCTCCGCTTCACCGTCAGCCGAGATCTCGGGCCGGTGATAGTCTCGCTCCGCCGCCAGCACCGCGAAGCAGGCGAGCACATCCAGTTCCGCCAGCGCCTGGGCGGTCCGGCGCACGCGCGGGGCCTCGGCCGCCACCCGCCGTCGAATCTCGCGGAACAGTTCGAGCTCGAGGGTCTGCGCCCGCTCTTCCGCCGTGAGAATCCTGGCCTCCAGTTCTTTCAGCTCCGGCGTCGTGAAGCGCTCGGCGTTCACCAGGGTCTGCTTGCGCTCGTAATCGGGCGGCACCAGCCCCAGGTTGGGCTTGGAGACCTCGATGTAGTAGCCGAAAACGTTGTTGAAGCGCACCTTGAGCGAGCCAATTCGCGTGCGCTCACGCTCCCGGATCTCGATGGCGGCTACCATTTGTTTGCTGCAGCGGCTGAGGTCGCGCAGCTCGTCCAGGGCGGCGTGGTAGCCGGGCTTGATCAGGCTGCCCTCGGTCAACAGGGCCGGCGGCTCGGGATGAATCGACTGTTCCAGCAAGTCACAAAGGTCGGCGAGTTCGTCCAGACGTCCGTGAAGCTCATGGAGCCTGGGGGCCGCGAAGGCGGACACCCGCCGTCGGACGAGCGGCAGTTGGGCCAACGAGAGCTTCATGGCCAGCAGATCCCGCGCGTTGGCCGTCTCGAGCGTGACCTTGCTCAGCAGCCTCTCCAGGTCCTGAATGCGGCTGAGGTGCTTTCGCAGTTCTTCGCGCGCGATCGTTTGGGAGTGGAGCTCGCTGACCGCGTCCCAGCGCGCCTCGATCTCGGCGCGATCGATCGAGGGGCGCAGGAGCCAGTTCTTCAGTTGCCGCGCCCCGAGCGGGGTCGCGCACCCATCGAGGGTGGCGAGCAGCGTGGTGTCGCGCGAGCCGCCCAGGATGGGCTCGATCAGCTCCAGATTCCGCAGCGTGGCTGCATCGAGAATCAGGGAATCCTGCTGCTCGTAAAAGCGGATGCCGTCCAGGTGGCCGAGCGAGCCGCGCTGCGTCTCGCGCACGTAGTGGAGGATGGCCCCCGCCGCTGCCAGCGCCACGGGATGCCCGTCGAGGCCGTAGCCCGCCAGCGAGGCCACGCGAAAGTGGTCGCGTAACAGGCGGCCGCCATAGTCTTCGGCGAAGATCCAGCCGTCGAGCGGCGTCAGCGTGGGCGGCAGGATGTCGGTTCTTGGACCTTGGACTTTCGGTGGGCCGGCGGGTAGCATACCGAAGTTGGGCTCGGGATCGGCGAATCCTAGCGCAGTGGGCGAGGAGAGCAGCAACTCGCTCGGCACCAGCCGCGCCAGCTCCTCGTCGAGCCGCGCACGGGCGACGGAGCCGGCAAACTCAGTGGCCCGGAAGTCGCCGGTAGAGAGGTCGGCGTAAGCGAGGCCAATCGTCCCCTGGCGCTCGGCGACGGCGGCCAGATAGTTGTTCGCTCGCGGTTCGAGCACCTGCGGGTCGATCGCGGTTCCGGGGGTGACCACCCGGGTCACTTCGCGCTTGACGATGGTCTTGGCCTGGCGCGGATCCTCCATCTGGTCGCAGATAGCGACGCGAAAGCCCTTGCGGATGAGCCGGGCGATGTAGCCTTCGGCGGCGTGATAAGGTACGCCGCACATGGGGATCGGCTGGCCCTTCTCCTTGTTACGCGAAGTGAGCGTGATTTGCAGCTCGCGGGCGGCCACGACTGCGTCTTCAAAGAAGAGCTCGTAAAAGTCGCCGAGACGAAACAGGAGAAGGGCGCTGGGATGCCGCGCCTTAATGGCGCTGTACTGGCGCATCAAGGGTGTGGAGAACTCGGTCATCACGGGCGAGGCTTCGGACAGCCTGCATGAGGAATTATGCGAGGCCTATCCCGAATTTGTAAACCTGGCCGTGGGAAGGGCTGGCGGGCGCTAATTCGAGTTGAACAGCTCCAGGCGCGCTTTCACCACTCGTTTCACGGCGTCGAGTGCTCCAGGCAGGATCTTGTAAGGCGCCACCTCGTCCGGCTCTTTGGCCAGCGCCGCTTCCAGACCGCGCCTCCAGGCCAGCCGCAGTTCGGTGTTGATATGAACGATTGTCATGCCGGCCTTGATCGCCCTCCGGAAGTCCTCGTCGTTGGTTCCCGATCCGCCGTGCAGTGTCATGAAAACGCCGCTGGCCTGCTTGATCTGCGCGATGCGTTCGATGTCCAGCCGCTTCTCGGCCTCGCCCCGAACCATACTCTTCAGGAGGCCGTGCATATTCCCCACCGCCGGCGCCAGGACATCGGCGCCCGTGGCCTCGATAAACTGTCTGGCCTCCGCGGGCGTGGTCAAAGGGCTGAGACCTTCGGGAGTCTTATCGAGGATGGCGGACGAGGTGCCGATGTAACCGATCTCACCTTCGACCAGCGTCGACGGGCTGATGGACTTGATAGCCTCGACGGCCTTTCTGGTCTGATTGACATTCTCTTCGAAGGGCAGGGCCGATCCGTCGAAGATGATCTCGTCGAAGCCGGCTCGCGCCGCTTCCTCGGCCTTGGGCAGGGAATGGGTGTGATCGGCGTTCAGAAAGACAGGATGTCCGGTCTCCTCGCGAATGCTCTTCACCAGCGCCGAAACCTGGCGCACGCCCATGAAGGCGCGTTCTCCCTCCGAGACGCCCACCAGAACGGGCACCTGGAGCTCGCGAGCCGCGGCCACGATGGCCTGTAGCGCCACCAGGTCCGAGATGTTGAAGTGGCCGAGCGCCACGTGGGCGCGATCCGCCTCCTGCAGGACCTCGCGCAGCGCTTTCATGGCCGCCACCTCCTCTTAGGTTTCCATGCTGAGAACCACCCGGAATCGCGCCTGGCCACTCATCATGCGCTCGTAAGCCTCGGCTGCCCGCTCGAGCGGATAGACTTCGTTCATTGACCGCACGCCGGCCAAGACGCTGAAGGCCATCGTGTCCTGCGAATCAATCGACGTTCCCGAAGGCCAACCCAAGACCGACCGGCGCCCGCCCAGGAGCTGAAGCACGGAGAGCTGCATCGGCTCAAATGCTGCGCCGACCAGGATCACCTTTCCGTTCACGCCCAAGCCCCCGACCACGTCGCTCATGGCCTTGGCGTTCGTGACCGTCGCCAGAATCACCTTGGCGCCGCCCAGCCGGGCAAGTTCCTCGGCCGGATTTTGCGTCTGGCTGTCGATGTAGAGGCGGGCGCCAAGCTTGTGCGCCAGGGATCCCTTATCCTGCCCGCGGGCGATGGCCACAGTGTTGAAGCCCATCCTGGCGGCGTACTGCACGCCCAAGTGCCCAAGGCCACCGACCCCCACAATGGCCACCAGATCGCCGCCCCGCGCGCCGCTATTGCGCAGCGCGTTGAAGGTGGTGATGCCGGCGCAGAGCAGCGGTCCGGCGTCGGTGGCCGACAGTTCGTCGGGGATGCGTGCCAAGCCCATGGCGGGCGCGATCATGTAGTCGGCGTAACCGCCATCGAACGAGATGCCGGTGATTTGAAGATTGGCGCAGGTGATGAAATCGCCCCGGCGGCAAGACTCACAGTGGCCGCAGTGGCTGCCGTACCAGCCCACGCCCACCCGGTCGCCAGCCTTCCATTCGGCCACTCCGGCGCCCACCGCGTCGATCACGCCGGCCACTTCGTGCCCCGGCACCCGCGGGTATTGGATGCCGGGCCAATGGCCCTCCTTGACCAGCGAGTCGCTGTGACAGATGCCACAAGCCTGTACCTTGATCCGTACCTGACCTGCCCCGGGCTCTGGGATCTCACGTTCCACCGGCTCGAGGGGTCCGCCCGCCCGCGAGACTTGAACTGCGCGCATTTCGTTCCTCCCTCGTATCATTCAAAGATGCGCCAGAACGAGGATGTGATCTCAAGAAAGTTACCGCCTCCCTTCGCAATCGGTTAGCTCGACAGTCATCGGCGGCCCGGAAGCCGGGCCGACGGCTCATTGACCGGGAGGATAAGAGCGCCAACCTCTTTGTAATCTGGCATATTCCGGCTTTGAACGTCATTCGCTTCCCAGAGCCATCGAGTTGCGACGGCGGTGCCGGTCTCCAGCTGTGACCCTCGCCATCGTTCCTCTATAGATATTTAACATGCTACAAAATCGACGAGGCGTCAAACTCTGGAACTGACCGGTTGCGGGTGTCGGCACAAGCATGTTTCCCGGAGCTTGGATTGAGCTCGCTAGCGGATCGGCAAAGTGGGTGGCGGAAGTGTGTCGGAGTCGAACCGACCGGTCCGCCAAAGGCGGACCCACGGGATTTGAAGTCCCGGGCGAACACCGGCCCGCATGCACTTCCTTACTGATGCTAAGGAACTTGTGCTTCCACGTCAAACCTCGCGACCTCGACCGCCGACGGAACGCAGATTTGTCTCGATAATTCCGCTAGCGATCTCCAATCGTAGAGCGGCTAAACCCGCCCTGCGAATCCGCACTTCAGGCCAAGCCCGGTTGGGCCACTGAGGCCGCGGTGACTGCCGTCCCTCTTCGATCATCCGAGACAGTAGCATATTGGTGCTAGCATTGCATTCGCCGGACAACTTATGTAAGATGGTTGTGTCTCTGTGTAGTATTAGTAGACAGTAACAACTCTGAGACGCAAGCAAGTCGGTCGGGCGTATTCGTTCCCTGGGAGGGCACTCTAAGATTCGGGCAGGAGGGCATAGACCTATGCCCGTCTTCCAAGATGTCGGCGGAATCATCCGCGCGGCCCGGAGGAAACACGGTCTTACCCAAGAGGAATTTGCCTCTGAGCTGGGGATAAAGCTCTCACGGCTGCAGAAATGGGAATCCGGCGCCAACGAGCCGCGCTTCACGATCCCTGAACTACGGCGCTTGCACAAATTCGAGCGCCGGCTTTTCGAGGATCTGATGAGCGGGTTCGCTGTTATTCCTCCCGGTCTTCCCCCCGTAGCTCAAACCGGTCCCGGCGGACCGTTCAAACCCCGCTCGACGGTAGAAGGAAAGACCAGCCCACGTTAGCCGCCTCCCGCGTGGTCCAGCGGCGGCCAGGCGAACAGGACGAAATGGAGCATTCGTCCGCCAGGGAGACCCGCTGCGGGCCTCTCTTTTGCTTAACCTCACTGAGACATGGGGGCGAGTAGGTAGCCTCCCCCAGGTTTGTGTTTTGTAGATCGCACCGGGTCGGCGATGGCGGACGCCGTCCGGCCCGTTGGCGCGGCTAGCGATTGGCACATTCGGACTCAGCTCTGAAAGGAGTCGTTATGGAAATCGCGCGACGCATCGATAGACTCTGTGCACAGAGTTCCCTCTCCCGGGGTGTAATCGCGCGACAGGCCGGGCTCGAAGCGAGTTCCCTCTCGCTCCTCGAAGCGGGGGAAGACGTTCCGACCTGGGAGATCCTGGACCGGCTTGCTTGCACTCTGAACGTACCGGTGAGCCGGTTCTTTGTCGAAGAGGACGAACCGCCGGTGACGCCCCTGCTGACGCCCCTGCTAAAACTTGAAGATCTCGAGACGCTCCAACCTCCCAAGCCTGACCTCGGCCGGGTCGCCAAACTGCGAACCTTCGCGAGCGGAATCAAGGCCCTGCTGGTCCTGGCAGGCCGAAAGCTCCTCTAAAGGGGTGCGAAGGACTTCTGCTTCCTCCCGCTGTCAAAGTGGTCGCCGAGCTATCCGCCGTTCGGTACTCAACCCTGGGCGCCGAGTTCCAGGACAAAATACCGCGCGTGAGTCGCGCCCGTGTTGCGGATGCCGTGCTGGTCGTTGGAGGCGATATAGGCTACGGAGCCGGGTCCAAAGGTCGAGCTCTGCCCGTTGATGGTGACTTCCAGCGTGCCCTCGCGAATCAGAAAGACCTCCTCATGCGCGTGATGATGGGGCGGGTGAGGGGCGGCGCCCGGCGCCAGGTCAGTCTCGTGGAGAGCGAGGCGGCAGCCTTCGTGAGTGGCTCCCTCCAGCACGGCTCGAAACTGATTCTGCCCGTTCGATTGAACCGAAAGGGTTTCAAAGGGGTAGACCCTGGAAGGCAGCGGCGGCGCGGCGGCCGGGCCGGACGTCTGAAGCCGGGAAGCCAACAGCGCCGGCAGCACCAGGCAAAGCTCTCTGCGCGATGTATCCATAGATCTCCTCCGGACAGACCGAAATGCAGCCATGCCCCCCGCTTCCGCGGGGGTGACACTACCCTAGTGGGCCGTCTCACTGATTCCGTTAGTGTCAAGAGCCTGCTCGCTCGGCACAAAGAGGTTCAGCCAAATGGGTTTCCCCGATGGCATAGCACTTACGATATGAGCGAGACAGCCCATTAGATGCGTGAGACCTCGGTCCGCGGGGCCATTGCCGCGAAGGCGGGAATCCAGAGCCGCTGCGGAAAAAGGGATGTTCAACATTCGGACTGATTCGAATTGGCGAACCATCCATCGCCCGGCTCCGGATCACCGGACCTTTCAGAGTATATTAATTTGTCTCTCGCCGGGCGGTTGTCGGGTAAGATGATGCGTAGGGCTTTCCGAGCGTCGCACCACATTTACCAGATCCATCTGATCAGCGGTCATCAAAGTGGCCATTCACAGCATCTACGTTCTGTCGCGCGACGACGCCGAAGCTCGCAACTGGCTCGGATTCCTGCGGCGTCACGGCTGCGCCGGCTTGAGCGACCTCGTCATCGAGCGCACCTTCTGGCTGGAGGGAGAGGTCGACGTGGCCGCGCTGTCGCCCCTGGTGGCGAATCCGCTTTATCAAACCGCAGCCGAGCGCTCGATGCTCGATGCAGGGAGAGGCCCGATCGTGGAGATTGCCTACCGGCCGGCGGTTACCGATCCGGAGACACCCTCGATTCTGGCGGGCGCCCGGGCGCTCGGGCAGACAGGGCTCGAATTTGCGCGCCTGAGCCGGCGCTACCAGTTCGCGGGAATCAGCGAGACGGAGGCGCGCGCCGCCGCCGCGCGTTTCCTCTACAACCCGGTGGTGGAGCGGGTACGCGAGCCCGGCGAGGTGTGGGCCACGCTGCGCCCCAGCGGCCGGCCAGACCCGGTGCGGTCGAACCCGTTGGCGGGTCTCAACGACGATGAATTGGAAGCGCTGTCGCGCGATCGATCCTGGTACGCGCCCCGGGCGCAGATGAAGGTGATCCAAGCGCACGAGGTGGAGCGCGGCCGGGCCCACACCGACGCCGAGATCGAGATCCTGGCGCAGAGTTGGAGCGACCACTGCTATCACACCACCTGGAAGAGCTTGGGATTGCTGAAGCTCCTTTCCCAGGCCACCGCCGCCATCAACCATCCGCTCGTGGTCTCGGCTTTCAAGGACAACGCGGGCGGGATGGAGTTTTACGAGGACTGGGTAGTGACCATCAAGGGCGAGACCCATAACTTTCCAACTGCCATCGCGCCCTTCGGCGGCATTTCCACCAAGCACGGCGGAGTGATCCGCGACACGCTCGGCTTCGGCAAAGGCGCCTATCCCATCGGCGGCACCACTATCATGGGCACCATGGACCCGCGCCTGGCGGACGAAGAGCTGCCAGCCGGAGCGCTACATCCGCGCCTGATCGTCTCCGAATCGATCCGGGGCACGTCGTACTACGTCAACCCCATGGGCATTCCCATGATGCATCCCCTTTACCGCGTCCATCCGGGCTATGCCAAATGCTTCGCTCTGGGGCACTCGATCGGTCTGATTCCGAATCGAGACGCCGTCAAGGAGACGCCGCAGCCCGGCGACCTGGCGCTGCTGATCGGAGGCGAGAGCGGCCGGGACGGTATCCACGGGGCGACCGCCAGTTCGGCCAGTATGACGGGTGAGACCCTGGCCAAAGAATCGGCAGCGGTGCAGATCGGCCACCCTATCACGGAGCGCAAGTTCACCACCGCCATTCCGGTGCTGCGGGACGCGGGACTCATCCGTTCCATCACCGATCTCGGGGCCGGAGGCATCTCGAGCGCGGCCGGCGAGTTGGGCGCCGAGACGGGCGTCGATCTGGACCTGGACCGCGTGCCGCTCAAGGACCGGAGCCTGAGCGCCTGGGAGATTCTGCTCTCCGAGTCCCAAGAACGCATGCTGATCGTCGTGGCGCCCGACAACCTCGGGGAGGCAGAGGCGACCCTTGACCGTTACGAGGTGGGACACGCCGTGATCGGCAGGTTCACGGGAGGCCGGCGTTTCGAGGCGAGCTGGCAGGGGCAGAAGGTGGTTGATCTGGAGATGAGCTTCCTCTGGGGAGCCTGTCCGATCGAGCCTACGCCGGTCGCCAAGCCTGAGAGGCCGCTTCAGCCGCTTGATCTCCCGGAACCGCGTACCCCCGAGGATTGGTCGCGCGCGGCGCGCGGCGTTCTCGGGCACTACCACTGCGCGGACCAGAGCCCGGCCGGAACGCGGTTCGACAGCACCGTTCAGGGCCGCACCGTGATCGGACCTTACGGCGGCCGCAATCGCCGGATGCCGACCAACATCGCCGTTTCGGCGCCCCTGCGCGGCAAGCCGTATGGACTGGTGACCACGGTGGCGTTCAATCCGTTCTACGGTGACGTCGACCCGGCCGCGATGGCCCGCATGATGGTGATCGAGGCCGTGACCAAGGCGGTGGTGGCGGGCGTCGACTACCGCGAGATGGTCCTGTGCGACAACTTCTATACCCCGCGCATCCGCCCGGAGATAGCGTGGGACCTCCGGGAGATGGTTGAATCCATCGCGGAGTTTTCGGCCGGGATCGGTGTGCCGTTCATCTCCGGCAAGGACTCAAGCTCCGGCACCTTTGAGTCAGCCGGCCGCCGCATCGACGTGCCTCCTACCTTGGCCGTAGCCGCCATGGGGCGCGTGCCCGATGTGGGCCGGGTGGTCACCAAGGAGTTCAAGCAAGCCGGGAACCGGCTCCTCCTCCTGGGCCGCTCGGATGGCGGCGCATTCGGCGGAAGTGTCTATGCCGACCTGCACGGCCAGCGCGGGGACCGGCTCTTCGACGGCTACGATGCGCCCGGCATTCGGCAGGTGTGGGACCTGCTGCTCCGCTGGCACGAGGCAGGCCGCTACGTTTCCGGCGCGGCCATCGCCGAGGGAGGCCTTCTCGCTCGCGTTTTTGAGGCTGCGCTAGGTTCGGGCCTCGGGGCACGAATCGGGCTTCGCGGGACGCAGGCTGGCCGCGATTCGAGCCTGAGTTTGCACGAGCTGGTCCTCGGAGAATTCGTGGGATCGGTCCTGCTGGAGGTCGACGCGGGACTGGTCCTGGATGGCCTGCCTGTTCCGCATCGCGTCCTCGGCGAGGTGATTGGGGATTCTCAATTGGTCTTGGCGGACGGAGATCGTGAAGTCTGGCGGGCGACGACGGCGGAGCTCGAAGCCAGTTGGACGCAGCCCTTTCGCGAGGTGGTGGGATGAGCCGGGCGACCACGGTGATTCTGTACGCGCCGGGCACCAATTGCCACGAAGAGACAGGGGCCGCCTTGGCGCGCGCCGGCGGGCAGAGCGAGTTGGTATTGCTGCGCGACCTGTTGGATCGCCGCCAGCGGCTGGATCGCTATCAGGCTGCCATTATCCCTGGGGGATTTTCCTACGGCGACCACCTGGGAGCAGGCCGGATCTTTGCCTGCGTGCTGGTAGCCCAGCTTCGGGACCAACTGGGCGACTTCCTGGACGCTGGAAAGGCAATTCTCGGTATCTGCAACGGCTTTCAGGTGCTGACCGAAGCTGGAATCCTGCCAGGCCGTACACCCGGCCGGCGAACCTTTGCGCTGGTGGAGAATCAGTCCTCCCGTTTTGAGGACCGGATGGTTCGTCTGGGCGTTTCCGACGTAGATTCACTGTGGACACGGGGCTTAGGCGGCCAAATGCTGGAGATGCCGACGGCGAATGGCGAAGGACGCCCCCTCGCCGATGGGAATTTCCCAGCGGGCGCCAGGCCGGCGTTACGATACTGCGACGCGAGCGATCAGCCCACCATGGAGTATCCGCAGAACCCCAACGGTGCGCCGGACAGTGTCGCTGGAATTACAGACGGCAGCGGCAAGGTGCTCGGGCTGATGCCACACCCGGAGCGGGCGTCGTTGCCGGGACACGCTTCCCAGGATGGATTGGCGCTCTTCCGCAACCTCGTTCAATGGCTTGCCTCTGGGTAGCCGGCCTGAATGACCCTTCGACCACGAAAGCCGATATCATTCAGAAGTAGATAGCTTTTTATTAATTCAATTGACAAGTCTGCTATTCTCCATAATAATAGACCGCGTTTCCCGAAAAGGGGGGGAAGCTTGCGCCCCGGAAGTCCCGGTCGCGGCGGAGTTAGCGTTACGGGTTTAGAGGTCTGCTCTGGGCCAGAGCTTGCGCTCAAATCGACTTCCATAAGACCTCAGACCGTCGCCCACGCCCTGCTCCCGTTGGTCCTGAGCGGACTGGTCCTTGCCGCAGCCACAACTTGTCACGCCCGGCCGGAGCCGGGCGCGCTCAGGTTTGACGTACCCTCTCAGTCAGGCCCCCCCCTTACAGCTTACCCTGGTATCCCCGCGGTAATGACCTCCGGCCGCGTGAGCGCCGTGCGTTGGGTGCCGAACGAGGCGATCGGCGGCAACTGGGCCTGCGAAAACCCGCGCCGAACCGCCTGGCTGGAGGTGATAGCCGCCGCCATCGCGATAGCCACCTTCGGGATCCTGCTGGGGACCTCACGTCGTCGCCAGCAGGCCCGCGCCCTCCGGGAGCGGATTGAACGCCGGCAGGACTTGCTCGAAGCGGAAAGGTATGCCAGAGAGATTGTGGACAGCGTGCCGTTGTGGTTGCTCGTGCTAAGCCACGATCTGCGCATTCAGTCCGTGAACCGGCCGTTCCTCGATTACTTTGGCCTCAGGCAGGAGGAGATTCAGGGGCGGCCGCTCGGTGAGGTCATCCGCACGGAAGACGTCCCCCACCGGGAGACCGCCACTGCCAACAGCCGGGCCTCCACTCAGGAAGTCCTCCTGCATGTAACCCTCAATTCTCAGGAGTTGACCCTACCGGCCCGGATCACCTTAGTCGATCTCGTTCGCGTGATGGAAGGCAAGTCGGAACTGCTGCTGGTCGTCGAGGATCTGACGGAAAGCGAGCGTTTGCGGCAGGCCAATCAGGCCAAGGACAGAGCGCTGCGCGCAAGCGAGGATCGATATCGCGACTTTCTGGAAAGCACGGAAGACTTCGTCGGGACGCACGACTTGTCGGGCAGGATTCTGAGCGCGTCGCTGGCCGTCGCGCGCCGGGTCGGTTTCAAGAGCTCCGACGACCTCTTGGGGCGCAACATCGCGGATTTTCTCCCGCCCGAGCGGCAAGCCCAGTTTCAGGAGTATCTCGATACTCTGCGAAGAGAGGGCCGGGCCCAGGGCTTGATGAAGGCGCTCACCAGGGACGGTGAAGAGCTGATCTTGGAGTACAAGAACTCCCTGCGGCGGGAGGGAGCGAATGGGGACATCGTGCTTTGCGTGGGACGGGAGGTGACCGACCGCGTCCGCGCCCAGGCGGCGCTCAAGCAGGCTCAGCAGTTTCAGGCGAGCGTCATGGAGAGCGTTACGAATGGGATCGTGGTGCTCGACCTCGAGGGGCGCTTCACCTTTGTCAACCGCCGGGCGGCCGAGATCACCGCTTACGAGGTTGGCGAGTTGACGGGAAGGTCTTACGCCCTTATCGTATCGCGAGAAGACTGTGGCGAATTTGGGGCAGCCTTGTCCCAAGCCTCAAAGGAAGGCGTGTCCGTTTCGGCGCGCCAGACCAGAATCGTCCGCAAGGACGGAGGCCGCCGGACCCTGATCTTCAACATCGCCCCCTTGTATGTCGGCAAGACGATTGCCGGCGTCGTTGGCTCGGCCGAAGATGTGACCGATCTCGAGAGGAACGAAAGAGCCTTGCGGGGCAGCGAGGCGCGGCTCCGGGCGCTGGTGGGCTCCATTGATGAGGTGGTGATGGAGTTCGACCGTGACGGCACCTATCTCAACATTTGGGCCGCTGACGAGAGCCTGCTGGTCCGGCCACGTCTGGAGTTGATCGGTAAGCGGATCACGGACGTTTTGGAGGGCGAGATCGCCCAGGGCTCTCTCGAGGCCTTTCAGCGCGTTCTGGAAACGGGCCAGCCGGAGAGCATCGAATACCCCCTTGACGTCCTGGCGGGCCGGCGGTGGTTTCTGGGGCGTCTCAGCCCGGTGCCCGACGCTGACGGAGTTTATCGAACGATCCGAGGGCTGTCGCGCGACATCACCGCCCGAAAGAACGCCGAACAAGAGCTGCGCGCCTCCGAGCAGCGCTACCGGATGCTGTTCGAGAGAAACCTGGCCGGTGTGTTTCGCACGACGCCCGAAGGAAAGATTCTTGACTGCAACGACGCCTTTGCCCGACTTCTCGGGTATGCGTCCCGCCAGGAAGTGATGAAGCACTCCGCCTGGGATATGTATCCCAGCCGGGCCGATCGCAACTTGCTGTTAGAGCGGCTTCGCCAGGCTCGCACCTTGACGAACTATGAATCCGAGCTGCGCTGCCGCGATGGCCGTCGAGTTTGGGCGCTCGAGAACTCGACTTGGATCGAGGACGTCGACGGCTCCGTGGTGATTGAGGGCACCCTTATCGATTTCACCAGGTTGCGAAGCGCGCGAGCCGCCCGAGTATCTTCTCCGCGACCCTCCAGCGTCGACGCCGGATTAGCGGCCTTGCCACGCATCACCCCCCCAGGCCCGACCAGCGCAGGTAAGCCTGCAGCAGGTGATCCCCCCAAAGGCAGGCGTAAAGAGCGGCCGCACTCAGAAAGCTCCCGTAGGGCCACCGAAAGTGGCGGAAACGCGGATTGAGAGCTTCCAAAGGCAAGGCCACGACCGTTCCCAGCAGCGAGCCCAACAATACGGTGAGCAAGGTCAGGGGTATTCCGAGAAACGTGCCTACCATCAGCATCAACATGACGTCCCCGAACCCCAGATATTGCTTGCGGCGGCCACCGAAATAGTAGAAGGCCTGGCCGACCAGATAGAAGAGGCCGCCCCCGACCAACGCTCCGCCGAACGCGCCCGTAAAGGAGGTCAGTGCCGGCGACATCGTAACGTTCATACGCAGCAGAAGACCAGCAAGCGGGCGAGGGTCGACCGGCACAAGCCAACTGAAGCCAAGACCGAGTACGATGCCGGGCACGGTGACGGCGTGCGGGACACGGCGCTCGTTGAGATCGGTGAAGATCAGCACAATCAGCAGCATGATCAACACGGCATTGCGAATGAACTCCGTTCCCCAGCCGTCCACCACGAAGGCGGCCAGCAGGGCCGCGGCGGTCACGATCTCGACCACGGGATAGATGAGCGAAATGGGTTCCTTGCAATCGCGACACCGCCCGCGCAGAATGAGGTAGCTCAATACGGGAATGTTGTCGTACCAGCGGATCAGGTGGCCGCAGTTGGGGCACTTTGACCGCGGCCGCACCACCGAGAGTCCCAGCGGAAGCCGCGCGATGCAGACATTAAGGAAGCTGCCGAAGATCAGGCCGAACAGGACGACAAAGAAGTAATTCATCCGCGCCAGCGATTTCCTGCTCGGTGGTTAACTTCCAAACCGCGTGCCGAAGTCAGGCGGCGGTAGAGCGCTTCGGTGCGGTTAACCATTGTAGCATCTGAAAACTCCCGGGCCCGTTCGCGGCCGGCGGCGCCGAGGCAACCCAACCCTTCGCGGTCCGAAGTTGCGGCCGTCAGAGCCTTGGCCAGTGCAGACGGCGAAGCCGGCGGAACCAGCCAGCCGGTTCGGCCCTCTTCCACCAATTCCGGAAGTCCGCCCACCTGGCTTGCCACCACCGGCAAGCCGTGCGCCATGGCGAGCAACACCGAAGAGCCCAGACCCTCGGCCCGCGATGGCATGACGTAAAGATCAATGGCTGCGAAGAAGGGCGTCAGGTCCTCCAGCCACCCCAGCAGATGCGCGCGACCTTGGCTTTGCCGAAGAAGATCAACGATCCGGACGGAGCTGAGAAGTGGTCCGTCACCGGCAAGTAGAAGGTGCGCTCCGGCCAGGGATTCGCCACCTTGAACAAATGCCTGCAGCAGAAGATCCTGCCCCTTCTCTTCGGTGAAAGCGCCCGCATGGCCGATCACGAAGACTTCGGGATCAAGGCCCCAGTGGCGCCGCGATCGAGCCCTCAGGGTCGCGTCCGGCCGTTCGGCCGGAATCTCGATACCGTCCCGTATGATCTCGATCTTCGAGGCCGCAACGCCGCAATCTACCAGCAGATCTCGAACGAACTTCGACACGGCGACCACGGCATCACAGCCCGGCCCATACTGGAGGCGGTGAATTCTCAACCAGTATCCCAGACCCTGGGGCATGAACGTCACCCGGCGGGTAGCCACTCGCCGGACCTCCAGTCCGAGCGAAGCCAGGGCGCTCAGGGTCTGGCCATGGCCGTCATGAGCGTGCGCGACCTGGAAACCGCCCCGGCGCAGTTCGCGCCGGACCTCCAGAAGGCTTCCTAGTTTTCCGGGGCCGTGGCTTTGCTGCGGAAGCACGGCGAAGCCTTCCGCCTTAGCTTGCGCTTCGAGAGCACTGCCCCTGGGGCAGACAATCCGTTGCTCGTGGCCGCGTTCCCGCAGGCCGCGGGCAAGCAAGAGGAGTTGCCGCTGTCCTCCCCGGAACTCGCGTGCGGTGTCGAGATGAACGATTCTTAGCACGCTTGGCCTTGCCGCAGCCCCTGCAGCTTCTCGAACTTTCGAGCCACGTAGCGTGCCGCCATGCGGGCGATCAGATACCCCTGGCGTCCGTCGAGGATTCCCCTCCGAAGGACGTACGAGTCGAGAAAGATCCAGCCGGGCAACAGCAGGCGGGCGGGCGTCGACACCCGCTCTCCCCGGTCGAACATTTCGCGCGCCGCCAGGTCTGTGTAGAACTCGATGCGCTGGCGGTGCTCTTCGATCGAATCACAGGTGTAGTGCAGAATCTCGCCCGGCAGGGTCTCGACCGGCCCGTCGACCACCACCGACTCGTGGACGTAAGCGCCACGCCACTCGCCCCGGCGACGATCAAAAAGCCGCAGCTTGTGGTCGGGATACCAGCCCGAGTGCCGGATCCAACGGCCTAGGTAGAGCGCGCGGCGCGCGAAACGGTAGCCGCAGGCCTGTGGCGGCCGGGTCTTCCAATTCTCTACCGCTTTCTGGGCGGTCGAATCCAGCTCCTCGTCAGCGTCCAGGCTCAAAATCCAAGGGTGCCGGGCCTGGGCGACGGCGTAGTTCTTCTGGGCGGCGAAGCCGGCAAAGGGGTGTGCGATCACCCGGGCCCCGAGCGACTGCGCCCGCGCCACGGTGTCGTCGGTAGATCCGCTGTCCACCACGATGACCTCGTCAGCGCAGGCGAGCGAGCGGATGGCCCGCTCAATGTGGCGCTCTTCGTTGCGGGTGATGATCGTGGCGGAGATCATCGAAAATTGACGACTCACCAATCGCAAAGAGGCCTGGACATCGTCAATCCGCACTCTTCGGTCTCAACACTCCTGCATATTCGCCCTGCAGCACCTGCGCGGTCAATCGGGCGATCTCGGGCGCCCAGGCGCGGTCCGACCGAAACGGCGGCGACACGCGTTGCACCAGACGCTTGGCCTTCAGGGCCAGGCGTCCGGTAGCCAGCGGCCGGAGGCGATCGAGCGCGTGGGCCGCGGTGAGCAGTTCGATGGCCAGGATGGAGGCTGTATTGGTCACAGTCTGCTTGAGCTTGAGCGCCGCCGCCATGCCCATGCTCACATAATCCTCTTTATTGCCCGACGTCGGGATCGAGTCCACCGACGCAGGATGCGCCAGCACCTTGTTCTCGGAAGCCAGCGCCGCCGCCGTCACCTGGGCCATCATCAGGCCGGATTCCAGACCCGGGGAGCCGGCCAGAAAGGGCGGCAGATCGGACGTCAGCGGGTTCACCACGCGGTCGATCCGCCGCTCGGAGATCCCGCCCAGCTGGGCGAGGGCGATGGCCATGAGGTCAAGGGCGGTGGCCACCAGCTGACCGTGAAAGTTGCCGCCCGAGAGCACCTCGCCCTCAGCCGCAAAGACCAGCGGATTGTCGGTGGCGCTGTTCATTTCGATCTCGAAGGTGCGCCGCGCGAATCCCAGCGCGTCCCGCACGGCGCCGTGCACCTGCGGCATGCAGCGCAGACTGTAAGCGTCCTGAACGCGCGCGCAGTCGCGGTGCGACTCACGAATGGCGCTGCCGCGATTCAACCGCCGCAGGTTGCGAGCGGTTTCGATCTGGCCTGGATGCGGCCGCGCGGCTTGCAATCGCTCATCGAAGGCCACCGGAGATCCGCGCAGAGCGTCGAGCGAAAGGGCCCCGGCCACGTCCGCCGTATCGACCAGAATCTCGGCCTGGCGGAGCGCGAGCAGGCCCAGCGAGAGCATGGCCTGCGTGCCGTTGACGAGTGAGATGCCCTCCTTGGCTTCGAGGGTCAGCGGCTCGAGGCCGGTGCGGCGCAAGGCTGCCGCGGCCGCCACCGGCCGGCCGCGCCTCTCGAGCCGGCTATCCACCGTTACTTCGCCTTCGCCTACCAGCGTCCGGGCGACGTGGGCCAGCGGCGCCAGATCGCCGCTGGCCCCCACCGACCCGCGCGACGGCACCACCGGATGCAGGCGCTGGTTCAGAATCCCGCACAGCAGTTCCGCCACCTGCGGCCGAATGCCCGAGAGCCCGGCGGCCAGGGCGTTGGCCCGCAACAAAAGCAGCCCGCGCGTCTCAGCGACATCAAGAGGCTCCCCGACGCCACAGCAATGGCTGCGCACCACGTTGAGTTGCAGATCGCGCGCCTGGGCAGGATCGATGTGCTCGGTGGAAAGGCTGCCGACGCCAGTGGTCACGGCGTATACCAGCCGCTTCTCGCGGATCAGGCGCTCCACCACCCGCCGCGAGGCCGTCATGGCCCGCCGGGCGCTCGGGTGCAGGCGGACGCGCCGCCCGTTGAGGACCACGTCGGCAAAGTCCTGGCGGGTAAGATCACAGCCGGTCAGAAGCAGGGTGCGAGGCATCGGGGTGAGTCTACTTGCCGACCGTCATTCTCAGGCGCTCGGCTCCGGCGCGAAACAGGTCAGCGTACCTCTCGGGCAGCGCCCGCGGATGACCCTCGCGGTCGGTGATCACGTGGACAGTCTCGCCTTCGGCCAGCATCTCCTCCTCCGGCAGGCGATAGACCTCGTATCCGAAGATCAACACCCGCTTGCGGGTCTCGCGCAGGCAGGTGCGTACCTCGACCTCGTCGTCGTAGCGGGCCGGAGCCTTGTAGCGGCAGCGAACCTCCGCCACCCGGATAAAGAGGCCGTCCTGCTCCTCCATCTCCCGGTAGGCAAAGCCGTGCTGCCGGCAGTAGTCGGTGCGCCCGATCTCAAACCAGACCAGGTAATTGGCGTAATACACCAGGCCCATCTGGTCGGTCTCGGCGTAGCGGACGCGGAAGGACGTCGACGTCCAATGCTGATCGCTTGGCGGCGTCATCGAGGGACATTATAGCAAGAGGCGACGACTGGAGACGGTCAAGCTTCGGTCAACGGTGGGGAATGTTATGATGGTCGAGGATCAGCTCGGCTGCCTCCGCCGGGCAGATTTAGTGGCCTGCTTCTCGAGTCCAGAGTGAATCAGCCGCCATTCAAGACTGTCCGTTCCGGATTGCCCAACCCGCGCAAGCCTCTGGTCTTGGCCTTGCTGCTCGCCGCCTGGGGGATGGCCTGCCAGGATCGCACCGATCGCATTCGGGTGGAGCACAAGTCGCCTGGCAAAACCCCGGCGGTGTACGAGGACGGCGAGGTCGCGGGCCGGGTACTTTTCACCGCCGGCGCCACGCAGGTACCCGCCGCCGGTGCCAACATCCTGGCGGTCGACACCGAGAGCAGCAAGCTGGTGTTAGAGCATCTGCAGAAGCAGACGGATCCGTCCTGCCTGAAGCGGTTGACGGAGATGGAGGCCTTCCTGCTTGAGTCGGTGCAGGCCGGCGTGCGGGCGGGCCAGCAATTCCCCACCGCGACGGCCGATGCCGACGGCTATTTTCTGCTGCCCCAGGTCAAGCCCGGCGCCTACCTGGTGATCGCCTACGGGCGCGCCGGCGAAATTCAGGCTATCTGGGAGCAGCCGGCCATGGTGGAGCGCTACCAGGCGGTGGTGGTGAAGATGGTGGAGCCGCTGATCTCCTGCGGGCCGGGCGACGAGAGTCCGAAGCCCCCGAAGCTGCCGCCTCTTCCGGCCGCGTCGCCGCCGCCCTCGCAGCCTTGATGACAACCTCGGAGTGCAATCGGTATGGCTCGTGAGCGGCTGATCGTGATTGGCGGCGTGGCGGCGGGCTTGAGCGCCGCCAGCCAGGCGCGCCGTTTGAACCGCTGGCTCGAGATCCGCGTCTACGAGAAGGGCCCGGACATCTCCTATTCGGCCTGCGGCCTTCCCTATTTCGTGGAAGGATTGGTGCCAGACGCCGACTCCCTGCGCGTGCACTCACCCGAGTTCTTCCGCACCGAACGCGAGATCGATGTTCTCACCCATCACGAGGTGGTTGAGATTTGCACCAGTCGCCGGCGCGTGACGGTCGTGACCGCGGGCGGCACCGCCCCGGAAGCCATACCCTACGACCATCTCGTGATCGCCACCGGCGCGGAGCCGGCTTGGCCGGAGGTCGAAGGCCACGACCTGCGCGGAGTCTTTCACGTCAATAATCTGCAATCGACGCTGGCCCTCAAGCGCCACCTGAGCTCGGGAGTAGTGCGCCGGGCGGTGATCGTCGGCGGCGGCTACATCGGGCTCGAGATGGCGGAGGCCTTGAAGACGCCGGAGCTCGCGGTCAGTATTCTGGAGGCTTCGCCACATCTCTTCGAGGCGGCGGACCCCGAAATCGTGGAGGTGATTCGCCAGGAGCTGGCTCGTCAGGGTGTGGAAGTGATCACGGGAGCCCGCGTGATGGCGCTGGCCGGCGACGGACCCACTGGCGGCGCCAAGGGTTCGGTGCGGCGTGTCCACTCGGAGCAGGGGAGCTTCGAGGCGGATTGCGTGGTGCTAGCCACCGGTGTCCAGCCGCGGGCCAGGCTGGCGGAAGAGGCGGGCATTACACTGGGCGCCGGGGGCGCGATCGCTGTCAACGACTACCTGGAGACCAGCGCCGCTGGGGTGGTGGCGGCAGGAGACTGCGCCGACACGCTGAATGTGGTCAGCGGCCGCCGCACCTACGTTCCGCTCGGCACGACCGCCAACAAGCAGGGCCGGGTGGCGGGCGAGAACGCCGCTGGCGGCCGGACGCGCTTTCCTGGAATCGCCGGCACCGCTGTGGTCAAAGTGTTTAATCTGGAAGTGGGGCGCACCGGTCTCAGCCAGAAGCAGGCCCAGGAGGCGGGCTACCGGACCGCCGAGGCCACGGTGCGAGCGGCCGCCCGGGCGCGCTATCTCGGCGGTCAGGATATGGTGGTGAAGCTGATCGCTGACCGCTCGAGCGGCCGTCTGCTGGGGGCGCAAATGGCAGGGCCTGAAGGCGTGGCCAAAAGGATTGATGTGCTGGCCACCGCCCTGCACGCGCGGCTGACGGCGGAACAGGTCTATCAGCTTGACCTGAGTTACGCGCCGCCGTTTTCGACCGTCTGGGATCCAATACTGATCGCGGCCCGGCAGCTTCTCCACCAACTTTAAGCGGTAGAGCACGCCCGCGAGGTGGTCTCTTTAGTCTGCTTCTGATTATCCGGTTGCTTCAGCAGACCCCAATATCCCTCGCTCCCCGGATTTGCTCGTACTCTGTTGGTTTTCGGCCGGTTCCGAGACCCAGGAGTATCTGAAATGCGGCCGCGGGAGTCTGGCGACGATTATGCCGAAAGACGAATTCGTCGAGGTAG
>Ga0335085_10001385_pt1 | contig 52423 bp, 48 predicted proteins | sample Lox_Sample_45_FD_206712 | JGI IMG/M metagenome (GOLD analysis project Ga0335085, IMG submission 206712) | Soil microbial communities from Loxahatchee National Wildlife Refuge, Florida, United States - Lox_Sample_4.5 | ecosystem: Environmental > Terrestrial > Soil > Wetlands | place: USA... | reverse complement strand
ACGACACCGCGCGGCGAATTGCCGAGATCCGCGTCTCGCCCGAGGGACGCGAGGGCATCGCCTCGTTCCTCGATAAGCGCAAGCCGTCGTGGCTCGCGCCGAAGGGCTGAGCATGTTCGGCAAGATCCTAGTCGCCAACCGCGGCGAGATCGCCTGCCGGGTGATCGTCGCGGCGCGCGACCTCGGCATCCGCACGGTCGCCGTGTACTCGGAGGCCGACCGGGGCGCGCGCCACGTGGCGCTGGCCGACGAGGCGCGGCTGCTGGGGCCGGCGCCGGCGCGCGAAAGCTATCTCAACGCCGAGGCGATCCTCGGGGCGGCCCGCGCGAGCGGCGCGCAGGCGATCCATCCCGGCTACGGCTTCCTGTCCGAGAACGAAGCGTTCGCGCGCGCCTGCGGCGCCGCCGGCATCGTCTTCGTCGGCCCCTCGCCCGAAGCCATCGCGGCGATGGGCGACAAGGCGGCGGCGAAGCGCCTGATGCAGAAGGCGGGGGTACCGCTGGTGCCCGGCTATCACGGCGAGGCCCAGGACGCGGCGCTGCTCGCGGCCGAGGCGAAGAAGATCGGCTATCCCGTGCTGATCAAGGCCTCCGCGGGCGGCGGCGGCAAGGGCATGCGCGTCGTTCGCGCCGCGGCGGAGTTCGGCGCTGCGCTGGAATCCGCGCAGCGCGAGGCGCGTGCCGCCTTCGGCGACGCGCGCGTGCTGCTCGAGCGCTATCTCGAGCGGCCGCGCCACATCGAGGTGCAGGTGTTCGGCGACAGCCGCGGCAACGTGGTGCACCTGTTCGAGCGCGATTGCTCGGTGCAGCGCCGCCACCAGAAGGTGCTCGAAGAGGCGCCGGCGCCCGGCCTGTCGCCTGCGAGGCGGGACGAGATCGCGCAGGCCGCCATGGCCGCGGCGAAAGCGATCGCCTATACCGGCGCCGGAACGGTCGAATTCATCGCCGAGCAGGACGGCCGCTTCTACTTCATGGAGATGAACACGCGGCTGCAGGTAGAGCACCCGGTGACCGAGATGATCACGGGCATCGACCTGGTGAAGCTGCAGTTCGCCGTCGCCGCGGGCGAGGCGATTCCCTTTCGGCAGGATCAGATCCAAATGCGGGGCCACGCGGTGGAGGCGCGCATCTACGCCGAGAACCCGGCCAAGGGCTTCCTGCCCGCGACCGGCACGCTGCGCCGCCTGCGCGCGCCGCGCGGCGTCGAGTTCGGCCCGGCGGCGGCCCCCGTCCGGGTCGATTCGGGGGTACGCGAGGGCGACGCGATCACGCCCTACTACGACCCGATGATTGCGAAGCTGGTCGCCTGGGGCGAGGACCGCGCGGTCGCGGTCGGCCGCCTCCGCGCCGCACTGGCCGAGTACGAGATCGTGGGCGTGACCACCAACGTCGAGTTCCTCGCGCGAACGGTTGCCAGCCGCGCCTTTTCCGGCGCCGACCTCGACACCGGCCTGATCGAGCGCTGCCGCGCGGAGCTGTTCCCGGAAGACGCCGGCGCGAGCGCCGAAGACCTGGCTGCGGCGGCGCTCGCCGAGCTGCTCGCGGAGGAGGCGCAGGGGGCGGCGGCCGCGCAGGCCTCGGGCGACCCGCACTCGCCCTGGAACTGCGTCGACGGCTGGCGGCTGAACCTCGGCTCGCACCACGAGCTCGAATTCTCCGAGGGCGGCCGCTCGCACCGGGTGCGCGTCGATTTCACGCCGGCGGGCCTGACGATTCTCCTGAACGGCGAAGAGCATTCCCTGGCCGGCACCGAGGAGGACGGGACGCTCCGGGTCGCGTTCGGCGAGGCAACCTTCCAGGTGCGCGCGCTGCGCGACGGTGCCGACTGGCACCTGTTCCGCGGCGGCGCGCACCGGGTGCTGACCCTGCAGGGAGCGCACGGCGTCCCGGACGAGGAATCGCCCGCAGGCTCGCTCGCTGCGCCGATGCCGGGCAAAGTGCTGCAGGTGCTGGTGCGGCCGGGACAGCAGGTGGCGAAGGGCGCGCCGCTGGTGGTGCTCGAGGCGATGAAGATGGAGCACACTATCGCGGCGCCGCGCGACGGCCGCGTCGCCGAAATCCTCTACCAGCCGGGCGAGCAGGTGGCCGAAGGGGCCGAGCTGCTGCGCATGGAGGAAGCATGAGCCTGCCACGCAGAGTGAGAATCGTCGAGGTCGGGCCGCGCGACGGGCTGCAGAACGAGAAGGGCGAGCTGCCCACCGCGGTGAAGCTGGAGCTGATCGAGCGGCTCGCGGACGCAGGCCTGCCGGCGGTGGAGGCGACCGCGTTCGTCTCGCCGAAGTGGATCCCGCAGATGGCCGACCACACCGAGGTGCTCGAGCGCATCCGCAGGAGGCCGGGCGTCGCCTACCCGGTGCTGACGCCGAACCTGAAGGGCTTCGAGGCGGCGCGCGCCGCGGGCGCGACCGAGGTCGCGGTATTCGGCGCCGCGTCGGAGGCGTTCTCGAAGAAGAACATCAACTGCTCGATCGCGGAGTCGTTGGCCCGGTTCCAGCCCGTCGTCGAAAAGGCGCTCAAGAGCAACATCAGGGTCAGGGGCTACGTCTCGTGCGTTGTGGGCTGTCCCTACGAGGGCGAGGTACCGCCGCAGAAGGTCGCGGCAGTAGCGGGCGCGCTGGCTGACATGGGCTGCTACGAAGTGTCGCTCGGCGACACCATCGGCGTCGGCACGCCGGGCAGGATCAAGGCGATGATCGGGGCCTGCGCCGAGCGCGTGCCGGTCGAACGCCTCGCGGGCCACTACCACGACACCTACGGCCAGGCGCTCGCCAACATCTACGCCTCGATGGAGGAAGGCGTCGCGACGTTCGACGCCTCGGTGGCCGGCCTCGGCGGCTGCCCGTACGCCAAGGGGGCCTCGGGCAACGTCGCTACGGAGGACGTCGTCTACATGCTGCAGGGTCTCGGCATAGAGACCGGGGTCGACCTCGAAAAGCTGGTCGAAACAGGGGCCTGGATCTCGGCGGTCTTGCGTCGCGAATCGGGATCCAAGAGCGGCAAGGCGATCGCGGCAAAAAGAGCGCGATGATCTCGCCCTGCACCAAGGTCTGCGTGATGGACGCGGCCAACCGCTATTGCCGCGGCTGCCTGCGGACGCTGGACGAGATCGCGCGCTGGGGCGAGATGAGCGAGGCCGAACAGGCCGCGGTGCTCGCCCGGCTCCCGGCCCGGCGCTCAGAAGTCGCCGAAGCTCCCGCCCCGCCCCTTCCCTGAGACGAACCGCGCCGCGCCGGCGACGCCCTCGGCCTTGAGCGCGGGTATGCTGTTGCGCCACTCGCGGCGCATCGCGTCCTGCAGAGGCCTTCCCTCCTGCTGGTAGACCGAGCGCCGGTCCGCGCGCATGCAGGCGGGCGGGAAGCGGGCGATCTCGTGCGCGAGCGCCTCGGCGTGCCGGCGCGACTCCCCGTGCGGCGCGATGCGGTCGGCGAGCCCGATGCGCAAGGCCTCGGCCGCGTCGCACTTGCGCCCGGTGAGAATCAGGTCGAGCGCGCGGCCCCGTCCGACGATGCGGGGCAGCCGCACCGTGCCGCCGTCGATCAGCGGCACCCCCCAGCGGCGGCAGTAGACGCCGAAATAGGCGGATTCCTCCATCACCCGCAGGTCGCACCACAACGCGACCTCGAAGCCGCCGGCGACCGCGGGCCCGGCGATCGCCGCGATCACCGGCTTGTCCAGGGCGAGGCGCGTCGGCCCCATCGGCCCGCGCGGCGCCGGCGCCGCCGGATCGGCGGGAAAGTCGAGCGCGTCGATCGGCTCGCCGCGGGCCGCAAACTTGAGGTCGAAGCCGGCGCAGAACGCGCCGCCTTCGCCCCACAGCACGGCGACCGCCGCGCCGGGGTCGGCGTCGAACTCGAGAAACGCCTTCTCCAGCGCGGCCGCGCTCTCGGGATCCATCGCGTTCCTCGCCTCCGGGCGTGAATGAATCACGGTCCACACCTTGCCCTGCCTCTCGATTCGGACCGTCACGGGATCGCCCGCCCGCTGTCGCGCCACTTCACCGCGGCATGGAAGCCGTGCTTCGAGGCGTAGTCGCGGAACCAGACGCCTTCGGGCGAATGACGCGTGATGCCGTCGAACAGCGTGGCGATCATCTGCGTGCCGGCGAGGCCCATGTTGTCGTAGGCCTGGTTGATCATCAGCTTCTGCATCATCAGCTGGTTCTTCGGCACGCCGGCCATCCGCTTCGCGAGCGACTCGACGGTGCGATCGAGAATCTTCAGGGGTACGGCCTGGTACACCAGCCCCATCCGCTCTGCGGTCCTGCCGTCAACGGTGTCGCCGGTAAGCAGCATCCGCTTCGCCTTCTCGGCGCCGAGGCGATAGACCCACATCGCGGTGGTGGGGCAGCCCCAGACGCGCGCCGGCATGTAGCCGATCCGGGCATCCTCCTCCATGATCACGATATCGGCGCACAAGGCGATGTCGCTGCCGCCGGCGACCGCGTAGCCGTGGACCTTGCAGATCACCGGCTTGTAGCTGCGCCAGATCGAGAAGAAATCGTCGGTATTCGCCTTCATGCCGCGGTAGTCGCGCATCGGGTCCCAGGGCATTTCCTGGTTCCAGCGGTTGGCGCGGTCGCCCTCGGCGTACTGCTTCAGGTCGTAGCCGGCGCAGAATGCGCGCCCGGCGCCCGCAAGCACGATGACGTGGACCCGGTCATCCGCGTTCGCCTGCTCTACCGCGCGCCGGATCTCGCGCGGCATGCGGTCGTCGATCGCATTGAGCCGCGCCGGCCGGTTCAGCGTGATGCGCGCGATGCGGCCGGTCACCGAGTACTTGAGCGTCTTCAGTCGCATGGAATCCTCCTCGCGCTAGCATAGCAACCCATGAAGCGCGCCATCTGGTATTTCGATTTCGTCTCGCCCTTCGCGTACCTCTGCCTGCATCGCCTGAAGGAGCTGCCGCCGGCGCTCGCGCTCGAGTACCGCCCGGTGCTGTTCGCCGGACTGCTGAATCACTGGGGCCAGAAGGGGCCGGCGGAGCTCGCCACCAAGCGTCGCTATACATACCGCTGGAGCCACTGGTGGGCGCAGCGCCTCGGCATTCCATTCCGCTATCCCGCCGCGCACCCGTTCAATCCGCTGCGCCACCTGCGGCTCGCGATCGCCTGCGGCGCGACGCCCGCGGCGATCTGGAGGATTTTCGAGTCGATCTGGACTTCCGGCGCGGATGCCGCCGATCCGGACCGATTCGAGTCCCTGCTCGAGGGGTTCGGCTTGCGATCGTCCGACCTGGAGAAGGACGAGATAAAGGCAAGTCTTCGAGAGGGCACAGAAAGGGCGGCGGCAGGCGGCGTCTTCGGCGTGCCGACCTTCGAGGTCGACGGCGAGCTGTTCTGGGGTGCCGACTCGATCGAGTTCGTGAAGGACTTCCTCGAAGATCCCTCGGTGGTACGCAACGCGGAAGTGCGACGGCTGGACGGGCTGCCGGTCGCCGCCGCCCGCAAGGGCTAGCCGTACTTCCGCAGGTCCTCGATCACCTTGCCGTCGTTGGGCAGGGTCCCCGCGTCCACCAGCTCGACCTCGCCGCGCAGCTTGGTGAGCTCACGGATGCTCGCCGCGACCGCGGCGGCGAGCCCGGCGGGCCGCGCCTTCGCCTCGCAGCGCAGCGTCATGCGCTCGTTGCCCGTCTCGCCCTCCAGCACCAGCCGCAGCTTCAGGATTTCGGGATGACGGCGCGCCACCTCGGCCATCTGCTTCGGCGTCACGAACATCGCGCGTACCTTCGTGGACTGGTCCGCGCGGCCCATCCAGCCGCGGATGCGCGTATTCGTCCGGCCGCAAGGGCTGATGCCGGGCAGCACCGCCGAGAGGTCGCCCGTGGCGAAGCGCACCAGCGGGTAGTCCCGGTTGAAGGTGGTGATCACGACCTCGCCCACCTCCCCGGCCGGAACCGGGTCGCCGGTGCCGGGGCGCACGATCTCGAGCAGCAGTCCTTCGTCGAGGATCATGCCCTCGCACAGCGACCCATCCGGCGCGAGCGACTCGTAGGCGATCGATCCGAGGTCGGCGCTGCCGTAGCTCTGCGTCACGCGGATGCCACGCGCGAGCATCGCGCCGCGCAGCGCCGGCGGCAGGTATTCGGCGCCGACGTGCGCCTTCTTCAACGACGACACGTCCGCCTTCATCTCGTCCGCCTTCTCCATGATGAGCTTCAGGAACGAGGGCGTGCCGATATAGGCGCAGATCTGCAGGTCCCGGATCGCCGCCACCTGCAATTCGGTCTGGCCGACCCCGGCCGGCAGCACGGTGCAGCCGATCGCGCGCGCGCCGGACTCGAGCATCGAGCCCGCAGGAGTGAAGTGATAGGCGAAGGTGTTGGTGACGAGGTCGCCGGCGCGCAAGCCGCCGGCGAACAGCGCGCGCGCCGTGCGCCACCAGTTCGCGCCGCGGCCCTCCGGCTCGTAGATCGGCCCGGGCGACATGAACAGCTTGGCCATCGCCTCCACCGGCGTCGCGTTAAGGCCGCCGAACGGGCGCTGGCGCGCCTGCAACTCTCCGAGGTCGGACTTGCGGGTTACGGGAAGCGCGGCAAGCGCGGCCCGGCTCCTGATCCTTCCCGGCTTGACGCCCCGCAGGATCCCGGCGAATCCGGGGGCGCGGCGCATCGCGTGCGCGATCTGCCTCGGCAGGGCGGCCATCAGCGCCGCCTCTCGCGTCTTCGGCGAGCGCGTCTCGAGCCGGTCGAAGTAATCGCGCCTCTGCCGAATCAAAGCCAGCGCTTTCTCCGCCGGTACGACTTGACGTCGCGGAAGCTCTTGCGCCCGCCGGACGAGAAGCCGAGGTAGAACTCCTTCACGTCCTCGTTCTGCGCCAGCGCTGTCCCCTCGCCGTCCATCACCACGCGGCCGTTCTCCAGGATGTAGCCGTAGTCGGCGTACTTCAGCGCGATATTGGTGTTCTGCTCCGCGAGCAGGAAGCTCACGCGCTCCCGTTGGTTGAGGTTCTTCACGATCTCGAATATCTCTTCCACCAGCTGCGGCGCGAGCCCCATCGAGGGCTCGTCGAGCAGAATCATCTTCGGCCGCGCCATCAGCGCGCGCCCGATCGCGGTCATCTGCTGCTCGCCGCCCGAGGTGTAGCCCGAGAGCGACTTGCGCCGATCCTTGAGGCGCGGGAAGTTCCGGTATACGCGCTCGAGGTCTTCGTCGAGGGTGCTTGAGCCGCGCGTGTACGCGCCCGTCAGCAGGTTTTCCTCCACTGTGAGGTGCGGGAAGCAATGCCGCCCCTCCATCACCTGCACCACGCCCATCTTCACCAGCTGGTTCGGCGTCAGCCGGTCGACGCGCTGGCCCTGGAACTCGATCTGGCCCTTGGTGACCTCGCCGCGCTCGGCGCGCAGCAGGTTCGAGATGGCCTTCAGCGTCGTGGTCTTGCCCGCGCCGTTGGCGCCGAGCAGGGCCACGATCCGGCCTTCGGCGACCTCGAGCGACACGCCGCGCAGCACCAGGATGACGTGGTCGTAGATCACCTCGACATTGCGCACCGCGAGATGGGGCGCGGCTTGCGGGGCGCTTTGCGGGGCGGCGGCCATGGTCTCCTGAAATGAAACGGCCGCCCATGCGGGCGGCCGTCGAGTGCGCAGCTAGAGGATCACGTTTCCTTCGAGCAGTCGCGCGGCGTGATGCCTTTTTCCTTGGCGTACTTCGCCGCGTCCTCCTCCACTTTCTCGCGCACCAGCTTGCGGTCGGGCTCGATCCAGTCGGTCAGCACCTTCCACTTGGTGCCGTCCCACTGCTGGAACTTGACCAGCCCCGAGCCCTCGTGGTCGAAGCAGGAAACGTGGATCGGCGGCATCAGGCCGGTCGCCCCCAGCTCCTTCAGGCGCTTGGCGTCGAGGTTGAGGTGCTCGATGCCCCAGCGCATCTGCTCGCCGGTGATCGACTTGCCCTTGCCGTACTTCGCCTGCGCCAGGCGGATCGCCTCCACCGTGACGATGCCCGCCACCACGCCGCGCGTGTGGTAGATCGAGCCGAAGCGCGACTTGTCCTCGAATTCGCCCTTGCCCTTGGCGTAGACGTATTTCTGGATGTCCCGCATCACCGGGAAGTCGGCGCCGGGGGCGTTGAATCCCGCCGCGGTATAGCCCTTGGCGGCCGCGCCCGCCGGAATCACGTCCTCCTCGGCACCGGACCACCACACGCCGATCATCTTCTCGCGCGGGTAGCCGACCTTGGCGGCCGCCTTGATCGCCGTCGGGTTCATCACGCCCCAGCCCCACAGGATCACCCAGTCGGGCTTGATCTGGCGGATCTGCAGCCACTGCGCCTGCTGCTCGTTGCCGGGGTGCGGCACCGCGATCAGGTGCAGATCGTAGCCATACTCCTTCGCCATGTCGGTGAGGATGGGAATCGGCTCCTTGCCGTACGCCGAGTCGTGGTAGAGCAGCACCAGCTTCTTGCCCTTCCACTTGTCCATGCCGCCCATCTTCTGGCCCATGTACTTGATCATGACGGTCGCCTGCGACCAGTACGTGGTGATGAGCGGGAATACATACGGGAACACACGGCCGTCCGCCGCCGAGGTGCGCCCGTAGCCCATCGAGATGATGGGAATGTGGTCGGCGGTCGCCTTGTCGATCAGCGAGTAGGTGATGCCGGTCGAGAGCGGATGGATCACCGTGGCGCCGGTCGGCGGATGCTTCTTGACGCGCTCGTAGCACTCCACGCCGCGCGCGTTGTTGTACTCGGTCTCGCACTTCTCCCAGGTGAGCTTGACGCCGTTCACGCCGCCGTCGCGCTCGTTGATCATCTGCATGTAGTCGATGATGCCGCCGCCGAATCCCGAGCCTCCGGGGGCGTACGGCCCGACCCAGTAGAAATTGGCCGGCACGAACTGCTCGTTCTGCGCCGCGGCGGGTGCTGCCGCCAGGGCGGCCGCGAGCGCGGCGAACGCCAGAGTATTCCGTTTCATGGACTGTCCTCCTCCTCCAAAGGGCACGTTCCGAATAGCGGAACGGGCAGTATAGCCAATCTATTCCGGGTGTCTAGCGCCGCTTGCGCCTAGTGCGGGAAGGGCCAGAGCCGGAGCTTTTCCTTGGTGATCTGCCAGAGGCGTGCGAGGCCGTTCGGCTCGACGATCAGGAAGAAAATGATCAGCCCGCCGAAGATGATCGCCTGGGTATTCGACACGAGGGCGTGCGAGATTTCCAGGCTGAACGTGCCCGAGATCCAGTCCGAGACGGTGTTGAGGAAGATCGGCATCAGCGTAATGAACGCGGCGCCGAGGAACGACCCCAGGATCGAGCCGACGCCCCCGATGATGATCATGAACAGCACCTGGAACGAGAGATCGAGCGTGAACGCCTCCGGCTCGACCGTCCCCAGATAGCAGAAGGCGTACAGCGCGCCGGCTACGCCGCAGTAGAACGAGCTGATGGCGAAGGCGAGCAGCTTGGTCTTCATCATCGGGATGCCGATCACGCTCGCCGCCACGTCCATGTCGCGCACCGCCATGAAGGCGCGCCCGGTCTCGCTGCGCATCAGGTTCTTGGCGAGCAGCGCCATCACGGCGACGATCGCGAGCGTCAGCAGGTACTTGCCCGCGGCGTGCGCCACTGGGTAGCCGAGGATCACGATCTTCTGCGCCGTGATCACGCCGGAGGAGCTGTTGTTCGTGATCCACGGCACGCGGTTGATGGTCCACAGCACGAAGAACTGGCACGCCAGGGTCGCGACCGCGAGATAGAAGCCCTTGATGCGCAGGCTGGGCAGCCCGAACACGATCCCGACCACTGCGGCGCACAGGCCGCCGATGACGAAGGAGCCGATGATCGGGATGCCGGGGATGCGCAGCTGGGCGTTGTAAGCCATGAACGCGCCCACCGCCATGAACGCCGCGGTGCCGAGCGAGAGCTGGCCCGCGTAGCCGGTGAGGATGTTGAGGCCGAGCGCGGCGAGCGACAGGATCAGGAACGGCGTCAGGATCGCCTGCAGCCAGTACTGGTTGCCGATCAGCGGCACGACCACGAAGGCGACCGCCAGCAGCGCGGCCACGCCGACGCGGTCCTGCAGGATCGGGAAGATCTGCTGGTCCTGCGCGTAGCTCGACTTGAACTGGCCCGCCTCGCGATAGAGCATGCCTATACCCTGTCGATGATCTTCTCGCCGAACAGCCCCTGCGGCCGCACCAGCAGGAACGCGAGCGCCAGCACGTAGGGGAACCAGGACTCGATGCCGCCGCCGACGTAGGGGCCCAGATAGACCTCGGCGATCTTTTCCGAGGCGCCGATGATGAGGCCGCCGACGATCGCGCCGGGGATCGACTCGAAGCCGCCGAGAATCAGCACCGGCAGCGCCTTCAGCGCGACGAAGGTGAGCGAGTACTGCACGCCGTTACGCGCGCCCCACATCAGCCCGGCCACCAGCGCGACGAAGCCGGCTACCGCCCATACGATCATCCAGATGTGCTGCAGCGGGATGCCGATCGAGAGCGCCGCCTGGTGGTCGTCCGCCACCGCGCGCAGCGCGCGGCCGATGCGGGTCTTCTGGAAGAACACGGCGAGCCCCGCCACTAGCGCGCCGGCGACGAACGCGGCGAAGAAGTCGAGCTGGCTGATATTGATGTTCGCCTTCTGCGACAGCCAGTCGATCGGCACGTCCTGGATGCCGAGCTCCAGCCCGTGCGGCTGCGAGCCCCAGATCAGCTGCGAGATGCCCTCCAGCACGAACGATAGCCCGATCGTCGCCATGAACAGCGTGATCGGCGGCTGATTGACGAGCGGGCGCAGGACGATGCGCTCGGTCAGCACCCCGAGCACCACCATCACCGCGAGCGTGATGACGATCGCGACCCAGAAATTGATCCCGTCTTCCAGCAGCGAGACGAAGCACAGCGCGGCGAAGAACACCATCGAGCCCTGCGCGTAGTTGAACACGCCGGAGGCCTTGTAGATGAGGACGAAGCCCAGCGCGACCAGCGAGTACATGACGCCCGCGAGCAGCCCGCCTGCCAGCACCTCGATGAAGAAGCTCATCTAGTGAGTGACCCCCAGATAGGCGTCGATCACCGCCTGGTTGCCCCGGATCTCGGCCGGCGTGCCGTCGCCGATCTTGCGCCCATAGTCGAGCACCACGACGCGGTCCGAGATGTCCATCACCACTCCCATGTCGTGCTCGATCAGCACGATGGTCGTGCCGTAATGGTCGTTGACGTCGAGGATGAAGCGGCACATGTCCTGCTTCTCCTCCAGGTTCATGCCGGCCATCGGCTCGTCGAGCAGCAGGATGCGCGGCTCGGCGGCGAGCGCGCGCCCCAGCTCGACCCGCTTCTGCAGCCCGTAGGGCAGCCGCCCGACCGGGGTCCTGCGGATGTGCTGGATCTCGAGGAAGTCGATCACCTCCTCCACCGCGCGCCGGTGCGCCAGCTCCTCGCTCCGCGCGCGGCCGAACCAGAGCGCCTGCTCGAGGAAGCTGGTGCGCATCTTGAGGTTGCGGCCGGTCATGATGTTGTCGAGCGCGGTCATCCCCCGGAACAGCGCGATGTTCTGGAACGTGCGCGCGATGCCCAGCGCCGCCGCCTCGTGCGGATCCATGTCGGTGAATTCCTTTTTCCCGAGCCTTATCTTTCCCTTCTGCGGGTGGTACACGCCGTTCAGCACGTTGAGCATGGAGCTCTTGCCGGCGCCGTTCGGGCCGATGATCGCGCGCACCTCGTGCTCGCGCACGTCGAACGACACGTCCTGGAGAGCCTTGACGCCGCCGAAGGCGAGCGATACGCCCTCGACCGAAAGCACGACGTCGCCGACGCGCCGCCCGCCCGGCGCGGCGTGCGGCGCCGCCCCCTGCGCCTCCCCCGGCGGCGGCAGGCTCACGCCGCCTTCTTCGCCCCGGCGGGCGCGAACGTCCTCGCGTCCTCGATGCGCAGATCGGCCGAAATCTTGCCCGTGCGGCCGTCCTCGTACCTGACCTGCGCCTCCACGTGCACCGACTTGCGGCCGTCGTAGAGCGCCGCCACCAGCTCGGCGTACTTCTCGCCGATGAACCCCCGGCGCACCTTGCGCGTGCGCGTCAGCTCCTCGTCGTCGGGGTCGAGCTCCTTGTGCAGGATGAGAAACCGGTGGATCTGCGAATTCGCGAGCTCGGCCTCGGCCGCGAGGTCGGCATTGACCTGCTCGACGCATTCGCGCACCAGCGCGTAGACCTCGGCGTGCGAGGCAAGGTCGACATAGCCCGAATACGCCAGGTTGCGCTTCTCGGCCCAGTTGCCGACCGCGTCCATGTCCATGTTGATGAAAACGCACACCCGGTCCCGCCGGTCGCCGAAGGCGACCGCCTCCTTGACGTAGGGAAAGAACTTGAGCTTGTTCTCCAGGTACTTCGGCGCGAACAGCGTGCCGTCGGCGAGGCTGCCGACGTCCTTCACCCGGTCGATGATCTTGACGTGGCCCTCGGGATCGAAATAGCCGGCGTCGCCGGTGTGGAACCAGCCCTGCGCGTCCTTCGCCTCGGCCGTGGCCTGTGGGTTTTTGTAGTACTCCTTGAACAGGCCGGGCGAGCGGATCAGCAGCTCCCGCTCGGGGGTGAACTTCAGCTCGACGCCCTTCACCGCCGGGCCGACGGTGTCCGATTTCACCTGTCCGTTCGGCTGCACGCAGACGAACACGCTCGTCTCGGTGGAACCGTAGAGCTGCTTCAGGTTGATTCCGATCGAGCGATAGAACTTGAAAAGGTCCGGGCCGATCGCCTCGCCTGCGGTATAGGCGAGCCGGACGCGGCTCATGCCGAGCACGTTCCGGAGCGGGCCGTAGACGAGCAGGTCGCCCAGGGCGTAGAGCAGCCGGCCGCCGATGCCCACCGGCTTGCCGTCCAGCAGCATCCCGCCGACGCGCCGCGCGACTCCCATGAAGTAGCGGTACATGGCGCGCTTCAGGCGGCTCGCGTCCTCCATCCGGATCGACACCTGCGTGAGCAGCGCCTCGAGCACGCGCGGCGGCGCGAAATAGTAGGTCGGGCCGATCTCCCGCATGTCGCTCATCACGGTCTCGGCCGACTCCGGGCAGCAGATGCAGTAGCCGGTGACGAACGGCTGCGCGTACGAGAAGATGTTCTGGCCGATCCAGGCCGGCGGCAGGTAGGCGATCACGACGTCGGACTCGGACAGCGATTCCATTTCCGCGGCCGCCCGGGCGCGGTCGATCAGGCTGGCGTGCGTCAGCACCACGCCCTTCGGAACGCCCGTGGTGCCCGAGGTGAAGAACATCGCCGCGGCATCGGCGCCCGAGCCCTTGGCGATCTCGGTCTCGAGGAAGCCGGCGTCGCGCCGCATGGCGTCGTGACCGACCTCGATCAGGCGCTCGCAGCTCATCAGCTGCGGCTGCGTGTAGTTGCGCAGCCCGCGCGGGTCGTCGAAGTAGACGTGCCGGAGCGAGGGACACTGCGGCAGGATCTCGAGCAGCTTGTCGACCTGCTCCTGGTCCTCGGCCACGGCGTGCTCGATCTCGGCATTCTGGATCGGGAACACCATCTCCGCGGCGATCGCGTCCTGGTAGAGCGGGACTGGTATCCCGCCGAGGCATTGCGCCGCGCAGATCGCGGCGTAGACACGAGGCCGGTTGTCGCCGACGATCGCGAGGTGATCGCCGCGCTTGAAGCCACGCGCGGCGAGGCCGTTGGCCAGGGCACGCACCTCGTCGGCGAGCCGGTGCCAGCCCCAGGTCTGCCAGATGCCGAGGTCCTTCTCGCGGATCGCCGGACGGTCCGGACGCACCCTGGCGTGGTGCATCAGCAGCTTCGGGAACGTGTCCAAGCCGGAGAGATTTTCAGACATTGCTGTCCTCCTTCAAGGACTTGCTTGGCCCGTATTCTTACATACGGCTGAGTCGGGCGCGAAAGCCGCCCGAAGGGATGCTAGAGCTGCTCGGGCCAGGCGCGCGCAGTGTGCAGAACCCGCAGAATCTCCACGTCAGCCCCCCGTACCCGGTAGGCGATGATGTAAGGCAAATGTCCGATGACCAGCTCGCGCGTGCCGAGCACCCGGCCTGGGCGGCCGATCGCGGGATTTCGCGGCAGCAGGGTCTCGACCTGGTCGATCAGTTCCAGCACCACGCGAGCCGCAGCGGGCAGGCTGTCCTGCCCGATGTACAGCGCGATCTCGTCGAGGTCCCTTTCAGCGAGACGCGTCCAGCGCAGCCGCAAGCTTCTTCTCCCACTTCGCCTTCAGCCTGACGTGGTCGATCAGCCTGCCGCGATTCGCTTCCTGTACGCCCGTCTCGATGGCCGCGATCTGCCACTCGTTCAAGTCGAGGTATTGGCGCACCGCATCCGCGGCGAGCGCGGCACGGCTGCGCTCGGTCGCCTTGGCGAGCTTGTCGAGGCGCTTGCGGGTCGCCGGATCGAGTCTGAGGGTGACAGGCTCACTCATCGCAGTTCTCTTGTACACATTGTGTACATTCTCTCCCCAAGCTGCCGGTACGTCAACGCCGTAGTGGTTGCAGCCCGGCTCCGACCGGCTTGAGAACTCTCTCGACAAATTCCAGCGTGGCAAACATCCTTGCCTGGTTTCGGGGACACACAGACGCTGTCATCCACCAAATCCCTGCAGGAGAATTGCGAACCCAGCCGGTCCATGCGAAACCTCTCCGTACTGCTACAGGCTCGCGTGTTTCGTGATCCAGGATGATCGTTTCCCCGCCCGCGATGCCAAGTTCACGATCATGCGGGCGGACAATACCTCTCCACGTATAACCATATCTGCTCTGGCTCTGGCTCTGGCTCTGGCTCTGGCTCTGGCTCTGGCTCTGGCTCTGGCTCTGGCTCTGGCTCTGGCTCTGGCTCTGGCTCTGGCTCTGGCTCTGGCTCTCGCGCTCTCGCTCTGTGTTGTGCTCAAGCATGTAGTCGGTGGCGTGCTCGCGCGGCCGCATCTGAAGGATTCCATCTACGTTTCCCACCGTTCTGTAGATGAACTCCCCGGCCTCGGTGTCGCAGAGGTGCTTGAAATACTCCTTGCCCGTCATCCGCGGCCGGTAGCCGCTGTCTTTCGGCAACGAACTCGGGAGCTTGATCGACTGCGCAAATCCCCCTTCGGGCGTCGCGACCCACTCCTGCGGCACCGGCTCTGGCTGCCCGGCAACGGTCACGAACTTCGTGTGCTCCCAATCGCTAGGCTGCAGCTTTAGGCGCTCGCACTGCGCATCGCCCGGGGTAGGCGGGTGCTCTTTGCAGAAGGCCTGCTTTTCCTCCATGAAGCTCCTGAAGCGCTCGCCTACCGTGCCCGCACGTAAGTCGGCTAAGCTCGCGCAGGCCACGACGGCGAGCCCCACAGCGATGACTACGAGAAAACGGGAACGCATGCCTCGCATTTTCATCCGTGAACCGTACGTGCGCTCACAGGGTAAAACGAATCGGACGTCGAGATTAGGTTTGTGGCGGACCGCAAGCTAAGCTAGCCCCTGATCCGGCCGGCGTGGAGGGCGCCGTGACGCGCGAGATCGTCGAGACGCTGAAGCGGGTGCTGAAGGCGCGCGGCATGACCTATGCCGAGTTGGCGCGCGCCTTACGCGTGTCCACGCCCACCGTGAAGCGCATGTTCTCCGAGAAGAGCTTCACGCTCGAGCGGCTGGAGGCGATCCTCGGCGTGCTCGAGACCGACCTCTACGAGGTGGCGAAGCTCGCGCGCGAGGCGAACGGCGGCGGCAAGGGCGAGCTGTCGGTAGAGCAGGAGACCGCGCTCGCCAAGGACACGCGCCTGTTCTCCATCTTCTGGCTCGTCACCAACGAGTGGACGTTCGACGAGATCCTGGCGGAGTTCCGCGTCAGTGCGGCGCAGCTCACCGCCTACTACGCGCGGCTGGCGCGCCTGAGGCTGATCGACTGGCGCCCGGGCAACCGCACGCGCCTCACCGTGCCGAAACGCTACGTCTGGCGCCGCGGCGGACCGCTGCGCAAGGTCTACGGCGCGCGCGTCATCAACGAGTTCGTGCGCTCGCGGTTCGACTCGCCGGTCGACGCCTTCCATTTCGACGCCGTTGAGCTGACCCACGACTCCGCGCTCGTCGTCAAGCGCCGCCTCGAGCGCGTCGCCGCCGAGATCAACGCGCTGATCGAGGCCGACGCCGCCGCGCCTGCGAAAAAGCGCGTCGCGCTCGGCGTGCTGCTCGCTTTCCGCCCCTGGGCGAACTCGATCGTGCACACCCTGCGCGAGGACCCCGACGCGCTGAAGAAAGCCGGCCGCGCCTGAGCAGGCGTCGAGCCCGCGCTCAGCGCTTGCGTTCGAGGCGCAGCAGCGCGACCACCACTTCCATCACGAGGCGCCGGTGCCGCTCGTTCAACGCCTCGAATTTCCTGCCGAGCCAGCTCGCGTCGATGCTGTAGCCGGGCGCGTCCTGCCGTGCCTCGCTCCCCGGCCTGGCCCCCTTCGCCTCCGGTTCGCCGAACCTGAGCCAATGCGGCGAGGTTTCGAGCCACGCCGCGAGCACACGGACCTTGTCCTGCGACGGCAGCGCCCGCCCGGTGAGCCATTTGCGCACCGCCTGCGCGGTGACCGGGGTACCGTGGTATCTGAGGTTGAATTCGCGCGCGATCTCGGCCGGGCGGCTGAGGCCCGACTCGGCTCGTTTCAGACCGTCGCGCAGACGTCTGCTAAAGCCTTGTTTTTCATCGGATAGCGGCACCTCTGCAAAATAGCATCAAGGGCGGCGCGCAGCGGTTACCAGCGGTTATCATTCTTCGAAACCTACAGTAGCACTTGCTTGCTGGCGAGGGACGCATGGCGTGGCGCGACATCGGCCTGGCGGAGTTCATCGAGCGCATGCCGCTCGCCTTCGCCGTGACGCGCCTCGACGGCAGGCTCGAGTACGCCAATCCGCAGCTGCGGGCGCTGCTCGGCGCGAGCGGGCCCGACGGGTTGCTCGACCGGCCCCTGCCGCTTCGCCGCCTCGGCGGGCGGGCGCCTTCGCCGCTGGAAGACAAGCCGCGGCGCGCCGAATCGCTGCTCTGCGCGCAGGACGGCGAGCAGATCCAGGTGGCCGAGTCGGCCTGCCCGGTGCGCGACGCGCGCGGCGAGCTCGCCTACGTCATACACTTCTTCGAAGATCTGCGCGGGCAGAAGCGCGCCGAACAGCTCCGCGCACTCGCGCTCCACGACCCGCTCACCGGCCTGCCCAACCGCAACCTGCTGCACGATCGCCTGGCGCGCGCGCTGCTCGCGGCGCGGCGCAGTGGCGGCGGCTTCGCGCTGCTCTATATCGACATCGACAAGTTCAAGACCATCAACGACACGCGGGGACACGCCGCCGGCGACCTCGTGCTGCAGGAATTCGCGCGCCGCGCCTGTCGCGCGCTGCGCAAGAGCGACAGCATCGCGCGCCTCGGCGGCGACGAATTTGTCGTGATCCTGGAGGACACGCGCAGCCACGCCGCCGCCGCCGCGGTGGCGGAAAAGCTGTTCGCCGCGTGCCGCGGGCGATACGAGCTGAAGGACTGCAGCGTGCAGTTGACCTTCAGTCTCGGAATCGGCATCTATCCGGACGACGCGCGCGACGCGAGCGCGCTGCTCGATCACGCCGACAAGGCCATGTATCAGGCAAAATCCCAGGGCCGCAACTGCTACTCGCTCGTCCCGGCCCCGTATGGACTGGCGGCCGACGAAGGGTGACGGTCCTTCGGCCGCGATTCACATATTGCGACGGTACTGTCCTCCCACCTCGAACAGCGCGTGGGTGATCTGCCCCAGCGAGCAGACGCGCACCGCGTCCATCAGCACCGCGAACACGTTCTCGTCCCTGATGACCGCCGCGCGCAGCCGCTCGAGCATCGGACGGGCAAGAGAGGAATTGCGCTCCTGAAAGGCGCGCAGGCGCTTCAGCTGCGACTGCTTCTCTTCCTCGCTGGAGCGGATCAGCTCCAGCTTCGCCGGCAGCGCGTCGCCGCGCGGGTTGCGGAAGGTGTTGACGCCTACGATCGGGTACGAGCCGTCGTGCTTCTTGTGCTCGTAGACCATGGACTCTTCCTGGATCTTGCCGCGCTGGTAGCCGGTCTCCATCGCGCCGAGCACCCCGCCCCTCGCGCTGATCGCCTCGAACTCCTTCAGCACCGCTTCCTCGACCAGGTCGGTCAGCTCGTCGATGATGAACGAGCCCTGGTTCGGGTTCTCGTTCTTCGCCAGGCCCCACTCCTTGTTGATGATCAGTTGGATCGCCATCGCGCGCCGCACCGATTCCTCGGTGGGGGTGGTGATCGCCTCGTCGTAGGCGTTGGTGTGCAGCGAGTTCGTGTTGTCGTAGGTCGAGATCAGCGCCTGCAGCGTGGTCCGGATGTCGTTGAATGCGATCTCCTGCGCGTGCAGGCTGCGTCCGGAGGTCTGGGAGTGGAACTTGAGCTTCTGGCTGCGCCCGTTGGCGCCGTAGCGCTTCTGCATCGCTACCGCCCAGATGCGGCGCGCGACGCGCCCCAGCACTGCGTACTCGGGATCCATGCCGTAGCTGAAGAAGAACGACAGGTTCGGCGCGAAGTCGTCGACCTTCATGCCGCGCGCCAGGTAGGCCTCGACGAACGTGAAGCCGTTGGCGAGCGTGAAGGCGAGCTGGCTGATCGGGTTCGCGCCCGCCTCGGCGATGTGATAGCCCGAGATCGACACCGAGTAGAAGTTGCGTACCGCGTGCTCGATGAAGTACTCCTGGATGTCGCCCATCACCTTGAGCGAGAACTCGGTGGAGAAGATGCAGGTGTTCTGCCCCTGGTCTTCCTTCAGGATGTCCGCCTGCACCGTGCCGCGGACGCTCGAGAGCGTGTCCTTTCTTATTCTTGCGATCTCTTTTTCGCCGGGGGCTCGAGAATGCTCCTTCGAGAACTTCTCCAACTGCTGGTCGATGGCGGTATTGAAGAACATCGCCAGGAGGGTCGGCGCCGGCCCGTTGATGGTCATCGACACCGAGTTGTTCGGCGCGCACAGGTCGAACCCGGCGTACAGCACCTTCATGTCCTCCAGCGTCGCGATCGACACCCCGGAATTGCCCACCTTGCCGTAGATGTCCGGCCGCTCGTCGGGATCGAAGCCGTACAGCGTCACCGAGTCGAAGGCGGTGGAGAGACGCTTGGCCGGCATGTCCTTCGACAGCAGGTGGAAGCGCCGGTTGGTGCGGAAGGGGTCACCCTCGCCCGCGAACATGCGCGTCGGGTCCTCGTTCTCCCGCTTGAACGGGAAGACGCCCGCGGTGTAGGGAAACTCGCCCGGCAGGTTCTCGCGCAGCCGCCAGCGCAGGATCTCGCCCGGGTCCTCGTAGCGCGGCAGCGCCACCTTGGGCACCATGGTGCCCGAAAGCGAGGCGGTGGCAAGGCGCGTGCGGATCTCCTTGCCGCGCACCTTGACCGCCCTTTCCTCGCCGCGGTGCGCCTCGACGGTCGCCGGCCAGGTCTCGAGCAGCCGCCTCGAATGCGCGTCGAGCTCGCCCTCCTTCTTCTCGATCAGTGCTCCGAGCTCGGCGGGCGCCGCGGCGCCCAGCATCCGGCGCGCCGCAACCAGCTGCTCGCGCTCCCGCGCGGCGCGCGCCTGGTCCCGGGCGTGGCGGTGGTACTCGCGCACCGTCTCGGCAATCTCGGCGAGGTAGCGCGCGCGCATCGGCGGCACGACCGCGTGGATGTTGGAGGACGCCTTCGTCTTCGGGTCGGAAATCCGCCCTCCCGATGCCTTCAGTCCCTTCTGCTTCAGCTCCTCCAGCACCGCGAAATAGAGGGCCGTGACGCCGTCGTCGTTGAAGCGGGAAGCGATGGTGCCGTAAGCTGGCATCGCCTCGGGGCTCGTGCCGAAGCTCTCTCGGTTGCGCTGCAGCTGCTTGCGGACGTCGCGCAGCGCGTCTTCCGCGCCGCGGCGGTCGAACTTGTTGATCGCGACGAAGTCGGCATAGTCCAGCATGTCGATCTTCTCGAGCTGGCTCGCGGCGCCGAACTCCGGCGTCATGACGTAGAGCGAGCAATCGACCAGCTTGACGATCGCGCTGTCGCCCTGGCCGATGCCGGAGGTCTCCACGATCACCAGGTCGAAGCCGGCGGCGCGGCACGCGGCGATCGCCTCCGGCACGCAGGCGGCGATCTCGGCTTCCGAGGCGCGCGTCGCCAGCGACCGCATGAACACCCTGCTGCCGTGAATCGCGTTCATGCGGATGCGGTCGCCGAGCAGGGCGCCGCCCGTCTTGCGGCGCGAAGGATCGACCGCGAGGACGGCGATCGCGAGGCGGTCCTCCTGGTCGAGCCGGAAGCGCCGCACCAGCTCGTCGGTAAGCGAGCTCTTGCCCGAGCCGCCGGTGCCGGTAACGCCCAGCACGGGGACTTTGTGCTCTTCAGCCCTTTCCAGAATCCGCTTCTTCAGGCCGGGAGGACAGACCCCGAGCTCCAATGCGGAGATGACCTGCGCAAGAGACCTGCTATCCCCCGACTCGAGCTCCGTTGGCGCCTTCTCGACGGGACTGAAATCGCAGCGCGCCAGCATGTCGTTGATCATGCCCTGCAGGCCCATGCGCTGGCCGTCCTCGGGCGAGTAGATGCGCGCCACGCCGTAGTCCTGCAGTTCCCGGATCTCGTCGGCGACGATCACGCCGCCGCCGCCGCCGAAGACGCGGATGTGCGCGCCGCCGCGCGCCTTCAGCAGGTCGATCATGTACTTGAAGTACTCGAGGTGCCCGCCCTGATAGGAAGAGATCGCGATCCCCTGCACATCCTCTTCCAGCGCAGCCTTGACCACCTCGTCGACGGATCGGTTGTGGCCGAGGTGGATCACCTCGGCGCCGGAAGCCTGCAGGATCCGGCGCATGATGTTGATCGAGGCGTCGTGGCCGTCGAACAGGCTCGCCGCAGTGACGAAGCGGATCTTGTGCTTCGCCTTGTAGCGCAGGCTCTTCGATTCGGACAGGTCGGTCATGGATCGGCGATGCTAGTTTACGTTTACGTAAACGTCAACGGCCGCCGCTTGCTTCAGCGCAGCACGAACTCCCGCACGGCCGCGACCTGATCGTAGCTCATCAGTGCCGGCGCGTGGCCGGTGCCGGGGAGCTCGAGCACCTCTACCCCGGGCCGCAGCTCCTGCATCTGCGCCAGCGTCTCGCGCGACAGGACGTCGGACTCGGCACCCCTCAGGATCAGCGTCGGGCAGCGGATCTCGGCCCAAGTGCCCCACAGATCGATCCCGGCGAGGAAGTTCGGCCCCAGCGGGAACTCGGGGTCGGCATGCCCGCGCATGGTGTCGGCAATTCCCGGGTCGTAGCGCATGCGGTAGCGCCCGCCCTCGACCGGGACGACGCTGTGCTCGGCGAGGTGGCGCCATTGCGAGTCTTCCAGCGGGCCGAAGGCCGCGCAGGCCTCGCGCAGGTAGGCTTCCGCTTCCTCGACGCTGCGGTAGGTGCCGCCGCCCGCGACATAGCCCTTCAGCCGATAGAGCGCCGACCAGGGAATGAAGGCGCCGACGTCGTTCAGCACCAGGCGCCGGATCGGCGAGCCGCGCTTGGCGGCGAGCAGCATCCCGATCAGGCCGCCCATCGAGGTGCCGACCCAGTCGATGTGAGCCGGGCCGCGCCGCGCGCCACGGCTGCGAAGGGTGCCGAAATAGGCCGGCGGCGCGGGCGAGGTGATGCGCGCGATCAGCGCCGCGGCGTCGGCAAGATAGGTCGAGAAGCGGTAGTCGCCCTTGTCGGCCAGCCATTCGCTGTCGCCGCGGCCGGCAACGTCCATGCAGACGACGCGGCAGTCGCGCGCCAGGTCGGCGGCGAGGAAATCGAAGTCGCGCGCGTTGCGCGCCAGGCCGTGCACGCAAACCACCGCGTGGTCGGCGCCGTGGTTGCCCCAGTCCAGGTAGGCGACGCGGTGAAAGCCGCCCGGGGACAGGCCGAGGAACGATTCGCGCCGGAAGCTCACGCTCACCGCTCAAGCATAGGGCATGCCCGGGCAGGCCCGATGTAGCGATCAGTTGCGGTAGGACGTGTCCTTCGCGTCCACCAGCCTCTGCATCGCGGCGAACACGTCTTCGCAGGTCCGCTTCTCGCCCGGCCCCGACTCGCGCACCGTCTGCGCGAATACTTCCGGGCGGATCGGATTGAGCGCGCCCGCGGCGCTCGCGGCGATCTGCACGTCGCAGGCGCGCTGCAGCGTCCAGAGCATCATGAACGCCTCGGGCACCGACGGTCCCCAGGCGAGCAGCCCGTGGTTGCGCAGGATCACGGCCCGTTTTTCGCCAATGCTCGCCACCAGACGGTTCTTCTCGCCCGGCTCCACCGTGATGCCCTCGAAATCGTGGTAGGCGACGCCGCCGTGCAGCTGCGCGGCGTAGAAATTGGTCGCCGACAGCCCCTCCTTCAGGCTCGCCACCGCCATCCCAGTCGTGGTATGCGTGTGCATCACGCAGTGCGCCTCCGGGATGGCGGCATGGATCGCGCTGTGAATCACGAAGCCCGCCCGGTTCACCGGCCACCTCGTTTCGCGCACGGGATTTCCGTCCACATCGATCAGCACGAGGCTCGACGCGCAGACCTCGCGGTAGTGCAGCCCGAACGGATTTATCAGGAACAGCCTCTCCGGCCCCGGCACGCGCAGCGTGATGTGATTGAAGATCATCTCGGTCCATCCGAGATGGTCGAAGACGCGGTAGGCCGCGGCCAGGAGCACGCGGGACTCGCGCTCGGCCTGCGACATGGGAAGATCGCGCGGCTTGCGCGCGGCGCTTTCGAAGTAGATGGTCACGACCGGCCCCGCGGACGAAACGCACAGTCTAACCCCGCGCGCCCTCGCATCGGGGAATTGCATGCTGCGCTGCGACTGGCATAGGGTAGCCCTATGCGAGCCCTTGTTACGATCGTGTTGCTACTGGCGGCCTCGGGCGCCGCGGCGCAGCCGCACAGCGTGGTGGAGTGCCGCGAAGGCGGCGACTTCATCCGCAACGCTGCCCTGGCGCGCGACAACGGCGTCACGCGCGAGGCGTTCGTAGGCCGGCTGGAGCAGGACCTTGTCGCCATCCGCGCCTTCGCCCCGGAGCTGCGCTGGTTCGTGCACGACCCCGAGGACGAGCAGTTCCTGCGCGCCGAGGTAGAGGCCGTGTTCGACTCGCCGCTCCCGGCCGAGGAGCACCGCGCCGGCTTCATCGCGCGCTGCGCGGCCGCCGCGCACCTGCCGATCCGCAGCAGCTAGCGGAAAGCGAAGATCCGCTCCGCGTTGCGCCCGCGCACGCGCTCGCGCGCGCCCTCGGGCAGCCGGTCGACGCGCGCGAGGCAGCCGATCGGGTCGCCGATGGTGTGCGGATAGTCCGAGCCGTACAGCACGTTGCCGGTTCCGAACACGCGCAGCGCCATCGCAAGCGCGTCGTCGCCGAACACCACCGCGTCGGCGTAGATCCGGCGCGCATGCAGGCTCGGCCTCTCGCGCGTCTTCGTGCGGCACGCCGGGATGTGCTCGTAGCACTGGTCGAGCCTGCCGATCAGATAGGGCAGCGTCCCGCCGCCGTGGCTGGCAATGATCTTGAGGCGCTGGAAGCGGTCGAAAAAGCCGTCGTAGATCATGCGGGCCACCGCGAGCGTGGTGTCGGCAGTGAAGCCGATCGAGGCGACCAGCTGGAACTGCTGCATCTCCATCTCCGCGACGCCGGGCGGCGCAGTCGGGTGGATCAGCACGGGCAACGCCGCGACGTCGATCGCCTGCCAGATCTTCGCGAACGCCGGGTCGGTGAGCGGCCTGCCGCCGATGTTGGCAAGCACCATGACGCCGCAGGCGCCCGCCTTGAGGGCGCGCCTCAACTCGGCGAGCGCAGCCTTCTCGTGCTGCCAGGGCAACGAGCAGAACCACTGGATGCGGTCGGGCCAGGTCTTGCGCGCCCGCGCCATCTCGTCGTTCATGGTGCGCGCCGCCCTGAGGCTCACGGCCGCTCCGCCCCAGCAAACGTTCGGGCAGGTGAGGGATACCACCGCGACGTCGATGCCGACCCGGTCCATGTTGCGGATGCGCAGGTCCCAGTCGAACATCTCCGGGATCGGCGTCATGAACGGCGCGCCGTCGAGATGGACCGCGCGCAGCCCGCCGACCACGCTCTTCAGCGTGTAGCGCGGGCGGCCGTGCTTCTCCAGCAACTGCAGCCATTCGCAGTTGAGCATGTGGGTGTGGACGTCGACGACCGGTGCGGCGGCCATGCTTCCTCCTCGCGTTTTGGCAAGCGTAGAAGCTGGGCGCGCCGGATGCAATCGCATGTCGCAGATTCGAAATTGGGCCCTGCCGCATCCGGGCGGCGGGCCAGCCCGTAACGGCTGCAAGGCGCTGGGCCTGTAAGGCGGGCGCCGGGTGGCGCGACCCAAGGCGGGGCCCGGATCGGGCCTGCGTGACCTGACCAACCTTGTTCTGGAGGATTCATGGACGGAAAGCAGCTTGTGACGGCGGCGGTGGCGGGACTGTTCGCGCTCGGCGCGGCATCGGGCGCGCTCGCAGCCGACCCGAAGGGGATGGAGAAGTGCTTCGGCATCGCCAAGGCGGGCAAGAACGACTGCGGCAGCGACAAGACGGCGCACGCCTGCGCCGGGCAATCCAAGGTCGACAACGACCCGCACGACTTCAAATATGTGAAGACGGGCACCTGCAAGCAGATGGGCGGCACGATGGGGCCCATGGAGAAGAAGTCCTGACGCTCGGCGCCGGGGTGGGGCTGCGATCGCCCCACTACCGGGATTTCCTCGACGGGCGGCCGCCGGTCGGCTGGGTCGAGGCCCACAGCGAGAACTATTTCGGCGCCGGCGGCTGGGACCGGCACGTGCTGTCGCGCGTGCGCGAGCGCTACCCGGTCAGCCTGCACGGCGTGGGGCTCGGCCTCGGCTCGTCGTGCGAGCAGGAGGAAGCCCACCTTCGCCGGCTCCAGCGGCTGGTGGCCGAGTTCGACCCCGTGCTGGTCTCCGAGCACCTGTGCTGGTGCGCGACGCCCGAACGGCACCTCAACGATCTGCTGCCGCTCGCCTACACGGAGGAGGCGCTCGCGCTCGTCGCGCCGCGCGTCGAGCGGCTGCAGGAGCGGCTGCAGCGCCCGGTCCTGATCGAGAACGTCTCGACCTACGTCGAGTTCGCCGCGCGCGACATGGGCGAGGGCGAGTTCATCGCGCAGCTCGTCGCGCTGACGGGCTGCGGCGTGCTGCTGGACGTGAATAATCTCTACGTCAACCAGGTCAACCATGGCAATGACGCGCTCGCCGCGATGCAGGCGCTGCCGCGCGGATGCGTGAAGGAGATCCACCTCGCAGGGCATTTCAGGGGCGAGCATTGCCTGATCGATACCCATGGCGACCGCGTCGCCGATCCGGTGTGGCGGCTCTACGAGGCCGCGCTCGAGCGCTTCGGCGCGGTGCCTACGCTCATCGAGTGGGACACCGGCCTGCCGGCGCTCGACGTGCTCCTCGCGGAAGCTTCAAAAGCCCGGGCGCGGCTCGAGGCGCGGCATGCGCTCGCTGCCTGAGCTGCAGCAGGCGTTCGCAGGCGCGCTGATCGATGCGACGCGCGCCCCGGCGCTCTCGCCGATGCTGCGCGGCGCGGGCCCGATCGAACGCCTCGGCATCTATCGCGGCAACCTCTACGGCAACGCAACGAAGGCGCTCGGCGGCGCCTACCCGGTGGTGCGCGCGATCGTGGGCGAGGAGTTCTTCGAAGGGCTCGCGCGCGAGTACGCGCGGGCGCAGCCGTCGCGGAGCGGGGACCTCAATGCCTGCGGCGATCGGCTCGCCGAATTCGTCTCCGAGTTCCCGCATACGCGCGACCTGCCCTACCTGCCGGACGTGGCGCGCCTGGAGTGGCTCGCACACCTCGCCTACTACGCCGCGGATGCGCCTGCGTTCGACCCGGCCCGGCTCGCCGCAGTGCCGGCCGAACGGCAGGCGATGCTCCGCCCCCGGCTTGCGCCCGCCTGCGCGCTGATGGAGTCGCGCTGGCCCCTGGCGCGCATCTGGGAAGTGCATCAACCCGGCTTCGCCGGCTCGATCGAGGTCAACCTCGACAGCGGGCCCGATCGCGTGCTCGTGCATCGGCCGCAGTGGCGCGCCGAGGTGGCGACGCTCGCGCGCGGCGAGTTCCGCTTCCTCGCGGCTGCGCGCGACGGCGCTTCGCTCGGCGAGGCGCTGCGCGCGGCCGCCAACGCCGACCCGGCGTTCGACGCCGGAAACGCGCTGGCCCCCTGGGTTTCCCTGGGTGCCATCGTCGCGCTCGACTAGGAAAGAGGGGCATCGCCATGAGGCAACGCTTCGTCGCGCTCGCCGAGCGCGCAATCGGCTGGCTCGGCTGGCCTTCGCACCTGCTCGCACTGGCCATCCGCCTCCACGTCGCGAACGTGTTCTGGAAATCCGGCCTCACCAAGATCGACGATTGGGACAAGACCGTGTTCCTGTTCCAGGAGGAATATCACGTGCCGCTGCTGCCGCCCGAGCTCGCAGCGGCGCTCGGCACCTTCGGCGAGCTGTTCTTTCCGGTGCTGCTCGTGCTCGGCCTCGCAACGCGCTTCGCCGCCGCCTCGCTCTTCGTAGTGAACGTCGTGGCAGTCGTCAGCTACTGGCACGCGCTTGGCGGCAACGAAGCGGCGCTCTCCGGCCACTTCTACTGGGGTGCGCTGCTGCTGGTACTGCTCGCCTACGGGCCGGGCAAGCTTTCGCTGGACTATCCGCTCTGGCGCTGGCTGCGCCGCCCGCCCGGCTGACCTATCGCGCGAGCCCGTCGAGGATCGGGCATTCCGGCCGCTCGTCTCCGTGGCAATGCTCGGCGAGCCGCTGCAGCGTTCGCTTCATCGCCTCGAGCTCGGCAATGCGCGCATCCAGCTCGGCGACATGCGCGAGCGCCAGCTCCTTCACCTTGCGGCTCGGCCGGCGCTGGTTACGCCACAGTCCGAGCAGCAGCTCGATCTGCTTGATGGGGAACCCGAGCGCGCGCGCCTGGCGTATGAAGCGCAGCGTGTGCACGTCGGCGCTCGTATAGGTCCGGTATCCGGCTAGCGTGCGCCTCGCCGGCGAGATCAGGCCGATGCTTTCGTAGTGGCGGATCATCTTCGGCGATACGCCGGAGCCGCGCGCCGCTCCGCCGATGTTCATCTCTACATCGCCCATGCGTCCGTCCTCTCCGGGTTTCACGCCTCGAGCAGCCCGGGCGCCGGGGCGTCGCCCTGTCCCCGCTCGCGCGGCGACGCCCCGCCGCCGGGCGGCGCGCCGCGCCAGCGGCGCAGCCCTAGGGCGTTGGCAACCACGCTCACGCTTGAGAGCGCCATCGCGCCGCCGGCGATGAGCGGGTTGAGGAAACCGAGCGCGGCCAGCGGAATGCCGATCACGTTGTAGAAGAACGCCCAGAACAATCCTTGCAGGATCTTGCGGTAGGTGCGGCGCGAGATGTCGATCGCGTCGGCGATGAGCCGCGGGTCGCCGCGCATCAGCGTGATGCCCGCCGTGTGCATCGCGACGTCGGTCCCGGTGGCCATCGCGATGCCGACGTCCGCAGCGGCCAGCGCGGGCGCGTCGTTGATGCCGTCGCCGACCATCGCGACCACCGCGCCGGGGCCGCGCCGGGCGGCCAGCTCCTGCGCTTTCTCCTCGGGAAGTACGCCCGCCCTTACCGCGTCGATCCCGAGAGCCGCCGCCGCGGCGCGCGCGGCATCCTCGTTGTCGCCAGTGAGCATGAGGGTCTTCACTCCTAGCCGGCGCAGTTGCGCGACCGCTTGTTCCGCTCCCGGCTTCACGGTGTCGCCGAAGGCGAGCAGCGCCACCAAGTTCCGCACGCCGCCCTGCTCGGCGGCGAGCCAGGATACCGTGCGGCCCTCGCGCGCGGGCGCGCGCTCGCGCGCGGCGAGTGCGCCCGTGTCGACGCCGAGCTCGCGCATCAGGCGCGAGCTGCCCAGGTAGAGGACCCGGCCTTCCACGCTCGCCTGCACGCCGCGCCCCGCAAGCGCCTTGGTTTCGCGGGCGGGGAGCGGCACAACACCTTTCGCTTCGGCCGACGCCGTCACGGCCCGGGCGAGCGGATGGTTGCTGCCCGCTTGGAGCGCGGCGGCGAGCCGCAGCGCCGCCCGCGAGTCGCCGGCGACCGCATCCAGCGCCACAAGCGCGGGCCGCCCCTCGGTGAGGGTGCCAGTCTTGTCGAACGCCACCGTGGTGATCGAATGCGCGATCTCAAGCGCCTGCGCGTCCTTGATGAGGATGCCGCGCCGCGCCGCGACACCGGTCCCGGCCATGATCGCCGTGGGCGTCGCGAGGCCGAGCGCGCACGGGCACGCGATGACCAGCACCGCGACCGCATTCAGGAGCGCGGCGGCCCAGCTCCCGGTGCTGAGTCCCCACGCCGCCAGCGTCGCCAGCGCGACCAGGAGCACGAGCGGCACGAACACGGCGCTTACCTTGTCGACCACGCGCTGGATCGGAGCCTTCGCGGCCTGAGCGTCCTCGACCAGACGGATGATGCGCGCGAGCATCGTTTCCGAGCCTATCGCGCGCGTTTCCACGACCAGCAGGCCGTCGGCGTTGATCGAGCCGCCGGTGACGCGCGCGCCTCGCGCCTTCGCGACCGGCAAGCTTTCGCCGGTCAGCAGGGACTCGTCGACATGGCTCCGACCCTCGCGCACTTCGCCATCCACGGGCACGCGTTCGCCGGGACGAACGATCACGAGATCCCCGAGGCGGACCTCGGCGAGCGGCACCTCGGCCTCGCGGCCGTCGCGGCGCACGCGCGCCCGCTCGGGCCGCAGCTGGTTGAGCGCCCGGATCGCCTCGGTGGTCCTCTTCTTGGCGCGCGCCTCGAGCCACTTGCCGAGCAGGATGAAGGTGATCAGTGCCGCCGAGGTCTCGAAATACAGGTGGCCGCCGCCCCAGAACAGCTCGTAGACCGACAGCCCGTAGGCCGCGCTCGTGCCGAGCGCGACCAGCAGGTCCATGTTGCCGCTCCGCGCCTTCGCCGCCCCCCAGCCGGCGCGATAGAAGCGCGCGCCGAGCCAGAACTGCACCAACGAGGCGAGCGCGAGCTGCAGCCGCCCCGGCAGCGTCCAGTGCACGCCGAGCGCCTCGGCCGCCATCGGCACGACGAGCGGCACGGCGAGCAGCGCCGCGGCGGCGACTGGCCACCAGTCCGGGAGCGCGCCGCGGGCCGGCGCCTCTCGCTTCGCTTCCTCGATCGCGGCTGCGCCGTACCCTGCATCCTCGACCGCGTGCTTCAGCGCTTCGAGCTCGGTGCCGGGGCGCGCAACCACGTCGGCACGCTCGGTGGCGAGGTTGACCGACGCCGAAACCACCCCGGGCGCCCGGGCGAGCGCCTTCTCCACCCGCGCCACGCAGGACGCGCAAGTCATGCCGGAGATCTGAAGCCGGATGTCCACTGTTGAAGTTTGAACCTTCCAATAATGGGAAGGTCAAGCTTGACTTTACCATCGCTGGAAGGTTTAGGCTTTTTCCATTGCCTCCAAGGAGAATGCCGTGATCGAGTTGAGCGTGACGAACATGACCTGCGGCCACTGCGTCAGCGCGGTGACCAGGGCGCTGAAGGCGGTGGACCCGGAAGCAAGGGTCGACATCGACCTCGAGTCCAAGCGCGTGCGCATCGAGACGCGCAAGCCGCTCGGCGCGCTGACCAAGGCGCTCGAGCAGGCGGGCTACCCCGCCGGCTGAAGCGTCCTCGCGGCGAGGAGATCCGCGGGCGGCCAGAGTCGCCGTCGCCGGAGTTCTTTACCGCGGTCTCGGCAACGAACGGCCCAGGTCGCGCAGAATCTCGCGCGCGCAGTTGTGCCCCGGGGCGCCGGTAACGCCGCCGCCGGGGTGTGCGCCGGCGCCGCAGAGATAGAGGCCCTTTATCGGGGTTCGGTAGCTGGCGTATCCAAGCAGCGGCCGGGCCGACCAGAGCTGGTCGAGCGACAGCACGCCGTGGAAGATGTCGCCGCCGGTGAGCCCGAAGTCGCGCTCGAGGTCGGCGGGCGAGAGCGCCGAGTGCGCGATCACGCTCGCGCGGAATCCGGGCGCCTGCTCCTCGACAACCTCGAAGATGCGCTCGACCGCCTCGGCCTTGCGAGTCCCCCAGTCCGCCTCCGGCGCGAAGTGCTGGCAGAACAGGCTCGCCACGTGCGCGCCCCTGGGCGCGAGCGAGTCATCCAGGGTGCTCGGAATCACCATCTCGACGATCGGCCGCCGCGCGATTCCGTGCTCTCGCGCATCGAGGTAGGCGCGATCCATGTATTCGAGCGAGGGCGCAAGGATGATGCCCGAGGCGAGGTGCGGCCCCGGCTCGCGCAGGCAGGCGAAGCGCGGCAGCGCCGAAAGCGCGACGTTCATGCGAAAGCTCGCCGAGCCGCACTTGTAGCGCTCGATGCGCTCGCGGAAGTCACGGTCGAGCAGCGCGCCGTCCACCAGCCTCAGGAAAAGGCGCTTCGGATCGACGTTGGCCGCAATCGTGCGGCCGGCGACCTCGCGGCCGTCCTCCAGGCGTACGGACCCCGGTGCGATCGACGCCACCGGCGCGTTGCACTCGAGATCGACGCCGAGCCGCCGCGCCTCCGCGGCAAGTGCCTCGCTGATCGCGCCCATGCCGCCGATCGCGTGGCCCCATAGGCCGCGCTCGCCGTTCACCTCGCCGAAGCAGTGGTGCAGCAGTACGTAGGCAGTCCCCGGGTGATACGGGCTCGCGAAGTTGCCGACTACGGCGTCGAACGCGAACACCGCCTTCACCGCCCCCGACTCGAACCAGTCCCCCAGCCAGTCGGCCGCACTGCGCGTAAAGAGTCCCAGCAGGTCGCGCTGCAGCTCGATCGGCTTCCTGCGCAGCCGGTTTCCGAAGCGCAAGGCCCTGATCGCGTCCCGCCATCCGCCGCCCACGTTCGGCGGCGTCTCCAACACGGCGGCGCGCAGCACCTCCGCTACCTGCTCGAGCGTTTCCCAGTAGGACGGCAGGCGCTTCGCGTCGCGCGCGGAGAATTTCGCGAACTCGGCCTGCGTCGCCTCCAGCCCGCCGCCCACTTTGAGGTAGCCGTTCTGCAACGGCAGGAAATTCGAGATCGGCCGCTCGACGATGCGCAGGCCATGCTCTGTCAGACGCAACTCGCGAATCACCTTCGGCTGCAGCAGGCTCACCGTGTAGGCGGCGGCCGAATTGCGGAACCCGGGATGAAATTCTTCGGTCACCGAGGCACCGCCGACCACCGCGCGCCGCTCTAGCACTTTCACCTTGAGCCCCGCTTTCGCGAGGTAGCAGGCGCAGACGAGGCCGTTGTGGCCGGCGCCGACGACGACGGCGTCCCAGCTCATCTCGCGGGCCTATTCGACCGTGACGGACTTTGCGAGGTTGCGCGGCTTGTCGACGTCCGTGCCGCGCGCGAGCGCCGTATGGTAGGCGAGCAGCTGCAGCGGAACAACGTGCAGGATCGGCGACAGCGGTCCCGCAGGCTCGGCGAGTTTGATAACGTGAACCCCCTCGCCCGGCGCAATGCGGCTGCCGACGTCCGCGAACACGAACAGCTCGCCGCCGCGTGCGCGTACCTCCTGCAGGTTCGATCTGAGCTTCTCGATCAGCTGGTCGCTGGGCGCGATCGCGATCACCGGCATGCTCTTGTCCACCAGCGCGAGGGGGCCGTGCTTGAGCTCCCCCGCCGCGTACGCCTCGGCGTGGATGTAGGAGATTTCCTTGAGCTTCAGCGCGCCCTCCATCGCGATCGGCCAGTGGATGCCGCGGCCGAGGAACAGCGCATGTTCCCTGGTCGCGAAGCGCTTTGCCCAGACGCGCACTTCCTCCTCGGCGCCGAGTACCCGCGTCATCGCGGCCGGCAGGTGCCGCAGCGCCTTCAGGTAGGCCCGCTCCGTCGCCGAATCCAGCCGTCCGCGCGCGCGCGCGGTGACCAGCGCGAGCAGGAACAGGGCTGCGAGCTGGGTGGTGAACGCCTTGGTGGAGGCGACGCCGATTTCCGGGCCGGCACGCGTGAGGAAGCGAAGCTTGGAGGCGCGCACCAGCGAGCTCTCCGGCACGTTGCAGATCGACAGCGTCGACTGATAACCCAGCTCCTTGGCGTGCTCCAGCGCTGCCAGCGTGTCGGCGGTCTCGCCGGACTGCGAAATCGTGATGAACAGGCCTTTCGGATCGGGGACCGATTGGCGGTAGCGGTACTCGCTCGCGATCTCGGCGCGCGTCGGGATGCCGGCGATGGCTTCCAGCCAGTAGCGCGCGATGAGCGCCGCGTTGTAGCTCGTACCGCAGGCGACGATGTGCACCGATGTCGCATTCTTCAGCAGGTCGCCCGCCTCGGCGCCGAACAGCCCGGCCTGCAGAGAGCTCGCGCCCAGCACCGTTTCCAGCGTGTTGGCGATCGCCACCGGCTGCTCGAAGATTTCCTTCTGCATGAAATGCCGATAGGGGCCGAGCTCGGCAGCCTGCGCGGACTGCTCGGAGACGTGGACCTTGCGCTCGGCCGGCTGGCCATCGGCGTCGACGATGCGGTAGCTGTCCGGCTTTATCTCCGCGCAATCGCCGTCGTCCAGATAGATAACGCGGCGCGTCACCTGCAACAGTGCGGATACGTCGGAAGCCGCGAAGTTCTCGCCCTCGCCGAGGCCGAGAAGGATTGGCGCCCCCTTCTTGGCGAGGACCACGGTGTCGGGCGCGTCGGCCGAGGCGACCGCGATTGCGAACGCGCCCTCCAGCTCGGCCACCGCCCGCACCGCAGCAGCAAACAGGTCCTTGCTCTCTTTGCGGTAGTGCTCGATGAGGTGCGCGATCACCTCGGTATCGGTCTCGGAGGTGAACTTGTAGCCCTCCGCCCTGAGGCGCGCGCGGATCGCGTCGTGGTTCTCGATGATTCCGTTGTGCACCACCGCGAGGCCGCCCGAGATATGCGGGTGCGCGTTGGCCTCCGAGGGGGCGCCGTGCGTAGCCCAGCGCGTGTGGGCGATGCCGGTCGCGCCGGCGAGCCCTTCCTTGGCGATCTGCTCGGCCAGCGCCGCGACCCGGCCCAGCGCCCGCACGCGTTTCAACCCCCGGTCGCTGACGGCGACACCCGCGGAATCGTAGCCGCGGTACTCGAGCCTTCGCAGGCCCTCGACCAGGACCGGCACGATGTCGCGCCGCGCGGCGGCGCCGACGATTCCGCACATGGCTAGCTTTTCCTCGGTGGCGTCCAGCGCGGGACGGTCACCTGCCTTGCCCGCGCCAGCGTGAGCTTGCCGGCGGGTGTGTCCTTGCTGATGGTGGAGCCCGCGCCGATGTAGGACCCCCTGGCGATGCGAACGGGGGCGACCAGGGTCGCGTCGGAGCCGATGAAGCAGTCGTCCTCGATCACCGTGCGGTGCTTGGCGGCGCCGTCGTAGTTGCAGGTGATCGTGCCGGCCCCGATATTGACTCGTGCGCCGACTTCCGAATCGCCTACGTACGCGAGATGGTTCGCCTTCGATCCCTTGCCGAGGCGGCTTGCCTTTACCTCGACGAAGTTGCCCACATGCACTTCATCGTCGAGCCGGGCTCCGGGGCGCAGGCGCGCGTACGGCCCGATTCGCGCCCGCGCGCCGACGTCGGCGTCCTGCAGGTGCGAAAAGGCGAGGATCTCGGAGTCCGCAGCCACGTTGACATTCTTCAGGACGCAGTTCGGGCCGATGCGTACCCGGTCGCCCAGCCTGACCCTGCCCTCGAAGACGCAGTTGACGTCGATCGCAACGTCGCGCCCGCATTCCATCTCGCCGCGCACGTCGACGCGCCAGAGGTCGGCGAGCGCGACGCCCGCCTCGAGCAGCTTCCTCGCCTGCGCATTCTGGTAGGCGCGCTCGAGCAGGGCGAGCTCCTCGCGGGAGTTCACCCCCGCGACCTCCCAGCGGTCGCTAGCCTTGACTGCGCTGACCGGCGCGCCCGCGGCCGCGGCGATGCCGATCACATCCGTCAGGTAGTACTCTTTCTGCGCGTTGCGGTTGGCGACCTTGGCCAGCCAGCCCGCGAGGCGCGAGCAATTGCCTGCGAGAAACCCCGCATACCATTCGCGGATCGAGCGTTCGCCCCTTGAGGCGTCCTTTTCCTCGACGATGCGACGTACGCGCCCCTTGGCGTCGCGCACTACGCGGCCGTAGCCGGTTGCCGGCGACAGGTCGCTCGTCGCGACGGCAAGACCCTTGCCGGCCGACTTGACGAGCTTGCGCAGCATCTCGCCGCGCACCAGCGGCACGTCGCCGTTCAGCACCAGCACAGTGCTTGAGCGAGGTACGCGGGGCAGCGCCTGCAACAGCGCGTGCCCCGTGCCGAGCCGCCGCGCCTGCTCGACCCACTCGACCTGCGCGCCCACGAACGCAGCCTTGACCGCCTCGCCGCCGTGGCCATGGACGACGTGGATCTTCTCGGGCTTGAGCGTCTGCGCCGCCGCGATCACGTGCGCGAGCAGTGGGCGGCCGCCGAGGACGTGCAGCACCTTGGGCAGCGTCGAGTGCATGCGCTTGCCCTTGCCGGCGGCGAGGATGACGACGTGAAGCGGCATTCGGGATCGGGGTCGCAATTCTAGCATCCGGCCGGCCGGAACTCCTTGAAACTTAGTGGGAAACGGGAATAGACTACTTTTCACATTTCCGTCATGAATCTCGACCGGGACTATTTCGAGATGTGCTTCCGGCTGCTCGCGGCGCTTGCCGCCGGCGGCATCATCGGCCTCGAGCGCAGCTACCGCGGCCGCGCCGCAGGCTTTCGCACGCATGCTCTGGTCTGCGTCGCCTCCGCGCTGCTGATGCTCGTCACGGTGTACGAGTCGCTCTGGTTCGCCGGCGCCGCGGCGCGCACCAGCCTCGACCCGACCCGCATGGCACAGGGAATCATGACGGGCATCGGCTTCCTCGGCGCGGGCGTGATCGTCAAGGAGGGCCTCACCGTGCGCGGCCTGACGACCGCGGCCTCGATCTGGATGACCGCCGCGATCGGCATCCTGACCGGCATCGGCTTCTATTTCCCCGCCGGCATCGCCGCCGTGCTTGCGCTCGGCACGCTGTCCGTGTTCCGCTGGATCGAAGGCCGCATGCCCTCGGAGTTCTACGCCAACTTTCTGGTCCGTTTCCCGCGCAACGACGTGATGCCGGAGGCTGCGCTGCGCCAGCTCGTGGCCGAGCACGGCTTCAGCGTCGCCAACATGAGCTACCGCATAGCCGGCCAAGGGAGGGAGTTCGAGTACCAGATGGTGCTGCGCACGCTGCACGCCGCCAACGTGCAGAATTTCTCGGCGCGGCTCGCCTCCGAGCCGACGGTGACCGAATTCCGCATCGCCCCTACCGGCGATTGAGCCGCGCTAGCGCGGCAGCTCGGAGAACCCCATGAGGAACTCGTCCACCGCGCGCGCGCACTGGCGCCCTTCGCGGATCGCCCAGACCACGAGCGACTGCCCGCGGCGCATGTCGCCGGCGGCGAAGACCTTGGGCGCGCTGGTCGCGTAGCCTCCGGGGCCGTCGGTCGCCGCCTTGGCGTTGCCGCGAGCATCCCTGGCGACGCCGAACTCTTCCAGCAAGGCCTGCGCCGGCGATACGAACCCCATCGCCAGCAGCACCAGGTCCGCCGGCATCTCGAACTCGCTGCCGGGAATCTCGCTCGGCTTGCCGTTCTTCCACTCGAGGCGGATCGCCTTAAGCTTCTTCACCTTGCCGCCCTCGCCGACGAAAGCCTTGGTGGCGATCGACCAGTCGCGCTCGACGCCCTCCTCGTGCGACGAGGAGGTTCGCAGGCGCGTCGGCCAATAGGGCCAGACCGGGTTGCGCTCTACGTCGGGCGGCATCGGCAACAGCTCAAAGTTGCTCACCGTCGCCGCCCCGTGCCGGTTCGAGGTGCCGATGCAGTCGGAACCGGTATCGCCGCCCCCGATCACTACGACGTGCTTGCCCTTCGCCGAAAGCTCGGGCACGCCGTCGTCGCCGGCGACGCGCTTGTTCTGCAGCGGCAAGAACTCCATGGCGAAGCGCACGCCCTCGAGCTCCCGCCCCGGCACCGGCAGGTCGCGCGGCACCTCGGCACCCCCGGAAAGCACCACGGCGTCGAACTCGGCGAGCAGTTGCGCCGCCGGCAACGCCTGCCCGGACCAGTCCGCGACGCCCTGCCCGGCGCCCGCCTTGCCGATCCTCACTCCGGTACGGAACACCACGCCCTCTCCGGCCATTTGCTCGAGGCGCCGGTCGATCACCTTCTTCTCCAGCTTGAAGTCCGGAATGCCATAGCGGAGCAGTCCGCCGATGCGGTCGTTCTTCTCGAACACCGTGACCGCATGCCCGGCGCGCGCGAGTTGCTGCGCGCAGGCCAGGCCCGCGGGACCCGAGCCGACCACCGCCACTGACTTGCCGCTCCGGGGCGCAGCCTGTAGCGGGGCGATCCAGCCCTCTTCCCAAGCCTTGTCGCTGATCGCGTGCTCGATGGACTTGATGCCGACCGGGTCCTCGTTGATCCGCAGCACGCACGCCTCCTCGCACGGCGCCGGGCAGACTCGGCCGGTGAACTCCGGGAAGTTGTTGGTGGAGTGCAGCGTCTCGATCGCGCGCCGCCAGTCGCCGCGGTAGACGAGATCGTTCCAGTCGGGAATGATGTTGTTGACCGGACAGCCCTGCATGCAGAACGGGATGCCGCAGTCCATGCAGCGCGCGCCCTGGCCCTTGGCCTCGTCGTCTGACAGCCGCAGGTAGAACTCCCGGTAGTGGCGCTTGCGCGCCTCGGGCGCCTCGTGCGGCTCCTCCAGGCGCTCGTATTCCAGGAATCCCGTGACCTTGCCCATGCCGCTACGCCGCGAGGCGCTTGTGCTTGGCGGCGAGCTCGCCGAGGGCGCGCCGATATTCGTTCGGGAAAACCTTGACGAACCTCGCTCGGTACTCGGGCCAGCGCTCCAAAACCTGGCGCGCCCGCGCGCTGCCGGTGAAGCGCGCGTGGCGCTCGATCAACCGTCGCGCAATCGCCTCGTCGCTCTCGCTCTTGTGCCAGAGCGCGCGCTCGAGCCGCGCCTCTTGCTCGGATTCGGCGGCCAGAGGCTCGAGAGCCACCATCGCCGGGTTGCAGCGCTTCACGAATGTCCCGTCCTCGTCGAGCACGTAGGCGATGCCGCCCGACATCCCGGCCCCGAAATTGCGCCCGGTGGTGCCGAGCACCACCACCGTGCCCCCGGTCATGTACTCGCAGGCGTGATCGCCGACACCCTCCACCACTGCCTCGGCGCCGGAATTGCGCACCGCGAAGCGCTCGCCCGCGACCCCGCGGAAGTACGCCTCGCCCTGGATGGCGCCGTACAGCACCACGTTGCCGGTAATGATGTTCTCCGTGGGCTCGCCGCGGAACTTGGGCGAGGGCTGTACGGTGATCCGCCCGCCTGAGAGCCCCTTGCCGCAGTAGTCGTTGGTGTCGCCGATCAGGTCGAGCCATACCCCGTGCGCGAGGAAGGCGCCGAAGCTCTGCCCCGCGGAACCCGCCAGCCGCACGTGGATGGTCTCGTCGGGCAGGCCGTCGTGGCCATAACGCTCAGCGATTCTGCCCGAGAGCATCGCGCCGACCGTGCGGTTGATGTTGCGAATCGGCGTCTCGATCACCACTTTCTCCCGGCCCTCCAGCGCTGGGAGCGCCAGCTCGATCAGTCGGTTGTCGAGCGCCTTGCCGAGGCCGTGGTCCTGCGCCTCGCCGTGGTAGCGCGCGACTTCCTTCGGCATATTCGGCATCTGGAAGACGCGAGAGAAATCGAGCCCCTTCGCCTTCCAGTGCGCGATGCCTTTCCTCATGTCGAGCAGGTCGGTGCGTCCGATCAGATCGTTCAGCTTGCGCACCCCGAGCCGAGCCATCAACTCGCGCACTTCCTCCGCGACGAAGAAGAAGTAGTTGACCACGTGCTCGGGCTTGCCCTCGAACTTGCGGCGCAGCACGGGGTCCTGGGTCGCCACGCCCACGGGGCAGGTGTTGAGGTGGCACTTGCGCATCATGATGCAGCCTTCCACCACCAGCGGCGCGGTGGCGAAGCCGAATTCGTCCGCCCCCAGCAGTGCGCCGATGACCACGTCGCGCCCGGTCTTCATCTGGCCGTCGACCTGCACCGAGATTCTGCCGCGAAGCCGGTTCAGCACCAGCGTCTGCTGCGTCTCGGCGAGGCCCAGCTCCCAGGGCGTCCCGGCGTGCAGGATCGAGGACCAGGGCGAGGCGCCGGTGCCGCCGTCGTGCCCTGCGATGGTGACGTGGTCCGACTTCGCCTTGGAGACGCCGGCGGCGATCGTGCCGACGCCGATCTCGGACACCAGCTTCACGCTCACCCACGCGTTCGGGTTCACGTTCTTCAGGTCGTGGATCAGCTGCGCGATGTCCTCGATCGAGTAGATGTCGTGGTGCGGCGGCGGGGAGATCAGCTCGACGCCCGGCGTCGAGTAGCGCAGTTCCGCGATGTACTCGGAGACCTTGCGTCCCGGCAGCTGGCCGCCCTCGCCGGGCTTGGCGCCCTGCGCGATCTTGATCTGCAGCATCTGCGCATTGGCCAGGTATTCGGCCGTGACGCCGAAGCGCCCCGAGGCCACCTGCTTGATCTTGGAGTTGAGCGAGTCACCTTCGTGCAGCGGGATGTCCACCTCGACGCGGTCACGCCCCAGGCGCGACATCAGTGACTCGCCCGCCTTTACCGGCGCGTAGCGCTTGCGGTCCTCGCCGCCTTCGCCCGTATTCGACCGTCCGCCGAGCCGGTTCATCGCGATCGCGAGCACCGTGTGCGCCTCTGTCGAGATCGAGCCAAGCGACATGGCGCCCGTCGAGAAGCGCTTGACGATCTCGGCCGCGGGCTCGACTTCCTCGATCGGCACCGGCTTGCAGCGCTCGAACTGGAACTCGAACAGGCCGCGTAGCGTCAGGTGCCGGCGCGACTGGTCGTTGATCAGTTGCGCGTACTCTCGGTAGGTCGTCGCCGAGTTCTGGCGCGTGGCATGCTGCAGCTTGGCGATCGCGTCCGGAGTCCAGGCATGCTCCTCGCCGCGCACGCGCCAGGCGTACTCGCCGCCGGCGTCGAGCATCGCGGCGAGCACCGGGTCGCGCTCGTCGAACGCGGCGCGATGGATGCGGATCGCCTCCTCGGCGACGTCGAACACGCCGATCCCCTCGACCGAGGAGCTGGTGCCGGCGAAGTACTTGTCCACCAGCGAGCGCGCCAGCCCTACCACCTCGAAGATCTGCGCGCCGGTGTAGGACATGTAGGTCGAAATGCCCATCTTGGACATCACCTTCTTCAGGCCCTTGCCGATTGCCTTGACGAAGTTCTTGATCGCCTTGCTGCCCTCGACAGGATCCCCAGCCTGCGCCAGCAGCGTCTCGAGCGCCAGGTACGGATGCACCGCCTCGGCGCCGTAGCCGCCGAGCAGGGCGAAGTGGTGCACCTCGCGCGCGCTCCCGGTCTCGACCACGAGGCCCGTGCTGGTGCGCAGCCCCTTGCTTACCAGGTGCTGGTGGATCGCGGAGAGCGCGAGTAGCGCCGGGATTGCGACCCGCTCCCGGCTCACCTGCCGGTCCGAAACCACGATGATCGAGTAGCCCGAGCGCACCGCGTCCTCGGCTTGCGCGCACAGCGACGCCAGCCGCGCCTCGATCGCCTCCTTGCCCCAGGCGACCGGATAGGTAATATCGAGCTCCTCCGAGCGGAACTTGCCGCCGGTGTAGCGCTCGATGTAGCGGATTTTCTCCATCTCGAAGAAATCGAGCACCGGTTGGCCCACCTCGAGTCGCAGCGGCGGGTTCATCTCGTCGATCCCGAGCAGGTTCGGCTTCGGGCCGATGAACGACACCAGCGAGGTGACCAGTTCCTCGCGGATCGGGTCGATCGCGGGGTTGGTCACCTGCGCGAAGAGCTGCTGGAAGTAGTGGTACAGCGTCTTGTTCTTCTTCGACAGCACCGCCAGCGCAGCGTCGTTGCCCATCGAGCCGATCGGCTCCTCGCCGCTCGCAGCCATCGGCAGCAGCTGGAACTTGACATCCTCCTGCGTGTACGCGAACGCCTGCTGCCGGTCGAGCAGCGGCACAGAGGACTTGAGCGGGGCGGTTTTCTCGGATTCGACTTCGTCGAGCTTGACGCGGATCCGATCGATCCATTCGGCGTACGGGCGCGCCGCGGCGAGCTGATCCTTGAGCTCCTTGTCGTCGATGATCCGGCCGCGCTCCAGGTCGACCAGGAACATCTTGCCGGGCTGCAGCCGCCATTTCTTCACGATCCGCTCCTCGGGCACCGGCAGGCAGCCGCATTCCGACCCCATGATCACGAGGTCGTCGTCTGTGACGATGTAACGCGACGGCCGCAGGCCGTTGCGGTCGAGCGTAGCGCCGATGCGCAAGCCGTCGGTGAAGGCGATCGACGCCGGACCGTCCCAAGGCTCCATCATCGCGGCGTGGTACTCGTAAAAGGCGCGCCGGCTCGGATCCATCAGCGCGTGGTTCTCCCACGCTTCCGGGATCATCATCATCACGGCATGCGCAACCGGGTAGCCGCCCATAACCAGTAGCTCGAGCGCGTTGTCGAACGAGGCCGAGTCGGACTGGCCGTCATAGATCAGCGGCCAGATCTTGCCGAGATCCTCCCCCAGCACCGGGCTCGAGATCGCGCCCTGGCGGGCGCGGATCCAGTTGACGTTGCCGCGTACCGTGTTGATCTCGCCGTTGTGGCAGATCATCCGGAACGGGTGCGCTAGATCCCACGAAGGGAAAGTGTTGGTCGAGAAACGTTGGTGCACCAGCGCGAGCGCCGAGTCGGCGCGCGGGTCCTTCAGGTCGAGGTAGTACTCACCGACCTGATAGGCCATCAGCATGCCCTTGTAGCAGAGCGTGCGCGCCGACATCGACGGCACGTAGAATTCGCCGCCGTGCTGCAGCCGGAGGGACCGGATGGCGTGACCGGAGCTCTTGCGGATGATGTAGAGCTTGCGCTCGAGCGCATCGGTGACCGTGACGCCGGCGCCGGGGCCGATGAACACCTGGCGGATCACCGGCTCGAGCTTGCGCGCCGGCTCGGCGAGGTCCGAATTGTCCACCGGCACGTCCCGCCAGCCGAGCAGCTCCTGACCCTCGTCCTTGATGGCGCGCTCGATTTCGTATTCGCAGGCGAGCCGGCTCGCCGGATCGCGCGGCAGGAAGATCATGCCGACGCCGTAGCGGCCCGGCGGAGGCAACGCGACGCCGCGCGCGGCCATCTCCTCGCGCAGGAAACGATCGGGAATCTGGATCAGGATGCCGGCGCCATCCGACAGCTTCGGGTCCCAGCCCACCGCGCCGCGGTGGGTGAGATTCTTCAGAATCGTGAGTCCTTGATCGATGATCGCGTGCGATTTCCTGCCCTTGATGTGCGCGACAAAGCCGACGCCGCAAGCATCGTGCTCGTGCGCCGGGTCGTAGAGTCCCTGAACTCCAGGATGAAATCGCTCGCTCATGTGCAAGATATTGATATCCAAAGCCAAAACCGCCATTTCGCGGCGCCGCACAAAAACTCGGGGCGAACTTTGAAATATACCTGCGGGACTACGGCGTTACAAGGCTGCGGCGCCGCGGGCCGCCTAGGCAGATGCGGCGATGCTGTCGGAAACCAGCCGCGGATCTATGTTTTCGCGCAGGCTGGCTCGGCCGAGGGCATCCAGGAGCACAAAGCGCAGCCCGCCGGCCACCGCCTTCTTGTCGCCCCGCATCAGCTCGAGCAGGCGGGCGCTCTCGAGCGCTGGCCCGCGGACCGGCAGTCCGGCGCTCTCGATCAGGGTACGCACGCGCGCGACTTCCGCGGCGCCCAGGCCGCCGGAGCGCATCGAAAGTTCGGCTGCCATGACCATGCCGGCAGCGACCGCTTCGCCATGCAGCCAGTCGCCGTAGCCGAGCCCTAGCTCGATGGCATGGCCGAAGGTGTGGCCGAAATTCAGGATTGCGCGCAGCCCGCTCTCGCGCTCGTCCGCCGCCACGACCCGAGCCTTCAGCTCACAACAGCGTTGCACCGCGAATTGCAGCGCCTGCGGCCGGCGAGCGCGCAGCTTTGCCATGTTTGCTTCAAGCCATTCAACGAACTCCAGGTCCAGAATCAGGCCGTGCTTGATGACTTCGGCGAGACCGGCGCTCAGCTCCCGGTCCGGTAATGTCTCCAGAGTCGCCACATCGGCGATCACTGCACGCGGCTGATGGAACGCGCCGATCATGTTCTTGCCGAGCGCGTGATTGATCGCCGTCTTGCCCCCGACCGACGAATCGACTTGCGCGAGCAGCGTCGTCGGCAGCTGCAGAAACGCGATGCCGCGCTGGTAGACCGCCGCCGCGAAGCCCGCGAGGTCGCCGACGACGCCGCCGCCAAGCGCGACCAGCAGGGCGTCGCGGCCGCAGCGCGCCGCGAGCATCGCTCCGATCACCCTGTCTAGCGTCTCCCAGCTCTTCGCTTGCTCGCCGTCTTCGACCACCACGGCGATCGGGCTCGCGCCAGCACGCCTCAGCGCACGCTCGACGCGCGCGAGATACAGCGGTGCCACCACCCGGTTCGTGACCACCGCGACCTGCCCGGAGCCGATCCATGGCCGGTAGAGCGCCGCCTCGTCGAGCAGCCCCGCGCCGATGTCGATCGAGTACGCCCGCGCGCCGAGCTCTAGGCGGACAGTCGGCATGAGTCCTGGAGCCGGCTCAGCAGCTCCTTGGCGAGCGTCTGCGCGCTCTGGCGTCCGGTCTCGAGCACTATCGCGGCGATCTCGCGATACAGCGGGTCGCGTTGCGCGTACAGCGTCTCCAGCGTCTTCTGCGGGTCAGGAGTCGCGAGCAAGGGCCGGTTGCGGTCGTGGCGCACGCGCTGCCAGAGCAAGCTGGGCCGCGCATGCAGATACACGACCGTGCCGCATGCCGCTAGCCGGCGGCGATTCGCCTCGGCGAGCACCGCGCCGCCCCCGGTGGCGATCACTTGTCCGCGCTCCGCGCACAGCGACTCGATCACCTGAACCTCGCGCGCACGGAAGCCGGCTTCGCCTTCTATATCGAAGATCACGGGAATCTGCACCCCGCAGCGCCGCTCGATCTCCGCATCGGAGTCGCGGAATGCCAGGCGCAGCCGCCGCGCCAGCGCGCGCCCCACGGTCGTCTTGCCGGCGCCCATCATGCCGACCAGGACGATGTTGCGTTCCGCGTTTCCATCCGTGCGCACGGCTTCATTCTACGCAGGTAGGAAAAGAAACGGCCGGGAGGGCCCGGCCGCTCGATCGTCCTAGAAGATTCTGGTCAGCGAATGGTCAAGCGCTCGTTCACGATCCGCGGCGTGATGAACACCAGCAGTTCCGTCTTGCTCGAGGTATTCACTTGGTTTCGGAACAGGAAGCCGATGTAGGGCAGGTCGCCGAAGAACGGCACGCGCGTATTGTCGGTACGATCCGCCTGGCTATAGATCCCGCCGATCACTACCGTGCCGCCATTCTCGACCAACGCGGAAGTCTTGACGTGCTTGGTGTTGATCAGAACGCCGGCCGGCGTAGTCGCGCCCGCCGAGTCGTTGTTGACATCTAGGTCCATGATGATCTTGCCGTCGGGCGTTATCTGCGGCTTCACCTTGAGGGACAGGTTGGCCTTCTGAAACGACACGCTCGTCGCACCGGACGAAGTCGCCTGCTGGTACGGAATCTCCGTACCCTGCTCGACCACCGCCTCGACTTGGTCCGCGGTCAACACGCGCGGGCTGGAGATCGTCTTGCCCTTGCCGTCGGCTTCGAGCGCGGATATCTCCAAGTTGATGAACTTAGTCATGCCCGCGTTGAAGAGCGTAAAGGCAAGGCTGCCCGCGGTGAACGAGTTCAAGCCCGCTGCCGGCATATTGACGCTCAGTCCGTCGGTGGCCGTCGTCGTAAGGCCCTGGGTGCTGTTGAGAGATCCCACATCGACGTTTCCAGGCGAGGCCCCGATCGCGAAGCGCGTGCTTCCGCCGGGCAACTGCAGCGGGAACCGCGAGCCGTTGTCGCCGACGGTGTTGAAGCCGAGGCGCGCGCCCAAATTCCGGTTGAAGAGCTCCGACGCTTCTACGATCCGCGCCTCGATCATCACCTGGCGCACCGGGATGTCGATCTTGGCAATCAGCTTGCGGACCTCGTCCAGCTTCGACGGGGTGTCCTGCACGAACAGCGTATTGGTGCGGGCATCGACCACCGCGCTGCCGCGCTTGGACAGGATCCGCTGGTGCGCATCCGACAGCAGCTTCTGCACGTCCGCGGCCTTCTGGTAGTTCATCTGGAACGACTCGGTGCGGGTCTGCTCGAGATCGTTGATCTGCGACTGCGCCTCAAGCGCGAGCTTCTCGCGCGTGGCGAGCTCATCGCGCGGCGCGATCCAGATCACGTTGCCCGACTTGCGCATGTCGAGCCCGCGCGTCTGCAGGATGATGTCGAGCGCCTGATCCCATGGCACGTCCTTCAGCCGCAGCGTGATGTTGCCGCCCACTGTATCGCTGGTGATGATGTTGAGGTCGGTGAAGTCGGCGATCACGTTCAGAACCGCACGGACTTCGACGTTCTGGAAGTTGAGCGACAGCTTCTCGCCCGTATAGCGGCCTCGCTGCGAGACACGCGAGGAATCCTGCGTCGACGGCTTCACCTCGACCACAAACTGGGAATCGGACTGGTACGCGTTGTGCTCCCACTGGCCCTTCGCCTCGATCACCATGCGCACGTTGTCGCCCTGCTGGAACGTGCTGACCGTTTGCACCGGGGTAGCGAAGTCGATCACGTCCAGGCGGCGGCGCAGGCTGTCGGGCAGCGAGGTCTTGAGGAACTCGACCACGATGTTCTGTCCCTGCTGCCGGATATCGATCCCGGTAGTGCTGTCGGACAGGTCGACGACCACGCGCCCCTCACCCGAGCTGCCGCGGCGGAAGTCCACGTCGCGGATGGCGTGAATGGTATCCGCCTTGCCTTCGGCGAAGTTGGACGGCTGGCCGGAGGGCGTCGTCGTTGCGGTCGCCGCGGAGAGCGTCACTACCACGTCGCGTCCGTCAAGCTTTACATCGTGCGCCACCGAGCGGCGCAGGTTCAGCACCAGTCGGGTGCGGTTCGTGCCCTGCACCAGATTCATGCTGCGCAGCTCGCCTTGGCCAATCTCCTGCGTGCTGCGGCCCAAGCCGTTCGAAGTGTTGGCGAAATCGATCGCGATGCGCGCCGGGTTGGCGACCGTGAAGTTCGTGGGCACGCTCTTGAGCGCCTCCTTGGTGGTCACCCGCACCACGACGTTTCCGCCCTGCTGCGTAACGCCGAAATTCTCGATGCTGTTCGCCTGGGCGAACGCGACGCCGGCGGCCGCCAGCCACGCGCAGAACGCGAGGCAGAGTCTGAGCGATGCGTTGATTGTCTTCATTGCTTGCCCTCCGACATTTGCAGCGCGGTGGTGCGCTCTACCCAATCACCGCCGCTGTCCTGGACCAGCTCCTTCAGGTTGATCTGGCTCTCGTCGATCGACGTGATCACGCCGAAGTTCTGGCCCATGTAGTTTCCCTTCTTGACGCGGAACAGGTTCGGGCCTGCCTTCACCAGGGCGTACATGGTGTTCGCCTGGCTCAGGGTGCCGACCATCTGAATGGAGTCGAGCGGAAACGCCTCCAGCGGCTCCTTGGGCCGGTTGAGGTCGGGGCGCAGCCCGCCGCCTGCCGACGCGCCGGTGCCCTGCGCTACCACGATGCGCGTAGGCACGAACGGATCGATCAGGTTTTCGCCCGTGTACGGCACGGGCTCGTAGGTCTTCACCGGTGGCAGCGGCTCGACCTTGCCGCGCAGATCCTTGGTCATTGCCGCGAGTTCCTGGCGCAGCTCGCTTTGCTCTTCGCCGCCGCAGCCGGCGAGGAGTGCCGCGCCCACGAGCGCGAGGGCAAGGAGGACCCGGCGGGTCATTTCTTGTGTCCCCTCGTCGCCCGGCGCTGGCTCGCGATCTCTTCCTCGTCGAGGTAGCGGAATGTACGCGCGGTCACGTCCATGGTGAGGTTGCCGTCCTTGTTCGCCTCGATCGCCACGTTGTTCAGAGTCACGATGCGCGGCAGCTGCCCGACGTCAGCAGCGAACGCTCCCAGGTCGTGATACGCGCCGACTACTCTGATCTGGATCGGCAGTTCCGCGTAGAACTCCTTGCGCAACTCGGCCTGGGCCGGCTTGAAAAGGTCGAACTGCAGGCCGCGCGACAGCCCTGCCTGGTTGATGTCGACCAGCAGCGCGTCCATCTGCGCCTTGTTCGGCAGCTGCTTCAGCAGGGCGCCGAACTCCGTATCGATCTCCCTGAGTTGCTGCTTGAGCAGGTCGAGATTGACCGCCTGAGTCTTCTTCGCGACGTAATCCTTCTTGAGGCTCTCTTCTTGCTGCTGGCCTTTCGCGAGCTCCTCGAGCTGGCCCTGCCACACGAGGAAGTAACCCAGCACGGGAAGGGCCACTAGGATCACCAGCAGCACCAGCAGCTTCGGCGCGAAGCTCCAAGTTCCGGGATCCTTCCAGTTGGTGCGCTGGAAATCCTCTGCGATCCGCTTGAAGTCAATCGCCATCGCCTAGCCCTTCTTCGCCGCGGGCTTGCCCTTGCCCTGGTCGCTGGCCTTCTCGCCGGGAGGTGGCTTGAGTGCGAGGTTCATGTCGAATTCCGAGACCCGCATCTTGCCGAGGTTCGCCGCCTTGATTTCAATCAGCTTGGGATTCGAGAGCCATTTCGACGACTCGATATTGCGCATCAGCGTCGACACGCGCGCGTTCGACTGCGCGTAGCCGTCAAGATGAATGTTGGCGCCGGTCTGCTTGACCGACTTGAGGAAGACGCCGTCCGGCATCTGCCGCACCAGCTCGTCCAGCAGATACACCGTCTGCACGCGGTCGGTCTGCAGCGACTCGATCACCTGCTTGCGCGCGAGCAGCGCCTGGATCTTGTCTTTGACTTCCTTGATCTCGTTGATCTGCTTGTCGAGCTTGGCGATCTCGCTCTTCAGGAACCGGTTGCGGTCGTCCTGGATGCCGATGCGCTGCACGTAGTACAGCCAAACCGCGCCGACGATGACGGCGCCGAGCGCCGCGGTCATCCCGGCGAGGACGCCGAAATGAACTCGGGCGCGCTTGCGCCGCTCCTCGCGGTGCGGCAGCAGGTTGACTCTGACGCTCATACCGGATCGAACCTGCGCATCGCCAGCCCGCACGCGACGATCAGCGACGGCGCGTCCTGCATCAATCGCTTGAGCTGGATACGCGGCGAAGCCTGCATCGCGCCGAACGGATTCGCCACCATGGTCGGGACCTGGGTGCGCGTATTGACGACTTCATCCAGCCCCGGGATCACCGCCGATCCGCCCGCGAGCAGGATATGGTCGACCGTGTTGTACGAGGTGGACGTGAAGAAGAACTGCAGCGCGCGCTGCACCTCCTGGGACAGATTCTCCATGAAGGGTCGCAGCACCTCGGTTTCGTAATCGTCGGGCAGGCCGCCGCTGCGCTTGGCGTTCTCCGCCTCCTCGGGGCTCATGCCGTAGCGCGCCACGATGTCCGCAGAGAGCTGATTGCCGCCGAAGGCCTGCTCGCGCGTGTAAACCGACTGCTCATTGCGCACCACGCTCACTTGCATCACGTTGGCGCCGACGTCGACCACCGCGACGTTCTGGTCCTTGCCGCCGCCGGGAAGCTGCTTCACCACCAGCTCGAGCGCCGACATCTGCGCGAAGGACTCGACGTCCATGACCAGCGGCCTGAGCCCGGCGTTCTCCGCCACCGCGAAGCGGTCGGAAACCTTCTCCTTGCGCGTCGCCGCGATCAGGACTTCCTGCTCTTCCGGATTTGTCGGCGAGGGGCCGACCACCTGGAAGTCGAGGTTCACCTCCTCGAGCGCGAAAGGAATGTACTGGTTCGCCTCGCTCTCGACCTGGGACTCGAGTTCTTCTTCGCGCAGGCCCGCCGCGACGATGATCTTCTTGGTAATCACCGCCCCCGAGGGCACCGCCATCGCCACGTGCTTGGTACGCGTCGCCAAGCGCTTGTAGCCACGCGCCACCGCATCGGCAACCGCTTCGAGGATGTTGATGTTGCCGTCGACGACCGCGTCCTTCGGCAGTGGCTCGATGACATAGCGCTCCACCCGGTAGCCGCCTTTGCCGGCGTCCACAATCTCGAGCATCTTGACCGAAGACGAGCTGATATCCAGCCCGAACAACGGCGGAGCCTTCGGCTTGAAAAAGTCGAGGTTCATCCCCTTTTTCCTTTTCGCATCGGTCGGTTAGACGCGATACGTAGAAATCGCGTTAGATGCTAACAACAACTACCCCCAGTGTCTAGTGAATCTTCCACAGAGGGGAAGGTCTTATAATGCGCCGTGTCCCGGCCCCCGTGCAACAGCCCCGCCGAGTTGGCGTAACCCCATTGAAGTGGCTTCGTTTTTTGGCCTTTCCCCTCCTTTTGCTGGCGGGGTTGGCCGCAGGGGGGGCCTGCCTTGCCGGTTTGGTGATCGCGCTGGCCTACCCGAACCTGCCTTCGCTTGATGCGCTCACGGATTACCAGCCCAAAGTACCCCTACGGATCTATACCTCGGACGGCGCCCTGATCGGGGAATTCGGCGAGGAGAAGCGCCAGGTGGTCTCGATCCGACAGGTGCCGAAGGTGCTGAAGGACGCGATCCTCGCCGCGGAAGACGAGCGCTTCTATCAGCATCAGGGAATCGACTACTGGGGCGTGGCCCGGGCCGCTTACGCGAACCTCGTGCACGGCGGGCGCAGACAGGGCGCGAGCACCATCACGATGCAGGTAGCGCGTAACTTCTTTCTATCCTCCGAGAAGACGCTGACGCGAAAGCTCTACGAGGCGCTGCTCGCCTTCAAGATCGAGCACAGCCTGGAAAAGGACCAGATCCTGGAGCTTTATATCAACCAGATCTATCTCGGGGAGCGCGCCTTTGGATTCGCAGCGGCAGCCCAGACCTACTTTGGGAAGTCGTTGGACCAGCTGACGCTGGGGGAGGCGGCGGTTCTGGCCGGGCTACCCAAGGCCCCATCTGCATATAACCCTGTTGCGAATTTACAACGGTCCCGGCAGCGTCAGCAATACGTGCTGCGACGCATGAAAGAACTTGGGGAAATTACCGAGGCGCAGTACACCGCTGCCTTCAAGGCGCCGCTGCATGTCCATCATGAGAACGACGATTTCGGCGGCGTACACGGGGAATTCCTCGCCGAAATGGTGCGTCAGGCAATCGTGGAACGGTATCCGGACGACGCCTATACGCGGGGCCTGCGGGTCTACACCACGGTGACCAAGGGCGACCAGGAGGCCGCTTACGAAGCCGTACGGCGCGGGCTGATGGAATACGACCGCCACCAAGGCTACCGCGGCCCGGAGGCTTACGTTGACCTGCCCCCAGCTGCGAGCGAGGACGATTACGACGAGCTGCTGGCCGATTACGCCGACCTGGGAGACCTGCGTGCCGCGCTGGTGCTCGAGGCCAGACCGAAACAGGTGCGCGCGGTGCTGAAGGATGGCGAGACGGCGACCGTTTCCGGCGAAGGCCTGAAGTTCGCCGCCCGGGCGCTCGACGCCAAGGCGCCGCCGCAGAAGCGCATCCGCCGCGGCGCCGTCATCCGGCTGCAGAGTGACGGCAAGCAGCACTGGCAGGTGGCCCAGCTGCCCGAAGCGGAAGCGGCGTTCATCTCGCTCGATCCCAGCGACGGCGCGGTGCGCGCCCTGGTCGGAGGGTTCGATTTTCACCACAACAAGTTCAATCACATCACGCAGGCCTTCCGCCAGCCCGGGTCGTCGTTCAAGCCGTTCATCTATTCGGCGGCGCTTGAGAAGGGCTTCACTCCGGCGACCGTGATTCCGGACGAGCCGATCGTGGTGGAGGCGGAGGTGACCGGGAGCCAGCGCTGGGAACCCAAGAACTACGACGGCAAGTTCGAGGGTCCGATGCGGATGCGGATGGCGCTCGCCAAATCCAAGAACATGGTTTCGATCCGCATCCTCCAGGCGATCGATCCGAAGTACGCGCAGGACTACATCACGCGCTTCGGCTTCGATCCCGAGCGCCATCCGCCGTACCTCACCATGGCGCTCGGCGCGGGCTCGGTGACGCCGCTGCAGATGGCGCGCGCCTACGCGGTCTTCGCCAACGGCGGCTACCTCGTGCAGCCCTACTATATCCGCAAGATCGTGGATGACCGCGGCAACGCGCTCGCGGTGGCGCAGCCGGCGGCCGCGGGCGACGAGGCGCTGCGCGTCATCGATGCGCGCAACGCCTTCATCATGGATTCGATGATGCGCGACGTCACGCGCTACGGCACCGCCGCCGCCGTGGCGCGCCTCGGGCGCGACGACCTGGCGGGCAAGACCGGCACCACCAACGATTTCGTCGACGCCTGGTTCTGCGGCTACCAGCCGAGCCTGGTAGGAATCGCCTGGGTAGGCTACGACCAGCCGAAATCGCTCGGCCGCAACCAGACCGGCGGCCGCGTCGCGCTGCCGATCTGGATGGAGTACATGAGCTACGCGCTCAAGGGCGTGCCGGAAGCCACTCGGCCGATGCCGGAAGGCGTCGTCACGGCGGCGGTCCCGCCCGACCCGGGCGCCCCGGCCGACGTCAACAGCGTAGTTTCGGACTTCTACTATCGCGAGTTCGCCCCCGGCGCCGCGCCGCCGGAGCCCGCGGTCGCGGCCCCGCCGGGCCAGGACCAGTTCCGCCAGATAACGGGCTACTAGCGCGCCGGCGCGCGCAGCGTCACCGGCGCTCCGGCCTGCTCGGACGCAAGCCGCGACAGCGCCGCGAAGAGTTCGGAGCCCGAGCGCGTGTCGCGCCACGCGGCGCCGTCGTACCGGAAGTGGAACCCCCCGGAGCGCGCCGCGACCCAGATCTCCCGCGCCGCGCCGTGCCGGTTCACCACCATGCGTGAGCCGTTCTCGAACTCGATCTCGAGCACGCCCGCGCCCTTCGGCTGCACGTCGGCCTGCGGCGCATCCTGCTCGAAGGCGCGCTCCAGCGCCGCGAGCGCGATCTCGGCAAGCTTCTCGAATTCGATTTCGTCCATGCGGTCTCCTGCTACCATCCCATTCTAGTCCCCGATGCGCATCGCCCTCCTTCTCCTCGCCGTGCTGCTCGCCGCCGGCTGCGGCCAGAAGGGCGCGCTCTACCTGCGCCAGAACCCGCCGCCCGGCGTGAAGCCGCCGCGGGAGGAGCCGTACACGCCGGTGCCCTACCCACCGGAGTCCTCCAAGCGCGACGGCGAGGACGACGCCGCGGCCAAGAAGTAGCCGCGCGGCCATGGCCTTCGCCTACCGCGGCGGCGCGCTCTGCGCCGAGGATGTCCCGCTCGAGGAAATCGCGGGCCGCTTCGGCACGCCCTGCTACGTGTACTCGCGCGCCATGATCGAGCAGGCCTTCGGCGAGTTCGCTCGCGCCCTCTCCGGGCGCGCCGCACTGGTCGCCTACTCGGTCAAGGCGAACTCCAACCTCTCGGTGCTGGCGCTGCTCGCGCGCCTTGGCGCCGGGTTCGACATCGTGTCCGGCGGGGAGCTCGCCCGCGTGATCGCGGCCGGCGGCGACCCGCGCAAGGTCGTGTTCTCCGGCGTCGGCAAGAGCGAGGCGGAAATTGCGCAGGCGCTTCAGGCGGGCATCCTTTGCCTGAACCTCGAATCCGAGGCCGAACTCGAGCGCGTCGAGGCCGTCGCCAGGCGCCTCGGCGTGCGCGCGCCGGTCGCGCTGCGCGTCAATCCCGACGTCGACGCGCAGACGCATCCGTACATTTCGACCGGGCTGAAGACGAGCAAGTTCGGCATTGCGTACGCCGACGCAGAACGCCTCGCGGGCGAGGCGGCGCGACGTCCGAGCCTGGAACTCATCGGCATCGGCTTTCACATCGGCTCGCAGCTCACCGGAACCGGCCCGTTCGTGGACGCCGCCGCGCGCATACTCGCGCTGGCCGAACGGCTCGAGGCAGCCGGGATCGGGCTGTCGCACATCGATCTCGGTGGCGGGTTCGGAATCCGGTACAAGGACGAATCGCCCGCGCCCGCAGCGCGCTTTCTGGAGGGCGCGCTGGGCGTGCTCGCCAGCCGCAGGGAGCGACTGATCGTGGACCCGGGTCGCGCGATCACCGGCCAAGCTGGCGTCCTGCTGACGCGCATCGAGTACCTGAAGCGGGGCGCGGAGAGCAATTTCGTGATCGTCGACGCGGCGATGAACGACCTGATCCGGCCCGCGCTGTACGACGCATGGCACGAAGTACGGCCCGTGCGCGAGGTGGAATCGCCCGACGCCACAGGCGTTTACGACGTGGTCGGGCCGGTCTGCGAGAGCGCCGATTTCCTCGCCAAGCAGCGGCGCCTGGCCCCCGGTGCCGGGGATCTGCTGGCGGTCATGACGGCCGGCGCCTACGGGATGGTGATGAGCTCGAATTACAACAGCCGGCCGCGGCCGGCCGAGGTGCTGGTCTCGGGCGCGGAGGCACGCCTGGTGCGGCGGCGCGAAACCGTCGACCAGGTCTTTGCCGACGAGCGCGATTTGCTTTAGGGTTCACGCGCTTATGAGCACCCGGACCCGCTACGCACTCGCTGCAGGGCTGGCGCTG